>OJIK01000621.1_pt1 | contig 10079 bp, 5 predicted proteins | sample 1595571 | NCBI WGS metagenome assembly OJIK01 (sample SAMN05416791, study PRJEB24817) | seawater metagenome | isolation source: Sea water | place: Canada:Atlantic | collected 2013-11 | reverse complement strand
GATTTGACAGCTATTTATTGTTTCGCCATACTATCAGATAGATATGGTCATAATGACATAGTCAGAAAGACCTTATGCAAAAACAGTTAAATTAATGTCAATTTGACTAGAACACAACCACAGTGTGGGTTTGGGGTATACATAAATGCATTATTTACAAAGAAATTTTGTTGTTTGGGCATCTCTAGTTTTAGCTTCTGCCATGTCTTTTTCGACCATGACGCAAGCAACTGACATTTATTTTTCGGAATACAGTGAGCCAGCAAACGACAAGTGGTATAACCGATACGTTGAAATTTATAATGCGTCTGGCGCGTCAATTGATCTATTAGATTATGCACTGTTGTGGTGCGACAATAAATGTGCCAACAACGTAAAATATAATAAAGTAATATACTTTACTACTGGGGACAGATACCTCGCTGATGGTGCGACCTATACCGTCAGCGTAAATAATGCCAACAGAGATATTCTTATTAAGAATGCGACCGTTGCTTTAGGTATGGCAAACAATAATTATAAAATAACCGGAAATGACCCAATAGCCTTGGTCAAAAAAGCCGCGACTTGGAATGGCACTAATTATAAAAATCAAATCAAGCACTACACTGTGCTAGACGTGATTGGACAACCTAAAACTCACACTAACGACTTTACCGCAGTCTGTGGATCCAACACTTTAGCCACTGTGGTACTTATAAAAAAGCCTGCCAAGCAAGGCAATACTAGTTGGGCAAATTCGAAAGGAACCAGCGCGAGTGATTGCGACTGGACCGTAAAAGCGGCCACTGACTATTCTAACGTAGGTCAGCACACTGTTAGCTCCGGAGATGCGACTGTTCCAGTGATCACCCTCTCGGGCAATCAGATTGTTGAGGTTGCCCTCAATGCCTCTTATTCCGACGCAGGAGCAACCGCGTCAGATGATACTGATGGGACTATTACTGGTGATATTGTGACGGGGAACGCTGTCGATACGGCAGTCGCCGGGACCTATGCGGTGACATACAATGTTAGCGACGCAGCGAACAATGCCGCCGTCCAAGTCGTCAGAACCGTCATTGTTGATCCATGGAACTTTAATGGCTCTGAGCAGGGTTGGGGAGGTGCCAACGGCGTTAGCGTTGCTGCAGGAACCACATACGCTACGCTGACATTTATCGGTCCAGGTAAAAATTATCCTAATTTTGATAGTTCAGCTTCAGCCAATGTCAACACTGCTGCCGGTAGATATGTAGCAGTCACCTTAAAAAATAACTCCCTTAACACCAAGTACGCTATGGCGGTTATGGTCGGTGGCTCACCAAAGTGGGCGACTACACTAACGAGTCAAACGACTTTAGATTCGGACTTCAAGACTGTCTACTTTGACATGAATACAGCTGGTGCCGCTAATTGGACTGGAACGCGTCAAAAATTGAGGTTTAGAGCTTCAAAGGTTGATGGTTCTGTCGGAGTGGCGGCGGGTACTATTTTCATCGACAAGATAGTGGTGGTTCCGGTGAAAGATACCACCGCACCAACGTTAAGCGCCGTGAGTATGGCCTCTGATAATGCGACCAGTACAGTAGCTGGAATTGGTGATGTGGTTACGTTAACAATGACTGCCAATGAGTCGATTAAAACGCCGGTAGTGACGTTTAAGTCTGGGGGTGCAGCTGTAAGTGACTCCTCAGTGACCTACACAAACACGTCCGGTGATACATGGACGGCGGCCTATACCGTTGAGTCGGGCGATACGGCCGGATCGGTAAGCTACAGTATTGCCTTTAATGACACCCGTGGAAATTCTGGCACGGCAGTTACCAGTGGCAGTGGCAGCGTTTCTATGGATGCCTCACCCACGATCACCAAAAGTATTGTTAGCGCGGTTAATGATGGCGTAACAGCGCTGGGTTCGGTGTCTGCCAATGAAACAGTGACTTGGTCAATTTCAGGGTCTGGTGTGTCGATTAGCAGCTCAGGTGTTGTTACCTTAGATTCAGCGGCGAACTATCAAGTTGCTACCTCTCACAGCTTTACCATCAACGCTACTGACAGCATAGGTAACGACACAAGCACGGGCGCCTTATCGGTGTCGGTTGTGGATGCCACGGCACCAACCATAACTAGCGGAATTGTTAGCTCTGTTAATGATGGCGATACAGCGCTGGGTTCGATGTCTTCCAATGAAGCAGTGACCTGGTCCATTACGGGTTCTGGCGTGTCAATTAGCAGCTCAGGTGCGGTGACTTTAGACTCGGCTGCAAATGCTGGGTCTGCTACGTCGCATAGTTTTACAGTTACTGCGACCGATGGTTCGGGCAACGCAACAACAACCGGCACCTTATCTGTGCCCGTTGTTGATACAACCGCTCCCGTGATTAGTTTAGTCGGAAACGCTGTAGTCAGTTTAGAATTAGGGACTGCCTATTCAGATGCCGGAGCTACGGCTACTGATACCAAAGATGGGACAGTGACCAGTAGCATTACCACGGTTAGTGATGTTGATGTCAATACAGTTGGCACTTATACGGTAACCTATAATGTTGCAGATGTTGCAGGCAACACAGCAACGCAGGTTACTCGGACGATTAATATCGGCGGCGACAAGACCATTCCCGTAATTAGTCTCGTTGGTAGTGCGTCTGTTGATGTCGAGCGGGCTAATGCATATTCTGACTTAGGTGCTACAGCCACGGATAATGTCGATGGCACGATTACTTCTAGTATCGTAACCGTTAACGGTGTCGATGCCACAACGTCTGGGACGTATACAGTGACCTATGACGTTAATGATGCTGCGGGTAATGCCGCGACTCAAGTGACACGCGTTGTTACTGTCGAGGATACTACGCCTCCGGGGTTGACGGTGGATAGCCTCAACCTGAATGTTGCTGATGGTACTACAGCGCTGGGTTCGGTTTCTGCAAATGAAACAGTGACCTGGTCCATTACAGGTTCTGGTGTCTCTATTAGTACTTCTGGGTCTGTAACCCTTGATTCACCAGCGGACTATCTTGTAAGGACGTCTTATATCTTCGAGATAACGGCAACTGATGCCTATGGGAATTTTCGGCGAATTCCGGTGACTGTTGTCGTTGATGATATTACCGCTCCAACCTTTGATTACAGTGGTCTGGTGACCTCCATTAATGATGGTGGCACGGCGCTTGGCTCTGTCTCAGCGAACGAGCCAGTGACTTGGTCTATTTCTGGTTCTGGTGTTTCTATTAGCAGCTCAGGTGTTGTTACACTGGATTCGCCGGCAGATTATGTAAAGGCTCAGTCGTATCAATATCGGGTGACCGCGACTGATAATCAGGGGGGAGCAGGCCGCATTGGCTATAACTTTATTGTTGAGGTCATCGACATTACAGCCCCAACCTTTGATTACAGTGGTCTTTTGGAAACGATCTACGAAGGCACTACTGCCCTTGGCTCTATGTCAGCTAATGAGCCAGTGAACTGGACTATTTCTGGCTCCGGTGTATCTATTAGTAGCTTAGGCGTTGTTACTCTAGACTCCCCGGCTAGTTATGAGGTGGCTAGATCCCACAAATATCGTATTTCTGCGACCGACAAGCAAGGTGGAGCTGGGCGGACGGGTTATTTCTTTACCGCAGCGGTCAAAGATAGTTCCAAGGTTTCAATGGATTTAGATGGGAATGATAAGAAAGATGCTCTAACTGATGGGCTCTTGCTGGTCAGAGGAATGTTTGGCTTAGACGGTACCCCCTTAATCACTGGAACCATCGGAACTGACGCGACGTATACATCATCAACGGACATTGAGCGTCGTATTTCAATGCTGGGTGAGCTTGCTGATATTGATGGTAATGGGAAGATAGATGCACTTACCGATGGGCAGCTCACTCTTAGGTACTTGTTTGGGCTGGAAGGTGAGGCGCTTGTGAATGATGTTGTAGCGCCGGATGCCACACGAAGTGCGGCTGAAATTGAAGCTCACTTGAAGACAGTGATTGGCTTAACGCAGTAAACGCATCTAAGTCGTTTGTTACACTAAAAAGCCCGTGCAAGCGGGCTTTTTGGTTAACCCAGCAGTGAAGGATTGCTCTGGGAGTTATGTAAGGTGTGAGTGTCGATAACTTAAACCGCTAAATTAATTGATCGATATAACTACATACGCGAGCGTACCAATTGCGTGTCGGCATTTCGCCAGGCGTGCTCAAAATCGTTGAAGACTTTCTTGGCCTCGCTCGACTTACCCTGGGATGCCAGACTTTGCCATAAGCCAAATAGAGCCCAGCCGTTGTTTTTATGCCAGGCCAAGTCTTGCCGATAGATCGCCTCTGCCTCTGGAGCGCGACCAGCCTCTAATAATGCCGCACCTAGGTAGTGCCGTATGGGTTGCGGCCAATCAGGTGGCTCTATGTAACCATTTTGATCTTCCAGCTCTACTGCTGCTTGATAGTCTGCAATCGCTTCATTCAAAGCACCACTGGCCTGTTTTATTTCTCCAGATAGCCCTAAGGCGGCAAGTTTGAGTAGTGATGACACGGGCGTTGGGCCAACACGGTATTGATTTACATTATTTAGGGAAGTGATTTGCCAAATCTTTCCCAGTTCCCGACGTGCTGAGATTAGGTCGCCTTTAGCGGCATAGGCACCGCCCAGACAATAGCTCCATATACCATCAAGGTAAGGAGTGCCTGACGCGGTTGGTTTACTATCTAGAATCTTTTCCCAGTGGCCAAACATCTTATTCACCAGACACACGCCGGATAGGCGCTTCTGGTTCCTGCCATTCTCTAAATCGTCCGAATTGATATCAGCAGACAGTCTTTTAGCTGCATCGATGGCCACCGCATAGTCACCTTGGAAGGACGCGGCATATTTAATAAAATCGATTGCGTGGGGTGCATGAATTTTGGCCGAAAGAGGGTAGGTGCCCAGATTTGGCAGTGGGCGATCGCCCCATATTTCTAAAAACTCTTTGTCTACTTCTTGTGAGCGTACATTGCTGGCCACAGCTTTATCAAACTGACCAACGCGAACATAAATATGTGATGGCATATGCACTATATGACCGGCCATTGGCATAGTGGCTGCAAGTCGATCAGCTGACGCTAAAGCACGCTCCGGTTCTCTAGAGGCCTCCATCAAGTGAATGTAGAGATGATTAGCCCCAGGGTGATCTGGGCGGGAGGCAAGGGCGCTCTCAAGCACCTCTGCTATTTTGCCAGTATCACCTACTGGCGATCCATCGTGATTCCAGTAATTCCATCGCCCTATATTCATAAATGAGGCGGCATATAGAGCCGCGATGTCTGGATCCTTAGGGTACTTTTCTTGAAGTGCTCTTGCCGCGGCCATGTATGCAAGGTCGCGTTCGTGACTGTCTGAAATAGATTCTTGATCGTATAAAACATATAACGCATTAATCATCTCTCGTTCAATAGTGGCTGCCTTATCGATCAAGTTCAGAGCTTTTTTGATTGCCTTTAAGCCCTCTGATTTGGGGTCATCAGGCATGCCTGAATAGCGACTATTAGGGTTTGGCCCCATAGCATGTGCCAGGCCCCAGTAGACCATAGGATGAGTAGGGTCATGCAGCGCAGCCTGTTGATATGACGCGATTGATTCGGGAAAGTAAAAGCCCCATGCATAACGCAGGCCTTGATCAAAAAACTGCTGCGCTAGGGGTTCCTGTGTGGATATTGTGCGGTGATATACGCCTGATCCTTTGATCAATATAGCCTTGTCACCCTCTTCGATGTTTAGACTTGCAGCGGTAACATTTTGTGAGAAAAGTGGGCTGGTAACTGCTAATATCCCTGAAAATATAACCCCTAAACAGTTTGAGAAAATACGCATTAAAACGCCTCGGCGACAATTGATTCACTGCTGACTATATACTAACGTCTATTCAGTAAGAAGTTTGATTTACGCCTCAGGTGAAAGGGCGCAAGCAACCTTGGAGCCATTGGCTCTGTTAAGCTTTGCCACGATATTATTGCCTGCAATAAGTAATTTATCCAGATCTACACCGTGATCAATGCCTAAACCGGTAAGCATATAGACTAGATCCTCGGTGGCGACGTTACCAGAGGCGCCGTTGGCGTAGGGGCAACCACCTAACCCAGCGATCGAGCTATCAATCACCGAAATCCCCATCTGCAAGGCGATCAAAATATTTGCTAGGGCCTGCCCATAGGTGTCATGCATATGCATAGCAAGTTTGTCAGTGGGAATGCTGGCTAATAATTTATCCAGAAGGGCAGAGGTCGATGCAGGTGTGCCTACACCGATAGTGTCACCCAGAGAGATCTCATAGCACCCCATATGCAAAAGCTGTTGAGCGACTTCATCGACTTGCGCAACACTGACTGGGCCTTCATAGGGGCATCCTAATACACAGGAAACATAACCGCGTACGCTGATATTTTCAGACTTAGCTTTCGCCATTACCGGCAAAAAACGCGCAAGACTTTCGTCAATGGAGCAGTTAATGTTTTTCTGACTAAAGGTCTCCGATGCGGCAGCAAAAACAGCCACCTCTTTGACACCGCTCGCGATCGCTCGATCTAATCCCTGCATATTAGGGGTAAGGGCAGCATAGGTGATGTCTAAGTTACTAGGGGGCTGCATCGAGAGGGCAGCAAATACTTCGTGGCTACCTGCCATTTGCGGAACCCATTTGGGGCTGACAAAACTTCCGGCCTCGATGTAGGTTAGACCAGCCTCGCGAAGCTGTGTGATTAGCTCAACTTTGGTGTTTACATCAACGATTGTTTTTTCGTTTTGCAGGCCGTCACGCGGACCGACTTCAACTATTCTGACACTACTGGGATAGCTCATGTGTTGTCAGCCTCAAATGCTAATAACTCTGCACCGCCGTCGACAAGGTCGCCATGCCGAAAATAGAACTCTATGACCATACCATCACTAGGGGCGGTTATTGCATGCTCCATTTTCATCGCTTCCATGACCATTAAAACCTCGCCTTTACTGACATGTTCCCCGACATTAACAAATGAGGCCACTACGGTGCCGTTCATCGGCGCTTTGAGACTGCCGCTATCGAGATCTTGACCATCCAAGCCCAAATCTGGTTGTACTTCGGCGCAATGGAAAAAGCCCTGCGGCGTAAACAGGTCAAAGCTTGCACCCTCATCGACTATCGTAACTTTGTCTAGACTCGTTTGAGGGTTAGGCGTTCCATCAATAATAGCCTGCTGTACTTGAGCCTTGATCTGTTGCTGGGTTATTCCCCAGCTGCAGGTTAAATGCCACGGAGAATTGGGCTCGTTTGATTGATGCGCATCGTGCAACGCCTTTTGCGTGCGCAATTTAAGTATGGCCGCTGTTACCAGTGGGGCAGCATAACTAATATCCTGCTCACGCTTGCGGAATATCTCTTCTTCATGTTCTTTGATGAAGCCAGTATCCACATCTGCGGCTCTAAACGCATTACTGGTGGCTATATTGTAGAGAAAGCCGATATTGGTGATTAAACCGCTAATCCGATATTCACTTAGTGCATTAGCTAAGCGGGTTAGAGCGCGATCACGGTCGGTATCCCAAACAATGAGTTTAGATATCATAGGGTCATAATAAATACTGACATCGTCCCCCTCAACAACACCTGTATCCACGCGAACATTGGCGCTCTCGCTTGGTGGTTGCAGAAGGTTGAGTTTGCCCGTAGAGGGCAAAAAATCTTGATCAGGATCTTCAGCATAAATACGAGCTTCAAAAGCGTGACCATTAATTTTCAGCTCACTCTGTGAGGATGGTAAGTGTCCACCTGCAGACACTATGAGCTGCCATTCCACTAAATCTTGGCCAGTAATCATTTCAGTTACTGGATGCTCTACTTGTAAGCGTGTATTCATCTCCATGAAGAAGAAGTTACCCTCAGAATCAAGTAAAAATTCAACGGTACCCGCGCCTTCATAGTTTATCGCCTGGGCCGCTTTTATCGCCGCATCGCCCATTTGCTGGCGAAGTGTTTGAGTCATACCCGGAGCAGGCGCTTCTTCGATGACCTTTTGATGTCTTCTCTGCACAGAACAGTCGCGTTCAAAGAGATAAACTGCATTATTATGACTGTCGCAAAATATCTGAATTTCGACATGGCGCGGTTTAAGCAGATACTTCTCTACTAGCATTATGTCATCATTAAAGCTGCTGATTGCCTCACGCTTAGCTGATTCGAGTGCTGATTCAAATTCAGCCTCTGAAAAGACAGAGCGCATGCCTTTGCCTCCTCCCCCAGCGGCCGCTTTTAGTAAAACAGGGTAGCCAATTTTGTTAGCTTCGAGTTTCAATGTATTGGAGCTTTGATCTTCTCCATGGTAGCCAGGCACTAAAGGAACGCCGGCGTCAGCCATGATGGTTTTAGCCGCAGACTTAGAGCCCATAGCCAAAATAGCCTCAACAGGTGGACCTATGAAGCTAATGTTGTGGGCGGCGCACTGACGACAAAACTCGGCGTTCTCAGATAGAAAGCCATAACCAGGGTGTATTGCTTGGGCGCCACTATCTATAGCCGCTTGAATTAGGTTGTCGACAACCAGATAAGATTCATTGGAGGGAGCTGGGCCAATATAAACGGCTTCATCGGCCATCTCCACATGCAGTGCAGTGCAGTCTGCGTCGCTGTAAACAGCCACAGTTGCAATGCCCATAACACGTGCAGTTTTAATGATTCGGCAGGCGATTTCGCCGCGATTGGCAATCAATATCTTAGTAAACATAATTTACGTTAATCCTTTAACCAGTTTGGCTTTCTTTTTTCTAGAAAGGCGTTTAGACCTTCTTGTCCTTGCCCACTTACGCGAATACCGGCAATGACCTCGCAGGTATGTTCAATCAAGGTTGAATCAATGGCTTTACCGCTAACCGCGAAGACTAGTTGCTTGGCTGCAGCTACAGCTTCAGGCCCATTACTAAGTATTACATCGACTAGTTGTTCTATTTTGTCGACCAAAAACTGCTCGTCAACCGCCTCATGAACTAGACCTATTTGCAGTGCGGTATTGGCATCAAAGTGTTCTGCGGTCATAAAGTAGCGCTTTGCTTGGCGCTCGCCAATGGCGGCAATGACATAGGGGCTTATGGTTGAGGGAACTAGACCTATCTTAACTTCACTGAGCGCAAAGCTCGCCTTGGATGAAGCTACGGCTATATCGCAACAACTGATGAGTCCTATTGCACCACCAAAGGCCACGCCCTGTACTCTGACAATGGTGGGAATAGGCATTTGATGAAGGGCATTAAGCATTGCAGCCAATGCATGTGCGTCGTTTAAGTTTTCTTGATATGAGTAACCTGCCATGCGCTTCATCCAGCTAAGATCAGCGCCAGCCGAGAAACTTTTACCCTCAGAGGTCAAGAGCATAATTCGCGCGGCAGGATTAGCCGCAATTGAGTTAAAAGCGTTGGTGAGTTGGATGATCATCTGATCATCAAAGGCATTGTGCTTGTCAGGATTGTTCAGAGTGACCTGAGCAACGCCGCGGTTATCAATTTGGGTGGTGACTTTATCCATTGCTGGTTCTCGATCTAAGTGATGTCTTTACTTACATTCTAAAGACACCAAACTTGGTATCCTCAATGACACGGTTATGGCTTGCGGAAATTGACAGGCCCAAGACCATGCGGGTATCCGCGGGGTCAATCACACCATCATCCCAAAGTCGCGCTGAGGCGTAGTAGGGGTGACCTTGATGCTCATAGCTGTCAATAATCGGCTGCTTAAATGCAGCTTCATCTTCAGCACTCCACTCGTTACCATCACGCTCATGTTTGTCTCTTGTGACCTGCGCCAGCACACCGGCGGCCTGTTCGCCGCCCATCACTGAAATGCGAGCATTGGGCCACATGAACATAAAACGAGGGTCATAGGCGCGACCGCACATGCCGTAATTGCCCGCGCCAAAAGAGCCGCCAATCAATACGGTAAATTTAGGCACATTGGCGGTAGCAACTGCGGTCACCATCTTGGCACCATGTTTTGCAATTCCGTCGTTCTCATATTGCTTTCCAACCATAAAGCCGGTGATGTTTTGTAAAAACACCAGGGGAATCTTGCGCTGAGCGCAGAGCTCAATAAAGTGCGCACCTTTCTGCGC
>OJIK01000615.1_pt1 | contig 10186 bp, 7 predicted proteins | sample 1595571 | NCBI WGS metagenome assembly OJIK01 (sample SAMN05416791, study PRJEB24817) | seawater metagenome | isolation source: Sea water | place: Canada:Atlantic | collected 2013-11 | reverse complement strand
CCTCGGTCTCGTGGGCTCGGAGATGTGTATAAGAGACAGACTCAGGACTCTAGGATGGTAGCAAAACCTACTGACTGGCTGACCAAGAAAACCCTTATCGACTTTACTTGGATTAGGAAGACCAAGTTTATTCAATTAGATACTATTGATGTATCAGAGGACCCTGTCAGACCAGAATTAGACGTAAAGTGGAGGACGTCACTTAACCGAAAAATTTATGGCCTTGAGTATAACGGTAAGGTCGAGGCTATTATGTGCTTAGCATTTACCAATGCCGTGCCTCATACTGTGCGTGAACTAGACTTGATGTGTAAAGTAAGTATATACGAGGATAATGCTGACACGATTGTTGCATATACTGTCTGGTCACGAAAAAAAGGAGCGGGCCAAAAAATTATGAAAGAAGCAATAAAATATGCAAAAAAAAATGGTTTCAATAAACTAGTAACGTTGTCACCGTTAACCCCGATGGCCACTCATTATCACATTAGAAATGGTGCGAAACTTATAAGCCTAAACGAGTCCACGCAAAACTTTGAATATAGCTTATAGTTTAAATCTTGAGAGAGAGAAAGACGAGCTACAGTCTCTATGTTGGTGCCTGCTTACAGCTTATTGAACCTGGATTGGATGAGTACTTATACGAATACGACTTTCCATATAGGTAATCGTCTCTCCATCTATATGTCGAAACCAAAGTAATTCCGTCTGAGTCCGAATCTCTGGTATCTAAGAATCCGTTTCCGTCGCTATCGTCATCAAGCAGGTCTGGAATTCCGTCCGCATCATCATCGTCTACATAATCAAGAATTCCATCCATATCAGAATCTACGATCCCTTCGAGCGCATCGGGTATGCGGTCGCTGTCCGCATCACTACCATCAATAATTCCATCTCCATCCACATCAAAATCACGGCTGTCTTGGATGCCATCATTATCATCATCGAAATCTTCTCTATCCGATATACCATCGCCATCCGTATCTAGGTCATCAAATTTCCCATCACCATCAGAATCGAGATCAATATAATTAGCGATGCCATCGTTGTCGTTATCCAGAACCCCTTCAGATACATCGAAAATACCATCGCCATCCGAATCCGTGTCTAAACTATCAATGATGCCATCACGATCACTGTCCCGGTCTTCCTCGATGTAATCCTCTATGCCGTCGCCGTCTGAATCAGAGTCTAAGTAGTTTGCTAAACCATCACCGTCAGCATCATCAACGCCTTCCTCATCGTCAAATAATTCATCGCCGTCGGTATTTATTTTAGTTCTGGCACTCAAAAGAGAAAAATAGCTTCCAGTAGCATCTAATTCAAAAATCCCACGGTAATCCTGGCCATCAAAATCTACTACAGAAGTATTTAGTCTCCCACTAGTTGAGTCATAAGTGCTAAAAGTGCTCTTTGTATAAACAGCTGGGACAGCGCTAATAAGTTTTAGTCTTCCGTCATCTTCAAGACGTAACTGCACGGTGTATTTAGCAGAACCTACTGTCACAAGATTTAGTTTTAGTAACCCAGTAGTTGAATCAAAACTATCTGCCTTGGCGGCTACAGAGCAGCCCATGGCAATTAGCAGTAAAATGGGGCGTGAAAATAGTGTTGATAGCTTCATAAGCATGCCTCTTAGTTAACTCTAAAAATAGTATCGATATAGATACACCATAATGAGAGCCATCAAAGCATCATTAACTTAAGGAAGTATTAACTGAACCGCATGGTTTTTATAAATATCAAATTTGATAAATCTTACTGAACCTTATTTCAGAGGTATGGAAAGGACACGCATCACACGAAGCGACAAGCGCACTGAGCACGCTTAGCTAACTCGAAGCGGGACGCCTGTTCTCTGCTTCGTCTCCCACTGCTCCGGAAGTTCTAACTCGATATTAGCAGCGGGTAATGCTGGTTTGCCCAGAATCACGTCAGCCATTTTCTCTGCCACCATAATAACCGGCGCATTGATATTGCCGTTGGGAAGCGTCGGGAATACCGAGGCATCGATTACCCGCAGATTCTCGATACCATGCACACGACACTCGGTATCAACTACGCTCATTAGATCGCTTTGCTTTCCCATTTTACACGTACCTGCGGGGTGATAGGCGCTCTCCACGTTATCCTTTACCCACTTATCAATATCTGCGTCGCTAGTCACGTCGATGCCCGGCTGAACTTCTTCTCCACGGTAACTGTCCATCGAGGGCTGATTGATAATCTCGCGTGTCAATCGGATGCATTGCCGCCACGCCTCTCGGTCCTCTTGCTCTTGGTAATAATTAAACAAAATACTCGGCGCGGCAGTGGCATCTGCAGAGGTGATTTTCACGCGTCCGCGACTCTTAGGCTTATTAGGACCCACATGAACCTGAAATCCATGCCCCGAAATTGACGGAGTGCCGTCATATCGCATAGCTGCAGGCAGAAAATGGTATTGAATATCGGGCGCCTTAAGACCGCTCGATGACCGAATAAATGCACAGGACTCGAAATGATTAGTCGCGCCAAGCCCTTTTTTAGTAAGGAGCCACTTAGCGCCAATAATGCCTTTGCTGATAAGTCCGAGTTTGGAATTTAGGCTTACCGGCTGCTTACACCAGAACTGGAAATAGACCTCCAAATGATCCTGTAGGTTTTTCCCAACCCCCGGTAACTCGAGCCTCTGCTCAATGCCAGCGTCAGCCAAATCTTCCTGTGCCCCGATACCCGAGCGCTGCAATAGCGCTGGGGATGCGATCGCACCTGCTGCGATTAGTACCTCTTGCGCCGCACAGAAAGTTTGGGGCTTGCCGCCGATCTCGACATTGACTCCTATCGCCCTTAACCCATCGAATTCGATTGTCTTTGCGAGCGCCTTGGTGATTAGCGTGAGATTAGGGCGATTGAGCACTGGGTGTAAATAAGCACGCGACGTAGACTCACGAACCCCGTCACGAACGGTCATATGCATCGGCCCAAACCCCTCTTGATGCTCGCCGTTATAATCTTTTGTCTCTGGGTATCCGGCATCGACGCCTGCATCGATAAACGCACGATAGAGCGGGTTAAGTTTCATGTCATTGCCTGCGCAAACACCGAGCGGACCGTCGCCACCTCGAAAATCATCACCGTCTTTTACCCAGGTCTCAGCTTTTTTAAAATAAGGAAGGCAATCTTTATAGCCCCAGCCTTCGGCACCAGACGCCTCCCATTCTTCGAAGTCCTGCGGATTGCCGCGCACATAAACCATGCCGTTGATGGAGGACGTGCCGCCAAGTCCCTTCCCTCGAGGGCAACTTATTCGTCTTCCGTCTAGCTCCGGCTCAGGTTCTGAGTGATAGCCCCAATTGAATCGATCGGATGCCATCGGATAAGCCAGTGCAGTGGGCATTTGCACAAAAATATTTTTGTCGCTGCCGCCTGCCTCAAGAAGCAATATTCGGTTTTCTGGATTAGCGGAGAGTCTATTGGCCAGAACACAACCAGCCGAGCCGGCACCTACGATGATGTAATCAAACTCTTTCACGCTATTTCCTCTCAAGCTTTAAAAGACGCGGCAAGGTCGTGCCTGCGTCGATAGGTTAATCCCGCAACGGCGGCGTACAAAAAGATAACTACCAATCCTATCCATTCGATCTGCAATGGCGTGAATTGATAAAGCAATATAAGACTGTAAAGCAGCGCCCAGTGGCCTAAGATGTACTTCTTCATTCCGAGTCGGCTTACCGTTAGATGCAAATTTTCCGAATACAATCGCGTCAGCGAGTCCAGCGAATTGGTCACGAAAATAGTGCCCACCAGAACCATCAGCACATTCATATAGCCAGTAATTTCTAGCCCTTGCTCATAGACGCCAAACAACACCGAAAACCACAGTGCGATCGGAATGGAAGGAATAAGCAACAGGGAAAGCAATAGTTGCCATGTACGTAGCCCACCGACAAAGCGAGATACAAACTGGCCTATCATAATGCTCCAAGCGAACCACCAGAATAAGTAGAAGGCGTGATAATCAGAAAGCGGAAATATAAAGCGATGAATATTGCTAAAATAATCCCCCAACTGAGCCATGTTAGTCGCGAGCCCCGAAAAACCAAGACCGCCGAACGCCCACATCGCAATAATAAGCGCAAAGAAAAGCCACGTAGAAGCTAAACTCAGTATTTTAAGATAGCGAATATCCGTACTTGAGATGACAGCAGCCAGCACTACTAATCCAACAAAAGTGAATGTATAAAAAGGAGAGATACCTAAAACATAATCAGGCAAATATTGGAGAAACAAATAGCCGGTAAATGCACACGTTGCAATTATGGTTGCGTTGTTTACTTTTTTCACCCAGGGTATTTCGAATATTTTTAAGCGCGGCTCAACTAAGCAAAAATAAAACGTAGTGAGAAAGTAAAAAAGCCAAATATAAAATCCCCAGAAACCAAATTCGATCGCTATCGGATTGGTGAATCCATAAATTTTCCTCGTTTCGTAGATCGGGAACTCAGTTAGCGGGAACATAATCAGACCAACATCGAGGCCGGACGTAAACAGAATAGCGAAGAAAGCGAAAAATCGTGTTGGAGTCCGCCCTGTCAGAATGAGGCGTCCGCAGCGGACGAGTAGGGCTAGCGAGATGACTAGCACAGCGACGACAGCGCATGAGAGAATGATCTGCATCATCGGCAGAACTTGTGGGTCGAGATGATGTTCCTCATCTCTACCGAGTCTAACAGAATGAGCTAGATTGCGGGGAAAATTGTTCGAAACCACGCACAAAGTCGACTCACACTTTACTAACAGTATTGCCAAGGGGTACTTATGTGCGGAAGCGGGCTAGTTCGACTGTCTATTTGCAAAATACTGTGCGCGTCAGCTTTAGTATTTGCGCTTACAAACTGCCACCCGCTGATAGAAACCTCGACTAGAATTCCTAAAGCAATTTTCATCATCGTCGATGGAATTCCCGCAGATATTATAGAAAGCTCTCAAACACCGAATCTTGACTCAATTGCAGGGAGTCATGGCTACACGCGGTCTTATGTTGGCGGTGAAATTGGGGGCATGACTCAGAGCCCAACGGTATCAGCCGTTGGCTATAACAGCCTGCTCACGGGCACTTGGGCAAATAAGCACAATGTGTATACAAACCGAATAGAGAACCCTAATTATTCCTACTGGGATATTTTTCGCATAGCCCGTCATCAGAATCTTGACATCAGCACTGCCCTTTTCTCAACTTGGCAGGACAATCGAACACGTCTTGTTGGTGACGGTTTACCCGAGGCTGGAGGCAGCAAGCTAGACTACGCCTTCGATGGGCTCGAGCTAGACGAAGCGCGCTTCCCCCATGACGAGGCGCGAGAGTTTATCCGCGCTATCGATAACGCGGTGAGCACTGAGGCTGCACACTATCTTCGCGATGTTGGCCCTGAGCTTTCTTGGGTCTATTTGGAATATACCGATGACATCGGCCATATTTACGGCGAGGGCGACGAACTCACGGCGGCGGTAGCTATTATGGATGCCAATGTCGGCAAGATATGGAAGGCGGTTCAAGACAGGCAGAAGACGCACGGCGAAAATTGGCTAGTTGTCGTCACGACCGATCACGGAAGAGATGAAGAAACCGGTAAATCCCATGGCGGCCAGAGCCTACGCGAGCGCACAACTTGGATAGCGACTAACAGTCAGAGGCTTAATAGCAATTTTGAAAATCTGCCAGGAATTGTCGACATACTCCCGTCGATCCTCGATCATTTGGCTATTGTGCCACCGCCTAGAATCGCCGCGCAGCTAGACGGAGTTTCATTTATAGATCGACAAGACAACGAGCCAGCCCGATGAGAAAACTTATAATTTCGCTATTTTTAATGGCCCATAGCCTCGTTATCAGTGCCCTCGTATCGGCACAAGTTACAATGTCGGCACAAGAGACACCTTATCTCTTCATACTTGGCGTCGCACAAGACGCCGGCTATCCGCAGGTTGGCTGTTATCAGCCACATTGCATGCCGGGCTGGGAAAACCCTTCGCAACGCCGCACTGCCACATCGCTCGCGTTACTAGACCCCGTGCAGAACCTGAGCTACTTATTCGAAGCGACGCCGCACCTCCCCGAGCAGCTTTATGCGCTCCAAAAGGAGGCTCCGACTACCCGCACTGGCCTCGATGGGGTCTTTCTAACTCATGCTCATATCGGTCACTATGCGGGGTTAATGCATTTTGGGCGTGAAGCAATGAATGCGCAGGGGCTGCCCGTTTATGCCATGCCATTGATGTCAGCGTATCTGCGCAATAATGGCCCATGGAGCCAACTTGTCGCGCTTAACAACGTAGCGCTTATGCCGCTTGGAGATAACCGACCCGTCGCGCTTACAACGGCCCTCTCTGTGACCCCAATGCTGGTGCCTCATCGTGATGAGTTTTCGGAGACCATCGGTTATCGCATCGAAGGGCCCAATAAAAGCGCTCTCTTTATACCCGACATTAATAAGTGGGCCGATTGGGACACAGACATCGCCGCCTTGATTAAGACAGTAGACTACGCGCTGCTCGACGCGACTTTCTTCGCGGACGGCGAACTAGGCAACCGCGATATGTCGCAAATCCCCCATCCTTTCGTCGTCGAATCGATGGCGTTGTTTTCTGTTCTGCCTTCAGAGGAACGCGACAAGGTCTGGTTTATCCACTTCAACCACACGAATCCGCTATTAGACCTTCAAAGCCCAGAGAGCCTTCGCGTGTTAGACGCCGGCTACCACATTGCGACAGAGGGCCTGCGGCTGCCGCTTTAGGCGCCACTCAGCCTCTTTCCACTTAGCACCAAAACCACCCTTCCCTTCTCATTAGGCGCCCTTTCCTGTAGAGTGCGCGCCTTTTGCGTTTGCCTAAGCTTGACCTTAAACCTATGAAAAACCTATTAAACCTCTACGACCGATCTAAGCACATCAACTATTTGACCGAAATCCTGTCCGGACTCACGGTGTCCTTGGCGCTGGTGCCCGAAGCGATCGCCTTTGCGCTTATTGCCGGCCTATCGCCGCTCACGGGGCTTTATGCTGCGTTTAGCATCGGACTCATCACCTCACTTTTTGGCGGTCGGCCAGGCATGATTTCAGGCGCGACGGGCGCGGTGGCAGTGGTGATAGTAAGCCTTGCCCAAAGCCATGGCGTCGAATACATTTTTGCCACAGTAGTGCTGGCAGGCATGATTCAAATGCTTGCTGGGGCGCTCAAGTTAGGGAAATTCATCCGCCTCGTGCCCCATTCGGTGATGTTTGGCTTCGTTAACGGCCTTGCTATCGTGATTTTTTTAGCGCAATTGGCGTCGTTTAAAGTAGCAGGTGAAAACGGCGAGTTGGGCTGGATGATTGGCGATCAGCTTAACGTGATGCTTGGCCTCGTTTTCCTCACTATGCTGATTATCTGGGGTCTGCCTAAGCTCACCAAGGCAGTGCCTGCGTCGCTCACGGCGATCTTGGTGGTTAGCGCTATCGTGCTGGGCCTGGATATCGACACGCGTAATGTCGGCGACATTAGCTCGATCAAAGGCGGCTTCCCGCCCTTCCATATTCCCGAAGTCCCTCTTACCCTCGAGACACTCAGCATTATTTTCCCCTATGCGTTTATCGTTGCCGGAGTTGGCCTTATCGAGAGCCTGCTCACACTAAACCTCATCGATGAGATAACCGAGACACGCGGCAAAAGTAATAAAGAGGCGATGGCGCAGGGTCTGGCTAATGTCGTTACGGGGTTCTTCTCAGGCATGGGTGGCTGCGCCATGATCGGCCAAAGCCTTATCAACATTTCTTCCGGCGCTCGCGCGCGCCTGTCAGGCATCGTCGCCTCAGTTATGCTGCTCGTGTTCATCATGTTTGGCGCCGAATACATTGAGAAAATGCCGATCGCTGCCCTAACGGGGCTAATGATTATGGTCGCCATTGGCACCTTCGAATGGGCCAGTATCAGGGCGATCGGCAGGATGCCAACTCGCGACAACCTCGTCGGCTTTTTAGTCGCTGGCATTACCGTGCTACTGCACAACCTCGCGCTTGCGGTGCTTATCGGCGTCATCATCTCGGCGCTCGTGTTCGCATGGGAAAACGCGAAGCGCATCCGCGCTCGCAAATATGTTGATGAAGACGGCACGAAACACTACGAAATCTATGGCCCGCTGTTCTTCGGTTCAGTGCAGGCTTTTGCTGAGAAGTTCGATATCGCCACTGATCCCGATGTCGTAATAATCGATTTTCGCGAAAGCCGCGTAAATGATATGTCGGGTATCGAGGCGCTTAACAAAATTACCGAGCGCTACACACGAGCAGGCAAAGAGTTACATCTTAGGCATCTAAGCCCCGATTGCCTAAAGCTGCTCAAAAACGCCGAAAAGATCATCGATGTTAATATTATCGAAGATCCAACTTATAAGGTTGCGGTCGAAATTTAGGCACTCCAGAGCAGTCTTTCCGGGCCGCTCAGATTGCGCTGAAAGAATACGAGGGTGAAGAGTGAGTCCGAGCGATATAAGCCGCGTCATCGAAATGGCGTGGGAAGACCGCACACCGTTCGAAGCGATAGAGGCGTCTTACGGACTCAAAGAGCCGGAAGTCATCAAGCTCATGCGGCTCGAAATGAAGCCGTCTTCTTTCCGAATGTGGCGCGAGCGCGTCACGGCGCGAAAAACAAAACACGCGAAGCTACGGGGATTCAAGGTAGGCACCTTTCGCTGCGCCACTCAAAAAATGCGCTGATCACCAGCGCTCCTCTCTTGGGCATCGCTCTGCTGCTTCATTTTTTCCCCTATTCTATCAACACACGATTTCCCGTTCCGTCTTTAAATATTTCCGTATTTGGTCAATTTAGTGACTTAACTGTCATATTGTCATGAACCTGTAATATTTCGGTAATAGAGTGCTGCTATTAAGTTCGCAGGCCTTCTCTTGCGATAGGGCGCTCAACCAAATTTACTTACGCGGAGATATGCACGCAATGACACACAAGATTCGATTACTCAGTTCCTTGACTACTACGTCAACTAACGCTGCTGTTAGCTCTTTAATCGGCTCGTCAGTTGGCGCGTCAATCGCCCTGAGCGCTGCAATAGCTCTGATCGCATCTCCCGCAAAGGCTGCAGACCAAGCGCTTCTCGATATTCTGCTGAGCAATGGCGCAATCGACCAAGCTCAGTACAACGAGCTGCTTAGCAAAGAAGCGTTAGAGGAAGCCGACGTTGTGAACATTGGTTTCGCGAATGGCAGCGGACTCAATGTCAAATCCGCCGACGGTGCCTACGAAGTAGAAATTGGCGGACGATTGCACTTAGACTACATCGATCACTCATTTGACTCGCGTATAGGAAAAGATCCTATAAGCGGTAGCCAGGTTCGACGCGGCCGCATCGAAATCGATGGCGTGTTCGACAATAACTGGGGCTATGCCGCAGAGTTCGATTATGCGAAAAACAAAGTGGCGATAAAGGACATCAAGCTGGGCTACGAAACGGACAGTGGGGCATCTCTGTATGTTGGACACCAAAAGCAGCCATACAGCCTTTCACTCGAGATGAGCTCTAACGATATCCCCTTCGTCGAGCGAAGCGCAGACAACTACCTCGTGGCGACCTTTACCGATCGAGCGATCGGCGCTCGCTATGAGAACAGCGGCGCGAACTGGTTCGTTGCTGCAGGCATCTTCGGCGACGCCATGAGCAATAGCGACACTACCGGAGACGAAGGCTGGGGCACATCGGGGCGGCTAGTCTATTCTCCGATTATAGAAGACGAACGCGTTCTGCATTTAGGCGTTCGCGGCTCTTATCGCGAAGTCGACATCGCTACACCCACAATGCAGATCAAAGACAAAACTACCGATTTTTCTGGCTTAAGCATTGTTAACACCGGCGCATTAAATGATGCTGAATCAGCCACGCTCTTTGGCCCAGAGATGGCTGCCGTTTGGGGGCCTCTTTATGTTTTCGCAGAACATACAACGACTCAAGTTGGACGCACAGCAACACCAGACCTTGAGTTTTCGGGCTGGCACGCGGCCGCCGCATGGAGCTTGACCGGTGAAAGCCGTGCATCACGTTACAGTATGAACTCGGGAGAATTTAAAGGCTTGCGCCCTGCGAAAAACTTCGATTGGGCGAATGGTGGCATTGGCGCTTGGGAAATCGCTGCCCGTTACGCCGCAATCGATTTAAACG
>OJIK01000609.1_pt1 | contig 10230 bp, 9 predicted proteins | sample 1595571 | NCBI WGS metagenome assembly OJIK01 (sample SAMN05416791, study PRJEB24817) | seawater metagenome | isolation source: Sea water | place: Canada:Atlantic | collected 2013-11 | reverse complement strand
ACGAGATCAGCCTCGGTCTCGTGGGCTCGGAGATGTGTATAAGAGACAGTCTGTATCCAGAGCAAAGTGATCAATACTGGCCCCGGCCGGCAGCGAGAGCTCCATGAAGGCAACAGTCGCTCCATCGGTCACGTCGAAGAACAGGACATCTGCCTGATCACCGATACGCATTCCGATTTCAGCTTGCTCTTCTATAGCCAGATGTAAGGAAATTGAGTTGGAACGATTTTCTACCTGATATTCGTTTACTCTATCTAGAGTCGCAGATTCAAACAGCGGAAGCACTTCGTAGAACAGGTACAAAAAAATGAGTAGTATCGCCAGTATGACGCTCACGCCGCCGATGGCGATAGCAACACTGGCCGATTGATCATAGAAATGGCGAAGCTTGCGTCGCAGAATCATCCGATTAGACGCCATGTCCAATACCGAGGCCCCTGCTTCACGACTTCTAGTCATCTGACTAGCTGCGGCTTGCTTTACATCATTTGACATGGATTTCTCAAATATTGACTCGACGAATTCAAATTATTAATAATTTCAACCACAACTGTCTTACACGACAAAGGCCCAGCCTCTAACAGGCCGAACCTTTATAATTTAAGAGTGAATTATGATTCCCTCTTGATAATCTCGAAATTTAATCAAGTTGCAAATTGCGCATTGTGCCTAGCACCACCCGGCTCGGCAAAGGGATATAACCGTCTTTCAGAACTACTTCCTGACCAGTCTTTGAAAGAATAAGTTTGACAAATTCACGCTCTAAAGGCGGCAAAGGTTTGTTCGGCTCTTTGTTTACATAAACATAGAGAAAACGTGCCAGTGGGTAGCTGCCTGTTACTGAATTTTCAGGGGTCGCTTCAAAAAATTCACTGCTCGCTGATTTCGCAATAGGCACCGCTCTAACACTAGAAGTACGATAGCCAATGCCAGAATAGCCAATACCATTGATCGATGTGCTCACAGACTGAACCACAGAGGCTGAACCGGGCTGCTCGTTAACGGTGCTCTTAAAATCGCCGTCACACAAAGCAACGTCCTTGAAATAACCGTAGGTACCAGAGACTGAATTCCGGCCAAAGAGTTGTATGTCTCGACGCTCCCATGCATCCTTCATCTCCAAGTCTCCCCAACTATCTATGCCGCCAGAATCACCGCAGCGTTGATTGGAAGAGAAAATGGCATCTATCTGGGGAATAGTCATACCTGCTATTGGGTTGTCCTTGTGCACATATACTGCAAGCGCATCTATCGCCACCGGAATCGCCGTTGGCTTGTAGCCATAGCGCGACTCAAAAGCCTCAATTTCATTGTCCTTCATCTCACGGCTCATCGGACCAATATTTGAAGTACGCTCGGTTAGAGCTGGCGGTGCCGTCGATGAGCCAGCAGCCTGTATCTGTATATTTACGTTTGGGTAAACCCGTTTAAAATCTTCGGCCCAGAGTGTCATCAAGTTCGCGAGAGTATCTGAACCCACACTCGAAAGATTTCCAGAAACGCCACTAGTGCGCTCGTACTCTGGAATGCCCTGATCTATTTCAGCGGCCTGCACACCGAATGAGGCTGCAGCTAAAAGGGATAGTGTAAAGGTTTTACCTAATGTTTTGATACGCACATGAACTCCATAAAGCGGGTTGAAACCAAAAATTCGATAGACAGACTATAAACTGAGAATATTACAGAATTATGACAGCAAGAATTCAGTCGCAAGCCCTGCCAGCTATGAGGATCGAACACAATCTCGAACGTTGATTGTGCTAAGATAATCGGGCTACAAAAAAGAGCTTCGCTAGTCACCCGCGTCATAAGCTGTGCTGAAGAGAGAAAGAGTGAGATGTCTGAACAGACAAAGAACAAATCATTGAACCTCGCAGTGGATAATACTGCCGGCGCCCCTAAACCACTGCCAGCAAAGAAGCTGCAGTCTTCAATCGTAGATTCAGACGAGGCAATTGACCTAGACAATCCCGCCTACTTTGAGAATCGCGAGCTAAGTTCTTTCAAGTTCAATCTGCGTGTACTGAGCCAGGCAAGAAACACGAAACACCCGCTGCTCGAACGTCTCATGTTCCTGCTAATATTCAGCTCTAATTTGGACGAGTTCTTCGAGATTAGAGTTTCCGGCTTAAGGAAACAGCTGGATTTCGGTAGGCAGCGGCCAGGGCCAGACGGGCAGTATCCAGAGCAGGTGCTCAAGACCATTCATCTACAAGTTAAAGAAGCCCTTACTGAGCAGTACAGAATTCTTAACGAAGACTTGCTACCTAACCTTGCCGAGGAAAACATCCACTTCCTGCCACGTCACGATTGGAACGACGAGCTAAAAAAATGGACTCGCGAGTACTTCGACGAAGAGATTCAGCCAGTGGTAAGCCCGCTCGGTTTGGATCCAGCACACCCCTTTCCTAGACTCGTCAATAAGAGCCTGAATTTCATTCTTTCACTTGATGGAAAGGACGCCTTTGGGCGTCAAAGCGGTCTAGCCATAGTGCCTGCGCCTCGCTCCTTGCTAGGTTGATTAAGGTGCCTGCGGAAATTGCGTCTGAGGGTGACAACTTCATCTTTCTCTCATCGATCATCCACGCCTACGTCGATGAGTTGTTTCCAGGCATGAGCGTCGTGGAATGCCACCAATTCCGGGTAACTCGAAATTCCGATTTGGAAATGACCAATGTTGAAGTTGAAGACTACGCAAGGGCTCTGCAAGGGCAGCTGCATCGTCGGCGCTTCGGTGCTGCCACTAAATTAGAAGTGAACATCGATTGCCCGGTGGAGCTTACCGACTTCCTCCTAGAACGTTTTAACCTCAGCAACGATGAGTTGTTCCAGTTGGATGGGCCCGTAAACTTAAGGCGCCTGATGGCACTTTACGAAATGATTGACCGCCCGGATCTGCGCTTCCCGCAATTTTCCCCCGGCACACCCAAACTATTGGAAGAAGACGCGTATATTTTTGCCGCCGTGGACAAAGAAGACCAGCTACTGCAGCATCCATTCCAATCGTTCATACCTATCATCGACTGGGTTCGTCAGGCCGCTAAAGACCCAACTGTGCTGTCCATTAAGCAGACCTTATACCGCACCAATGAATCTTCGGAGCTGGTAGAGGCGCTAGCCGAGGCGGCTCGAAACGGCAAAGAGGTAACCGTCGTGATCGAACTCCGCGCACGATTCGACGAAGAAGAGAATATCAATTTCGCCAGCATCCTGCAGGAAGCTGGTGCGGTCGTTGTCTATGGAGTTATGGGCTACAAGACCCATGCCAAGATGCTGCTAATAGTGCGCCGAATCGGCAATACACTAAAGCGCTACGCTCACTTGGGTACAGGTAACTATCACCGTAAGAACTCACTCGTGTACACCGACTATAGTTTGCTTACCTCTGACGAAGTGCTCTGCGCCGATGTGCACAAAGTATTTCAACAAATCACAGGGATGGGCAAGAAAATCCACCCGAACTTGCTGATCCATGCGCCCTTCAATTTGAGAAAATCCTTGCTCAAAATGATAAATGGCGAAATTGCGGCCGCTACTGCGGGTAAAAAGGCGCGCATAGTAGCGAAGATGAATTCAGTGACCGACCCCACTATCATCAAGGCGCTATATAAAGCCTCCATAGCAGGCGTAAAGATCGATCTAGTGGTGCGTGGCATCTGCTGTCTGCGCCCTGGAATAGCCCGGGTAAGTGAAAACATTCGGGTCGTATCAATCATCGGTCGTTTCCTGGAGCATTCGCGTGTTTACTGTTTCCAAAACTCCGACCCCCAAGTCTACTGCTCCAGTGCCGACTGGATGGAACGTAATCTGGACAATCGAATTGAAGTTTGCTTTCCTATATTGAAGAAGAAACACATTACACGGATTAAGGCCGAACTAGAGATGTATCTTAATGATCGAGGTCAGAGTTGGGAGCTTGGTGCAGATGGCGACTACCGGCCCTTAGCAATCGTGGAATCAGAAGAAGCATTGGAAGACGTGCAAAAGCTGCTACTGAAACAGTTTTGCTAATATTTTCAGCTACCGAACACGTCATGAGTTATCGGTAAGGCTGATCTCTGGAAGCTGGCTATTCTGCATAATCGCTAAGGTCTTCTTATTCTTCACCATGAAATCTAACATCCCCTCTCTCAGCGCGGTTGCACTAAAATTGATGCGCTCCACCGTATAGGACTGCATCAAACCTACTAACACCGCCAAGCCTGGTAACAGCAGTTCACGCCGACGTTCCTTCAGGCCGGGTAGGTCACCGCCTCTGGAAATGGCAGTGATAATCTGCGGCTTCAATGTTTGTAGCGCAGTGAGTTCAATCTCTCCCTTCTTAAATCCATGAGCTTGGCAGATAGCAGCAAGCATCTTTACTGTCCCCGAGGAAGCATAAGCTTCTTCCCATCCAGCCTTTTTCACGCCAATACTAATGCCATCGAACACAGCCTTGGAGGCGGCGGTGGCAACATCGAGCTGCTTCTCGAGACGGAAGGGGTCTGAAGTTTTTTCAGGAAAGAACTTATCACGCCAGGCAACACTGCCTATCGCCATACTCTGCGTGAGAAGCCGGCAGTGTTTGTGACCGATGATTACCTCTGTACTGCCGCCTCCTATATCAATAACGAGGCGATGATTCTCGGAGACTGGAAGCGAGGTGATCACCCCCGCATAGATCAATGCTGCTTCCTGCACACCGCTGATCGGCGAGATTTCAATTCCGATACCACGCGCTGCCTGAATAAAATTCTGAGCATTATCCGTCACACGAAAAGTATTAGTACCCAGAGCCCAGTACTGCTCTATCGGATATTGATCCATCAGAGTCTTGAACTGTTGCAGACAGTCTAGGCCCCGCTTGTAGGCCGTCGGCGAGATACTGCCGGTTTTCCTGACGTCTTCGCCCAGCTGAACCGAATCACTACTGCGCTCGACAATTTCGATTCGCCCATCGATCCACTCACCAATCAAAATATGAAAACTATTGGAGCCGAGATCGATGCATGCGTACATAGTCAGAGGGTAGTGACAATTGAGGAGTGAGTGTGCGCTAAGCTAACCTCAACCATGGCTCTTCCGGCATTTCTCTACTAAGTAGTAAAAATTGGAAGAGTCACAGCAGTGCTTTACTAAGCTCTATTACTCTATATCGTCAGATGAGGCGTGAGCCTGAATGTTCGCGCAACGCGCAACTAGATCATCGACTGCTGATAATTTTCAAGCCCAACTTTCTCTATCAGAGTGAGCTGAGCCTCTAGAAAATCAATATGCTCTTCTTCGCTGCTTAGAATTTCACTCAACAGATCACGGCTCACGAAGTCACTGACAGATTCACAATAGGCGATGCCCTCTTTAAGATCTGGGCAGGCGATTAGCTCAAGCTTGAGGTCGCACTCCAACATTTCCTTGGTGTTCTCACCGATCATCAATTTACCTAGGTTCTGAACGTTCGGAAGCCCTTCCAAAAACAGTATGCGTTGCATGAGTAGATCTGCATGCTTCATTTCGTCAATCGACTCCTCGTATTCCTTAGCAGCCAATTTCTCAAGCCCCCAATCTTGATACATGCGTGAGTGGAGAAAATACTGATTAATAGCGATGAGTTCATTGCCAAGCGCCTTGTTCAGGTGCTTGATTACAGTGGCGTCCGACTTCATAAATAGATCCCTAATGACTGAATTGAATATGACTGAGTTGAGTTCGCGCAAGCTTCGCTTTTTAGCTAGAGTAAGTCAAGGACAATTGATGTAAGTCATTGATATAAAAGGTAAACTAAATGATAAGCAATCCCATTCCCATTTTCATGAGAACAGCACTAGAGCACTCTTCGAAGTGAGCAATTGAGGAAAACTAAACGGGAGAAATAACTAAGTGAATGCAGGCTAGGCAGCGTTCGTATAAGAGCCTGTCTTATGAAATTCTTTGACGATGGTCTGAGCGAGTTTGCCGCATTTACCGCATTCGCTAGCAACACCGAGCTTCGCGCGTAGATCATTCATATTACTCGCACCATCACGACAAAGGTCGCGAATTTGGTTGTCAGTAATCTGTCTGCAAATGCATACGTACATGACTTATCCTCAATGTGATTGATACTTTAAATGATAATGAGAATGATTGTCAACTACATTCATATCTGTTAATTTAGCTGCACCTAACATCATCAAGTCAGTGACGTAAGTTATTGTTTTAAAGGGATAGAAATAGAATAATGCCGGGCACTACCCTCTCCACTGCTAAGAGCGGCGACCATTGCGTCGTGCTAGAAATCGCCTCTGAGCCAGCAGAACTCAAGAGCCGCCTCTATTCCTTGGGCATCATTCCTGGCTCGATACTGAAATTACTGCGCTTCGCCCCTCTGGGCGACCCCATGCAAGTAAAGGTTGGTGGCAGCTTTATCAGTATTCGAAAATCCGAGGCAGCAATCATCACCGTGGACATTCAATAGCACATGCAGAAAATCGCACTTATCGGCAATCCCAATTGCGGGAAGACAACTCTCTTTAACCTATTTACTGGCGCTAACCAAAAGGTTGGCAATTGGCCGGGCGTAACAGTAGAGAAGAAATTTGGTTATTTTGAGCTCGAAGATAAATCGATCGAACTGGTCGACCTGCCCGGCATTTATTCCTTAGAACAAGACTACAGCGGCATAGATGAGAAGATTGCCCAAGATTATTTGGAGCAAAGCGATATAGGCCTGATCATCAACATCATTGATGCGACCAACCTCGAAAGGAGTCTGGTGCTGACACAGCAATTGATGGATCGCGGCATACCAATGCTGCTTGTTATGAATATGCTTGATGTGGCACAGCAGCAAGGCATCACAGTCAGCGCGAACAAACTGGCCGATAAACTCCAACTACCAGTAATCGCGATGATCGCCTCACGGAAACAAGGCATCGATGAACTGCGTAGCGCGCTGATCAAAAAGATTAATAGCGCTCCAGAAATAGCTAACGAGCAGGAAGCACCACTTTTTTCTGCTAGTACCGCTACGACAGAAAAATTACTTCAGCGCTACCATCAGTCACGCCAACTCATCAATGGGGTTGTCGAAGTTTCGCCTACTCACCATAGCCTTTCGGAACGTATCGACGCGGTGGTAATAAATAGATGGCTAGGCATACCCTCCTTTCTATTAATGATCTACATGATCTTCACCATCGCTGTAAATCTTGGCGCCGTGTTCATCGATTTCTTCGACATATTGTTCGACGCAGTACTGGTTGATGGAACCACTTGGCTGCTGCGCGAAGTCTCCGCACATGAGGTGATAGTCACACTACTTGCCCAAGGCGTCGGCGGTGGCATAACGCTGGTCGCAACATTTATCCCAGTCATTGGCTTTCTCTATCTCTGCCTCTCAGTGCTCGAGGACTCCGGATACATGTCCCGCGCCGCCTTCGTAATCGATAGAGCGATGAGCGGTATCGGCTTGCCCGGTAACGCTTTCGTGCCATTGATCGTTGGCTTCGGCTGCAACGTGCCTGCGGTAATGGCTGCGCGCAGTCTGGGAAGAGACAGCGACCGACTGATGACTATCGCTATGGCCCCCTTCATGAGTTGCGGAGCGCGGTTGACCGTCTACGCACTCTTCGCCGCTGCATTCTTTCAGGAGAATGGACAGAACATCGTATTCGGTCTCTATCTGTTAGGCATTGCTCTAGCGATATTTACTGGCTGGATATTTCGCAAACAACTCTTTACCGATGAGATAACACCCTCGTTTCAAGAAATGCCTGCTTATCATGTACCCATCATCAGAAATATTTTGCTCACGACCTGGTTTCGATTGAAGTCTTTCATTCTTCGCGCGGGAAAGACTATCGTAGTCGTGGTGATTGGATTGAGCTTTCTGAACTCCATAAGCACAGATTTATCTTTTGGCAATGAAGATTCAGAAAACTCTATTCTCAGTGTAATAGGCAAGTCGATTACTCCGGCATTCGCGCCTCTTGGCATCGAAGAAGACAATTGGCCCGCAACAGTAGGCCTATTTACCGGCATGTTTGCCAAAGAAGCGATCGTTGGCACCCTCGACGCACTCTATAGCGAGTCAAGCGCAGATGCCTATGATGGCTCACCGCCCGACCTCATCGCTGCCGTTGGCGAAGCCTTCTCCTCGATTGGCACAGAGCTAGTAGCGCTGAGCTCGAGCCTGGCCGATCCTTTGGGCATATCAATTGGCGATGTCAGCGACCTCGATGCCGTAGCCGACGAACAGGATATTGAATCTTCGACGCTCACCAATATGGCCGCGCTCTTTTCCGGCCCCTTTGCCGCATTCTGCTATTTGGTATTTATTTTGCTCTACGCTCCCTGTGTAGCCGTACTTGGCGCGATCACCAAAGAAGCCGGCTGGCACTGGATGTTGTTGGTCTTCGGCTGGAGTACTGGTCTGGCCTACATCACCGCTACGGTTATTTATCAGATTGGCACTTTTACCGTAAACCCCCTATTCTCCTCAATATGGATTGTGAGCATGCTTACCATCTTGGTTGTCTTCATTGTTAATCTAAAGAGACTCTCGAGTAAGATGGTGCCTAAGAATCTCATCCCGGCTGTGCAGATAGCATAGGAGAAAGAGTTTGCAGGACTCAGTGCAACAGGGTGTCCGACTCCCTGTCCATAAATTTCTCGTGGGCGGCATTGCGCTTCTTCTGCTCAGCAAGATTTTTCTAGCTACCGCTCTCGACTTATACAGCGACGAAGTCTTTTACTGGCAGGCGTCAGCGAATCCTGCCATCGCGTACAGCGATCTACCCTTCATGACAGCATTGCTTATCGGGTTAGGCGCTGCTCTTGACTCATACAACACCCTCGCAGCGCGAAGTCTATTCATCTTAATGGGGAGCTCCCTGCCGCTGCTCGTCTATTGGATTGCCAAGCCAATCACAGACCCCGAACATGCCGTAGAGTCAGCAGCATTAAGTTTATGCTTACCGCTTGCAGGCTTCCTTGGCCTACTAGCTGTGCCAGATGTTCCTCTCGTTTTCTTTGGTCTCTTGGCAATCGGTTTTTTCGAGCGGGCACTGCGCACAGATCGGTTATTGTACTGGGCTCTTACCGGTTCGTTTGTAGCCTTGGGTCTGTGCACGCACTACCGTTTCTTCTTATATCCTGCTGCTGCAATACTTTTCCTGATCTTATTTAGGGCAGCGCAAAGCCAATGGAAGAATCCGCGCCTATGGGTATGCATCCTTATCGCGTGCCTCGGATTGATACCCATCCTTTGGTTTAATCTAAGCAACCAACTGAGCAGCGCGAGCTTCTATTTCGTAGATAGGCATCCGTGGGAATTTCAGGCCTCTGGCCTGCTACACGTATTTAAGCAAGCAGGCCTAGTTACGCCTCCGCTCTATCTACTATTCGTCTACACCAACTATTTGATGTATCAGAAGGCGAGTCACGGCGATCGCAGTGCGGCGCTGCTACTCAGCTTTTCATTAGTCAATGTGCTAGTCTATTTGCTACTTGCCCCATGGACGGATGCCACCAGCACGTCTATTCACTGGCCTCTTTCCGGATACTTCCCTCTACTCATTTACGTACCCTATGCCCTACGAAGCGCTGCGAATTTACTCGGCACTTATTTTACGATACAAACTGCTCACCGACTCGTCATTACCATTCCCATTATCGGCTTTCTTGGAACCCTAACGGCTCTGTTCGGCGTCGGTTCGCAGGCTTTTCAATTACAGCTCCAACCACTTATTGGCGCAGGTGTGCTATCGAATAAAATGGCTGGCTGGACACAATTTAGCAGTCATGTAGATGAGCTTTTACAACGCGAATTTGCAGAATCACCACTGCTGTTAACCGACAATTACTACACTCTCGCACAAGTCGAATTCGCCGGACTAACACGTCAGGGTTTTACACTCGATGAGGAAAAAGCAGTCCGTGATGGCCGTATAACTCAGTATCAACTCTGGAAGAAGGACAGAGTGGGTTTAGAGACTGTTGCCGCGAGCGAGTATCTATTTATAACCGAGGACAGCACATTGGATATATCAGCAAAGCACGATCTGCTCACGGACCTGTGTGCTAGAACTGGACGATTGGCTCATCTCGGCGAATTAAGTCTATTCAATGGCGACAAAAGGTTTAGTTTTTATCGAGGAGCTGCATTGCACAGCATTGATAGTCTCGAGAAAATTCAAACATCAGCCTGCCCATTCCCCTCCATAGCTGTCTCTTATACACATCTCCGAGCCCACGAGACCGAGGCTGATCTCG
>OJIK01000607.1_pt1 | contig 10238 bp, 8 predicted proteins | sample 1595571 | NCBI WGS metagenome assembly OJIK01 (sample SAMN05416791, study PRJEB24817) | seawater metagenome | isolation source: Sea water | place: Canada:Atlantic | collected 2013-11 | reverse complement strand
CAACAGCGACGTTGGAGCTTTTATTCCCGCTGCCTTTCGTAGAGGACAGAAGTAGGGTGCGCTCTGCTTTCTTTATCGATGCGGGCAATGTGTTCTCGTCTAGCTGTTCGGAAAGAAGGCGACTCCTGAAGAATTGTTCGGACTTCGACCTAGCCGAGATTCGTTATTCGGTCGGTGTTAGTGTTACTTATCTTTCGCCTTTCGGCCCTTTGACTTTCTATCTTGCCCAGCCATTCGGAAAAGACGGCGATGACACGAGGACGTTCGATTTTACGGTAGGCCAAGGTTTCTAGAGAAAAGAATTTTAGTCGTCGGCTATTGCGCCGATAAATCATCAACTGAGTAGAGGCGTGTGGCCAGCCTCTCTTTACGAAGTTTTGTTAGATTTGGAGAACATAAGTGAAAACATTGAAGACCTTAATTGCCGTAGTGTGTTTGGTTACCGCATCTCAAGCTGCGATGGCACAAGACACAAAAATCGGTGTTTTAAATGCTTTGCAGGCGCTATTTAATTCCGATGCAGCGCGTATTGTGCAAGAGGAACTCGAGCAAGAGTTCAATGCCGATGAGACTCGCGCACAGGAATTATCTGAGCAGCTTACTGCGCTCAGCGAGAAGTTTCAGCAGGACGAGGCAGTGATGACGCAGGACGAAATTCGTCGCATGAATTCGAACGCACAAGACCTGCAGGTACAGCTGCAACTAATCCAAGAGCGTGTTCAGAAAGCGCTTCAGGAAAAGAACCAGCAGTTCTTGCAAAGCATGCAGGGTACTTTAGCCGAGGCTGTATCTGATGTTGTCGCTGAGGGAGGCTATGACCTCATTCTCAATGTTGATAGCGCACCTTATTTCGCACCTGTACTTGATATCACTGCTAAAGTGACAGCGAAACTGAATCAGAACACCGCAGCCGCTAACTAGGACGTTGCACCCGGCTCTAGCGAGCCGGGTCGCAGATTCTTTTTGAGTAGTGATCGCTCTACCTAAGGAGAGGAGCCTTGCCGCAAGCTAAGCAATTCAGACTTGCCGAAATCGCTGATCTTCTTGGGGCGAAGCTGGAGGGAGATGGAGACATCATCATCTCCGGACTGTCGCCTTTAAGCTCGGCCGGCGAAGGTCAGCTGAGCTTTCTTAGCAATCCAACCTATACCTCCCAACTCGCTGACTGCCAAGCTAGCGCGGTTATTCTTGCCGAAAAATCCGCCAATTCGTTTTCGGGTAATCGACTTATCGCACAAAACCCCTACGTGACTTTTGCTTACGCGACGCAGCTATTCGCGCGCGAAGACGCTGCCGTAGCCGGTATCCACCCAACCGCCAGTATCGCTGCGTCGGCGACGCTTGCCGATGATGTGAGCATCGAGGCGAATGTGGTGATTGGTGAGGGAGCAACGATCGGTGCGGGCTCGAGGATTGGGGCTGGCGCTTTTATTGGACGTGACTGTCAACTTGGCGAGAGTGTGCGTATCCACCCGAATGTTGTGCTTTATCATGACGTCACCCTCGGCGATCGAGTGATCATTCACTCAACGAGTGTCATTGGTGCAGACGGCTTCGGTTTCGCGTTTGACGGCGAGCGTAGTGTTAAAATAGCGCAGCTAGGCGGCGTGCGTATCGGTAATGATGTCGAAATCGGCGCGGCGTCGACGATAGACCGCGGCGCGATGTTAGACACCATTATTGGCGATGGCGTAAAGATCGACAATCAAGTGCAGATTGGTCATAACTGCGTCATCGGTAAGCATACGATTATCTGTGGTTGTGCTGCGCTAGCTGGCAGTGTCACGGTCGGCGAGTACTGCATTTTTGGTGGCGGATCGGGTGCAGTGGGTCATATTACCGTCGCCGACCGCGTGCAAGTAAGTGCTATGGCGCTGCTTAGTAAATCGGTCACAGAGGCGGGAATGATTTCCTCAGGCACTCTGGCGTCGCCCACGCCCGAATGGAAGCGCAACGCGCTTCGTTTTCAACAATTGGACAGTATTGCCAAGCGGCTCAAGAATCTCGAGCGCAAGGCCGACTCCTAATCGCAAGTAAATGACGACACTACAATTGAGACTAAGATGCTTCTAGACATTAACGAGATAAAGGAATACCTGCCTCAACGCTACCCTTTCCTGCTGGTGGATAGGGTGCTGGAGATGGAGCTAGGTAAATCGATCGTAGCCTATAAGAATGTGACGAATAACGAGCCTTTCTTCGAAGGCCATTTCCCTGATAATCCCATTATGCCAGGCGTGCTGATTATCGAGGCTATCGCTCAGGCTGCAGGGATTCTTGGATTTAAAACGCAAGAAAAAAAGCCCAAAGACGGTTTTCTGTATTACTTCGTTGGCGCAGATGATTTGCGACTTAGGCGCCCAGTCGTGCCTGGAGACCAGTTAATCTTAAAAGCGGAGGTGATCACCAATCGCCGTGGAATATACAAATTTAAGGGAACCGCTTTTGTGGGCGAAGAGTTAGCTGCGTCTATGACAATTATGTGCGCTGAGAGGAAAGTGGATGTCGATTGATCCTAGTTCTCGGATCGATCCGAGCGCGGTAATTGAAGACGGCGTGACCATCGGCCCTTGGTGTATTGTTGGCCCCGCGGTTTCTATCGGGGCGGGCAGTGTCATCGAATCACACGTGGTGATTAGAAGCCACACTCGTATCGGAAAGAATAATCGCTTCTTTCAGTTTTCCTCGATCGGCGAAGATCCGTCGGATAAAAAGTTCGAGGGCGAGGAGGCATGGCTCGACATTGGTGATAATAATGTCTTTCGCGAGGGCGTAACGCTTCACAGAGGAACGGGCTTCGGAGGTGGGTTGACGAAAATCGGCAATGATAATTTGCTGATGCCTTATGTGCATATCGCCCACGATTGCGTGGTGGGTAATAACACTGTGTTTGCTAATAATGCAGGCTTGTCTGGCCATGTTGAAGTCGATGACTGGGCTATTCTCGGCGGATTTGCAGGCGTTAACCAGTTCGTTAAAATCGGTGCTCACGCAATGGTTGGGGGTGTTACTCACGTAGGACAGGATGTTCCGGCCTACATGCTAGTGAGTGGACAACCCGCGGCTGTGCGAAGTATTAACACCGTCGGCCTTTCTCGCCGTGGTTTTAGTGACGAGGCGATTAAAGACTTGCGTACCGCATTTAAAGTGCTCTACCGGCGAGGCCTTAGTCTGAGTGAGGCGCTTGAAGAACTCCGCGGAATGCTCGCTCGCTGCCCCGAAGTTGCCGCTCTAATCGCCTCGATTGAATCGTCTACCAAAGGTATACAACGCTAAGAAAGCGGGAGGCGTTATGCCTAAGTGTTTCGGTATTGTCGCCGGCGAGAAGTCCGGCGATATACTCGGTGCAGGGCTTATTCGAAGCCTCAAATCACGCTTTCCTGACGCACACTTTATCGGCGTTGGCGGCCCAGAGATGCTGAGCGAGGGCTGTGAGAGCATCACGCCGATGGACCGATTGGCAGTGATGGGTTTTGTTGAGCCGTTAGGCAGGCTGCCTGAGCTTTTTCGCCTAAAAAAGGCGCTACGAGAGCTTATGGTTGCGCGAAAAGTGGATGCTTTCATTGGCATCGATTCCCCCGATTTTAATCTGCGACTCGAAGGCGAGCTTCACGACCTTGGCGTGAAAACCGTTCACTACGTGAGTCCTAGTGTGTGGGCCTATCGGAAGAAGCGCATTCATAAAATAGCGCGCGCAGTAGACTTAATGCTTACGCTTTTTCCCTTCGAAACTGAGATCTATAATCAGCACGCCATTCCCGTTTGCTGCGTCGGCCATCCGCTCGCAGACAAGCTCGAAGATACGAGCGAGCAGGCGAGCCTTGCTCGCACTCTGTTCGACCTGCAGCCTGCGGATCGGGTTGTCGCGTTACTCCCTGGTAGTCGCGGCGGTGAAATATTACGTTTAGGCCCCGTTTTCCTTGCCAGCGCCGTCGCTGCGTTAGAGATTGATCCATCACTTAGGTTTCTAATCCCTGCAAGCGGGCCCGAATCGCGTGCGCGCCTCGAAGCATTGTTGCGTAGCTATGGTTTGGTTGATGGGACGCCCTTTAGGCTTGTGGACGATTCGCAGCTTGCCATGCGGGCGGCGAATCTGGTTGTCTTAGCCTCGGGCACTGCGACACTCGAAGCGATGCTGCTAAGGCGGCCGATGGTCGTAGGATACAAGCTAGCGCCGGTGACGCATTTTATCGCGTCCCGGCTCGTAAAAATTCCTTTTGTGGCGCTACCCAATCTGCTCGCCGGTACACGTTTAGTGCCCGAATACATTCAACATAACCTCACAGAAGCCGCCTTGGTTTCCGAGATAACGGCATTTTTTGCAGGTGAGAAAGAGACTGCAGACATGTTGAAAGCTTTCGATCGCATTCACGCCTCAATTCGATTGAATGCCTCTGAGCGAGCGGCCGCCGCGATCGCGGAGCTTGTGTCCTAATGGTGACTGAGGCGTGGGAGCGTGTCAGAGTAGCCCCCGACAAAGCGGCCGGATGTGACGAGGCTGGACGTGGGCCCCTTGCGGGTAATGTGATCGCCGCTGCAGTCATTCTAGATCATCGTAATCTGATCGAAGGGCTAGCTGACTCGAAGAAGCTCAGCCAGAAAAAAAGAGAAGCGCTGTACGAGACCATTCTTAGCAACGCGATCGCCGTTGGCGTGGGAAGTGCGTCGCCGCAAGAAATTGATGAAATCAATATTTTGCAGGCAAGCCTTCTCGCCATGACTCGCGCGGTCGACGCTCTTCCCATCAGGCCTGATTTTGTTTTTGTTGATGGCAACCGTTGTCCCCAATGGTCTTTTGCCAGCCTTGCTGTGGTGAAGGGCGATGCGAAAGTGGCGAGCATATCCGCAGCATCGATTGTTGCCAAAGTAGTACGTGACCGCGAGTTACTCCTGCTTGATCAGCAGTATCCTGAGTATGGCTTTGCTCAGCACAAGGGCTACCCTACAGCTGCGCATTTCGCCGCGCTAGAGCGCTTAGGGCCGACGCCAGCTCACAGGCGTACTTTTGCGCCAGTTGCTCAGTGGCTCATACAGGTGTCGAGTATTTCTTCCGGTTCTTAATGCCCCTATTCAGGCTAAACTTTTGTAGGCAAACACGGTATATTCAATTCTCGTTTTAGTTGTATCCGCCGCGACTCTAAATGCCTGATTTGCCCTAGCAACCGCCGAAACTAATTCAATGTCTGATTCACCTGAGTCACCCAAACAACACCCTCTCGCTAGCGACTCAACGCTGGGCTTCGTGCACCTGCGACTGCATACCGAATTCTCGATAGTCGACGGACTCGTCAGGATAAAGCCGCTGCTTGCGCGCGCACGCGAATTGGCGATGCCCGCGATTGCAGTGACCGACCTTGCCAATATGTTTGGTCTGATCAAGTTTTACAGTGGTGCGATCAAAGAAGGGATTAAGCCGATCTGTGGCTGTGATGTGCTGGTCAAGGGAGAAGAGGGAGCCGCGGACACACGCTTGTTGTTACTTGCAAAAGATCGCGAGGGATATCTGAATATCTCACGGTTAATCTCAACAATTTACACAGAAAACCCAAACCGCAGCGACGCGAGTCTTCGATTTGATCAATTGGCAGCGTATAGCGAGGGTGTTATCGCGCTGTCGGGTGGTCAATTCAGTGACATTGGCGCGTCGCTCTTAGAGGGTGATCATGCTAAAGCAGTGGAGTGCTTGGCTCGATGGGAGGCTATTTTCCCCGGCTCTTTTTATCTTGAGTTACAGCGAGTAGGGCGCGATCGCGAAGAGGATTATATCGATGCAGCCCTCGACCTTGCCGCTGAAACGAGAACACCTGTAGTTGCAACCAACGACGTTCGATTTATCAAACAAGATGACTTCGAAGCGCACGAGGTAAGAGTTTGTATCAACGACAGGCGCACACTTGACGATCCGCGCCGGTCGCGCGAGTACACCGATCAGCAGTACTTGAAAGATTCGGCAGAAATGCTTGCGCTATTCGAAGACATTCCTTCGGCGCTGGAAAATAGCTTAGAAATCGCAAAACGCTGCAGTTTGTCACTAGACCTCGGCACTCCACGCCTACCCAATTACCCGGTTCCAGACGGGCTAACAATGGAGGATTTTTTCTCCCAAATAAGCGCCGATGGTTTAAAGGTTAGGCTGGCCAATTTATACGGTGAGGACTATGCGACGCGGGACGGAATAGCGCTCTATTGGGAACGACTAGAGTTCGAGCTGAAGATTATTAATCAGATGGGCTTCGCGGGCTACTTTTTAATCGTGATGGAGTTTATCCAATGGTCGAAAGACAACGGTATTCCCGTCGGGCCAGGTCGTGGCTCCGGTGCCGGCTCCATTGTCGCCTATGCGCTTAAAATTACCGACTTAGATCCGCTTAAATACGATCTCCTTTTCGAGCGTTTCCTAAATCCAGAAAGGGTTTCGATGCCCGACTTCGACGTTGATTTCTGTATGGAAGGACGCGATCGCGTGATCCAGCATGTCGCCGAATTGTACGGAAAAGAAGCGGTTTCGCAGATCATTACCTTTGGTACGCTGGCGGCGAAAGCAGTTGTGCGGGACGTCGCGCGGGTACAAGGCAAGCCATATGCGCTTGCAGAAAAGTTAAGTAAGCTTATTCCTTTCGAGCCAGGTATGACGCTAACCAAAGCGTTTGAGGAAGAGCCTGAGTTAGGTGTTTTCGTTGATTCGGATGAAGAGGCGCAAGAAATTATTGAAATGGCCTTTAAGCTCGAAGGCATCACTCGCAATGTAGGTAAACATGCGGGTGGCGTGGTAATCGCGCCGACTAAACTGACTGATTTCACGCCGCTTTATACCGACGAGGCAGGGCAAGGGCTCGTTACACAGTTCGATAAAAACGACGTTGAAACCGCAGGGCTTGTGAAGTTCGACTTCTTGGGGCTGCGAACGCTGACGATAATCGATTGGGCCGTGAAAATGATCAATGGGCGCCGCGAGGAGGGCGCTCCTGAGCTAAATATTGATCATCTCGAGTTAAACGACGAGCGCGTCTATAAACTCCTTCAGAGCGGGGAGACAACGGCTATTTTCCAGCTCGAATCTCGCGGCATGAAGGAGCTGATTAAGAAACAGGTCCCTAATTGTTTTGAAGACATAATCGCGCTGGTTGCGCTATTTCGTCCCGGGCCTTTGCAATCGGGCATGGTTGACGATTTTATCGACAGAAAGCACGGGCGTACCAAAGTGTTATACCCGCACCCAGAACTAGAGCCGGTGCTCTCTAATACTTACGGAGTCATCCTCTATCAAGAGCAGGTGATGCAGATTGCGCAGGTGCTCGGCAACTACACGCTCGGCGGCGCCGATATTTTGCGCAAGGCTATGGGTAAGAAAAACCCAGATGAGATGGCTAAGCAGCGGGTCTTGTTTACCGAAGGGGCGATTAAGAGAGGCATCGAAAGCGATCTTGCGGAATCCATTTTTGACTTGATGGAAAAATTCGCGGGCTACGGTTTTAATAAGTCGCACTCGGCTGCCTATGCCTTAGTGTCTTATCAGACAGCGTGGTTAAAAACTCATTACCCTTCCTATTTTATGGCGGCGGTGTTGTCTGCTGATATGCAGAACACCGATAAGGTGGTGACTCTCATCGATGAATGCCGCGCGATGGGGCTGAAGATTGTGCCGCCTGACATAAATAAGGGGCAGTTCAATTTCACGGTGAATCAAGCAGATGAAATCGTGTATGGCCTTGGTGCCATCAAAGGACTAGGCGAGGGGCCTGTCGGGGGCATTCTTGAAGCGCGTAAGAACGGACCCTTTGCAAGCATGCTCGAGCTTTGCCAACGTGTCGATTCTCAGCAGTTAAATCGACGAACCTTAGAGGCGATGGTCAAAGCTGGGGCATTAGACAGCTTAGTTGAAGGCGTGCCAGATTTGGTGCGCGCGAAACTTTCTGAACTCTTGCCGCAGGCAATGAAGGCTGCGGATCAGGCGAACAAGAATGCGGAGTCAGGCGTTGCTGACCTGTTTGGAGAGATTGCTCCAGAAGGCACGGCAACCAGCGATGTATCATTCGAAACGAAAAAGATTAAGCCGTGGGCTGAGCAGGAAAGGTTGAAGGCCGAGAAAGAGACGTTGGGTCTCTATTTGTCGGGCCACCCGATCGATGAGTATTTAGGTGAACTTTCACACCTCTCACGAGACAGGCTCTCCAGCCTTCGGCCTGAGCGTGCACCGCAGCCTGTCGCTGGGCTGCTGATCGACGTTAGGACCATGCGCAATAAGGCGGGCGACACGATTGCGTTTCTGACCCTAGATGATCGCAGCGCGCGCTTTGAAATCCGCCTCTTTGCTAAGGAGTACGAACGCTTCCGCGACATTCTGCAGAAAGACCAGATACTCATTGTCGACTGCACGGTGAGCATGGATGACTACAGTGGGGGCATGCAGGGGCGTGGCAAAGAGGTTATGACGCTCGAGCAGGCGCGTCAGCGACGCGCACGCAGCATCACGCTAAGCCTGCGCAGCGATGCGCTAGCTTTGGGCTTTAGCGAGCGTCTTGCCGAGATGCTGGAATCTCATCGTCTTAAGCCTTCCGATTCGATGCAGTTGTCTCCATTTGGCAGCGCAGCAGCCTCCAATCATAGCGGCAGAGAAGACGGAAGTTTGGGCTGTGGTATTGCGATCAGTTATCAGCGTGAGGCCTCGAAGGGGTGTATAATACTGTCCAACGAATGGCGAGTAGCGCCATCGAATGAATTAGTTCAACGCCTCAGAAGTGAATACGGGCGCAGGAACGTAGTCGTAGACTACTGATCATAAAGAGTGAGTCGAACAGGATATGGATCCCAATTACTTAGATTTCGAGCAACCCATTGCGGAATTAGAAGCGAAGATAAGCGAACTGCGCTTAGTGGGCAGCGACAATGACTTGAATATCGGTGACGAGATTCAAAATCTCCGCGCTAAGAGCACGAAACTCACAGAGAAAATCTATGCCAATCTGAGTTCTTGGCAGGTGTCTCAGGTGGCTCGTCACCCTCAAAGGCCCTACACACTTGACTATATAGAGCATATTTTTACAGACTTCGACGAGCTTCATGGTGATCGTTACTTCGCCGACGACCAAGCGCTCATCGGTGGGCTAGCTAAAATCGACGGGCGTCCGTGTGTCGTTATGGGGCATCAGAAAGGCAGAGGAACTAAAGCCAAGGTTAAGCATAATTTCGGTATGCCTCGCCCAGAGGGATATCGCAAGGCTCGTCGTCTGGTTGAGCTCGGCGAGCGATACAATCTTCCCGTGCTAAGTTTTATCGATACGCCGGGTGCCTATCCTGGAATCGATGCAGAGGAGCGAGGCATCAATGAAGCAATTGCTGTCAATATGGCGATGATGTCTCGAGTCAAGACGCCTCTTATCGCAACGGTAACGGGTGAGGCGAATTCAGGGGGTGCGATTGCTATCGGCGTCTCAGATCAGTTAAACATGCTTCAGTATTCGACTTACACGGTGATCACGCCGGAGGGCTGTGCAACAATTCTCTGGAAATCATCGGAGTATGCTTCAGCGGCAGCCGAGGCGATGGGCGTTACCTCGACACGTCTGGAAGAGCTAGGAATAGTTGATCAGACCATTGCAGAGCCGCTGGGAGGTGCGCATCGGGATGTGGCAGCGACTGCCGAAAACATTAAAACCGCGCTCTTAGAACAGATGGATCGGCTCAGCTCGACCGACAAAGAAACGCTTATTGAGCGGCGCTACAAACGGCTTATGAGCTATGGCCTCAGCGCCTAGCGCCCCTCCTAGCGCCTCTTCTAGAGACGTAGCGGCGGCGAAGGCTGAAACCACGCTGCTCGCTGCGCTAACGCGCGCCTTTTGCTTTGAGCCTCGCCTCCTTGCTGCCTCGGCGCCGACCACTTCTTTGCCCACCTCTTTAGCAGACGCCTCACGCCTGTTAAACCCCACAAGTATTATGGTCGGGCTTAGCGGTGGCTTAGATTCTTCATTACTTCTCACGCTGCTCTGCGGCCTTCGCACTAGCGGCGAGTTAACTCTGCCACTCCGAGCGATACACGTTAATCATGGGTTACAAAAAGCCGCAGACAAATGGCAGCTGCACTGCGAAACGCTCTGCTCGCAGCACGGAGTAAATCTAACGGTGTGCGTCGTCGATTGCTCGCTGAATAGCGCTGGCGCGACAACAGAGCGAACGGTTGGCGAGTCTGCAGCTGTCTCTTATACACATCTCCGAGCCCACGAGACCGAGGCTGATCTCGT
>OJIK01000596.1_pt1 | contig 10325 bp, 10 predicted proteins | sample 1595571 | NCBI WGS metagenome assembly OJIK01 (sample SAMN05416791, study PRJEB24817) | seawater metagenome | isolation source: Sea water | place: Canada:Atlantic | collected 2013-11 | reverse complement strand
CAGCCTCGGTCTCGTGGGCTCGGAGATGTGTATAAGAGACAGCTATTAAAGTAACCTTTTCTCCTGCAACAGATTTTACCTGGGCCATTTTATATAAAAATGCACCAACAAATACGAAATTCATTGCACAAAGTAGAATAGTTGATGGAGATTTAGTTTTTAACCTCGATGAAAAAGCGACAACAGGGATTTATAAACTGGTGTATGCGGTTCCGCAAAATGATTATAATTTTGATATTATTTATAACGGTGAAGAAGATATTGAATTGACATTTAATTTGATAGATGGTACTGTTTTTCAGAAATCTAATGAAAACATCATGTTAAACTCTTATTTAACCGAAATGACGCTACTAGGCAGCGATTTAGAAACTAGATATTTAAAAGAAAATACAGAAGCTTCAGCCATAACTTCCATTTTTAAAAAACAGAAAGAATTACAAAAATCCTATGAAGAAAAATCTGAAGGTACATTAGTTCATCATTTTATCAAGGCAAATCAACCCTACATTCCTAATGAATTGGAAACTCCAGCCAATTATGTTAAAAACTCAACTACCAACTATTTTACGAACATTCAATTTAATGATGAAGTATTACAAAGTTCTAATTTTTTAATTGAAAAATCGCTAGCTTATATAACCGGAATAGAAACTGAGGGAATGTCTAAAGAACAATCCCTTAACAATAACGTAGATAAAGTTTCAGCTCAAACTAGGTCATTAGACCTTAATTTTCAAAAATATTTTATGAGAAAATTATGGGAAAATCTAGTGAGCTATAACCTGATAAGCACTGCTAATTATTTAGCTGAACGATATTTAATACCAATAGCTAATCAGCTAGATGATGCCGTTCTTGTTTTAAAATTGACTCAATTTAAAAACTTATCTATTGGAAATCTAGCACCCGATTTTATTTTGGATGATGGAAGTGGCAAAAAACTAAGTGAATTAGATATTGCAGAAAACTACATTCTTGTTTTTTGGAGCAGTGGATGTTCACATTGCTTAAAAGAGATCCCACAATTATACCAATTAAGCGAAGAGCTTAACAGTACCAAATATAAGGTAATTGCTATAGGATTGGAAGAAGACACTTTTAAATGGACGAATGAAGTTATAAAATACCCCAATTTCATTAATGTCATAAAATTAAAAAAATGGAACAACACCATTGTTAGTGAATATGGACTTACCAGTACACCCACTTATTTTGTGTTAGATAAAGACAAAAAGTTTATAGCGAAACCTGAAAGTTTTGATGATTTAAAAGCATATTTAAAAAAATAAAAAAAATTAGAAATGATAAAAAGCATTTTCAAAATGCTCCATCTTTTCAATCGTTTTATTTTTGATAACCGCGATTATATCAAATCGGACTTCCGTATCTAAATCATTCGAAATCACATATTCGTTAGCAGCTTTAACCAATAGTTTTATTTTTGAAGGAGTAACAAAATCCTGAGGATCTCCAAAAAAATCACTATTCCTTGTTTTCACCTCAACAACGACCAATGTATTGTTGTCTTTTTTTGCAATGATGTCAATTTCGGCTTTATCAAAATAAAAATTTTGTGCTAAAATTTCATAACCTTTATTTATCAAATATTCGGCTGCTAATTTTTCCCCTATTTTCCCTAGTTCGTTGTGATAAGCCATATTTATTCTTTAAAAGATAAGGTTACGCCCTTTTTGTTAACCATTAAATCTACTTTTCTTCCTAAAATCAACGCTCGATTATCTTCCAAATGACCTGCAGGAAAATTAAAGGTTATAGGGAAATCATATTCAGAACAAATATCCAAAATTATTTCTGCTGCATTTTTTCCAAAGGGAATGTCATTGTCATGCATTTGAGACATTCCTCCTACTATTAATCCTTCTAATTCATCAAACATTCCATTGCGTTTTAAATTTTGAAGCATCCGATCGATGTGATATAAATATTCATCTAAATCTTCAATAAACAGAATTTTTCCTTTGGTGTTTAATGCTGAGGGACTTCCACAAAGCGAATATAAAATAGATAAATTTCCACCTATTAATTGTCCTGAAGTTTTTCCATTAATATTATTATTTTCAGCAGGAATCCTTATTCCATAATGCTCACCAAAAAGAATTGCTTTAATAGAATTGATGGTTGCTTTCGATTTTGTTTCAATGGAAACTGGCATTTGCGCATGAAGTGTTTCGATCCCTAATTGATGAATATGAGAATGCAATACGGTAACATCGCTAAAACCAATAATCCATTTAGGGTGCTTTTTAAAATTAGAAAAATCCAATTGATCAATAATTCTTACCGTTCCATAACCACCACGAGCACACCAGACAGCATCGATTTCAGGATGATCTAACATCGCTTGAAAATCGGAGGTTCGCAATTTATCATTTCCTGCAAATTGATGCTCTTCAGCCTCAATAGATTTTCCTAAAACTATTTTTAATCCCCAATTTTTTAAAATAGTGATGGCCGGAATTAATTCCTTTTTTAAAATTTTTCTAGCTGTTGAAACTATTGCAACGGTATTTCCTTCTTTTAAATAATTTGGTTGAATCATATTTTCATTTAACACCTTCAAAGTAATAAAAAAATTAATCTTTTTCGTTAATATTTAGTCATAGAATTAATAAATCATATAATTTTACTATCTTTTGTTCTTAAATTCCTTTACTATGGAAACAACTACCCCAATTTCGTGTAACGAATCTACACTTACGCCCTATATCCCATTTGATGACAACCCTTGGAACACCATTAAAATAAAACACGTATATCGCCGTCTTGGTTTTGGAGCTTCTCAAGATGCTATTGATGCTGCATTAAGTTTATCTCCTAATGATTTCATAGACGATTTAGTTCAGGAAGCAATTAATAAACCGACTACTAGCGTGCCATTTTGGGGAAATTATGTAATAGCCGATTTTACAAATTTTAATGAGGAAAATGAGCAATACATTCAAGATTGGAAAATACAAACAGGTAATGACCTAATTACTGAAAATCTAAGAGGTCGATTAGCTTCCTTTTGGATGAATCATTTTGTTACTGGTTTAGAAATCTATAATTATTCTCCTTATTTATTTCAGTATTATAACATTTCACAAACCTATGCTATTGGTAATTTCAAGGATTTTGTTAGAGAAATAGGAATTTCTTCAGCAATGTTGATTTATTTAAATGGTTATGAAAACACTAATGTAGAACCCAATGAAAATTATGCTCGCGAATTATACGAGCTTTTTACTTTAGGGGAAGGAAATAACTACACAGAACAAGATATAACTGAAACTGCAAAAGCATTAACTGGATATAATCATTGGGCGGAGCCAGGAGCTCCTTTTTATTTTGACGAAATCACATGGGTAGATGGTGATAAAACCATCTTTGGTCAAACTGGAAACTGGAAATACGATGATGTAATCGATATTTTATTTCAGAAAAGAGCAGCAGAAATAGCCACTCATATTTGTACTAAATTATATAGATACTTTGTAAGTCAAGAAATTGATGCTGTAATTATTGATAATGTAATTAATCCATTGGCTCAAACTTTAGTAGATGCCGATTTTGAATTAGCTCCAATGCTAAAGCAACTTTTTAAAAGTGAGCACTTTTTTGATGAAAGAGCTTTGGGAGTAATCATAAAAAGTCCTTTTGATATTACGATGCAATTTATAAACGAATCTGAATTCTTTTATAATGATGAACTAATAGCAGCGCTTGTTTATTTTTCAGGTCTATTTGGTCAAAAACTATTTGACCCGCCCGATGTTGCGGGTTGGCAAAGAGATGAAGATTGGATAAGTACTTCAACTCTTACCGGACGCTGGCAGTTTACAGAGTTATATCTTAGTCTTTTATTCCAAAATGGTTTGGAGTCTACCCTTGTAGATTTTGCAAAAGAGTTGACAAATGACAGTAATGACCCTGAATACATAACAGAAGTATTGATAAATCATTTTATGTCTAAAGAGCTATATACTTTAAGTGATTATACGATTGCTACCGATATCTTTAAATGGGAAATACCACAAAATTATTATGATGATGGTCTTTGGAACCTAGATTGGGAACAAGCTCCTTATCAAGTATTTTTATTATTATCTCATTTAGCAACCATTCCTGAATTTCAACTTAAATAAAAAGCCATGATTAATAATAAATTAAATAAAAAGGTTCGACCATCTAAGGAGGAAAAAAAGATTCACGATCATGAGCATACGCAATGGAATAGACGTTCCTTTATCCAAGCATTAGGTTTAGCTGGTGGTGGAAGCATGCTTTTAGGAGGTACTGCTATTTCAGCAACTTCTCCTTCCCCTTTAGCGGTTGCTTTAGCAGAAAATGAAAACGACAATATTCTAGTAATCATCCGATTGGAAGGTGGTAACGATGGATTAAATACCATTGTTCCTATTTATGATTACGATACCTATGCCAATTTACGACCTAGTATTAAACACCAACAAAATGACTTAATCAACCTAAATGATGATTTTGGAATTCCTAATTATATGAATGAATTAGAAGCTGTATGGGGCGATGGAAGCATGAAAGTAGTTCACGGTGTAGGATATCCAGACCAGAATCTATCTCATTTTAGATCGACCGATATTTGGGCATCTACCGAAGATAACTACGAAGAACCAACGGGTTGGTGGGGACGCTATTTTGAAGACCGCTACCCAGATTATATTACCAATCCTCCAGAAATTCCACCAGCAGTTCAAATTGGAAGTATTGGGAATTTAATTTTTAAAGGAAATAATAGCAATTATGCTTTTTCGGTAGTCAACCCAGAACAGCTTCAAAATGTTGCTGAAAATGGCACTTTACACGATGTATTAGACATTCCAGATTGTGTGTATGGCGATAAATTGCTTTTTATGAGAGCTACTGCCAATACTACTTTTACCTATTCTGGGGTTATAAACGATGCTTATTTAGCAGCCAACAATAGCGTAGAATATGGCGATGGAGAGCTGGCTAAACAATTAGCGATTGTAGCTCGCTTGATCAAAGGCGGATTAGGAAGCAAGGTATATATGGTTTCTTTAGGAAGTTTCGATACACACGCAGAACAGCCGGAAAGGCATCAAGAATTATTATCGGATTTATCTTCAACGATCAAAAATTTTTACGATGATTTAAAGACAGTTGGTATGGATGACAAAGTATTAGCGATGACGATTTCAGAATTTGGTCGCCGTCCCTACGAAAATGGATCTAATGGAACTGATCATGGAGCGGCTTCACCTGTAATGCTTTTTGGTCCTGCTTTAAATGGAAGTGGATTTGTGGGAAACCACCCCGATTTATCCACCTGGGATGAAGATAATAATTTAATTCCATCCTCCGATTTTAGAGACATTTATAACTCCGTGTTAACTGAATGGTTTTGTTTGGACCCTTCCATCGTAAGTACAATTTTATTAAATGAATCTTATGAAACGCTAGATTTAGGACTTACTTGTGAAGCACTTTCTACTTCAGACTTTAGTAATATGAACCGATTTGCACACGTAGCCATTTACCAAAACAATCAAACTTTTATCGAAATTAACTTAACCAATACTTCTCATGTCACCATTAAGCTTTATGATATGATGGCAAAGGAAATTGGCACAATAACAAACGAAATGCTTTTTGCAGGAAGGTATCGATTTAATGTGAGAGATAAAATACAAGGAAGACTCAGTTATGGACAATATATCTATCGCATTTCAACGGGAGGACAGTATTATAGTAAATCTATTTTAATTAGATAATTGAAATAGATTTAGCAGCTAATTAAAATATTCTCAAAGAAATAAAATCCGTATTTTTACAGTTCAAAATTGAGTATGCAAAATTCACCAAAAAGGTTTACCATAACGGCAGCTTTGCCTTATACCAATGGCCCTGTACATATTGGACATTTAGCAGGAGTATATGTGCCTGCAGATATTTATTCACGTTTTCAAAGAATCCAAGGCAACGATGTTGCTTTTGTTTGTGGAAGCGATGAACATGGAGTTCCTATCACTATAAAAGCTAAAAAAGAAGGGATTACACCTCAGCAAGTGGTGGATAAATACCATGCCATTATCAAACAATCTTTTCAGGATTTTGGAATTACTTTCGATAACTATTCGCGTACTACTGCAAAAATACATCACGATACCGCTTCTGAATTCTTTAAGAAATTATACGAAGACGGTAAGTTTATCGAACAAACAACAGAGCAATTCTACGATAAAGAAGCGAATCAGTTTTTAGCAGATCGTTTTATTCTGGGTACCTGCCCTAAATGTGGTTTTGAAGAAAGTTATGGAGACCAATGTGAAAGTTGTGGAACTTCTCATAATGCTACCGATTTAATCAATCCTAAATCTTCCATTACCGGAAATACGCCTTCTCTAAAAGAAACAAAACACTGGTTTTTACCTTTAGATCAATACGAACCATGGTTAAAAGAATGGATTGTAAAAGGACATAAAAAAGATTGGAAAGCCAACGTTTATGGGCAATGTAAATCTTGGATAGACGATGGATTGCGTCCTAGAGCGGTAACTCGAGATTTAGATTGGGGAATTCCTGTACCTGTTGAAGGTGCCGATGGAAAAGTATTGTACGTTTGGTTTGATGCTCCCATTGGTTATATTTCTGCCACAAAAGAATGGGCAGAAAAAGAAGGAAAAGATTGGGAGCCTTATTGGAAAGACGAAAACACCAAACTGCTTCATTTTATAGGAAAAGATAATATTGTATTTCACTGTATTATTTTCCCGAGTATGCTAAAAGCAGAAGGAAGTTATATCGTACCTAACAATGTGCCAGCCAACGAGTTTTTAAACCTAGAAGGGAATAAAATTTCTACCAGTAAAAACTGGGCAGTATGGCTGCATGAATACCTAATAGATTTTCCAAATCAGCAAGATGTTTTGCGGTATACATTAACAGCAAATGCCCCTGAAACAAAAGATAATGATTTTACATGGTCAGATTTTCAAGCAAGAAATAATAATGAATTAGTTGCCATCTTCGGAAACTTTATCAATCGTGTGGTGGTTTTAACCAATAAATATTACGAGGGAATTATTCCAGAACCAGCTTCACTTTCTGAAGTAGATATAGCAACCTTAACCCAATTAAAAGCATATCCTAGTGTAATTGAAAGTTCTATTGAACGATATCGGTTTAGAGAAGCGCAGGCAGAATTAATGAATGTGGCTCGTTTAGGAAATAAATATTTAGCCGACGAAGAACCTTGGAAGAAAATAAAAATGGATGAAGAAAGAACCAAAACTATTATGTTTGTTTCCCTTCAGATTGCTTCAGCTTTAGCAGTTTTATGCGAACCTTTTTTACCTTTTACCTCTAGTAAATTAAAAAACATGCTTTGTCTTAACGAGGAGCAAAACAACGAGGAATCTCTTCAATGGAAAGATGTTTCAACTAAAGAAACATTAATTCCTTCAGGACATAAAATAGGAAAAGGCGAATTGCTTTTCAGTAAAATTGAAGACGAGCAAGTACAACAACAATTAGATAAATTAGAAGCTACTAAAAAAGCAAATAAAGTCATGAATGCAAACCCTGAACCTAAAAAAGAAACCATTCAATTTGACGATTTTACTAAATTAGATATGCGAGTTGGAACGATTTTGGAAGCCGAAAAAATGGCTAAAACCAAAAAGTTGTTGATTTTAAAAGTAGATACTGGCATTGATATTCGCACCATTGTTTCTGGTATTTCAGAAAGTTTTTCACCTGAAGAGGTTATTGGAAAAAAAGTAACTGTTTTGGTAAATTTAGCACCAAGAGCATTACGGGGAGTGGAAAGCGAAGGGATGATTTTAATGACGGAAACTCCTGAAGGTAAATTGGTATTCCTAAATCCTGATGAAGAGGCTGTAATAAATGGAGCGACAATTAGTTAATGATTTCGATGTCAGCGAACAGTTGCATTTACATCAACAAATTATTGTGAAGGTTTTAGAAATTGATATAGCCAGAAAACGGCTACAATTAAAACTGCAATAAAAAAACTAGAAATTAGGTGCTTTTAGCAATATTTCTTTTCCATTCTTTTTAGACATTTATGTGTTAAAGCTAATAATTATAAAAAATCTACTACTTTTGTTTTTTTAATTATTCTTTTTTTAACCTTATAATTAGTATAGCATGCAACTGTACAATACCCTAAGCGCGAAAGAGAGAGCAACCTTATTGGAAGAAGCGGGAGAAGACCGCTTAACGCTTTCTTTTTATCAATATGCCAAAATTGGCAATCCAGAACTTTTTAGAAACTATTTATTTGTAGCGTGGGACGCACTTGAAGTCTTGGGACGTATTTATGTAGCAAATGAAGGGATCAATGCGCAATTATCTTTGCCTGCCCAAAAGTTTAATGCTTTTAAAGAATTTTTGGATAGTATCTACTTCTTAGAAAATAGCCGTTTAAATATTGCTTTAGAGCAAGACTTAAAATCATTTTTAAAACTAAAAGTAAAAGTACGTGACAAAATTGTAGCTGATGGATTAAATGACGCCACCTTTGATGTAACCAATATAGGTGTTCATGTAGATGCTTCAACATTTAACAACTTGATGGAAGACCCAGATACAGTCTTGGTCGATATGCGTAACCACTATGAGAGTGAAATTGGGCACTTTAAAAATGCTATCACTCCTGATGTAGATACGTTTAGAGATTCTCTAGATACTATTGAAGAAGATTTAAAAGATCATAAAGAAGATAAGAAATTGGTGATGTATTGTACGGGAGGGATTCGTTGTGAAAAAGCGAGTGCCTACTACAAACACAAAGGATTTAAAAATGTATTTCAATTAGAAGGTGGTATTATTGAGTATACCCGTCAAGTAAATAATCAAGGATTGGAAAATAAATTTTTAGGTAAAAATTTTGTTTTTGATCAAAGGCGTAGCGAACGCATTAGTGATGATGTGATATCCAATTGTCACCAATGTGGTGAAGCTTGCGACACGCATATAAATTGCGCCAATGAAGGATGTCATTTACTCTTTATTCAATGTGAAGTTTGTTCCGAAAAATTGGAATATACCTGTAGCAAAGAATGTTATGAGATGATTCAATTACCCTTTGAAGAACAAAAAAAATTGCGAAAAGGCAAGCACGCTAGTAATAAAATTTTCAAGAAAGGCAGGTCCTCTAAATTAGTCTTTAAGAAATAAATAGGTTTATTGTGAAGAGCGTTTTAAAGTATATTCTTTTTTTACTTCACAAGCTTTTTAATTTCTAGGTGCTGGGCCCTGATTTTGATTTCTTGGACCTCCTCCATTTCTTGGTGGCGGACCTTTATACAGCGCATCCATCACAATTTTTTGAAATTTTTGTTTTTGAGGATCATTACAAATTTCTTGAATTGCTCTAAAATGATTGAAAACTTCTAAATCTTTATTTTTTCTGTTTTCTCCTATTAAAGAAGTGATCCTTTCTATTTCTAGTGGAATGACATTCTTTTCAGAAATTTTACTAAATAATTGATCTTTTAATTTTTTATCTTCTTGGTCAAGTTTCATCATTCGTTCTCGGTGATCTTTTCCTATCTCTTTGAATTCTTGCATTTGATCCGCATTAAAATTTAATTCTTTTACAATAAATTGTTCCGGGTTGTTTCTTGGCCCATCTCGGTCTGGTTTTCCAAGGTAGTCATATAAAAAAAAGCCATTAGCAATAATTAGAAATGCTAATAAAACGTATAGAATTGTGTTGTTAGTCATCGCTATTTAATTTAAAATTGAAGTTTCAGAATTGGTAGATAAACTATAATTTTCAGCAAAATTGGAAACATTGCTATCATAAGTCGTGGATTTTAATTGAATAAAGGCAAAAATATTTAAAGCAATCACACAAACTAAAGACGCTAACTGAAGCTTTGGTGTAAACCAAGAAAAAACAATTTTATCCTCTGCTACTTTAGCATCAAACAATTTGCGCATTGTTTTATCTTTAAAAAAAGGTGATGTCTTAATATCCTGAATATGGTCTATAGATTCAAAAGTGCTTTTAACCTTTTCCGCTATGTTATTGTTTGCTTTCATGTTGTCAATATTATTTTATTAAATCGGTCACATGCTGTTCGCTATTAGTTATTCCCTTGGGTGTGAAAAATTTTAACATGCTCGTTTCATATTATATTGTTAGATGCATTTTTTTGAAAAACCTTGCATCAATTCTCATTTTTATAATAATATTCTAATTGTTGCTGTAAATTCTTTTTTGCTCTAAACATCAAGGATTCCACAGAAGACAGACTTTTCTCCTGTCTCTTATACACATCTGACGCTGCCGA
>OJIK01000586.1_pt1 | contig 10480 bp, 4 predicted proteins | sample 1595571 | NCBI WGS metagenome assembly OJIK01 (sample SAMN05416791, study PRJEB24817) | seawater metagenome | isolation source: Sea water | place: Canada:Atlantic | collected 2013-11 | reverse complement strand
GGTCAACGTGACCAATCGTACCTACGTTGACGTGTAATTTATTTCGTTCGAATTTCTGTTTAGCCACAATAGCACCTCGTTCACTTCTAAATTTTTTGTGTGTTTATAGTTGGTAATTAAGACGTATTAGGACGTCCGGTTAATAATTCCTTCAGCAATATTGTTAGGCACAACCGCGTACTTATCGAATTCCATCGTATAAGTAGCCCGGCCTTGAGTCGCCGAACGCAAGTCCGTCGAATAGCCAAACATTTCAGACAACGGAACCTCGGCATTGATTACTTTGCCCATAGAGCTGTCTTCCATGCCTTGTACCATGCCACGACGACGATTCAAGTCACCCATTACATCACCCATATACTCCTCAGGCGATACAACCTCTACTTTCATCATCGGTTCTAGCAAGGCCGCATCAGCCTTGAGCGCGCCTTTCTTCAATGCCATCGAGCCAGCAATCTTAAACGCCATTTCGCTGGAATCCACATCGTGGAATGAACCATCGAAAAGAGTTACCTTCATAGCTAGCAAAGGATAGCCAGCGAGACAGCCATTCTTCATCTGCTGCTGCACGCCCTTATCTACCGCCGGAATAAATTCTCTTGGAATCGTTCCGCCAACAATTTCGTTAACAAATTCGTAGTCTGAATCTGGATCCAGGGGCTCAAGCCTCAGCACCACATGTCCATACTGACCACGACCACCAGATTGTTTAACGTGCTTGCCTTCGATTTCCACGGTCTTTCTGATCGTCTCGCGATAGGCCACTTGAGGCTTTCCGATGTTAGCCTCAACGGAGAATTCGCGGCGCATTCTGTCCACTAGTACGTCGAGGTGGAGCTCGCCCATACCTGAAATAATTGTCTGACCAGATTCTTCATCTGTCTCGACTCGAAACGATGGATCTTCCTGAGCCAATTTACCCAAGGCGATGCCCATTTTTTCCTGGTCTGCTTGAGTCTTCGGCTCAACCGCCACCGAGATCACAGGCTCTGGGAATTCCATCTTCTCGAGAGTCACAACCCGATCAATAGCACAAAGAGTTTCACCTGTTGTTACATCTTTAAGACCAATCGCAGCGGCAATATCGCCGGCCAATACTTCTTTGATCTCTTCACGCGTGTTCGCGTGCATCTGCACCATACGACCAACACGTTCTTTCTTAGATTTGATTGGGTTGTAAACCGAATCACCCGAATTAAGAGTTCCTGAGTACACTCGGAAAAACGTTAATGTACCAACAAAGGGGTCGGTTGCAATCTTGAATGCCAAAGCAGCAAAAGGCGCCTTGTCATCAGCTTCACATTGTGTAGCAGTACCATCTTCAAGAAGACCTTCAATGGCCTTAACTTCAGTTGGCGCTGGCATGTAATCTATTACCGCATCAAGTACTGCCTGAACACCTTTATTCTTGAATGCCGAACCACAAAGCGTAGGCACTATTTCGCTTGCCAATGTGCGAATACGAATGCCATCCATAACTTCTTCTTCGGACAGAGTGCCGGTTTCCAAATACTTATCCATAAGCTCTTCGGTGGCTTCTGCCGCCGCTTCGAGCATGGCTTCACGCCATTCATCAGCCAAGTCTTGCATATCGGCAGGAATTTCTTCGTATTCGAAGCTAGCGCCCTGATCTTCTTCGTTCCAGCGAATCGCCTTCATCTTAACAAGGTCGACAACACCCTTGAATTCGTCTTCCGCACCAATTGCCAACTGCAATGGAATCGGGTTAGCACCTAAGCGCTCTTTCATCTGGTCTACAACCATCAGAAAATCAGCACCTGCTCGGTCCATCTTGTTGACGAAAACCATGCGTGGCACTTCATAGCGATTAGCTTGACGCCATACTGTTTCGGTTTGGGGCTGAACACCTGAAGAGCCGCAGAGTACAACTACAGCGCCGTCCAATACACGCAAAGAACGCTCTACTTCAATAGTGAAGTCAACGTGTCCTGGTGTATCGATAATATTGACACGGTGCTCTTCATACTGCTTGCCCATGCCGCTCCAGAAACAAGTAGTAGCAGCAGAGGTGATAGTAATACCACGCTCCTGCTCCTGTTCCATCCAGTCCATAGTCGCAGCACCATCGTGTACTTCACCAATCTTATGTGAAATACCCGTATAGAATAGTACGCGCTCAGTAGTTGTAGTCTTGCCTGCATCTACGTGAGCAACGATCCCTATATTGCGATAGCGATCCAATGGGTGCTTTCTGGCCACAGCTTATGCCCTATCTATATAAAACTAATTCGATTCAAATCAGCTTGCCGACTACAAACGCTTCGTTTAGAAACGGTAGTGAGAGAATGCTCGGTTGGCTTCTGCCATGCGATGCACGTCTTCGCGCTTCTTAACGGCACTACCCTTACCCTCAGAGGCATCGGATATTTCGCCAGCGAGACGCAAGGCCATGGACTTTTCGCCACGCTTGCGGGAATGTTCAACTAACCAACGCATAGCTAGAGCATGGCGACGCTCAACACGAACTTCGACAGGCACCTGATAGGTTGCACCACCGACACGGCGAGACTTAACTTCCACCATAGGAGCAATAGCATCCAGAGCCTTCTCGAAAGTTTCGAGAGGGTCGCCAGGGGTTCTAGCTGAAACTGTGTCTAATGCACCATAGACAATGCGCTCAGCAACAGACTTCTTGCCGTCGACCATCACGTGGTTCATGAATTTTGCGAGGGTTAAACTACCGAACTTTGGATCGGGCAGAATTTCACGTTTAGCAACTACTCTTCTTCTAGGCATTTGAGACCTCTATGTTTATTCAGGTTGATCCAGGACTTTAGACACTTCAATAGTGGCTATTACCTGGCCTTACTCTCACTCATCGCTTTATTAAAGAGTCTCGATGAGGCGCGTATCCTTACGCTTGTAGAGGCTCAGTCCAAAATAGTGATCGGACTTCGCCCTGACTCTCACTGCTTCTTTACAATTTATTTTGGCTTCTTAGTACCGTATTTGGATCGGCTCTGCTTACGATCAGCAACGCCTGAAGTATCCAAGCTCCCGCGAACCGTATGGTAGCGAACACCTGGAAGATCCTTAACACGACCGCCTCTGATCAGAACAACGGAGTGTTCCTGTAGATTGTGGCCTTCGCCACCAATATAGGAAGACACTTCAAACCCATTAACCAGACGCACACGACATACCTTTCTCAAAGCTGAATTAGGCTTCTTTGGTGTAGTTGTGTAGACCCTAGTGCAAACACCGCGCTTCTGAGGTGAACCTTGTAGCGCAGGTACGCCGCTCTTGACGATTTTGCTGCGTCGGGGCTTGCGTACTAATTGGTTAATTGTCGTCATGTTTTCCTTAAAACCTCTAATTTTTTAGGGAGAACCCACTCTCTATCATCTCTGGGTCAGTAATCCAACGACCCTAATTGTCGCTGGGCAGAGCCCTCTATATAGAAAAATCGGTTTTCTTCCGTCTCTTTATTTCTCTTTGGCTCAGTTATCTAAGCGCTCTACTGTGTTGGCCCGCAGATCTCACTAAATAACAAAGATTAACTGCCGGAATAAAGGATGCAAGAGTTTAATGATCCCACATCCTCTAGTCAACTATTTCCAAGCATTGCTGCCTGTTTGAACAGGCTCTCTAGCCTTGTGCCTTGATATTCAAGGCTTCGCTCAATGCTGCTTCTACATCACTCGCTGTAACGGAATCTGAATTAAGCTTGTCCGCATAGGCCTTCTTGCGGGCTGCGTGATACGACAGACCCGTTCCTGCCGGGATAAGTCGTCCAACAACCACGTTTTCCTTCAAACCTCTCAGGAAGTCGCGCTTTCCAGTAACCGCCGCTTCTGTAAGAACACGAGTAGTCTCCTGGAATGACGCTGCCGAGATGAAGGACTCTGTTGCCAAGGAAGCCTTAGTAATACCCAGTAGCATGCGTTCGAAACGAACTTCCTGCTTATCTTCTTCGCGAAGAGTATCGTTCACTTCTTGAATCTGCGTATACATTAGCTGCTCGCCCTTGATCAGAGTCGAATCGCCAATATGTGTAACTTCGACCTTACGCAGCATCTGACGAACAATAACTTCGATATGCTTGTCGTTAATTCGCACACCCTGGAGGCGGTACACTTCTTGAACTTCGTTGACGACATATTGAGCTAGAGCTTCAACCCCTTTCAATCGCAGAATATCGTGAGGAGCTGGCGGGCCTTCAGAAACAACCTCACCCTTCTCAATATATTCACCTTCGAACACAGTCATGGTGCGCCACTTAGGAATCAGCACCTCGTAGTGATCGGAACCGTCGATTGGATTAACACCGTCTTTAGGTGTGATAACCAATCTGCGCTTTCCTTTTGTTTCTTTTCCGAAACTTACCGTACCCGAAATCTCAGCCAAGATAGCAGGCTCTTTCGGACGACGTGCTTCGAACAAGTCAGCAACACGTGGCAGACCACCCGTGATATCACGAGTTTTCGAGCCTTCCTGCGGGATACGGGCAATAACATCGCCAATATTCAAATCAACACCGTCATTCAAACTGACGATCGCATTTGCCGGTAGGAAATAGTGTGCCGGGTGGTTTGTTCCTGGGAGGCAAATTTCTACTCCCTTCTTATCCACAACAGTAACACCAGGACGCAGTTCCTTAGCAGAAGCAGCGCGCTCGTTCGGATCGATAACAGAAATACTACTAAGACCTGTGATCTCATCCGTCTGTTCGCGAACCGTAATGCCCTCTTCCATAGCGGCGAAAGCTACTCTACCCGCTACTTCCGAAACGATTGGGTGAGTATGCGGATCCCAAGTAGCTACGACCTGTCCGGCTTCTACATCAGACTTCTTGCCGACTGTGATCAGAGCACCGTAAGGGAGCTTATAGCGCTCACGCTCACGGCCGTTGGAATCATTAACGATGAGCTGACCGGAACGAGATACAACAACTAGCTCGCCCTTAATATTCTCTACCGTCTTCATATTATGTAGGTGAATTGTACCGGTGTTCTTAACCTGTACGCTGTCAGACGCTGTGGCTCTAGACGCTGCACCACCAATGTGGAACGTACGCATCGTAAGCTGTGTGCCCGGCTCACCTATCGACTGTGCAGCGATAACTCCTACTGCCTCGCCAACGTTGACGACATGACCACGGGCCAGATCGCGACCGTAGCACTGGCTACAGATACCGAAGCGAGTCTCACAAGTGATTGGCGAACGCACGTGAACTTCGTCCACGCCACCAGTCTCTAGCTTCTCTACCATACGCTCATTGATAATAGTGCCGGCTTCGGCAACTAAGTCACCAGTTGTCTCTGAAATCACATCAGCAGCTAGAACACGACCCAATACTCTGTCGCCTAGTGGCGCGATAATATCGCCACCCTCGATAACCGGTGACATGGTCAGACCTTGATCTGTGCCGCAATCGTGCTCGGTAACAACCAAGTCTTGAGAAATATCCACTAGACGCCGAGTCAGATAACCAGAGTTAGCCGTCTTCAATGCTGTATCTGCCAAGCCTTTACGAGCACCGTGAGTTGATGTGAAATACTGCGATACACTCAAACCTTCTCGGAAGTTCGCCGTGATTGGCGTCTCAATAATCGATCCGTCTGGTCGCGCCATCAAGCCACGCATACCTGCAAGCTGACGAATCTGGGCGGGGGAACCCCTAGCGCCAGAGTCGGCATATACATACACCGAATTGAATGACTCTTGCTGCTCTTCTTTTCCTTCCTTGTTGATTACCGGCTCAGTCGACAGGCCTTCCATCATAGCCTTAGCTACAAGGTCGTTCGCACGGGACCAAATATCGATAACCTTATTGTATTTCTCACCTTGTGTTACTAGACCAGAAGCGAATTGCGCCTCGATCTCTTCCACTTCAGTGTTTGCCTGAGCAATGATAGTCACCTTCTCATCAGGAATGACGAAGTCATTAACACCGATGGATGAACCGGAACGTGTGGAATACTTATAACCGGTATACATCAACTGGTCAGCGAAGATAACAGTTTCCTTTAGACCGACGTCGCGATAGCAGGCATTCAGAATCAACGAGATTTGCTTCTTCGCCATCTTCTGATTGACCATGGAGAAACGCAGGCCTTCCGGGACAATGTTGAAAAGCAACACACGACCCACGGTGGTATCTACAATGGCAGTCTCACGGACGCGTTCGCCCTCTTCATTGTTATAGACATCTGTAATTCGTACTTTGATGCGCGCTTGCAGGTGAGCATTACCTGTCTCGTAGGCACGCTGCACTTCTTTCGCGTCAGAGAAAGTCATGCCTTCACCCTGCGCATTCACGCGCGAGCGCGTCATGTAGTAAAGACCTAACACAACGTCCTGTGACGGGACAATAATTGGCTCACCGTTAGCAGGTGCCAATATATTGTTCGTGGACATCATCAACGTACGTGCTTCAAGCTGCGCTTCCAGCGTGAGTGGTACGTGAACCGCCATCTGGTCACCGTCAAAGTCGGCGTTGTAGGCTGCACAAACCAGTGGGTGCAACTGAATTGCCTTACCCTCGATCAGCACTGGCTCGAATGCCTGAATGCCGAGTCTGTGCAAGGTAGGCGCGCGGTTAAGCAGCACTGGGTGTTCGCGAATCACATCCGCGAGAATATCCCAAACCTCAGAAGTCTCACGCTCAACCATCTTCTTCGCCGCTTTGATTGTAGTAGCTAAACCACGACGCTCAAGCTTGCCGAAGATAAATGGCTTAAATAGTTCCAGGGCCATTTTCTTGGGTAGACCACACTGATGCAGCCTAAGTGTAGGACCAACAACAATTACGGAACGACCGGAATAGTCCACTCGCTTACCAAGTAGGTTCTGTCTGAATCGACCCTGTTTACCTTTGATCATGTCGGCAAGTGACTTAAGAGGTCGCTTATTCGATCCTGTGATCGCCCGGCCACGACGGCCATTGTCGAGAAGCGCATCAACCGCTTCCTGCAACATACGTTTTTCGTTACGCACGATAATGTCTGGCGCATTCAAGTCTAGAAGGCGCTTCAGACGATTGTTTCTATTGATCACACGACGGTATAGATCGTTTAGATCTGAAGTCGCAAAACGACCACCGTCCAGAGGGACAAGCGGGCGAAGATCAGGTGGCAGAACAGGCAGAACTGTCATTACCATCCACTCCGGCTTGTTGCCAGAGGCATTAAAGGCTTCCAAAAGCTTTAAGCGCTTAGAAAGCTTCTTCAACTTTGTCTCAGAATTTGTAGCTGGAATTTCTTCGCGAAGCCTAGCCACTTCCTCATCAACGTTCAGGTCCTTCATCAATGCCTGAACCGCTTCGGCGCCCATCTTGGCATCGAATTCATCACTAAATTCTTCCATCGCCTCGTAGTACTGCTCATCCGTTAGTAGCTGCCCTTTTTCAAGAGTAGTCATGCCCGGGTCAGTAACCACGAAAGACTCGAAATAGAGAATGCGCTCTATGTCACGAAGAGTCATGTCCAACAACAAGCCGATGCGTGAAGGCAGGGACTTGAGGAACCAGATATGGGCTACCGGACTCGCAAGTTCGATATGACCCATGCGATCGCGACGCACTTTTGAAAGCGCAACTTCTACGCCACACTTCTCACAGATAACACCGCGATGCTTAAGACGCTTGTACTTACCACACAGGCACTCATAGTCCTTCACTGGGCCAAAAATCTTGGCGCAGAACAGACCATCACGCTCCGGCTTAAACGTTCGATAGTTGATCGTTTCTGGCTTCTTAACTTCACCGAACGACCAGGCACGAATCATCTCCGGCGAGGCCAAACCAATTTTAATGGAATCGAACTCATCTGATTGTGATTGAGACTTAAGCAACCCTAATAGGTCTTTCATTCTAACTCCTCCACCTGCTGCTTTCGCGAGCAGGCTTTAATAATCACTAATTCTTCAATTGTCGTACTGGCTAGTGCGAATTGGTACTACTTAGTACTGACGTCCAATTCCATATCGATCGCAAGCGACCTAATTTCTTTCACTAGCACATTAAATGACTCCGGCATTCCCGGCTCCATTCTGTGGTCCCCATCGACGATGTTCTTGTACATCTTCGTTCGCCCTGCAACATCGTCCGACTTAACGGTCAACATTTCCTGCAAGGTATAAGCTGCACCATAAGCTTCGAGTGCCCACACTTCCATCTCTCCGAAGCGCTGCCCACCGAACTGTGCCTTACCACCTAGTGGTTGCTGCGTAACCAAGCTGTACGAACCAGTCGATCTAGCATGCATCTTGTCATCAACCAAGTGATTCAGCTTCAGCATATACATGATGCCGACAGTTACCTGTCGATCGAAAGACTCACCGGTTCTGCCGTCAAAAAGTGTGACCTGACCACTTTCATCAATTCCAGCCAGTTCAAGCATGTCTTTAATTTCAGACTCAGCTGCACCATCGAAAACAGGAGTAGCCATCGGAACGCCCGCACGCAAGTTGCCCGCAAGCTCCATGACTTCATCGTCAGTGAAACTTTTAATATCTTCAGTGCGCTCACCGATCTTGTTGTAGATTTCGGTAACTAGTTTTCTGACTTCTGATGCCTTCTTCCTAGCATCTAGCATCTCGCCAATGCGGTTACCCAAGCCCTTAGCCGCCGCACCTAGATGCGTCTCTAAGACCTGACCAACGTTCATTCGCGACGGTACGCCTAGCGGATTCAGCACGATATCTATCGGCTCACCCTTCTCGTCATAAGGCATGTCTTCGACAGGCATAATTACCGAGATAACACCTTTGTTACCATGACGGCCGGCCATCTTGTCACCGGGCTGTATGCGGCGCTTAATAGCGAGGTAGACTTTAACGATCTTCAATACACCAGGAGCTAGATCATCACCTTGAGTGAGTTTCTTTCTCTTGTCTTCGAAGCGCTCATCTAGATCTGCTCGTCTCTCTTTAAGCTGCTCATCTGCACGCTCTAATTGCTTGTTCACTGCATCATTAGACATCCGCAGCTTGAACCAATCTTCCTTCGGCAGTTCCTCTAGATAGTCAGCGGTAATCTTCTGGCCCTTCTTCAACTTCGGACCACCAGCTACAACTTTCCCTAGTAGAGCTTGTTGTAGACGCTCATAAGTAGCGGCCTCTACAATTCGATATTCATCATCGATGTCTTTGCGAACCTTAGACAATTGCGATTCTTCAATCTCCACGGCACGCTGATCTTTCTCAAGACCATCACGAGTGAATACCTGTACGTCGATTACAGTACCCTTAACACTTGTAGGCACCCGCGAAGAAGTATCTTTCACGTCCGAGGCTTTCTCACCGAAGATTGCACGCAGTAGCTTCTCTTCTGGAGTTAGTTGCGTTTCGCCCTTAGGCGTAACCTTGCCGACCAAAATATCGCCAGCACTAACTTCAGCACCTATATATACAATGCCAGACTCGTCCAGCTTGCTCAGGGCGCCTTCACCTACGTTTGGAATATCTGCAGTAATCTCTTCCGATCCCAACTTTGTATCGCGAGCGACACAAGTTAGTTCCTGAATATGAATAGTGGTAAATCGATCTTCCTTAACCACCCGCTCAGATATCAAGATTGAATCTTCGAAGTTGTATCCGTTCCAAGGCATGAATGCGATACGCATATTCTGCCCAAGTGCTAACTCGCCCATATCGATTGATGGGCCGTCTGCCAAGATGTCACCACGACCAATCGTGTCGCCATCTTTGACCAATGGTCGCTGGCTGATACATGTATTCTGATTAGAGCGGGTGTACTTAGTCAGGTTGTAGATATCCACACCTGCCTCACCTGCGTCTGTCTCTGCATCGTTCACACGAACGATGATTCTGGCCGCATCGACACTCTCGATGACGCCGCCACGGAACGCAACAACACATACACCTGAATCAGTCGCTACATTGCGCTCCATACCCGTACCAACCAAAGGCTTCTCAGTCTTCAGTGTCGGCACTGCTTGGCGCTGCATGTTCGAACCCATCAGGGCACGGTTAGCATCGTCATGCTCTAGGAAGGGAATCAATGCCGCCGCTACAGATACCATCTGTTGTGGAGCCACATCCATATAGTCAACTTCTTCGCGCGGCTTTAAGAGTGTTTCTCCCTTGTAGCGCACTGTGACTAGTGTATCGACGAAGCCCTTCTTCTTATCCAAAGGGGCGCTCGCCTGCGCAATGACGAAATCACTTTCGTCAATCGCTGACAGATAATCGATCTCGTCTGTAACTTTGTTGCTAGATACTTTTCTATAAGGGCTTTCGAGGAAGCCGTAGTGATTTGTTCTCGCGTAAGTTGCAAGCGAGTTAATCAATCCAATGTTCGGACCTTCAGGCGTTTCAATTGGGCATACTCGACCGTAGTGAGTCGGGTGTACGTCACGCACTTCGAATCCTGCTCTTTCTCTAGTGAGACCACCGGGTCCAAGAGCCGATACGCGACGCTTGTGTGTCACCTCGGAAAGCGGGTTATTCTGATCCATGAACCTGTCTCTTATACACATCTGACGCTGCCGACGAA
>OJIK01000581.1_pt1 | contig 10578 bp, 6 predicted proteins | sample 1595571 | NCBI WGS metagenome assembly OJIK01 (sample SAMN05416791, study PRJEB24817) | seawater metagenome | isolation source: Sea water | place: Canada:Atlantic | collected 2013-11 | reverse complement strand
GCCTATTGGTATCAGGACTGGGCCATGGGATTCGGCCTGACACTGGAAGATCTGGAATTTGTTGAGCCTCCCGCGGCGATGGATGCGGTGAATAATTTTCTCTGGACCATGGGCCGGCAAGGTAGCCTGGAAGAAGGGATCGCCGCCACCAACCTGGCCATTGAGTGGGCCACGGGTGAGTGGAGCCAGAGCGTGGTCAAGGGCATGAAGGCGTATCAGGAAGACGGGGTCGCCACGATTAATCGTCATTCCATGGCCTGGCTGAGAGCTCATGCCTCTTATGACGACGATCACCCCCATGAGGCCATGGAGTTGGTGAAGTTGCTCTGTGTAGAGCAGGAAAGCCGTGACCGCGCCTTCAAGGCGGCCCAGCGTGGGTTGGAGTATTACATTCAGGCGCTGGATTATTGCTATCAAACGCCGGAAGCTTGAAGCCGGATGCCTGACGCTCGCGCCTGACCTTTACCGTTAGGCGTCCTGCGTCAGGCCTCGGGCGTTCCTACATATACACTTTCAGCTTGTCGCGAATCACTTTCTGGATTGCCTTGATCTCCATGGGGGAGCGGTCCACCAGCTTGGACGGTTGAATGCGATGCAGGTGCAGGCAGGGGAAATCCTTGCGAAAAGCCCGCAGGTCGCCTTTGGTGATAACCGGTAGAAAGGGAACTTCCTTCGTTTCTTTTTTCATCAGCGCCCACAAACCCACTTTCAGCGGCACTGGCTTGATAACACGCTTGCCGTACTTGAGCAGGCGCAAGGTCAGAAACAACCCCTCCTTACCGAACAGATCGCCGGGCACGATGTACATGCCGCTGGCATGCACACTGTGGTCGCCGATACTGTTGAAGGTATCGTGGTACGCGTAGGGATTAGGCAAAATTATCATCGAGCGATCATCGTCATCGGGCAACGAGATGTCGTAGTTGGTATAGAGCTGCTGCACGGGCGCACTGTAAACGCACAGCGTTTCCTGGAACTGCTTGATAAAATTGACTGCCCGCTTGTGGTTGTCAAACTGGTCCAGTTTCCAGATTAGATGCTCAGGGATCCCCAAATCATTCAGCATAAATCACTATCTGATGTAGTTATTAATTATTAGCTATATGGGCAGAATATAGCATAGGTTTTGCTCGTCACGAGCATTACAGCGTGATGAAAAGTGGCAGCGTGACGGTGGTCACGGCGAAACGGCGACGGACGTAACGAATGGCAACAGATTTCCCGGTAGATCAGGCGATTAACCCGCTGTTACAGGCGTTAAAGGCGCACGGGCGTGCCATTCTTGAGGCGCCGCCGGGGGCGGGGAAGTCCACCCGTGTACCTCTGGCGCTGCTGGACAGTGAGTGGGGGCAGCGCGGGAAAATTCTGATGCTGGAGCCACGCCGTGTGGCGGCCCGGTCGGTGGCCACGTTTATGGCCTCGCAACGGGGAGAAGCCGTGGGGCAGTCGGTAGGCTACCGCACCCGTACTGATACCCGGGTGAGTGCCCGGACGCGCCTGGAAGTGGTGACCGAAGGCGTGCTGACCCGTATGTTGCTCAACGATCCGGAACTCCCCGGTGTGAGCCTGGTGATTTTTGATGAATTCCATGAACGCTCGCTGAACGCGGACCTTGGCCTGGCCCTGATTCTGGAGGCGAGTGAGGCTTTTCGTCCCGACCTCGGCCTGTTGGTGATGTCCGCCACGTTGGATTGCGGCCCGCTGGAAACCCTTCTGCAGGCGCCGGTGGTGCGTAGCGAAGGGCAGAGCTACCCGGTGTCCGTTGCTTATGCGCCGGTGCCGGCCCGCCAGGACTGGCGCAACCATTGCGCGGAACAGGTGATGAGCCTGATAGGCGACGCCGGGGTGATGCTGGTCTTCCTGCCTGGGCAAAGCGATATGCGTCGTGTTGCCAGCCAACTGAATCAGCGGAGCTGCCCGGTGCCAGTGGTCACGCTGCATGGCGGCTTGTCTCTGGACAAGCAGCAGAGAGTGATTGCGCTGGCAGCCAGTGAGCCGCACCTGATCGTGTTGACGACCAATGTGGCAGAAACCAGCCTGACCATCGAAGGGGTAACCCACGTGGTCGACAGCGGTTTTGCCCGCGAGCCGGTCTATGATGCTGCCCGGCACCGTACCCGGTTGGTGACCCGCCGCATCAGTGAGACCAACGCCCGGCAACGTAGCGGCCGGGCAGGGCGCCTGGGCCCAGGCCATAGCCTGCGACTGTGGGGTGAAGCGGATGTGCTGGCGCGATATCAATTGCCGGAAATCCAGCGCGTGGGGCTGGACCGGTTAGTGCTGGATCTGGCCCGCTGGGGGTGCCGTGAGCCGCAACAGATGCCATGGCTTGACGCGCCGCCGCAGGCCGCCTGGCACAGTGCGGTAGAGCGCCTGCAGCGGGGTGGTGCGCTGGATGACAGTGGATCGCTGACGGCACGGGGTGAGGCCATTGCCCGTCTCCCTGTGGATCCAGCGCTTGCCCTTTTGTTGATTGCTGCCAAAGAGGCCGGGCTCGCTGAGCCGGCGGCCCGGCTTGTCGCGGTGCTGTCCGAGCGGGATATCCTTGCCGGCGAGGGTGTGGATTTACGGCGTCGCCTGGAGGCGCTGGAGAATCATCCGCAACGCTTTGCTACGGTGCTTGCCGAGGCGAAGCGCCTTAACGCCGGGAACGACCAGGCATCGCAAGGCTGGCGCGATGGCATGGGGGGCTTGTTGGCGTCAGTGTTTGCGCTGCAGATAAGCCGGCGGCGTAGTGGTAGTCAGGGGCGTTACCAAATGGCCGATGGCCCGGGCCTGTTCCTGCATGACAACGATAGCCTGCAGGGAACGGAATGGTTGCTGGTCATGGATACGGATGGGCAGCCCAGGGACGCCCGTATTCGTCTCGCCTGGCCTCTGACCGATGAAGAGATTGAATCTGTTCTGGAGCAACACGGCCGTTGGCGGGAACATATTGGTTGGGACACCGAAAAGCAGCGGGTCACCGGGCGGCGTGAAAGAGTGATGGGGAATCTGGTGCTGCAAAGCCAGACACTGGCGTCCCTGGACAGTGAGCAACAAATAGCCGGGCTGCTGGCCGGTATCCGCAGCCTGGGCCTTGCGGTGCTTCCCTGGGAGGCGCATTGGCGTCAGTGGCAAGCGCGCATTCAGCGTTTATCTGCGATACAGCCAGATGCGGGCTGGCCGGATGTGAGTGATGCGGGGCTGATGGCCTGCCTGGAACAGTGGCTGGCGCCTTATCTTGCCGGCATGCGCAGTGTGGCGGATCTGAAGAAATTGCCTCTGGGGGCTGCGCTGTCGAGCCTGCTATCGGTAGACCAGCAGCGTCACTTGAAACAGTGGATGCCGGAAACGGTGACGATTCCCACCGGTCGCAGTGTGCGTCTGGATTACACCGGCGAGCATGTGGTGTTGGCGGCCAAGCTGCAGGAACTGTTCGGTTTGCAGGCGTTGCCGCCCCTGGCCGATGGCGCGCTGGCAATCACCGTTCACCTGTTGACCCCGGCAGGGCGACCGGCAGCCATTACCGATAATCTGGCGCGGTTCTGGGCAGAGAACTATGCGGCTGTGCGTAAAGATCTTCGCGGGCGTTATCCCAAGCATCCCTGGCCGGAAGATCCTTTGCAGGCAATACCCACGGCGGTGACCAAGAAACGCCAGGCCCGCAATGATGCGTCATGACCGAACGTGATTGATGAGCTGGATAAGGTGGGCGGCAGCCGGCGTTACTTCCCAAGGCGCCAGCCGGCTGCCAGCCCGAAAAAAGGGCTATAGCTGATAGAGGAAGGTGGGCCCGGGAAACTCTCCGCCGTTGTCCTCGCCAATTTCATGGTCAATCAGTGCATTGGTTTTTTCATTCATGCTCAGCAGTAACGCTTTGTGCGGGTCCGGCGTTGCGGCCAGATTTTCCAGTTCATCCGGGTCGTTGTGAGTGTCATACAGTTCCAGATCGTTGTTCTGCGTCAACGCCGCCCAGTCTGCCGGGCGGTGATGGCTGTCGGGGCTGAAGTAGCGGACGAATTTATAACGCCCGTCGAAGCAGCCGCGATGCAGGCCTCGATTGTTCAGTGCGGGGCCCAGCTTCAATTGGCTAAAGGCTTCTGTCATCAGTCGCATGGGGGTGATCTCGTCGCCTTTTTCAACCAGGGCTTGGGTGATCTCCGGGTCGGTGTAGAGCGTTACTCCATACGCGAACAAATGGCCTTTGCTGTCCCTGTCTGAGGGGCGCCCATCGAGTGCCGCTGACAAGTCGGTGCCGGGGGTTTGCGTGTCGGCCTTGCCCTCGGTTGCCAGGCTTAGCAGCGTGGGAACCAGGTCGACGGAAGAGCCGATATTGTCCACGTCGCGTTGTTGGCGCGCGTCGGGGTGGCTGATGATCAGTGGTACCCGGCTGTTCTCCTTGTAGGCGAAGGGCCCTTTCTGGCGAAGGCCATGGGCTCCGGCCATTTCACCATGGTCGGCGGTGTAGACAATGATGGTGTTATCCGCCTGCCCGCTTTCCTCAAGGGCCTGCAGCACCTGGTCCACCTGTCGCGACACGTCTCGCAGGCAATTGAAGTAGTAACTCTGGTTGGCCAGCCAGGCGGCTTCGTTATCTTTGTCGATGTGGCCATAAACGCTGTCTATCAGTTTGGCGTAGGCCTGTTGGCACCAGGGCTTGTTGTCCAGTGACGCCCGAAAAGACGCAGGAAGAGAAATGTGGGACCAGTCTTTTGCGTACACCGGATCATGGGGTGCCGGACGAAGCGGTGCCATGAACTGCGGATTGGTGCGTGAGCGTGATTGTTTTTCGCCGGTAGAGAAAAACATGATGTCATGGGGATTGACGAAATTGACCGCCAGGAACCAGGGTTTTTCTTCTGTCTGACCTTTACCCATGAGCCAACGGCAGGCCTCTGCGGTGACCATTCTGTCGGCAATGTAACCCTGCCAGACACTGCCGTGAACATCGCCTGTGAGGTTGTAGTCACTGAAGCCGTGCTTTTCCAGTGCACGGTTTCTGCTTGGGTAATTGCCGTACAGCAGGCCGGGGCCATCCTCGATATCTGACAGGTGCCATTTCCCCTTGTAGGCCGTGTAGTAGCCCTGATCGCGAAAATGATGCCCCAGGGTTTTCAGCTTGTCGTTGAGTGCGGGAAAAGGGGGCGCATGGAGATTGGCTGTCATGTGGGTGTGCATGGTGTGCTGGCCGGTGTACATGACCGAGCGTGAGGGGGAGCACGGTGAGGTGTTGACGTGATAATGGTTGAAGCTGGTGCCTTGCCGACGCAGCCTCTCGTGGCCGGGAAGATCCAGGGAGCCCGGCAGGTCCAGGCCTGAGCGTTCCTGATCGGAAACCAGCAACAGCACATTGGGGCGCCGGTTCTTTCGCAAGCCCGGTGCCCCTTTAACCGGGTTGGCAACGGCCAGGGCAGTGGCGCCAAGGCCAAGTTGTTTCAGTGCTGTACGGCGATTTATTTTTGTCATCTGTCTCTCCCGTGGTAACCCGAACAGGGCAGCGTGGACAGAGTATGGCCGGCTTTGCTATAAGCATGGTTTATATATCCATGCGTAAAGGTAATGCCATGTGGCAATTGCAGCAGCTCCGCCATTTCGTGGCGATCTATGAGCAGGGCAGTGTATCGGCGGCGGCCCGGCAACTGGGGCTGTCGCAACCGGCGTTGAGTCGTAGCATGCAGCGGCTGGAGGACGCGGTTGGGCTGGTGTTGTTTCAGCGCGACACGCACCATCTGCGGCCGACTGACTTTGCACAATCGCTTTACCGGCAGGCAAACCGGATCCTGCAGGAGAGTGCGGGCCTGGATCGTATGGTGGGTAGGCATCGCGAGGGCAAGGCCGGGGTAATCAGTATCGGTTGTGGCCCCTTTGTTCCCGATATTCTTATGCAGATGCTATCCGGGCCGAATGTGCTGGCGCAGGGCCAGCGGCTTGATATTCAGGTGGGGGAATTCCATACCCTGCAAAAAGGGCTGTATGCCTACCGACATGATTTCATGGTCTACGACCTGCGTTTACGGCAGCGATTGCCTGACCAGGATGATCTGGTTACGCACCCTTTATTGGCGTTGCCATTACGGGTAGTGGCGTCACCCAAGATAATGGCGGCGAGTGCCGTCGCAGGGAGTGATGAGCAAGCGTTGAAGACGCTGGCTTTTGAGCAGCGCTGGGCGCTGCCGAGGGTGTCACGAAACTACCGCCGGGAAACGGCAACCTGGCTGACGGCGTTAATGAATGAACGGGGAGGCCCGGATTACCAGCTGGACACGATCAGTTCGTGTCTGGCGCTTTGCCGGGAAGGAAAGGCCCTGACCCTGGCACCGGATTCCATGATTGCGGGCGATGTGGCGTCAGGGGCTTTGTGTGTATTGCCGCTGGATGCCGGGGTCGATGCGCAGCCAAGTATGTACCGTCTGCGTTCGCATCCCCTGTCGGAACCCGCCGCGCGAGTCTGGCAATTTCTTGCGTCCAGCCAGACTTAAGGTGATCCATCGAGTGATAAGCGAAGGTGGGGGTAAGCTCACGATTTAATCCAGTAAGCGGTCGCCAGCGTACCGTTTATTCTTGACCTGCGATGAACCAAAAAAAAAGCCCCGCAAATGCGGGGCTTTTTGGTGAAGCAATTACCGAGCCTTAGACAGACTGGGCAACCGGGATCTTCACGGTGTCTGCCACTTCCTGGTATTCGGCCATCTGGTCGAAGTTCAGGTAGCGGTAGATTTCGGAGGACATGGAGTCGATGGTGTTCGCATACTCCATGTACTCTTCCTTGCTCGGCAGCTTGCCGAGGATGGACGCCACAGACGCCAGCTCAGCCGATGCCAGGTACACATCCGCACCCTGACCCAGACGGTTCGGGAAGTTACGGGTGGAGGTGGATACCGCAGTGGACTTCGGCGCGATGCGAGCCTGGTTACCCATGCACAGGGAGCAGCCTGGCATCTCGGTGCGCGCACCGGCGCTGCCGAAGATGTTGTAGTAGCCTTCTTCGGTGAGCTGGTGCTGATCCATCTTGGTCGGCGGAGCGATCCACAGACGGGTCGGCATGGTGCCGCTTTCCACTTTCTGCAGCAGCTTGCCCGCAGCACGGAAGTGACCGATGTTGGTCATGCAGGAACCGATGAACACTTCGTCGATCTTGGCGCCAGCCACGTCGGACAGGGTTTTGGCATCGTCCGGGTCGTTCGGGCAGCACAGTACCGGCTCGTTGATCTGGTCCATGTCGATTTCGATGACGGTGTGGTATTCGGCATCGGCGTCGGCACGCATCAGGCTCGGGTTGGCCAGCCACTCTTCCATGCCGTTGATGCGACGCTCAATGGTACGGGCATCGCCGTAACCGTTGGCAATCATCCATTTGAGCATGGTGATGTTGGACTTCAGGTACTCGGTCACGCTGTCTTCGGACAGGGTGATGGTACAGCCTGCAGCGGAGCGCTCGGCGGACGCGTCAGACAGCTCGAATGCCTGTTCAACGGTCAGGTCATCCAGGCCTTCAATTTCCAGTACGCGACCGGAGAAGACGTTGACCTTGCCCGCTTTGGCAACGGTCAGGTGGCCGTCTTTGATCGCCTGCATGGGGATGGCGTGTACCAGGTCACGCAGGGTGATGCCCGGCTGGCGCTTACCCTTGAAGCGAACCAGAACCGATTCCGGCATGTCCAGCGGCATAACGCCGGTGGCAGCAGCGAACGCAACCAGACCAGAGCCGGCCGGGAAGGAAATGCCCATGGGGAAACGGGTGTGGGAGTCACCACCGGTACCAACGGTATCCGGCAGCAGCATACGGTTCAGCCAGGAGTGGATGATGCCGTCGCCCGGACGCAGGGAAACACCGCCACGGTTCATGATGAAGTCGGGCAGGGTGTGCTGGGTTTCCACGTCAACCGGCTTGGGATAAGCGGCGGTGTGACAGAAAGATTGCATCACCAGGTCGGCCTGGAAGCCCAGGCAAGCCAGATCTTTCAGCTCGTCACGGGTCATCGGGCCAGTGGTGTCCTGGGAGCCCACGGTGGTCATCTTCGGCTCGCAGTACATGCCGGGGCGAACACCGTCCATACCACAGGCCTTGCCGACCATTTTCTGGGCCAGAGTGAAGCCCTTGTCGGAATCACCCGGCTGTTCCGGCTTGCGGAACAATTCGGACGGTGCCCGACCCAGCGCTTCGCGAGCCTTGGTGGTCAGGCCGCGACCGATGATCAGGTTGATACGGCCGCCGGCGCGCACTTCGTCCAGCAGAACCTGGGAGCGCAGGTCGAATTCGGCGATGACTTCACCGTCTTTTTCTACCTTGCCTGCGAACGGGTAAACGTCGATCACGTCACCGGTGTTCATTTTTTCCACGTCACACTCGAAAGGCAGGGCGCCGGAATCTTCCATGGTGTTGAAGAAGATCGGAGCGATCTTGCCGCCGATGCAGACGCCGCCGGCGCGCTTGTTCGGTACGAACGGAATGTCGTCACCGAAGTGCCACAGTACGGAGTTGGTAGCAGATTTACGGGAAGAACCGGTACCCACAACGTCGCCCACGTAGGCAACCGGATGGCCTTTTTTCTTCAGCTCGTCCATCTGGCTCAGCGGGCCGATTTCACCGTCTTTTTCCGGGGTGATACCTTCGCGCGCATTTTTCAGCATGGCGTTGCCGTGCAGCGGGATATCCGGGCGGCTCCAGGCGTCCTGTGCAGGAGACAGGTCATCAGTGTTGGTTTCACCGGTAACCTTGAATACAGACAAGGTCATTTTTTCGGCCAGATCGGCACGCTTGGTGAACCATTCGCCTTCGGCCCAGGATTCAATGACTTCCTTGGCTTTGGCATTGCCGGCTTTCATTTTGTCTTCCACGTCGTGGAATGCATCGAAAACCAGCAGGGTGTGCTTGAGTTGTTCGGCGGCTTCGTCAACCAGCTCAGCATCGTCCAGAGCTTCGATCAGCGGGGCCACGTTGTAGCCACCCTGCATGGTGCCCAGCAGCTGGACAGCGCGCTTCTTGTCGATCAGAGGGGAGCTGGCTTCGCCTTTCACAATTGCGGTCAGGAAAGCGGCCTTTACATAAGCGGCCTGGTCCACACCGGGCGGAACGCGGTTGACGAACAGGTCCTGGATAAATTCTTCTTCGCCAGCCGGCGGGGTCTTCAGCAGTTCTACCAGGTCGGCAACCTGCTGTTCGGTAAGCGGCTTCGGCGGTACACCTTCAGCGGCGCGCTCTTCTACATGTTTGCGATAGGCTTCTAGCACAGCGTTTCCCTCATCGTCGTCTTGGCTAATTTCTTTTGGAAATCAGTCTTTTAGGGTGTTACTGGGGGTTGGAATTGCGCGCGGAGTATAGCGGAATGGGCATCAATTGTTAAGCCAAACGGGTGTTGCAGCCATTCATGGTATGAATACTCACAATCACTGAAAGCGTAAGACACTGAAAACGTGAGGCACTGAAACCGAGGGCTAGTATGGCGTGTCGACCCCGGGCGGTGGGCGACGGAAGCGCTTGTAGCTCCACAGGTACTGGCTGGGGGATTCGTCGATCAGGTTTTCAATGGAGTGGTTCATGGCCGTAAGGGCGGCATCCAGATCGTCATCGGCCACGCTGTCGTCCGCCGGGCGCACCCGAATTTCGTAGCCCTGGGTGCCGGGCAGACGACGGGCCCAGGCCATAAACGTGACGGCCTGTGTCTGGCGAATCAATTTGCAGGCGAGCGTGCCGGTGTAGGCCGGTTGCCCATAAAAAGGCACATGCCGCCCGCTGCGGCGGTCGGGGACCTGGTCCGGGAGGATGGCGGTCAGGGCGCCTTTTTTCATGGCCCTGACCAATCCGGCCACGCCACGGGCGGTGGTCGGATACATGGTGGAGCCAAAGTGCTCCCGGCCACTGCGTACCAGGTCATCGACTTCCGGCAGGCCGGAGGGGGCAAACATGGCATGCAAGCCAAATTCGGTGGCCAGCCAGAAGTTAAGGACTTCCCAGCAGCCCAGGTGCGGCGCCAGAATCATGATGGGTCTGCCATCCTGCACGGCCTGGCGTAATGGGGTATCACCGTCAACGGCCACCACCCGCTTCAGGCCCTCAGCAGGTTGTCGCCAGAACAGTGCAATTTCAAAGGTGTTCTTGACGCTTTCCAGCAGGGATTTGCGGGCCAGCCGGGTCTGTTCTTCCGCAGAGAGAGCGGGGTAGCAAAGCGCCAGGTTGGTCTTGCTGACTTTTAATGCCTGAGTCGGCAACCAGGCCAGCAAGGTGCCAACGGCGGTGGCCAGTGCCCGGTTGATGGCAAAGGGCAGGGCGCCCAGCAGTCGCAATGCGATGATGGCTGCCTGACCTTTTGCTCGCTGTACGCGTGGATGTGTTTTTCTGCCCATGGCGCGACAGTATACGGGCGCGACCGGCGAGCACCAGCCGTGCGGATGAGATTGCGCACAAAAACGCTATAATGCCGGCGCCTGTCTGCGGATGGGTTACCTTGAGCCAGCGAGATCCCCATGCACGACATTTCTCATATCCGCGATTTTCTCCCCTGTGCGACGCCGCCTGCCTGGGTCGACTGGGCATTGCAGCACCCGGATATCCTGCTTATCGACCACGCTCACTGCGAAAAGAAAGCAGCCAGTACG
>OJIK01000580.1_pt1 | contig 10579 bp, 7 predicted proteins | sample 1595571 | NCBI WGS metagenome assembly OJIK01 (sample SAMN05416791, study PRJEB24817) | seawater metagenome | isolation source: Sea water | place: Canada:Atlantic | collected 2013-11 | reverse complement strand
ATCTACACCTCTCTATTCGTCGGCAGCGTCAGATGTGTATAAGAGACAGAGGTTATAGTTTTTCCGAATCAGTATTCCGATACATATCGCTACCGGAATTGCTGCCCAAGCGGGGAATACCGATGAAGGGAAGATAACCATGTCTGTCGCAATGATGGTCGCGAACATAGCGTTAACCAACACCAACAACAGAAAGATGATAACCATGAACAAGGCAGACGCGCGCTTACCAATAACATCAGAGGAAAGAGCACCGATTGACTTCGCTCCGTGGCGGTTACTCGCCCATAAGGCTCCCATGTCGTGAACACCGGCGAAAAATATGCTGCCGAATGTAACCCACAATAAGGCCGGAACCCAACCCCAATATACCGCGATCGCAGGACCTACAATCGGTGCCGCACCGGCTACAGCCGTGAAGTGAGCGCCCCAGAGCACATACTTGTTAGTAGGCACATAGTCGATGCCATCGTTGATTCGATGCGCAGGAGTCACATAGTCAGGGTCTAACTGGTAGATTTTCTGTGCGATGAATTTGGAATAGACAAACCAGCCAAAAGAAAAACCGACCAGGCCGAAAATGACGATGAAGATCGAGGACATAAGAGCGCTCTCCGAGATTATTATTATGAAATCTTAGTCCAGCATCATAGCAAGTTAGGGGACGGCGATACAACGGAAAGTCTTGTAATTACTGGCTTTGTTAGGCGTTCACAGTTGGTGGTACTACTCGAATTCTGATTCCTTTGCAGAACCAGGTCATCAATTATTCAACCAGGCCAATACCACTTATCATTGAGCAAAAAAACCCGGTCATCTGCATGACCGGGTTTTTCCTAGCTAAGCCTAGGCCTAGTTAGATGGTGCCGCTGCATGGTATGTCCAATAACCGATGAACATCTCATCCCAGCTCTGCAATCCAAAAACAAGTTCCTGCGAAGGATCAGGATTAGCTGGATTGAATTCGGAATTATCGAAAGCGCCGGTAACGTGCACCTTAGTGCCCGCCTTGATCTGTACTGGCTCTTCCAATTCATAAGTAGGCTGCCATGCGTAGCTGTAGTTTGGAACGCTAAGCAAGTCAGTCATTGTGCCATCTTCATTTTCCATGGCGAACTTCATGTCCTTGCCTCGAAAGTGCATGTGCGCACGAAGGCCTGTTACTACCACGTCTTCGTCGAACGTATATTGAGCCGCTGATTCGTAGTCCTGGTCGTACGCAGGGATCTTGAACTGTGAAGCTACCGAACGAGTGAAATTCTCGTACTTAGGTGGCTCGTCGTACATATACAAGCCAATCAGCGTTTCGTCAGTTGTCGCTTTACCATTAGTAGTAAAGTGGAACTGCATGGACAATTTGTGGTCCTTAGGAATGTACACGCCCGTCTCATCACGGAATGTCATCGCATCAACCTTACCGGGGGCATAGCCCTCTAGGAAACGACGTGCAACAGAAGTTGTGTTGCCTTCTCCACCGTCAAAATTTTCGGCAGGAGCAGTTACGTAAGTGAGAAGGTGGTGAAGGACTGATTCGTCACCGGGAATAAACTGAACTGCTTTAACCCACTTGTCTTCGTCAAAAGGAAGCTCAACATCTACATCGATGTAATCGAGCACACCGGTTGCAGGAATTTCCATCTTCGGCGCCTTAACGATGAAGTCAGGTTCACCTAGGCTCCACTCTTTCCAGTTAGGCAGATCGATCTCTGTTAATGGGTCAATAGCAGCAACACCACGAGGCGCTCCAGCATCGATCCAGTGAACTAGAGTCTGCAAATCCCCATCTGTCATGTAACGCGCATTGCTGAAGTGACCGATGTTTGGATCAACTTGTGTTGGAGGCATGCGCTTAGTAATAAGCGTTTCGCGAATCATCGGCGACCAGCCCTGTAGCATCAGGTGGCTGTCCATAGCGAAGGGTCCAATGCCACCTTCACGGTGACAAGTTGCACATTGCTCAGCAATGATTGGTGCAACTTCTGTTGCATAGTCTGGAACTGCACTTGCGTGAGTTTCTCTTACTGGGAATTCGAGGTCACAACCAACAGCATCAACAATCATTGTGCTGTCTATTGTGCCAGCTAACTCGCTAGACAACGTAGCTGCGGCACTTGCTACCGGGCCACGGTAGAGAATCGTAAGACGCTCTGGATCAAGGATAACGATCTCGCCAGCCTTAGTCAGAGACAGAGTTTCTGAAACAATTTGTCCGTCATCGAGTAGCAAGGGTAAATCAGAACCAAGTGCCGATTTGGCTGATCGAATCGTCTCAATATTTGACTCTGTGGAGGAGTTGATCAACGCAAATGCGATACCCTGATCGCTCCATTGGGACGCCATAGCCTCTAGGCTCGCGACGGAGGAATTGATGGCTGAACAGCTGTTATCGAAAGACATCAATACTAATGCCTCTTTATTGCGATAACGACTCAATTGGTGAAAGTCACCGTTGCTATCCATAAGTCCGAAATCACCGACTCTATTTGGCAGCGCCATGGCTGAGGCAGATAGAACTGAAGTGATCAGAGCTATTCCAAATCCGATTAGTTTATGCATTTCCCGTGCTCCAACAAGCTTGTAATTAGCTATTTGTAAACGTATTTATCAACCAAGGCAGTCTAGCTCAGGTGGGGCGAAATGTGCAGCCTGAAACATTACTTTTTGTAACAAAGTAGCGCAGATACAGTACGGTCTATCGCGGCTAGTGGGGCTTCGCCAGGAAATTCGAATTTCCGGTGTCGGCTATAAGGCTTAGCCCCTACGCGACAGTACAAAAGACCGAAATCGGTCTTTTAGAGGAGTACATATTGAAGATCACAGATAAAGGTTAAGCCTGTTTTTACTGGCTGGTCTTATTGTAGGAAAGATAGCCAATAAACATCTCATCCCAACTCTGGGCGCCTCCCCTGACAGCCGCAGCCGGATCGGGGTTGCCGAGGTTATATTGGGAGTTATCAAAGGCGCCTTCGATCATCACTCTAGAACCTGCGGGCAATAGCATAGGCTCCGACAGTCGATAGGTTGGTTGCCAGGCGAAATTGTAGTCAGGCACATTAATGATCTGGTCTTTTGTGCCATCGGGGTAGACGACGCTAAAGCGCATGCGCTTGCCACGATAATGCATATGCGGACGCAGTCCATGCAACACCACCTCGTCCTCGAACACGTGAGACGCGCGCATCTCATGATCGGATACGCCCGGTGGAATTTCGATGCTAGTTCCACCATGACTTAGGGAATAAGTAGAGTACTGATAATCAGGTTTTTCGTCGGCGAAATAGAGACCTAGTTTTGTACTATCGATCGCTTCTTTTCCGAATGTCGTGTAATGCAGAGACATTTGCACCGCCGATCCTTTCGGTACGAATACACCTGTTTCTTCGGGATACGTTACTGCCTCATCTTTGCCCGGAGCATAGCCTTCCAGAAATTCTCTGTAGTTGTCGTTTTCGCCCTCAACGATTTCTTCAGCATAGTCGGCAGGAACGATATAGCTCAGCAGGTGATGAAGAACACGTCGATCGCCGGGAAGGTGTTGTACAGACTTAACCCAGACGTCTTTCTCAAAAGGCAGATTAATCGTGACACGCTCGTAGTCTAAGACGCCCGTTGCAGGCACGGTAAAAGCGGGCACGTCGACGATGTAATCAGGTTCACCTAGCTCCCAAACGAAATTAGGTGGCTCGATTAGAGTAAGTGGATCGACTTCACTGACACCACGAGGCGAGCCTGCATCTATCCAATGAACAAGAGTTTGCAACTCCTGCGCATCCATATAACGAGCGTTGATAAAATGTTTTACGTTAGGATCAACTTGAGCAGGCGGCATGCGTTTAGTCATCATGACTTCTTTCATCATGGGCGACCAACCTTGAACCATCATATGCGAGTCCATCGCGAATGGTGCTATGCCTCCTTCTACATGACAGCTAATGCACTTCTCTTCCAGTATTGGAGCAACCTCAGTCGCATAGTCAGGCGTATAACTGGCATGCATCTCCCTTGCTGGGAATTGCAGCTCACAACCGACCGCATCGGTAGTGATCGTTTGCTCGATTGAGGCAGCATCATCGGCAACCACTGCGGACAGCACATCTGCGAAAACGGTAATACCTTCTACGGGCTCAATATTGAGCGCGGGGCGTGCTCGAACCGGGTCAGTATCTAGGCCGCCGCGGTAAAGAATCTGACCACGCGAAGGCTCCAATACTACTATCTCCCCGGCCTTGCTTAAGCCGAGACTTTCGGCTACAAGCTGGCTATCATCTAGCAAGATAGGTATATCGAAATTGTGCAGATTGTCCATCAAGAGAACATCAGCGGGACTATCACTGGCGTCGGAATTTATTGCAAGAAAGGTAATTCCTTGTTGCTCCCAAGTAGTACGTAGCAGACGATACTTGTGCAGCTGCTCAATATTATCGATGCAGCTCGCTGCTGTAGCAATAATGACTACCGCCTTGCTGTCGCCATATTTCTGCAACTGATGGTAGACGCCGTCATGATCGATTAGAGCAAAATTTCCAACTCGCTCAGCTCCAGCATGAGCTTGGACCGCGAAGATACTGCTTAACAGGACGAGAACTACTGCGCTTAACTTTTTCATTTAAATAACCTTTCAGTTAGCAAGGTCGCTGCTCAGTGAAAGAGTGGAGCGGCAATTCCTCTTTAGAATTCACTTCGCGCTACTGCAATTAGGCTACGGCAGAACCCGTTTAGGTCTGGATTCAAGCAATGCCAGGCAGCTTAGCGCAATCTGCTTATTGACGAATACCTATAGACTGTAGGGTTTTGTGACAAATTGAAACTGAATGGGCGCGGGCTTCGCCACTAAATCTTATTAATTCAATAGTTTAGGGATGTGTAGCCGGCTCGAAAACACATATAACACCGGCAACAGGGCTAGCCAAATACTTCTAATTTAGCTCTCGGCGTCGCGGCTCTCGCCATAACTGGCCATGTTCTCAACGAGCGAGAATCGACGGAAAAGTTCGTACATTCCCCACAGCGCGAGTCCGATAACGATCAACATCATGCCCCAGCGCATTAACCCTGAGAAGAAAATCGAATCGAAGATTGGCATCTGCATTTGATACTGCGCGAGTGTATTGCCCCTGTCGAGCATCCAATGCCAAGCACTGTGTGCCACCAAAGCGGACAGCAGAATAGTGCCAACGCGCTCAGCAACGAAGAAACGAAACAGGATGCGCAGCAAAGGAATGACGAGGAGAAGCACAAGGATCTGACCAAGTTCCACACCGACATTGAACGCCAGCAATGAAGAGAATAGATGTCCGCCAGCAAACTGCAGGGTGTCGCTAAACAGGAAAGAAAAACCAAAGCCGTGTACCAAGCCAAAGCCAAAAGCAGCCACCCAGCGGTGCTGCAGTTTTGCACCAACTATGTTCTCGAATGCCATGTAGACAATGGAGAGCGCTATTAGGGTTTCGATCAACGGTGGGAACCACAGTGCGTTAGGCGCCATACCAAATGCCGAGCTGATAAGAGTAATCGAGTGGGCGATGGTAAACGACGTTACCACCGGAATTAGCGCCCGCATGCTGCGCAGAGGTATCACGAGACAGAATAGAAACAACAGGTGATCTATGCCGTCTATAATATGCTCGAAGCCCATATTCACAAATCGGAGTGCGGCCTGATACCAACGCGGGTCCAATAACACCACACCTGGATTACCGAGGTAGTTGAAGACGCGCTCTGCACCAGATGGCAATAGGAAGCGCAGCACCGTTGTGGTCTGATTCGACAAGGTGCCTATCTCCGGATTGATGGAAAATTCAGACTGATCCGACGCGATGGGATAAGTCACCATGACATCCAACACACCCTGTCGCCAAAATAAATCCACCGAATCTTCCAGCCGTGGGCTGAGAATATTTTCTAAGGCATCATCATAGGTAGTAAAGGATCGGTTGGATGGTAGCGAGACTCGCACTGTTTCGAGTTGCTTCTCCGTCAATTCCTCACCGTTCTCATAAAAGCGCATAGATTCAGTGATATAAACACGAGCCGCATCATTCAGAGCGAACTCCGCCTCGGAGAACTGAAGATAGCCGGGGCCTCGCAGTGGAAAACTGATCTCACCAAAAGCCTCCATAGGCACACGAAGTAATGCCGTCAATTGATTACCTTCAGGTTTGACGAATGCATATACAGTGACACGGCTGGGAATATCGTGCGCCAAACTCAGTGATGGAATCAAGAAAGCTGCGAGCAACACACAGGGTGTAATGAGTTTTTTAAGTAAAACTATGCTAAATATAACGCTGATTTTCTTCATAATTTCTTATTTATTATTAGTGATTTCAGTTAGATAGGCAGGACATAATGAAAGTCCGCTACAGCCTCGATAGCGCATCAACCGCTATCCACTGAAGGCTGTTACAAATACTTACATCAAGGCCCGGATAATTTGGCCAGTGAGTATACTGTCTACAAAGAAATGAGTATACTGGGCCTTGCTCTGGAAAAGTTAAACCCCCCGTAACTCGGGCATTTGGAGGAAAATAAGAATGAAAAAGAAATTAATTGTAGGTGCAACTCTGGTTGTTGCATTGGTTGTCCTTGGTCTTGGACAATCGAAGATACAAGAGCCGGGCATCGCTGCTTCTAATGATGTAATGGCACCACATTTTCTCGTGGACCCATTCTGGCCTAAACCACTCCCAAATCATTGGGCAATGGGTAACACAATCGGCGTTGACGTAGACGAGAGAGATCATATCTTCATCGTTCACAGAAATGACGCGTCTCAATTCGGTGGCAACACTGAAATTGGTCTACAGGGCGGCGTCGCAGAATGCTGTACTCCTGCACCACCAATCATTGAAATCGACATTGAAGGCAACATCATCAATGCGTGGGGCGGACCTGTTGAAGGTGCTCCTTACACTTGGCCTGCATCAAACCACGGTATCGAAGTTGCACCTAACGGTGACGTTTGGATCGGTGGTAACGGCGCTGGTGACTCACACGTTCTCGTGTTTACACGTGACGGCGAGTACATCCGTACAATCGGTATGCAAGGCGAAGACCGCGATAGTAACAGCGAGACCCATTACGGTCGCGTTGCTGAGATCGCTATCGACGTTGAAGCCAACGAAGCCTACTTCGCTGATGGATATCAGAACAAGCGCGTTGCAGTTGTTGACGTAGCTACTGGTGCTTTCAAGCGTTACTGGGGTGCTTACGGCAATACTCCTGACGATGAAGCTGATGTAACTTATGTTCCTGGCCAGCCTGGACCTCAGCAATTCCGTGGCCCAGTTCACTGTGCAGAGCCTTCAAACGACGGACTCGTCTATGTATGTGACCGTGGTGCTGACCGAGTTCAGGTCTTCCGCAAAGACGGTACTTACGTAAGAGAAGTTGTTTATAACCCAGCCACGTTGAATCAAGGTTCAACTTGGGATATCGCTTTCTCACGCGACCCTGAGCAAGAGTTCATCTATCTTGCAGACGGTCAGAACTTCAAGATCTCTGTAATCGATCGTGAGTCAATGGAAGTACTTTACACTTTCGGTCAAGGTGGCCGTCAGCCAGGTACATTCTACGCACCTCACAGTATTGCCACTGACTCTCAGAACAACATCTACACTACTGAGACTTATGAAGGCAGCCGCGTACAGAAATTCCTATACCAAGGAGTTCGCCCGGTAACAGTAGTAGATCGCGCGCCAACTTGGCCTGCTGACGAGCTGTAAGAAACTCTTCAGAACGTTTTAAATTAAGCCGTATCGAAGCAATTCGATACGGCTTTTTTATGTGCGCTCTATAAGCATCATGTATAAAATACTGGGGGCAGGAGAAACGGCAACGATCTTCTCTACTGTCTACTCGGTTCTCATACTATAGGCACCATCTATAAAATACTGAGCGCAGGAGAACCGGCGGATCATCTTTGCAACTCTTTATTCGGTTCTCCTCTATAGAACACTGAACGCTGGAGAAACGGCAGCTCATCTTTACAATTTTTTATTCGGTTATATTCAGTTCTCATTCATCCCCTATGCTTGATCATGCTTACCATGTCAATTATGCTCGAACCCCTAACCTACAAGGCTAATTAAAAATTTCAATTAGCCACAATAATAAATCAATAAGCGACGAGAGACTCATCTCCATGAAAATTAGAATCCTGATTTCACTATGTGCCGCCTGCATTAGTCTATTCTCCATCCCCGCCTTAGCCACGGAAGATATTGTCATCAACTACGAAAAGACTGGCAACCCGCGCGCCGATCTAAGCAGCATGAAAGTTAGTTTGCGCATTGCCGAATTCACCGATGGTCGTTCAGTAGAAAACCCACGCCTGATTTCAGATGCTCAGCTTTTGGGTGCGGATGGTTTTCAAGCGGAGAAGGCGCTCGCGGAAATAATTCAGGACGCTATGAAAAGCGGCTTCGTGAACGCTAATGCGAATCTGGTAGATGCTGATGGCGATATGTTCCTGCAAGGGAACCTGACGGCCACTGAGGCAAAAATCATCGATCGTGGCGGCGTTGAGACGCTAGAATTGACACTGCGCGCCTCTGTTCAACTAATGAGTGGTAGTCGCACGGTGTGGCAGACAAACCTATTCGGCCGCGGTAGAGCTCCTACCAGCGAAGGCATGACCGTCACTGTAAGTGCTGCTCTGGATAGACTTATCAATGAACTTATTGGCGATGACTATTTTCTAGCTGAGATTCGCTAGACTTCTCACTTAGATACAACCTAGGCTGGCGTCCAACAATCCCGAAACTAGTCTGGGGTTTTCAGAGAAAAACTCTAATCCTGTAGCCTTCTCAATTTCATCAATAGTAGTTCTGCTGTCGCAGTGATGAACGTGTACGGGTAAATCTTGATCGAAGATAAACGCCGTGGCCCGATTGTCTGCCGAGACCACGATCTTGAAAAATGCATCTGGCACCCTGTGCCGAGCTTGTGTTTCTAAACTTGCAGCAACTGGCGTTTCTCTGAAAATAGGACCGGTCAAGATATACACTTCACTCTCCCGGTTAACTAAATTTCTAATTGACCATTCCAAACCATACCAGGCGCCCAGACTCAAATTCCGACTCCGCGCCACAGCATTACTCAAGTAATTCACTTCATTCCAGTAGGGGGTGCCGGCAAAATTAACCAATGGCACTAATAGCGCACGAGTAAGTCCATGTTCTTCAGCATTGATAAAATCTGCCTCACTCAGCGTCTCCTCGACAAAGTCATCGATCATGGCCGCGCGCGATAGACTCGACGCAATTCCTATGGAACCGGACGTAACCCGATAGGCAGCCCAATCGGCCACTTTGTTATGGGTGTTGTATGAAAGCGCATAGATCGGACGAAGAATCAGGTGGCTCTCTGAGCTGCTCCCTACCGGGCAGCCATACAAGCAATGAGCTATACGCAGCTGCGCAGCCTGACTCTGAGACATGAATCCAACCATCAATACTGCCAAAACAGTTATCCGCGATAGACCCAGAAACCCTGCCGAGAACGACAGATGCTCTAAGCGAATGACTAGTTTTATCTGTTCAGAGCATTTTTGAAGCAAACTACCTCCTCACGCAGGGAATGCAAAGACGCAAAATGGAGCTGAATTCTAACGCCTGCTGCCCCCTAAACTCCAGCATCCGTGAAGCATTAATTCGGGCCTGACAATGCCCTGATTTTGCCCATTGAAGCAACTAGAGCCACTTTACCTGAATCCTCTATTACTAATCATTTGGCTGTTTCCTGCAATTAGAATACTGCGCATCCCGCAAAAACACTGAGAAGAAGCTGGAATTTGCGAAAAACAGCTATTCGATTATTAGAATTCACACTAATTTTAATATTCAGGAAGTATTCCTTGAATTTGCACCCTACTATGCAACCTGGGTTAGAAAGCAGTACCTTATATTTATGAAGTTTGAGGAGAGCAAAATGCTTAGATTTTCAACGATTGCCAAAATCGCAACTGCATCACTGATGACAGTATTCGTTGGCATGTCCGCCAACGCCGCTGATCGAATTAGTGATTTTTCACTAACTGATTCCGAAGGCCGATTTTTCCAACTAAGCCGCCATAGCGACGAGCAGGCTATTGTTCTTTTTTCCTACGACCCCCAAAGCAGAGACGCACGTCGTGCCGCTGCTGATCTAGCGGACGTCGCTGAGCAATTCGAAGGGCAGAAGGTCGAATTCTTGATGATCAATTCAACTGGCTCCGCTGACAAGCTGGCCATGCGAGAAGCAGCAGAGAAAGAAGACATCACCCTGCGCATTCTCATGGATGACACTCAATTGGTAGCCGAAGAGCTTGGCCTTAGCCGAGCTGCAGAAGTAGCAATTCTTGACCCTACAGCCAAAGAGGTTGTTTACCGCGGCGCACTTAACGATCGGTTCTCTGAAGGCAGCCGAGCACGACGCGCCAAAGAGCATTATGTTGCAGACGCGCTAACCGCATTTATTGCTGGTCAAAACATCGCTGCCGAGCAGGTAGCGAGCAAAGGCGACGAGATTGACTTCTCCGCTAGTGCCGCTGCTGTCTCTTATACACATCTCCGAGCCCACGAGACCGAGGCTGATCTCG
>OJIK01000570.1_pt1 | contig 10720 bp, 10 predicted proteins | sample 1595571 | NCBI WGS metagenome assembly OJIK01 (sample SAMN05416791, study PRJEB24817) | seawater metagenome | isolation source: Sea water | place: Canada:Atlantic | collected 2013-11 | reverse complement strand
TTTCCCTTCCGTATACCTTGAGTATGTAGGCAGAGAAGCATCAGCCGCAGCGGCAGCCGGTTATCCTGCGTTGCATTTAAGTCAGCTAAACGAATTTATCGATCAAGCATTAAGCTAGCGTGTTCACGCACAACAGTAGGTGTTAGCAAGGATTAACTATGACTATTGAAATTAAGGCCCCCACATTACCCGAATCGGTGCCCGACGGAACGATCGCTAATTGGTATAAGAATGTTGGCGATACGGTTACACGAGATGAACTGCTTGTGGATATCGAGACAGACAAAGTCGTCATCGAAGTTGTTTCGCCAACCGATGGCACTCTAAAAGAAATATTAATGGCTGCTGGCGAAACCATCGTAAGCAATCAGGCTATCGGTAGCGTGTTAGCAAATGACGGCAAGCAGGCAGCCGTAGCAGATACCGCGAAGCCTGAAGTTGAGTCGCAGCCTGCAACGCAAGAAGAGGCTTCTTCAAGTGAAGCTGAGGCGATGATTAGCCCTGCGGCGAAGAAGCTCATAGATGAGAACAATCTAGATGCAGCTTCTATCACGGGCAGTGGCAAGGCTGGCAGAATCACCAAAGAAGACATTCTAAAGAAATTGGAGCCTGGCGTAGCGCCTCAAGCCTCAGTGAACACACCGACTGCACCAGCTAACATTGGTGTGTCAGAAGAAGGGCGGCTTGAAGAGCGCGTGCCGATGAGTCGACTACGCGCGAAGGTCGCAGAGCGACTGCTTCATGCGAGTCAGTCCACTGCGATGTTGACAACATTTAATGAAGTGAATATGAAACCTGTTATGGATATTCGCAATCGTTACAAGGAAGAATTTGAAAAGGCTCACGATGGCACTCGCCTCGGGTTCATGTCGTTTTTCGTTCGTGCCTGTACTGAAGCATTGAAGCGTTATCCTGCCGTAAACGCATCTCTGGATGGAGATGACGTTGTTTATCACGGTTATCAAGATATCGGCGTAGCTGTTTCATCGCCGCGTGGCCTAGTCGTGCCAGTACTGCGCAACGTTGATTCCATGGGCCTGGCGCAAGTAGAAAAACAAATTAGACAGTTCGGATTAAAAGCTAAAGATGGGAAGCTCGCCATAGAGGATATGTTGGGCGGCACCTTTACTATCTCAAACGGTGGGGTATTCGGATCCTTGTTGTCGACGCCAATATTGAATCCTCCCCAGACTGCTATTTTAGGTATGCACAAGATTCAAGAGCGACCAATGGCTGTCTCTGGCGAGGTGGTAGTTCTGCCAATGATGTATCTGGCGCTCTCATACGATCACAGGATGATCGATGGCAAAGAGGCGGTTCAGTTTCTTGTTACAGTCAAAGATTTGCTGGAAGATCCGACGCGACTTCTGTTAGAAATTTAACAAAGGCGCGCTTGAGAAGCACTAGGTTGTAGCTGTGTCTAATGCTTCGCTTATCAACACAGAATTGAGAAAGACTTATGTCAAATGAATATGATGTTGTAGTTATTGGTTCAGGCCCTGCGGGTTATGTCGCCGCTATTCGATGTGCACAGCTGGGTTTTAAAACGGCCTGCATAGAAAAATGGCTAAACAAAGCCAATAAGACTGTTTTTGGTGGAACCTGCCTGAACGTTGGCTGCATCCCTTCTAAGGCGTTGTTGGATAGCTCGCATAAGTATATGGACGCGCAAAACCATTTCGAGGCTCACGGCATTAGCGTCGGCAAGGTGGAGATGGATGTGCCTGCAATGATTGCACGCAAAGATAAGGTCGTAGATCAACTTACCTCTGGCATCAAAGGCCTATTCACAGCGAACAAAGTCGATGGTATTGCCGGAACAGGCAAGGTTTCAGGCTCAAACAAAGTAGTAGTCACCGACAAAGATGGCAAGCAACAAGAGCTCGCTGCAAAGCATATTATTATCGCTGCAGGCTCCGTGCCGATTGATATCCCTCCAACTCCCGTCGATCATGACACTATTGTTGACTCAACAGGCGCACTGGAATTCCAAGAAGTGCCCAAGCGTTTAGGAGTGATTGGTGGTGGCGTAATCGGACTAGAGCTGGGCAGTGTTTGGGCGCGATTAGGTGCAAAAGTTACTGTACTCGAAGCAATGGACGATTTCCTGCCGATGGTCGATCGCCAAATTGCCAAAGAATCGATGAAGATTCTGACCAAGCAAGGGTTGGAAATAAGGATGGGCAGCCGGGTATCTGGCAGCAAGCTCACTGGTAAGGGTGTGAAGAAGACAGTCACAGTTGAATACACAGACAAAGATGGAGAACAGACAGAGACCTTCGACAAGCTTATCGTAGCTGTTGGGCGTAGACCGTTCACTGATTCCCTGTTAGATGAATCTGTAGGCGTTGAAAAGGATGAGCGCGGTTTCGTCAAAGTGAATGATCAATGTGTCACTAACATTCCTTCTATCTATGCAGTGGGCGATGTAGTTCGCGGCCCGATGCTTGCACATAAGGGCATGGAAGAGGGCGTTATGGTTGCCGAAAGACTGGCAGATAAAAAGACGCAGGTAAACTATGACTTAGTGCCGTCGGTCATATACACCCATCCAGAAATAGCCTGGGTCGGTAAGAACGAAGAAGAATTAAAGGCTGAAGGTGTTGACACAAATATCGGCGTGTTTCCTTTTGTGGCAAGTGGTCGAGCTTTAGCAGCAAATGATGCCGATGGCATGGTTAAACTAATCGCCGATTCCAAGACAGATCGAATATTAGGTTGTCATATAGTAGGTGCTAGCGCTGCGGACTTGTTGCAGCAGATCGTTATAGCCATGGAATTTAGCGCCAGCGCTGAAGATATTGGTCTGACCATGTTTTCGCACCCGGCTCTATCCGAAGCTGTACACGAGGCAGCGCTGGCAGTGAATGGTCACGCAATTCACATTGGAAATCGCAAGCGTCGTAAGTAGTTTCACTACTGAGTCGCTTGAGAACTAGTTAGTTAAATGGATGGGACTTAAATGAATTTACATGAATATCAGGCGAAGCAGCTATTTGCCGAATACGGGCTTCCCGTATCAGAAGGCATTGCCGTAGATACTGCCGCCGACGCCGCAGCCGCCACTAAGAAGATTGGTGGTAGCAAGTGGGTTGTCAAAGCGCAGGTACATGCAGGCGGTCGAGGTAAGGCTGGAGGCGTTAAGCTGGTCGACACAGCACAAGAGGCTGAAGACTTCGCAAAGCTATGGCTAGGCAAGAAGATGGTCACCTATCAAACCGATGCCGGTGGCCAGCCTGTCAGCAAGATTCTTGTAGAAACTTGCACCGATATTGCTCAGGAGCTCTACCTTGGAGCGGTCGTAGATCGGTCTTCGCGGCGTGTAGTATTTATGGCCTCCGTCGAGGGCGGTGTGGAGATAGAGAAAGTAGCTGCAGAGACACCTGAGAAAATATTAAGGGCCACAATTGATCCTTTGACGGGCGCGCAGCCTTATCAAGGTCGAGATCTGGCATTTCGTTTAGGCTTAAAAGGTGTGCAGATAAAGCAATTCACGAAGCTGTTTCTTGGCTTGTCTAAGCTGTTTCATGACATGGATCTAGCGCTACTAGAGATCAACCCTTTAGTTGTAACAGACGAAGGCAATCTGCATTGCCTTGACGGCAAGATCAATATTGATGGCAACGCCATGTATCGCCAGCCTAAGCTGCGCGAAATGCATGACCCGAGTCAAGACGATGAGCGCGAGGCGCAGGCTGCGCAGTGGGAGCTTAACTATGTTGCCCTCGACGGTAATATCGGCTGCATGGTAAATGGTGCAGGTTTGGCTATGGGCACAATGGACATCGTCCAGCTACATGGAGGAAGTCCTGCTAACTTTCTAGATGTCGGCGGTGGCGCAACGAAAGAGCGCGTTACCGAGGCGTTTAAAATTATCCTTTCCGATGAAAACGTGGCTGCGGTGCTGGTCAATATTTTTGGTGGAATCGTCCGCTGCGACCTAATTGCTGAAGGCGTAGTCGGTGCAGTCAATGAAGTAGGAGTACAAGTACCTGTGGTAGTTCGTCTAGAGGGAAACAACGCCGAGGTGGGTAGAGAAGTATTAAAGGCGAGTGGTCTGAATATTATCGCGGCTACTAGTCTTTCCGACGCAGCTGAAAAAGTTGTCGCTGCAGCCGGAGGTGCACAATGAGCATTTTAATAGACAAGAACACTAAAGTTATTTGCCAGGGCTTTACAGGATCGCAAGGTACATTTCATTCCCAGCAAGCCATCGAATATGGCACGAAAATGGTAGGTGGTGTAACACCTGGAAAGGGCGGTCAGGTTCATCTGGATTTACCAGTGTTTAATACAGTGCAGGAAGCGTTTGACGAAACTGGAGCAGACGCTTCAGTAATTTATGTTCCAGCAGCTTTCTGTAAAGACTCAATTCTTGAGGCGGCTAATTCCGGAATTAAATTAATCGTCTGTATAACTGAAGGTATTCCAACGTTAGACATGCTGGTAGCGAAAGAAAGTTGTGACCAGCTAGGGGTACAACTAATTGGTCCTAACTGTCCGGGCGTCATTACTCCTGGCGAATGTAAGATAGGCATCATGCCTGGGCACATTCATCTGCCCGGCAAAGTAGGAATCGTATCCAGATCAGGTACGCTTACTTATGAGGCTGTTAAGCAGACTACCGATTATGGTTTCGGGCAATCCTCTTGTGTTGGTATAGGTGGCGATCCAATTCCTGGCTCTAACTTTATCGATGTGCTTTCTCTGTTTGAAGCAGATGCGCAGACTGAAGCCATTGTAATGATTGGAGAAATTGGCGGCACGGCAGAAGAAGAAGCCGCCGCGTATATTAAAGCGAATGTGAGCAAGCCAGTTGTCGCTTACATCGCCGGTGTAACCGCGCCTGCTGGGAAAAGAATGGGCCATGCAGGCGCAATCATTTCTGGAGGCAAGGGCACAGCGGACGAAAAATTTGCTGCTCTTCAAGATGCTGGCGTAAAGACTGTTCGCTCTCTCGCTGAAATAGGCAACGGTCTCACCGAAATAACTGGTTGGTAGTTTTCAACCAGTTATTCCTTGATTTTTACTCCCGCTCAATCTCGCTTTACTTCTTTCCAGCCATCGCTCTCATCGCGCTGAACTTTTCTAATCTAAAGGTTCTAAAAGCGCGATGTAGGTGATAGTCTTACTCGGAATTCATGCATAAAATGTTGAATTAAAGGGACTATTTAGCTACTGTATTTTTGGCTAATAGCAGAGTTAATTGATTGGTTACGAAGCATCTCAAACTTTTTGAGTTTGGGTAGATTAGTAACTGTCGGTAAGCTTTGTTTCAAGGAAAACTGTCGGACACGAGAGATTTAGAAGAATCACGAAATTCTCGGACAGTTAAGTCAGGTGTTAGTTAACTGGCACTAGGGAAAAATAGTTTGTCGTGTCTGGACTAGTTATTGCTGAAATTTTAACCAGAAGCAAAAGCTTGATAGTTCAGAAGTGATTATTTAACAAGAAAATAGGATGGCACATGAAAAACCGTCGAATTACAAATATGAGTATGACTGCTCTAGCATTGCTCATGTCTTGCATCATGGCTTCGGCTCAAGCTGCGGAAATTCTCGTAGATAGCAGTATTCTTGATCAGGCTATGGACGTTATAGGTTCTAAAAACACCGACTCCGCTGCAGCGCAGAATGAAATTAACCGCTTAGCGAACTCAACAAGTTCCACGTTTGAAAACTTCAAGCGACAGAATGACGCATTAGAGGCACTACTTGTGCTGAATGCTGGCTTCCGTAAGTCAGTCTCTATCCAGGAGGAGAATATCGCTACTCTGGATGAGTCTATCGCAAGCGTTGAATCAATCACTCGTGAGATTCCACTCTTGATGGAGAAGATGCTATCTAGCATCGAGCAATTCGTCGAACTGGATTATCCCTTCCAAGTTGATGAACGTGCCAACCGTCTACAATTTGCTAGAGACGCCATCGACAATCCCGATGTATCCATCGCGGAAAAGTTTCGTCAAGTCTTGGTGATATACCAAACAGAGTCGACCTATGGTCGCACCAATGCCACTTATCCTGATGTGATAGTAATCAACGGCGCAGAGCGCGACGTGAACATTGTTCGAATCGGACGTGTAGCGTTAATGTATCAATCTACTGACCGTCAAGTTACTGGCGCGTGGGACAACAATGCCCGAGAGTGGGTTGAACTCCCCGCAGGCGAATACAGGACCTCTGTACAAACTGCTATCCGCGTCGCATCAAACTTGGATGCACCAAAAATCATTGAACTGCCTGTATTGGCTCCGGAGGTGGCACAATGAAAAACCTACTTAAGATTACTGGCCTAACGGCTACAGCCTGTCTGCTTGGACTAACTTCTAACCTTGTATTGGCGCAGAACGCTACCACTCTTGCAGGTCTACTAGACTTGGTTGAGAACGATCGGATTGCTGAGTCGGCCGAATATGTTCAACGTCAGCAGGAATTCGAGCAGAACGCGAATCGCCAGCAACAGATTCTCGATACCACTAACGAGCGCATTGTTGAGCAAGAACAAACGCAATCGGATCTTAGTGATCAATTCGAAGCCAACGAAATCATCATCCGCGATAAGCGCGTTGTCTTACGCGACCGCCGCGGGGACTTGAACGAACTTTTCGGAACGCTACAGGGAGTCGCTGGTGACTTCTTGAGCAACTTCGAAAATTCACTGATCAGTGCGCAGTATCCTGGCCGCTCCGAATTTATCGAAGACTTTATCGCGAAAGCCGGCAGCACTATCGAGCAGCTGAACCCAGAAGAAATAGAGCGCTTTTGGTTCTACATGCAGCAAGAAGTTGTTGAGTCTGCGCGTATAGCAAAATTCAACGCTGATATATCACTGCCTACTGGTGAGACTATAAATCGAAGCGTAGTTCGTATCGGTAACTTCAACGCGATTTCCGAAGGTGAGTACCTTAGCTACGATGGCGATATCGGTCATCTTCAGGTACTTCCTCGCCAGCCAGACGGCGCTCTCCTAAGCGCAGCAAGCTCACTAGAAAATTCGACTAGCGGCTTCACTAAAGTCGGCATCGACCCGACTGGTGGTGTAGGCGGCCAGGTTATGGCTAACCTAGTTAACTTTCCTTCTGTTGAAGAGCAGGTTCGGAATAATTCCGGCACCATTGGTTTTATCATTATTGGTGTAGGTATCGTTGGTATCTTAATCGGATTCCTTCGACTACTTATACTGACTCTTGTTTCAATTAAAGTTCGTAGTCAGCTAAAGAGCGACAAAGCATCGAAGAACAATCCATTGGGTAGAGTCTTGTTAGTAGCAGAGTCAAATCCAAGTGCTGATACAGAAACGTTGGAGCTAAAGCTTGGAGAAGCGATTCTACAAGAAACGCCAGCGTTAGAGAGTATGCTTACCTTGATTAAGATGATTGCTACGATTGCACCGCTAGGCGGTTTGCTGGGTACGGTTACGGGCATGATTCAGGTGTTCCAGCAGATCACAGTATACGGAGCGGGTGACCCGACAATCATGGCTGGTGGTATTTCATCGGCATTGATGACTACGGTACTCGGTATCGTTGTAGCGATTCCTACGATCTTTATGCATACAGTAGTGAAGAGTCGTGCTGACAACATCATCCATATCCTGGAAGAACAGGCTACTGGCATGATCGCGCAGAAAGCTGAACAGTCAGCGAATCGATAAACCAGTAAGCAGAGGAAGATACTATGTATTTTGCGTTTCTGGATATTACTGATTCCGTCTCACTTTTCATGGAGCGTGGCGGACCGGTGCTTAACATCATCGCCATGCTTCTATTAGTGAAGTGGTCGCTTGTGTTTGAAAGAATCTGGTATTTAAACACTACCCATAAAGCCAATGTGAAGAACACCTTGGCTGCATGGAACGCGCGTGCCGATACTAAATCATGGAGCGCGCATCAAATTCGCACCATGATGATTTCCAAAATCTCATTGGATGTACGTAACACGCTGCCGATCATCGAAGTCCTCGTAACAATCTGCCCTCTTCTAGGACTGATTGGTACGGTGACTGGCATGATTAATGTGTTTTTCGTAATGGCCGTTACTGGTGGTGGTGATGCGAAGTCAATGGCGGGCGGTGTGTCTATGGCGACTATTCCAACAATGGCTGGCATGGTTGGTGCTATATCGGGCATTTTCGCTTCTAATTATTTGAAGGCGAAAGTAGACCGCGATTTGGAACTACTTGAAGATCATTTACCATTGAGCGACTAATTACCAACGAGGACTAGCCTCTTTTAAAGAGCTTAATCCCACCATAAAATTTACTATTTTGATCGAAGTTCTTTGAAGTAAGGTGAAATAATGAAATCAGGTTTAATGAAAAAGAAGGATGACGAAGACGCAGGTGAGATTGATCTCACCCCAATGCTCGACGTTGTTTTTATCCTTCTGATCTTTTTTATTGTGACCTCGGTGTTCGTCACCGAAGCGGGTATCGAAGTCACCAGACCAGAAGCCTCTACTGCAGAAAGCAAGAAAGGCGACTTAATACTTATCGCAATCGGTCCCAGTGGAGATATCTGGATCGATGGCGATCAGGTTGACCCTCGGTTTATTCGTTCCCGCTTTGAGTTGCGCCTAGCCGATGCCCCAAATTCTGCTGTGATAATTCAAGCGGACGCTGACGCTGACAATGAGCAGGTAATGCTTATTCTAGGGGCAGCCAGAGAAGCGAATATTACTGACGTATCAATTTCAGCGGAGGCATAGACTATGATGATAATCAGATGGGCTGTTTCCATGCTAATGGCAGCCGGCATCACTTTAGGTTTGTTTTATTTCATGCAGGCATTGATAGCTACAGGTGCAGATCTTGATCAACGCGTTTCTGTAGTAAAAATTGTCGATGCAACAATGCCTGAAATTGAGCTGGAAGTTATCGAAGAAATCGATAAACCAGAACCGATTCAGGACGACACCGAAGTTGTGGAAGACATTCCAGATCGCCAGGTAAGTCTTTCCGATGGGCCGTCTCTCAATATCGAGCGTGCATCAATAGAAATAGATACCGGGCTACAGTTGAGTAACGCATCGATTTCTGCCACCGACGGTGAAATGCTACCACTTGTTGCGATCGCGCCTCAATATCCAACTCGCGCAGCACAGCGTGGAATTCAAGGATGGTGCCTAGTAAGTTTTACCGTTAATGGTCTAGGTAATGTTGAAGAAGACACTATCGTAGTCGTGGACGCAGAGCCGACTTCAATTTTCGATCGCTCCTCAATCCGAGCCGCTGGCAGATTTAAGTTTCAGCCTCGCGTCGTCGATGGACAAGGTGTGCCGGTCACTGATGTTCAGTATGTGTTCCGCTATGAACTCGAGGACTAATGATGAGACTACTTAATAAATTAAAACTGGGAATCCTCGTAGCTGTGCTCAGTATGGCTATGCTACCTCTGCAGTACGTAATGGCAGGAGAGGAACAACGGGCTCCACCAACAGCTAGACAATCAGGTACTCTTGGTCCCGCGGTTATGCGAGCTATTTCCAGTATTCAGGAAATGATGCAACCAGAAGACGAAGAAGACGAGCCCGACTACGCTAGTGCTAAAGTGGCTTTAGATGAATTGTATGAGCGTCGTTTTGAGCGCATGAACGATTTCGAGAAATCGACAACACTCAATTTCTACACTAACTATTATCTCAATATGGAAGATTACCCCGGTGCCATTGGCATCTTTCAACAAATGCTTCTAATTGAGACTCTGCGTGCTGATATTCGTTTACGAACTCACCGCTCTTTAGGGCAGCTTTTTGCTTCAGAGGAGGATTGGCAGGGCTCTATCGATAACTACGAGATGTGGCGTGAACAATCTGAGTCAGAAGATGAGATCGTTTTTCGTGGCCTTTCTTATGCGCATTATCAGTTAGAGAATTTCGAGCAGGCGCAACCATTCTGGATAAGTCGAATGGAGCTGGTGCTAAGCGAAGGGGAGACTCTGGAGCGAGATGACTATTCGTACCTCAACGGGCTGTACTTCACGCTTGAAGACTTCGAATCGGCGCTAGAGTTAACCAAGACCATGATAGTGCTGTTCGACGACAAGACCGACTGGCAGAATCTTAGTGCTATCTACGCAGGTCTTGAAGAAGACGACCGTGGTGTACAAGCATTGAACCTCTATTACCTGAAAGGGATGCTGGACGATAACTCTCGTTATATCAATCTCTCACAATCCTTGGCTGGAATAGACATTCCCCACTCTGGAGCCAAGATTCTCGCAGAAGGTATGGAGAAGGAGGTCGTTGAAACAGATGAGGAGAACTTAACTCGCCTAACGCAGATGCACTTGATGGCGAGTGAATACGAGAATGCGCTCGAACCAGCTATAGCCGCGGCAGAGGCTGATGAGACAGGTAATGCCTATGACACACTAGGTTATATCCAGTATGTTCTTCATGACTATGAGGCAGCTGCACAGGCGTTTGAAGAGGCGCTCGTGAAGGGAGAGCTGAGTGATCGCTCCGATACTCTGATGTTCTTATCAAGGGCGCGTCTAGAATTACGTGAATTCGACGCTGCACAAGAGGCGGCAACTGAAGCAGCCGATCAAGGCGATGAGCGTGCTAGCAAGTCAGCACGAGATTTCCTACGCGCAATAGATGGTAGGCGCACTTACATAAATACAATTGCAGGCCGGAAAGAAGATGCTATAGATTTTTATCAGCCATACCTGTCTCTTATACACATCTGACGCTGCCGACGAATAGAGAGGTGTAGA
>OJIK01000561.1_pt1 | contig 10872 bp, 10 predicted proteins | sample 1595571 | NCBI WGS metagenome assembly OJIK01 (sample SAMN05416791, study PRJEB24817) | seawater metagenome | isolation source: Sea water | place: Canada:Atlantic | collected 2013-11 | reverse complement strand
CTATGATGGATTACGGACTAGTGGACTTATTTTAGCATTCAAACTTTCACTCCGCCAATAATACCTTTTTTCAAATGTCCGTGTTTACTGGGTTTCGCGGAGGTTTCAGCGCTAAATTTCTAAGTGCTGGCTCATTACTTTCATAAAACGTGGATTTAGAGTTGAAACTATAAGGTATGCCTACCTATTCATGGGGCTGTATTCTCCCATTTCAAGAGCTGCGAGCAAGAAATTGCTGTGTTGCTAGAGCTCTAGGGGTTGATAGCGCGAATATGACGCAAGCTAGCTATGAGTGCTGCCGCCCAGCCAATGGCAGCGCCGACGGCGACGATGAGCAAGGAGCTGATTAACCCGAAGCCGCGCAATTGAAAGTCGCTCTCGTACAGCTGCATCAATACTTCTAAGTTCGAATTAAAAGTAGCTAAGACTATGCCTTGAAGCAGCGTGGCCAAGATTCCACCGGCCAGCCCGTAGAGGAGGCCTGTGTATAAAAAAGGTCTAGCAGCATACATATCGCTGCCACCTACCAATTTAATCACTAGTATCTCGGCCTTACGGCTCTCGATTGCCAATTTTATTGTATTGCCCACCACAAAGAAGAGTCCAAGAATTACGATCACCGCAAGCACACTGCCAATAGCGCTGACCAGATTCGATATCGCCGCCAATCTTTGCAGCCAGAGGTTGTCCACCTGAACCATATCGGCTTGGGGTAGTTCTTGTAGCTGCCTTGCAAGTTCATCTACAGCTGCAGGCGAGATATCGGTTGGAGTAAGGACAATCGCTCCGGGCAATGGGTTGGCGGCCATCTCGATGACCAAATCTTTCAGGCCAGTCGATGCGCCAAACTCTACTAGTGCTTGAGAGGGCGAAACATAGTATGCGAAATCAATATCTATTCGAGTTAGTAAGCCATTACTAACTTCTTGACCGTCCGTCTCCGAAACACTATCTTTTAGATAGAGAGTCACCTGAGCGCTGTCTTGAAAACCGGCAAGAAGACTGGCCAGGTTGCTGTTTAGGCCGAACATCAGGGCAGGCAGCAGTAAGGCTACAGCGACTACGAAGAGCGTCACCGCAGTGGATGCCGGCGTTTGCAGAAGGCGACTAGCGCTGCTTCTTGCAACGCGTCGATGGAGTCTTACTAGATCTAGAAATGATTCGGTCTGTCCTGCGCGCGTGTTGCGCTTCACTCGCGGATGATTCGGGTTCTCAGTGCGGCGCTTAGTGGCACTCATGCCAGTGGCCTAGGTTTCTGGTCTGCTAGCAGCTTCCCGCCTTCGAGCACTAACGTTCTGCAGTTCAAGCGCTCTATGAGTGCTGCGTCATGGCTCGCAACCAAAAGGCACACCCCGACACTTTGAAACTGCTGGAATACATTCATGACTTCTGCCGATAGCCCTGGATCCAAATTTCCGGTGGGTTCGTCGGCTAGGATAATGCTAGGTCTATTAACGACCGCCCGTGCGATTCCCACTCGCTGCTGTTCTCCCCCCGAGAGAGCTTCGGGAAAGCTCTTCTCTTTCTTCAACAAGCCAACTTTGTCCAGAGCAGCTCTAACGCGCCGGGCAGCATCTTTCGGTTGATAGCCACAAATTTCTAAAGGGAGCGCAACATTGTCGTAGACACTGCGATCGTGGAGGAGCTGATGGTCTTGAAAAACGGTACCGATCTGGCGGCGATGGTGAGCAATTTGCTTTGCAGAAACTCGATTTAGATTTACACCGTTTGCAATTAATTGCCCTGAGCTGGGTGTTTGCATAGCTAAGATAAGTTTTAGCAGTGTGCTCTTGCCGGCTCCAGAGTGTCCGGTAATGAAAGCGAATTCGCCGCGACTCACTTCGAAACTAATATCAGACAGCGCATCCTGACCATCGGCATAACGTTTGCTGACGTTATCAAATTTGATCATGCCGGTGGCCTGGTATATAAAAATCTAAATTAACGAGAGGGCTCATTCAGAGAATAGAGCATCGACATATTCTTTTGCATTGAACGGTCTTAGGTCATCTATCTTTTCACCCACACCGATAAAGCGAATGGGAAGGGATAACTTTTTGGCAAGTGCAAACACGACTCCACCCTTTGCAGTTCCATCTAGCTTCGTAAGAGCGATACCACTTAGGGTTGTAGTTTTATGAAAACTTTCGGCTTGATTAACTGCGTTCTGGCCGGTAGTTGCGTCGAGTACCAATAAGACCTCGTCTGGCAGACGCTCGTCTTGCTTCTTCAATACTCGAACGATTTTCTCTAGCTCGTTCATGAGATTATCTTTCGTGTGTAAGCGCCCAGCGGTATCTGCGATTAGCACATCGACATTCTTCGCTTTCGCAGATTGATAGGCATCAAAAATAACCGAGGCGCTATCGGCACCGGTGGCCTGAGCGACCACGGGAACAGAGTTCCTCTCTCCCCATACTTGCAATTGCTCCACCGCGGCGGCTCTAAAAGTATCGCCTGCGGCCAGCATGACATTTAATCCCTGGGACTGATAAAGCTTCGCGAGCTTACCAATTGAGGTTGTCTTGCCAACGCCGTTTACTCCGACCATCAAGATGACGAAAGGTTTGGCCTCAAATTTTACGATGAGGGGCACATCTACTGGCTCTAAAATATCGGTGAGTTCTTGCCGGAGCGCTGTCATGAACTGTTCGGGGTCGGCTAACTGCTTTCGCCCGAGTCGCTTTTTAAGATTGCCGATAATTTGATCAGTCGCATCGATGCCAATATCTGCAGAGAGTAGCTGCGATTCTATTTCTTCCAGTAGGTCGAGGTCGATAGCCTTCTCGCCGAGAACAATTTCGGCCAGTCCATCGCTAATTTTACTGCGTGTGCGGCTTAAGCCATTCTTTAGGCGCGCAAAGATTCCGGCCTCGCCTTGATTGGCGGTGCCGTCAATGGAAGCAGACTCATTGGATTCGCCCTCTAAGGCGTCGTTGGACTTGGAGTCCTCAGATTTCTTTTTCTTGCCTAGGCCAAACATGATACGAACACTCAAATAGATACGACTAGAGGGCCGCTATGCTACCACAGCTGTGTGTTTCATCTAATACTACCGTGAGGCCTGAGATGATAGGCTTACGCTTTGGCTCCGTAGCAGATAAGAACATAAACCTATGCCGCAATCGACTTCTCAAAATAACAATAGCGTTCGCATCATTGCGGGTGAGTTCAGAAGCAGAAAGCTAGAATTTCCGAGCTTGGAGGGACTGCGTCCCACTGCAGATAGGATTCGAGAGACGCTCTTCAATTGGCTGCAGGACAGTATTGCAGGAGAAACTTGTCTAGATTTGTTTGCAGGAAGTGGTGCGCTCGGCTTCGAAGCTCTTTCAAGAGGTGCGAGCCAGGTTGATTTTATCGAGCAAAGCTCATCGGCAGTAAACTCGATCCGAGATAATATAGAGCGATTAGGTGCGAAACATGGCAACGTGTATTGTTCCGATGCGTTCGAGTGGCTAGAGCGAAGTGCGCAAGATTCAAAGCAATATGGCTTGGTATTTCTAGATCCTCCATTCAAAGGTGAGACGCTCAACCGCGCAATCGCAAAACTCGAGAGTGCAGACTTGTTAAGAGAAGGCGGGCTTGTGTATATCGAAAAAGAGACGCAATCGATCGATGCTGACTTACCTAGTAATTGGGTAGAAGTGAAAAGCAAGAAAGCAGGGTTAATTCAATTCGGCTTGTACAGTATTTTAAGAAGCAACAAATAAAAATGACAGCTGGCACTAGCGAAAACGAATTCATTCCCACCTGGTGGTTGCCAGAGGGTCATAGTCAAACTCTGTGGAGAAAATTCTCCCCAGCAAAAAAGGTTGTGCATAAGCGACAACGAATTGAGCTCGATGACAGCGACTATATCGACCTCGATTGGACGACTCTTGACCCCCAAAAATCCAAAGATAATACGATCGTATTTTTTCTCCATGGCTTGTGCGGGTGTTCGAGATCGTCTTACATTCTAGCTATGCAGTCGCTTTTGAATGATCAGGGCATCTCCTCCGTCGCGATGAACTTTCGTGGCTGTAGTGGAGAAATGAATCGACTCGCCCGAGCGTATCATTCGGGAGTCTCGGAAGACGTCAACGAAGTTTTTAGCAAATTAGTGACTGAATATCCCGCGCATAATTTTGTGTTTGTCGGTTATTCGCTAGGTGCGAATGTACTCTTAAAATGGTTAGGCGAGATTGAATCACACCCCAGCATTCGCAAAGCGGTGGCTGTGTCGACCCCCTTCGCATTGCAACATTGCTCGCAAGCCATGTTGCAGGGTGTAAGTCGAATATATGGTCAATATTTTGTGCGCCGCCTAGTGAAAGACTTTCAGAACAAGCAGCAACACTTGCAGTCGTTTAATCCAGAACAGGCGAAACGTATCGCACAATTGGGTGATACGCGCAGTATCTCATCCATATGGGAGTTCGATGATCAGATAACCGCGCCCCTGCATGGATTTGAAGGGGCGGAAGATTATTACCGAAGGTGCAGCAGCTCTGCCTTTCTAAGCTCCATAGCAGTCGACACATTGCTGATTCAGAGTAAGAACGATCCCATGATTCCTCCCAAATCGATTCCGGATAGCGAAATGCTCTCGCCTCAAATACAGATTCAGCTAACGGAGAAGGGAGGGCATGTGGGCTTCGTTTCCTCAAATCCCGATAATTGGCTAGAACAGAGAATATTGAATTTCATGCAAGTGTGAGTGATCATAGGTGCGATCTCGTAGTTCGGAACATAAATGCGCTACATAATCTCGGGACATAAGTCCAAATACTAGTTACAAACCAAGGCCACAGAGCCTGCCCATTATAAAAATGAGAATGTTATGAAAATTGCTGTCTACCCGGGAACGTTTAATCCAATCACCAATGGCCATATGGACCTGGCAGAACGAGCCTCGGGTTTATTCGATAAAATCATCGTGGCAGTAGTAGGTAAGAATCAGCAGAAGCCCAATGCCTTGCCATTGGAGCAGCGTGTGCAGCTCACCAAAAAAGTTCTGGGTCATCTGGAGAATGTTGAAGTTAGATCGTTCGATAGTCTGATAACGCAATTTGTTAAGGAGTGCGACGCTAAAATTATCCTGCGTGGACTGCGCACCGTTGCCGATTTCGAGTATGAGTTTCAGCTAGTTGGCATGAATCGCATTCTGGAGCCGGGCATAGAAACAGTGTTTCTCGCACCAGCGGAACATCTGAGCTACATCTCATCTACGCTAGTGCGCGAGATCGCAGCCTATGGCGGCGATATTTCCAAGTTTGTTCATCCGGCTGTAGCCGAAGCTATGGAAAGTCAGCAGAAGTTGTCACTTAGCTAAAATTTATTTTTGGCATTGGGAGCAGTACACCGTGCTGCGCTGTCCCTGGCGTATTTCTTTCAAAGTGGTTTTACACACATGGCAGGGCTCACCTTTGCGGCCATAGACGTGAAGTGATTGTGCAAAGTATCCGGGCTCTCCGTCGCTGCCTGTGAAGTCCTTGAGTGTGGTACCACCGACATCGATCGCCCGCTGTAAAACCTGTTGAATACACACAAGCAGTTTCTCGTAGCGCGGTTTCGAAATTTTTCCTGCGCTGCGCTTCGGGCTGATGCCAGCAAGAAAGAGCGATTCATTCGCATAGATATTTCCCACACCAACGACTACTTTGCTGTCCATGATGAATGTCTTAACAGCTAGGTTTCGGGCACGACTCTTCTTGAAAAGATAATCGATGTGAAATTCTTCACTCAAAGGTTCGGGGCCGAGCGAGGCCAATAGGGGGTGTGCTTCTATCGACTCGGTCTCCCAGAGCATGCAACCGAAACGCCGTGGATCTGTGTAGCGCAGCACCTTGTTGTTGGCAAATACGATATCGACATGATCGTGCTTCGCCGCCGCTCGGCTTGTATCAACGATTCTGAGGCTACCTGACATTCCAAGGTGAATGAGCAAGCATCCTTTCTTGGTTGCGAGCAGCAAATACTTTCCGCGCCTAGAAACTGATTTAATGGTTTCCCCCGGCAGGTCTTTGCTAAGTGCCGGAGTAATTGGCCAGCGTAAAGTCTCGCGGCGCAGTATGACTTTGCTGACCTTCTTATTCTCGATGTGTGGCTCGATGCCGCGACGGGTAGTCTCTACTTCAGGTAATTCCGGCAATTCGCACCTCGGTTGTATGATTGCTAGCAGCTTGCGCAGACTGCTTTATAATCTTTCCCTTAGTTGAAAGGAAGCAGCCATGAGTTCGCAGCAGCAAATGTTAATAGGAATCGATGCGGGAGGAACGTTTACGGATTTCGTTCTGGTGCGGCTAGAGCCCATCGTCAGCGTTAGAGTCTACAAAACCTTATCTACTCCTGATGCACCCGAGCGGGCAATTCTAAATGGCATAAAGGCTATGGGCCTGGAGCCTCATCTTGACGATGGCAGCTTGCAGGTCGTCCACGGCAGTACAGTCGCTACCAACGCCGTTCTCGAAGGAAAGCTTGCGCGGACTGCTTTCATTACTAATTATGGCTTCGCGGATATGTTACAACTCGCGCGACAGACACGCCCAAAGCTCTATGCATTGGAGACTCCCGCAGTGCCGCCTCCAGTTCCAGAGCAGCTGTGTCTTGAAACGGGCGGCAGAGTCGCTGCTGACGGAAGTGTGGTCTTGCCTCTTTTACAAATTGAGATCGATGAGCTGCTTGAGAAAATTGAATCCCTTGCGCCCGATGCCATTGCGATCAATTTGCTGTTCTCGTTTCTAGACGACAGCTTCGAGCGCCGCATTGAATCGGCGATTAAGGCGAAATTTGGCGAGTGTTTCGTGAGTCGCTCCTCCACTGTACTGCCCGAATACAAAGAGTATGAGCGGGGCATAGCGACTTGGCTTAATGCAGCATTGGGTCCGGTTATTAGTGGATATCTCGGAGTGCTGCAACGTGAGTTAGGTAACACTTCGATACAGGTCATGCAGTCGAGCGGCGAGACGATGTCTGCAAGCATGGCTGCACAATCGGCGGTAAATCTTTTGCTGTCTGGACCGGCGGGCGGACTTACTGCAATCGCTTATCTCGCGAAGCAAGTTGGCAAATCGAAATTTCTTAGCTTCGACATGGGAGGCACTTCTACGGACGTCGCCCTGTTGGACACAAAGATACGCACCAGCAACGAATCCTCAATTTCACATTATCCGATTGCGGTGCCCATGGTTGACATGGAGACAATCGGAGCCGGAGGCGGCTCGATCGCTTATGTAGATACAGGCGGAATGCTCCAGGTAGGTCCATGCTCGGCAGGGGCAGATCCCGGGCCTGCTTGTTATGACCGAGGTGGCCATGATGCCACAGTCAGTGATGCGAATGTGGTGCTTGGTCGGTTGCAATCTGATTCTGTACTCGCCGGCGATCTGACGCTAAGCCTCGAGAGTGCTCAAGCAAGCTTAGAGCCGCTAGCGCAGAGAATCGGCTTATCGATAGAGGAAACAGCGCTTGGCATTATTGATATAGCCAATGAGCACATGGCGAAAGCGATAAGGCTTATCTCCGTGAATAAAGGGCACGATGCGAAGGAATTCACACTTGCGAGTTTTGGTGGTGCCGGCGGTTTGCATGTTTGTGCGCTTGCCGATGCGATGGCTATGAAGAATGCGCTAGTACCAATACATGGAGGCGTTCTCTCGGCATTCGGTATGGTGGTAGCGGATCAAGGAAGACAATTTTCCAAGACGCTGAGTCTCGATGTGCAGCTCATTGATGGAAAATCTCTGGAAGATCAGTTCGCCCAATTGGAGGCTGGCGGCATGGAGCAATTGGCTCTGGAAGGCCTGCACCCATCGGTGTTGGCTTCAAAACGTAGCGTGGACCTCAGATATCAGGGGCAGTCTTACACGCTGAATATCGATTGGCATGCTCTACCCAGTGTGCTCGATGCTTTTGAGCAACTTCACAGGCAGCGCTATGGGTATAGTCACGATGGTCCAATTGAGCTGTTGACGATTCGCGTTAATCTATCGACAGAGAAAATACCATTTGTTTTGCCGCAACTTATAAAGCAGCCGCACTGCAATAATATTCGACACTGCAAGGTCTATGGAGAGACAGAGCAGGCAAGGCTATTGGCGCGTGCAGATATGTATCCGGGCGAATCAATTGAGGGTCCTGCAGTTATTACGGAATATTCAGCGACTACTTTCGTAGCCACCAATTGGTCGGTAGCCGTCGATGGTTTTGGTAATCTGCTGCTGCAGAAAAAAAGCTGAGGGCACAACAGCCTCAGCGGCCATAGCTTAAGCATGCTCTGCAGATAGCATTCTTAGTATTTCCGAGATGAACTGGTTTACTCTCAGACGTCGTATAGATGCAGATACGGCCTATTATATAGATGGCGGTTATTTACAGGCTAAATTGTCAGGTGATATAACTGAATAGCTCGCAGGATAGATTCTGCGGACTATTCCCAACCGACCGGTGAATGCGCCGGCTAAGAACAAGGCAATACGGCATAACCATGAAGCTACGCTTTTTTCAGCAGGTTTACTTTGTATCGGGCTTGGCTCCTAGCTTAATCGCCGTCCTAGCCGGATCATTGGTGCATGCACAAGAAGCAGTGGAGTCCGAAGAGAGCGTCCGCTCAAGATCGCCACTTTTGTATGTCGAGGCGCCGGTCTTAGTTGAGGACGGAGTGGATCCAGTAATGCCCCTGAGGGCGCGGCTCGCTAGCCCAGAACTCGACCCAGAGTCCGACCCGGCCTTTGGCCAGCGTTCGGATAGTATTCGGCGGTACAACATTGCAGTGACTGATATCGAGCTCGATGGAGGCGCTTGGGATGGCGGTCTCGTAGAGGAGCTTGCCTCCCTAGGACGCTTACAGCAGCAGCAGGGCAATCATATCGGCGCAATTCAGACGCTAGATAGAGCCATCCATGTAAACCGAATCAATTCCGGCCTCTACACACTTGAGCAAATTCCGGTAGTGGAACAGCTAATACAGAGCCACATGGCATTGGGTGATTGGGAAGAGGCTGATATTTACAATAACTATCTCTACCATGTGCAGCAGAAAGCTTATGGCTTCGATGATCCGCGTCTAATACCTGTGCTAGAACGACTAGCGACCTGGAATATTCAGGCTTTCAAAATTGGTCACGGAAGCCTACTGGGAATCAAGCTGCAACAATCTCAGATAATGTTTAACGCGGCGGCACGCATGGTGGACGTGCATTTTGGCAAAGCCGACGAGCGCTTTATCAATTATCAGAGGAACATCGCAAGTTCCGCCTACTTGGTTGCGCAAAACCCAGACTTGATGGCTCAGATCGACAAGTCTGAGTATCGAACCAGGCAGCAGGTGTTTGCTAAGCAAATGAATGAGCAGCGCCAGGTTCAGCCTTCGGGCTTTAGAACTGGCGAGCGCGCCTTGTTGGAAGTAGTGATGTTCTATCAAGAGCAAGGTTATGGTACTTATTCTCTGGCCGAAGCGATTACTCACTTAGCGGATTGGTATCTTATATTCGGACGGCGCCAGAGTGCCTTGAAAAGCTATAAGCTCGCTTGGGACATGCTGCAGGGTTTAGAGGACAGTGAAGAATTAACCCAGCAATTATTTGGCAGTGTAACTCCGCTCCCCGCGTTCGGGTCATCCATTGAGGTGCCTGATGCATTCTATAGAACGGAGGACGGCTCCCAAGCATTGAGATTCGATTACGCCGACCTGACCTTTGATGTAACGGAAAACGGCTTGGCTAGGAATGTAGAAAGTATCTCCGAGGAAACCGAGGACAATCAGGCGCAGCTGGGCAAATTGCGCAACTCAACCCGCTCTACGCACTTTCGGCCGCTGGTCATTGATGGCGAGCCGCAGCGCTCTTTTGAGAACCATTTTAGGTACCGGTATTGGTACTAATTTATTAGGCGAACAGGTAGCATCGAGCCAATAATCAGCAGAAATACCGGGCTGCGGCGTAGTCGTTAAGCTTTGGTTAAGGCGCTTAAGACTATTAATAGTGACTACTTTGTCGATATTGTGAATTTTATTACTGGACAGAAAAACAGTTTAAATTCCATGAAAAGTGGCTAAAAATTATTAAATTTCGCAAACTGGCCTAACGTCGAAATTCGAGAACAGGAATGCAAAGTATGGAATCCATGCAACTGAGGCGCTATAAGGACAAGCAGTATTTGCTCCTATCGCCTCTATCACGACTTATAGGCCTAGCGGCTCTGAGCGTTAGCTTAGTGGCATGTCAGTCTAGTAGCTCGAGCTCGAGCAGTTCACCATCTATGCCTTCGTCCTCTTCAAGTTCAAGTAGTTCGCCTCCATCGAGTCCTAGCTCTAGTAGCTCTTCGAGTTCTAGCCAGAGTCAGAGCAGCGGTCAAAGCCAGAGCACATCAGGTGCTCCTCCTCCCAATCAGAGTGGGCAGCAATCTAGTCAGAGCAGTGCTGCAGGCAGTCAGTCGTCAGTGAATTCAAGCAGTTCGGGTCAGCAACCCGGGCAAGAAGCAGGCAGAGATGGATCAAGCCCCGGGGCACAGGGTGGGGAGCCAGGCAGCCAATCGACAGGCAGCGCAGCAGGATCTGCGCCAGCAGGAACATTAGGTAACAGTCCAGGTCAGGGAGCAGGCTCTCAGGCTCGATTGCCAGGAACGGGAAGTCAGTCGGGCAGTGCCGGTAGGGATGGATCTGCAGGCGACTTAGGTGGTGGCACAAGCCAGTCATCTAGTGGCGGCTTAGGTCGTCCAAGTGGAGATTATAGCCTAGATACTTTGCCAGGTAGCGTATTAAGTGGGAGAACAGGTACAGGCAGCGAAAACTCGAATGGGCAGGCTAATTCGGGAAATGGAGATGGAGTTGCGCAAGCTGCTGGTAATGGTGCGATGACCGCTGAAGAGCTGTCTCTTATACACATCTGACGC
>OJIK01000560.1_pt1 | contig 10899 bp, 10 predicted proteins | sample 1595571 | NCBI WGS metagenome assembly OJIK01 (sample SAMN05416791, study PRJEB24817) | seawater metagenome | isolation source: Sea water | place: Canada:Atlantic | collected 2013-11 | reverse complement strand
CCTCTCTATTCGTCGGCAGCGTCAGATGTGTATAAGAGACAGGTTATACACACCCTTAAAGCTTAGCCTACGCTTTAATTCACGCACGTCGCTGTGATAGCAACTCATAATCAGTGACCGCAGTTTGTCAGCAACTTTGAGCGTAACACCAACATTCACGAAAGGATTGCCATCGCGATCTCCGCCCGGCCAAAACCCAACGCTTAAAAGCTGATTCGGAGAATCGACGCGATCAGCAAGCTGGGTGTCGAAGCTGTCCATAATGCCGCCTATAGCATCATAGAAAATATTGGCAAGATACCAACTGAGATTAGTCGCCTCATCATAAGGTGTCGGCTTTTCGCTGTTGAAGAATGGTGTATTGCCAAGTTGTTGCAGAAGATCGCGTGATGTTGCTATATCCTGCTGTCTAATCGCCGCAGCGAGGTCGGTAATTATCGCGAGTACTTGTCCAGGATAAAACTGAGTCGGGTGCGCAGTCAGAATCACCTTGCTGCCAAAGTTCTCCAACACCTTATCAAATTGTTCTTGCAGACCATCGGCCTTCACGCGCTCGGTTAATTGTCGGAGTACATTTTTGGTTTCGGTTTTGTGAACATGAGGGTAAGCCGCGTCTTCCAAGGCGTCGACCAACACTACCTGCCTTTCGACATATTTGATCACTCTAAACAAAAAATGAATCCGGCCTTGCTCATCGAGATGAGGTCGATGCGTTGTAAAAAAATCTTCAAGAATTTGCGCTGGCTCGTCGCCTTGACTTAATCCCTTTTGCGCGCGCGCTTCGAGAAGAGGCAGCAACATTCCTGTCTGCTCAATCTCATCGAGAGGGAGGGTCAAAAAAAGCCCGTTGTAGAGTTGGTAGTTAAGATCAACGAGGTTTTCGTAATCTTTATTGCTCGGTATTTTTGCTGGCAAACCTAATCCTTCTTTACTGCTCATACTGCTCCATTACTGCTTCTAAATTTTATCGATTCAGTGAGGTGACTAAGTTGACTTTGCGTTCGCAGCCTCTGCTAGGGTACGCTTGTCGCAACTCACCGCTACTGCGTTATATTTTGTCACGAGCCCTCTATGCGAAAGATTGACCTTTTTCCAATACTGATCGGATTGCCCTGCACTCTATTGACTACTCACGCGTTTGGCGCCGAAGGTGAGTCGCTGCCTCTCTGGGATACGGTCATGCTTATAATCGTCTTCCTTACTCTAACCTCCAGCGCAGCGCTTACAATCGCCGCGTGGCGGCAGTGGCGCCGGGGCTGGCGGCTGGTTGCTGCTTTCCCCATTGCCATACTCGTGTTGTGGAGTGGGTGGATCGTTGGCGCCCGCACTATCGACCCTGCTGCGCACGCCCTTTGGTCTTTTGAAATCTTTGGTTGGGCGCTACTAAACCTGTTGTATATGGTCACAGCACTCACCGCTAAACGCGCGTTTGAAAAAGCCGATCAACCTAATTAAACCGTCAACTTATCGTGATAGGTCTCATACCCCCCGTCGATACTGAACGCCGCGTCGAATCCCTGCTCTGCCAGATAGGCTGCGGCGCTCTGACTCGAATTACCGTGGTAGCAATAAACTAATACCGGCTTATCTGGGTCGGCGGTTTGCACGAATTCTGCGACGTTACTGCCACTCAAATGTATCGCATTCTCCACATGCCCAGCCTCGTAAGCGCCTTCGTCTCGTACATCAACAATATGTACCCCGTCCTCTCCGTATTCAGCGAGCATTGCTCGTGCTTCTTGCCAGCCTATACGACTAAAATTCATCATAGTTGATTTCCTGAATTGCCCTCATAGCAAAACTAAGCCGCTTACAAAAAAAGCCACAGTGGCCAAGCCCGCACTAATGAGCGCGTAGGGGAGCTGTGTACGCACGTGATCAATATGATCAGTAGCCGCTGCCATCGAAGCGACCACGGTGGTGTCGCTGATTGGCGACGCGTGATCACCAAATACCGCACCGGACAAGACCGCGGCTAAAAAGACAGACGCATTCATATCCAACGCGGCAACAATCTGCATCGCGAGGGGGATCATAATAGCGAAGGTGCCCCAACTAGAGCCAATAGAGAAAGCAATAAACGCTGATAACAAAAACAAGAGAGGCAATAGCAGCGCACTCGGAATGGTCTCTTGCGCTAATTGCGCGACGAACACTCCCGTACCGAGTGCATTCGCAACATCGCCCAAAGCGAGAGAGAATAGTAGGATCATTGCGACTGGCAATAAACCCCCTGCGCCTTTTAGAAAGAGTTGCATCAGCGTCTCCAACGTCGCGCGTCTCGAGCCCAATACAATTGCCCAAGCCGTGCCCAACGCGATTAACACAGCCCACAGCACCGAGGTGGAGCCAGACCCTGCCGTGAGGTCGCCCTCGCCCGTTATAAAGAGACCGAGAGGCATGCTCAGCACCAACGCCAAGACCGGCAGCAACATCAGCTTTGCCGAGTCCTGTGGTTGCCTGCTCTGCTCAGCCTCGATGAGGCTTGGATCGACCATCGGCGTGGCGTTAGGCCAAAGAAATCTCCCCTCCGCAGTGCGTTTCTGCGCTGCGCGCATCGGGCCAATATCAAAATCCGACCAGATCACAAGCGCGCACACCAGTACCGCAAAAATAGCGTAAAAATTGAGAAGTATTGCACCAATAAAAACATCGATCGGATTTTCTATGCCGCTGGACGCTAACAAGCTAACGATGACCGCGCCCCAAGCATTTAGTGGAATCAATACACAAATCGGTGCAGAGGTGGCGTCGATAATATACGCCAACTTTTCACGCGAGACGCGATAGCGGTCGAAAAGTGGCCTTGAGATCGCGCCGGCAATAAGAAGGGTTATATTAGATTCGATGAAGACTACGACGCCAGTTCCGAAGGCAAGCCACTGCGCTCTTCCTGAACCGGTGACCCATTTTTTTTCCTGCAATAGGTGGATGAATCCCCTAACGCCTCCTAACTTTTCGATCGTTGCGATTAGACCGCCAATGACCAAAGTAAAGACTAAAACTCGTGTATCACCTGGATCGGTAAACACATTGATCACTGTATCAATTGCCTGCGGAATCGCCACGAGAGGATTGCCCGATCCGAGCAGCCAAGCTCCCATCCAGAGGCCGATGCTGAGCGACAGAATTACCTGGCGCGTCGCTATCGCGAGACCAATCGCCAAAAGCGGTGGTATGACGGAGGTCCAAACGGGATCTTGCATTGCTATTCCTTTTTATTAGGCGTCAAAAGATAGCATGGATTTACTAGACTGTCAGAGGCCCTAAAGAGGATTGGAAGAACTATCGACTCGATCAAATACAAAGATTCTTCACGCAACCCGACCTGCAGGTAATAGGGTTGGTCATTCACGGAGCTTGTGTGATACTCAAGTGCGCGTCTGTCTAAAAACAAGGGAGAATACCCGCATGACCGAAGTTGTGAGCACTACCGATCAAGCCAAAGAACTACGCCGCGAAAACACGATAGCCGCCTACTCAAAGCCTTTCTATCGCTACCTTGTCCTAGGTATTCTCACCACAGTCTATATTTCTAATTTTGTCGACAGACAGGTGATTAATGTTCTCGCCGCCTATATTATTGAGGATCTGCAGCTAAGTGACGGCCAATTTGGCGCCCTCTCCGGTATTGCTTTCGCCCTAATCTACACCGTCTTGGGCATTCCTATCGCTCGCCTCGCTGATCTCAGTAATCGTCGTAACGTCATTGCTATTTCCGTCGCAACATGGAGTCTGATGACCGCCGCGTGTGGTTTCGCGCAAAACTTCGGCCAGCTATTTCTAGCGAGAGTTGGTGTCGGGATAGGCGAAGCCGGCGGCTCTCCCCCGGCGCACTCAATCGTGTCGGATATATTCCCAGCAGCACAGCGAGCAACGGCACTTTCAATTTATTCTCTTGGCGTTTATGGCGGCATTCTTGTAGGCACCGTCGGCGGTGCTTATCTCGTGCAGTATTTTGACTGGCGGACCGCTTTCATTGTTGTTGGCCTACCCGGTTTGGTTCTCGCCTTTGTAGTCCGATTTGTCATAAAAGAGCCGCCACGTGGCATGGCCGAAAGTCGCCGCGACATAGCGCCGCCGGGCTTCTTTAAAGTGATGAGAATTCTCGCTTCGCGTAAATCATTCAAACATCTTAGTTTCGCCTGCGCGCTGCATGCCTTCGTTACCTACGGCATGGGTAACTTTATGCCACTGTTTCTCGGTCGTATCCACGACATGCCGATTCTCGATATAGGCCTTTACTATGGACTTATCGCGGGCATCGGAGGATTAGCAGGGACATTTTTTGGTGGTTGGTATTCTGACCGCAAGTCGAATCAGCATGGCGACATGCGCTGGTATATTTGGGTACCCTTTATCTCAACTGTCGCCGCGATTCCGCTCGCGCTTATTACTTTTATTGTCATGCCTGACGGCTACAGCGCCGCGTATTTCTATCTTTTACCCGTATTCTTCGGCGGCTTTTACCTCGCACCTTGCATTGCAGCAACGCATTTTTTGGTAGGTATCCGCATGCGCGCAATGGCCTCTGCTATTTTGCTGTTTGTCTTAAACCTCATCGGATTGGGTTTAGGCCCAATGGTGACCGGCTTTGTTAGCGATTGGCTGACTCCCACGTTTGGCAATGACGCGCTTCGTTACGCGATGTCACTAACAGTACTGGTAAATATTTGGTGTGCCCTGCACTATTATTGGGCAACGAAAACGATCCGCGAAGACATCGCGCTAGCGGCAGATTAAACGAAACAGTCATCATGTGACCTAGCTATATTATCAATCAGAAGCGAACGAGAACTTAAGCATGAGCAATTCAAAAGCGAATCAACTCCCCGGTCGTCTTGGGGATCCAAGTATGTGTCTCGGTACAGACCCACGTACTGACCCCAGACTCGCCGCTGCTTTGAGTCACCTGGGGCTTGCGGGGCAAGCTGCAGAGCCCCCTGTCAGTGGTGAAAGCGACGTGGCCGATTGTATCGCCTATTCGACCGCGGCCGAACAAGCATGGCAGACAATGTTCGCGGTGCTTGGCAGTCAAGGCGTCCCAGCAAGCCCTGTCGATGCGCGTGAAGAGACGATTACCGGTCGCGACGGTAACGAGATCAAACTATTTATTCACAGCCCAGCGGGCCACTCAAGTGACAGCACGCCTCTGCCCTGTGTTGTTCACACACACGGTGGCGGCATGGTCATCCTTACCGCCGCCGATGCGAACTACAGCCGATGGCGAAGCGAGCTCGCCTCAACGGGCTTGGTCGTCGTCGGGGTCGAGTTTCGCAATGCAGCTGGCGCGCTGGGCAATCACCCTTTCCCAGCTGGCTTACACGACTGCGCCGACGCCGCACAGTGGGTAGCAGCCAACCGCAACAATTTAGGCATTTCGAATTTGATCATGAGCGGCGAATCTGGCGGTGGCAATCTCTCTTTGGCGACAACGATGCTTGCAAAAAAAGAAGGCTGGCTAGCAGAGATATCCGGCGTCTATGCGCAGTGCCCTTATATCTCAGGCCTGTATGCCACCAAACCTGAAGAGCTGCCTTCACTTGTTGAAAACGACGCGTATTTCCTCGACATGAATACCATGGGTGCGATGGTTAAGCCTTACGATCCTACAGGCGAAAACGCAACCAACCCTCTTGCTTGGCCTTATCATGCGAGTCTCGAGGAGCTGAGTGGCTTGCCGCCTCATGTCATTTCGGTTAACGAACTAGACCCCTTACGTGACGAAGGACTCGCTCATTACCGCAAATTGTTGCAGGCAGGTGTGTCGACAGTTGGTCGCACCGTGCACGGCACGTGCCACGCAGCAGACTGCTCTTTCGTTTCAGTTATCCCCGATGTTTACCATGCAACTGTACGCGACATTTCGAGCTTCGCTCATTCGTTGACGAAATAACAACAGCAAAACAGGAATGTTCCATGGAGGAATAACCATGCGCAAGGCCCGTTTCAGACCAGTTTGTCAGCACACAATGAGAGCTCTGCTTATCGCTGTGCTCAGCCTATTGCTCAGTGCCAGCGCGTGGGCTCAGTCGCTGCCTCGATCGAGCCCGGCAAGCGTCGGCCTCTCTAGCGATCGACTCGAGAGATTGCCCGCGGCTATGCAGCGCTATATCGATGCAAATCAGCTGGCTGGAACTGTCACCTTGGTCGCGCGCGACGGCAAAGTCGTTCATCTTGAAACCCAGGGTTGGCGCGACAAAGAAAGCGACACACCGATGACCGAAGACACGATCTTCTTCATTATGTCGATGACCAAACCTATCGTCTCAACCGCGCTAATGATGCTCTACGAAGAGGGCCGATTCTTACTCACCGACCCCGTGACCAAATGGATTCCCGAAATCGCCGGCAAGCAAGTGCTTATTCAAGACGACGCAGGCGTTCATCGAATGACGCCTCGACAGCCGATCACCGTGCGTGATGTCTTGGCGCACACAACGGGATTAGACCCCGCTCGCGAATTATTGACCGAAGACGAACAAGCGCTCCTCAGCCGAGAAAGCAGCCTAGAGGCAACGTTGATTAAACGAGCCCCCCTCCCTCTCGCCTTTCACCCTAGCGAAGACTGGCAGTACGGCAGTTCTACCGACTATGTTGCGCTACTCGTTGAACGAATTTCAGGCGAGCCGCTAAAGGATTTTTTACAAGAGCGAATTTTAGATCCGCTCGCTATGAACGATACGTCCTATGTAGTCCCGGCCGAGAAGCGTGATCGCGTAGCAACGGTTTACTCGCCAACCGGACCGAACAAAACTATTGAGGTTTTCCGCACGCCCGAATACAGCAGCGTGCCGTTTTTTGGCAGTGACTATTACGGCGGCGTCGCCGGTTTGTTTTCCACAGCGAGTGACTATTGGCGGTTTAGCCAGATGCTTCTTAATGGCGGAAAGCTAGGGAGGGTTCAGCTACTTAGCCCCAAGACTGTCAACCTGATGATCTCTAATCACAGCGCCGATCACGATATTTACATTCGCGGGCCAGGCTACAATTTCGGATTAGGCTTCGGTATTTTAAATGACGCAGGCGTTGCGAGGGATCCCATTACCCCAGGATCTTTTACCTGGGGCGGCGCATGGGGCACGATTTTTTGGGTCGATCCTGTTGAGAATATGATCGGAATCATGATGACTCAGATCAGCTCTTATTCGCACCTCAATGTCAGGCAAGATGTCGGCGTAACCGCGGTGCAATCAATCGTCGATAGTTACAGCAACAAGCCCTATTCGGTGCAGGGCTATTCGGTGCTGAATCCTCGGCGCGCTCTTTAAGGAAGCCTTTTTAGGCCTGCTTTAAAGCGCTTAGCATTGTCGACATAATGAGTCGCCGAGTCGATAAGCGCTTGTTTGCGCGCTTCATCCAATTCGCCGCGAACCTTTCCCGGCGCGCCCATAACAACGGCGCCGTCGGGGACAACCATCCCTTCGGTAATTAGCGCGTTCGCTGCGATCAAACAGCCTTTGCCTATCACCGCGCCGTTTAACACCACCGCATTGATTCCGATGAGACTGCCGGCGCCAATAGTGCAGCCGTGCAACATGACTTTATGCCCGATAGTCACATCGCTGCCAATCACAAGTGGAAAACCAGTATCAGCATGCAGCACCGAACAGTCTTGCACGTTGCTGCGCTCGCCTATCGTAATCGTCTCAGTATCACCACGCACCACTGCGCCGAACCACACGCTCGCGTCTTTCTCTAAGATGACATTACCTAATACAGTGGCCGTGTCTGCAACATAATAATCGTCGCCTTGGGTTTGGGGTGAGACGTTATCAAGACTGTATAGCAAAAGTGTGTCCTCTCTTAAATGGCTTGGTCATTATGATCACTGGAGTGTACCCAATGGCTGGCCCCTTGCGAAGCCAGAAATTGCGGTCGCGGTGGCCATTGATCTACTCCAGCCCCATGCGCATGGGTAGACAATCAGCGTCAAACCTACTAGTTTCGGCGTCATTATTAGATTAGTGTTAACTCTTAGCGAATAGAACCACACTCGAGCAATCTGTAACCCAAATATAGCGAATCACGAACAAAGAGAGCACCATGAAAAGCAGACGCGAATTTCTAAAATACCTAGCCGCCAGCCCCCTTCTAACAGAATACTCAGCCTTTGCTCAGGAGGTTGAAGAAACGCTCGGTGCACGACTCACCGACCCTTCAGAGGTGATCAACGTATTCGAAATGGAAGCGCTCGCGCGTGAGAAAATTCCGCCCGCGCATTTTGGCTATCTCAACACCGGTGTCGATAGCGATGCAACTTTACGGGCCAACCGTGCCGGTTTTACACGTTTTCAAATCCGTCCGCGCAGGCTAGTCGATGTTAGCTCACCTGATCTGAGTATCGATATTCTAGGCACACAGGCGAAATCGCCGATTATCATCTGCCCCGTCGGCAGCCAGGGCGCCTATCATGCCGAAGCAGAGCTTGGCACGGCACGCGCTGCAAAAGCCGTCGGGCACCATATGATTCTGTCTACACAGTCATCAACGGCAATTGAGGACGTCGCAGAAGCCCGTGACGCACCGATCTGGTTTCAGCTCTACCCAACCAACCGCTGGGCAAACACAGTGGCTATGCTGCAGCGAGCAGAAGCAGCTGGCTGCACTGCAGTGTGCCTAACAATCGATTTGCCAGGCGGGCGCAATACTGAGACCCAATCGCTGCTCATGCGCGAAGACGACCGCGACTGCAGCGTGTGCCACAAGGGACAAGCTAAACCCATATTTAAAGGGCTCGACATGAAAGGCGTCTTGCTCAATGACTCCTCTTTGACGTGGAGCGTTATCGGACGCATGAAAGAAGTCACCAACATGAAAGTACTCATCAAGGGGATCGAGGTAGGCACGGACGCAGCACTTGCGGTGCAACATGGCGCCGACGGAATCGTCGTGTCTAATCACGGTGGCCGCGCGGTAGAAACGGAGCGCGCAACAATCGAGTGCCTGCCAGAGATCGTCGCCGCCGTGAACGGCCGAATCCCAATTATTGTCGACGGCGGCTTCCGACGTGGCACGGATATCTATAAAGCGCTATCGCTGGGAGCAACCGCTGTGGGCATTGGCCGACCCTATTGTTGGGGACTAGGCGCCTTTGGCCAAGCTGGCGTGGAGCGCGTGCTAAGCCTTCTCAACCGCGAACTCACCATCGCCATGATGGGCAGCGGCACGCCGACCATTGCTTCTATCGGCCCAGACTATGTGCTCGACGTTGGGCACAGGGTCGAACGCGGCAGAATGGGTTTCGGTCTGCTCGACTAGTTAACTGCCAAACCACTCGGCTCGCGAACAACACCTCTATCCCAGCATGCGCAAAATACAAAATTTGCGCCATAAGAAGGAGCAGGACATGATCCAAGCCGAGCTAAGCAGGCGGGCCTTCCTCAGATCAAGCGGCGCCGCAATGAAGGCCTCGTGCATTACCCTCACCTTTCCCATGGTCCTTACTGCCTGCAGCCGTGCAAATGAGACGCGGCTTAACGGCGGGGATTTCGCTACCTTAAGCGCCGTCGAAGCGCGGGAATACGACGCGATTGCTGCCCGCATCATTCCCACCGACGAAACCCCCGGTGCGCGCGAAGCTGGTGCCGTCTATTTTATCGATAACGTAATAGCCGACGCATTCGAGCGACAGAGACAGACTCTGCGCTCAGGCCTCGCAGATCTCCAAGCCAACACCGCTGCACTTTATGATACCGCCTTGTTCGCCGACCTTACGTCTGTCCAGCAGGACAGCCTACTCACTCAAATTGAAGAGACCGAATTTTTTGCGACGATTCGCTTTCTCGTCATCGCAGCGATGTTTTCACTGCCCGAATACGGCGGCAATAAAGACGAGCTAGGTTGGCAACTGATTGGTTTCGAGGACCGACATGTGTGGACACAGCCGTATGGCTTCTATGATGCAGATCATTTGGCGAAGGGAGAATAACCCGCATGGCTCAACAGCAAACATCGGTAACTTATCCCACGCGCGAGGCTGTAGACTTCGTCATCGTTGGCTCCGGCGCTGCCGGCGGAGTCATGGCGAAGGAGCTCTCTAGTGCAGGTTTCTCAGTCGTCGTCTTAGAGCAAGGCCCACATCTTAAGGCCGGCGATTTTAGGCACGACGAGTGGAGCTATGACTACAACGGCGGCCTTATTTGGGGCAGCAAACAAGGGCATCCACAGACGTTCAGAAAGTCCGCAACCGACACAGCAAAACCGGCCGAGGCCGCGCTGGGTTATGCACACAATGTGGGAGGAAGTAGCGTTCATTTTTCCGGAAATTTTTGGCGCTTGCGGCCCATCGACTTCAAAGAGGCGAGTGTGCGCGGAACCATTGCCGGCACAAACTTCGCCGACTGGCCCATTAGCTACGAAGAGCTTGAACCCTATTATACGAAAGTCGATTGGGAGATTGGCGTATCAGGCCTTCAAGGTCCTTGGGACCCACCGAGATCGCAGGATTACCCCTGCAAACCCATGCCCATTAAGGGCTCAGATGTACTTCTTGAGCGCGCCGGAAAAAAACTAGGACTGAATCCCTATCCTGCACCCGTGGCGATTCTCTCAGAGCCACACAATGGTCGCCCTGCCTGCATTCATTGCGGCTTTTGCAATGGCTTCGGCTGCGAGGTCAATGCTAAATCTTCCTCGATGGCGACTATGATCCCTCTTGCGCTCGCCAGCGGGCATTGTGAGTTACGCACCGGCTGCACCGTCTCTCGCGTAACCACCGGCGCCGATGGCAAGGCCGACGAGGTAGTGTATTGGGATGCCGAAGGTAACGAATTCGCGCAGCGCACAAAGGCGGTAGTTCTTTGTGCAAATGGCGCCGAAACACCGCGCTTGATGCTGCTTTCGGCTTCCGACCAGCATCCTCAGGGACCTGTCTCTTATACACATCTGACGCTGCCG
>OJIK01000557.1_pt1 | contig 10945 bp, 10 predicted proteins | sample 1595571 | NCBI WGS metagenome assembly OJIK01 (sample SAMN05416791, study PRJEB24817) | seawater metagenome | isolation source: Sea water | place: Canada:Atlantic | collected 2013-11 | reverse complement strand
CGAGATCAGCCTCGGTCTCGTGGGCTCGGAGATGTGTATAAGAGACAGGAAAAAAGATATATCAATGAAGTAAAGCTTGAGGAATCTGAAGCTAGAATTATTGCTTCCTCAAAAACTATGGCAAATATGTTTGAGGATGCTTGTCTTAAAACAGATGATTCTTCATTAGTAGCTAGATGGCTTGTTGGTGAAGTGAGCGCCCTTTTAAACAAAGATAATATTGAAATAGATGAGTCAAAGCTAACTTCAAATAACTTTGCAGTATTAATTGAAAGAATTTCAGATAAAACTATATCTGGTAAAATTGCTAAATCGGTTCTAGAAGAAATTTGGGAATCTGGTAATGATGTTGATTCAATAATAAATGATAAAGGCCTTGTTCAAATTCAAGATGAGTCATTACTAGAAAATATTGCAAAGAAAATTATTGAAGATAATCCTGCTCAAGTAAATGCCTACAAAGAAGGGAAAGATAGGTTATTCGGTTTCTTTGTAGGCCAAGTAATGAAAGAAACTCAAGGAAAAGCAAATCCGCAAAGCGTAAATGAAATCCTTAAGAAACTATTAAAATAGTATTTAACTAGAGTATATAAAGACTTAGAGTTTCAGCAACAAAAGCAGGTTTTGCCACCCCTTTTATCTCCATAGTTACTTCAGTTTTTGCTAGATATTGCCCAGGATTTTTTTCAGTTATATCAAGACATTTCATTATTATTCTAACTTCTGAATTAACAGGAACAGGGCTTAAAAATCTTACCTTGTCTAAACCGTAATTTAATCCCATTTTTGTTCCCTCGAGCACTAAACCCATTCCTTGCGAAAATGGTATTCCAGCTACCAGTGACAAAGAAAGAAAGCCATGAGCAATAGTTGATCCAAATATAGGCTCTGCTTGCTCAGGGTTGACGTGGATAAACTGATTATCCAAAGTTGCATCAGCAAACTTATCTATTCTTTCCTGATCAATAGTAATCCAATCAGAAGTTCCAACTTCTTTTCCAACAACTGACTCTATTTCTGAGGGTTTTATAACGTGTAACATCTTATTTCTCCATATAGTAATTATTATATTCGTCTCTCAATTCAAACTTCTGCAACTTGCCTGTTGCTCCATGAGGTAGTTCTTTTAAGAAAATAATCTCATCTGGTAGCCACCATTTTGCAACTCTTGAACCAAGGAACTCTAAAATACTATTTTTATCTACAGGCTCTCCAGTATTGGTAACAATGAATAGCATTGGTCTTTCATCCCACTTGGGGTGAGGTAGTCCGACAACACATGCCTCGGTAACCTCAGGATGTCCTACAGCGGCATTTTCTAAATCAATTGAGCTAATCCACTCTCCACCAGATTTAATAACATCTTTAGCTCTATCTGTAATAGTCATATAACCATCTTTATCTAAGACTGAAATATCTCCAGTATCAAACCAACCATCTTTATCAACGCAATCTTTTTCTGCTTTGAAATATCGTTTAAGAACCCATGGCCCTCTTACTAGTAAATGGCCTTGCGACTCGCCATCATGAGGTAATTCTGCACCTGAATCATCCACAACTTTCAGCTCAACGCCATACATTGGTCTGCCTTGCTTTAATTGAACTGCATACTTTTCCTCTTTACTCATCTTCTTCATTTCTGGTGTAAGAAAATTTGAGGTTCCCAAAGGACTCATTTCAGTCATTCCCCAACCCTGGATTACATTCACGTCATGAGCTTCATCAAACTCTTGAAGCATAGAAAGGGAAAGTGCTGATCCGCCTATAACTGCATTTCGAACTGATGTAAGAGTTTTATCATTATCTCTACAATAGTTAAGTAGTCCCATCCAAATAGTTGGAACGCCAAAGGCTAAAGTGACGCCTTCACTCTCTATAAGATCGTAAAGTGGTTCGCCCTCCATTTGTAGCCCTGGCATAACTAGTTTTAAGCCAAACATTGGACCGTAAAAAGGAATTCCCCAGGCCTGAACATGGAATAAGGGAACGACCATTAATATTGCCTCATCAGGGCTAACAGTTAACCCAATCAATGAAGCTTGTGCATGCAAAATATTTGATTTGTGCCCATAAAGAACTCCTTTAGGATCCCCTGTAGTTCCAGATGTATAACAGAGACCACATGCAGCATCATCTTCTAAAGTTGGCCATTGATAGTTTTCATCTCCATCTTTAATATATTCTTCATAGGAAATTGCATTTTTTAAGACGGTGTTTGGCATTTCAGATTCATCACAGAGAATAATATATTTTTCAACACATTTAAGTTGATCTTCAAGGCCTTCGAGCATTGGTATGAAAGGAGTCTCAACAAAAATAACTTTATCTTCTGCATGATTAATAATATATACAGCTTGATCAGGATGTAGCCTGAAATTTAAAGTATGGATAACCGCACCCATTCCTGAGATTCCGTAATACATCTCCAAATGTCTATATGTATTTAAAGCTAGTGTTGCAATAATATCGCCATTTTTATAACCGTCTTTTTCTAAAGCAGAAGCTAGCTTTCTAGATCTAATACAAACCTCTTCATAGTTCGTTCTATGAACCTCGCCTGATACCATTCTGCTAATAACTTCTTGAGTTGGATAAATGTTTTTAGCATGCTCAATAATGCTTGCAATATTTGGTGTCCACTTTTGCATATCTCCGATCATATAAGTACCCCTAAAAAATGATTGATATAAATTATATAAGAAGGAACAATGAATTGTTAATAAAAATTATTAGGAAGCCATGAGCATAAAAAAATTAATCACATCTAGATACTCTGTAAGAAGTTTCATTGACAAAGAAGTGTCTTTGGAATTGATTAAGGAAATCCTTAAAACCGCAAACTCAGCTCCTTCTGGAGGCAATATTCAGCCATGGAAGATATATGTAGTTTCTAATAATTCTTATAAAGAACTAACGACTCAGGCTGTAAGTAATTTTGATAATGGAGTTCAGGAAGCAATAGATTACGAAATATATCCAAAACCTCTAGCTGATGAGTACAAAAAAAGAAGATCTGAATGTGCCTCTGATATGTATGAAGCTATATCCATTGAAAGGGATGATATAGATGCAAGAATGAAACAAATTAGAGAAAATTTTAACTTCTTTGGAGCTCCTGTTGGCATGATAGTGACGATAGATAAAAGTTTTGCCCCTAATGGTTGGGGTCACGTTGGAATGTTTCTTCAGAATTTATGGCTTGCTGCAATTGAGGAAGGGTTGGGGGTTTGTCTTCAAGAATCTTGGTCTATTTATCCAAAAACAGTAAAGCAAGTTGTCAAACATCCAGATAATGAAATGGTCTGGTGTGGAATTGCTATAGGCTACCCAAATACTGAAGATCCAATTAATCAATATAGAACATCACGAGATAGTATAGATTCATTCGCTACTTTTATTGATTAAAATGATTAAGAAAGCGTCTACATTTAATTTTCAAAATACTTATGCTGATAATTTAAATGGCCTTTATAAAGAATGTTTTGCAGATCCTGCGCCATCCCCAAAAATGCTTTTATTTAACTATGATCTTGCAGAAGAATTAGAGCTCGATCCTTTTATTTTTAGTTCTGATTATGGATTGTCTATTTTTTCTGGCAATGAAATTCCAGAAGGATCCACCCCAATAGCTCAAGCATATGCAGGCCATCAATTCGGTAACTTTAATCCTCATTTGGGAGATGGGAGAGCCCTTTTGCTCGGAGAAATCACCAATATTCATAATCAGGTCAAAGATATACAACTTAAAGGATCAGGTCTTACACCTTTTTCTCGAAGAGGAGATGGAAAATCAGCGCTTGGGCCGGTTTTGAGAGAATATCTTATAAGTGAAAGTATGAATGCTATGGGAATACCAACTACAAGATCTTTGGCTGCAATAGCCAGTGGTGAAAATGTTTTGAGAGATACTTCATTACCGGGAGGAGTTCTCACTCGAATTGCCTCAAGTCATATTCGCATAGGCACATTTGAGTATGCGAGTAAACTAGAGGATAAAAATCAAATTAAAAAGTTAGCAGATTATTCAATTAATAGGCATTACCCAGAGGTTGCTGAGATTGATAATCCTTACCTGGCTTTTTTTGCTGCTGTTTGTAATGAGCAAGCTTCTTTAATTGCCAATTGGATGGCTGTTGGATTTATACATGGAGTGATGAACACAGATAATATGACCATTTCTGGAGAAACAATTGACTATGGTCCTTGTGGTTTTATGGATGAATACCATCCATTAACTGTTTTTAGCTCTATTGATAAACAAGGAAGGTATGCCTATGCAAATCAACCCGCAATATTGACTTGGAATCTAACAAGATTAGCTGAAGCATTGATTCCGCTTGTGCATGGCGAAAAAGAAGAGTCCATTAAGCTTCTTACGGAAGTCCTCCAGTTAATTAAACCGGTTTATGGAAACTTTTGGCTAATGAATATGAGATCTAAAATAGGTTTATCAAAAGAAGATCCAAAGGATTACGAATTAATTATGAGCTTATTAGAAGTCATGAAAGATGAGAAGGTTGATTTTACTCTTGCCTTTCGAAGTCTTTCAAAAGCCCTTACCGGAAATATGACTATAGCTAGAAATATTTTTAATAATTCTAAAAAATTTGATGTTTGGTTTATGCATTGGCAAGAAAGAATCTCTCAAGAGAATGTTCCTGATGAAGATATAGTAAGTGCAATGGATAAAGTTAATCCTATCTATATACCGAGAAATCATATAGTCGAAGAAGCTCTTTTTTCAGCCGTTCATAAAAATGACATGCAGCCATTTTCAAATTTACTTTCTATTTTAATGAATCCCTATGAAGAAAATAAAGGAAATGAATCTTATACGCTGCCAGCACCTGAATCTGAAAAACCATTTAAGACATTTTGCGGAACTTAAACATTAAGAAATATTAAACCTTTTCAAGAGAATATCCTCAGAGACACCGTCTTTAATCATCCTTCTTAATAAATGCATGTATGGGTATAGCTCTGTTTTCAGACTCCCATGCCAATTCCAGAGATAGCCTTCAAGTATTTTTAATTCCTTTTCGTTTAAATCTAAAGATGCATTAAATTTAAATAGCTTTGCTATAGCAATAAAAGTTTCTGGTAAATCTGATTCTTTAAGAATTTCATCAAATGATTTTGGGTAATTATTTATGCTATTACTAAAAGCAGATATAGCAATTTTATCTACCCCTATAAGACCCATTGGATTAATCAGTATTCCTTCAAGCAAACTTAAATCTGTTTTTTCTATAGGGTAGAAATCATCAATTACAACTTTTGGAGTGCAATAATCATTTGCATAAAAGTTATCCCATATTATTAATGGGTGTTTTAATTTTTCTTGCCATAGGGATATGTCTTCATTCGAGTAATTGGTCGAAACTACCTTATCTCCTGTCCAAAAAATAGGTATATCAGAGCTTAAAGATGCGACTAAATTTTCTAGATATATACTTTCATTAAAATTAGGTTTGGAAAGTTGGTTGCAATACTCTGCGGGCACACAATAAAAACTAACCCCGGGGAACTTAACCAAACATTCATTTAAAATATCTGCATGCAATTGGCCAGACTGATCTTCAAATAAGTCATCAAAAAGAATTGCAATATTAGTAATGCCTAGGCTGGTAATTACATCTATTTTTGAAAATAAATCTACTAACGATTTGTTGAAATTTAACCCTGGTGATATTCCAAAGATTATATTAATACCATTCTCATTAGAAACATTAATGAAATTTGAAAATAACTCTAACCAATTCTGAGGATAGGGTTTTTTCCACTCTGATCTATGATGAGGGTCTTCTTTTGGGCAATAAAAGTATGTATTTAAGTTATTTTGTGAAAGATGGCCAATAATATCAAGCCTTTCATCCCAAGATAAGAGTTTTCCGTAGTAGCCTTCAATGTAGCCTGTATATTTCATCTTTCTAAATTATACCCTTAGTTATTCTTGGGTGTGATTGATGGTCTTTAAATGTTTCGATTTTATTAAAACCATTTTTCTTCATAATTTTTGAAACTTCGCTCGCCTGTTCATAGCCATGCTCAAACAGCAATACTCCATCTTTTCGAAGCTTTAACGAGGCTTGTTGAGAAATCACTTTAAAGTCTCCCAAGCCCCTATCAGAGGCGACTAATGCTGAAGCTGGCTCATGTATCAAATCCTTTAAATGTATGTCTTGTGAGTCAATATAGGGAGGATTGCTGACAATAAAGTCAATAGATCTGTCTTTTATCGATGATAGCCAGTCAGAATGAATCAATGAGAAATTATTTAGTTCAAAATAATTTTTATTAGCTTTGGCAACCTCAAGAGATTTTGCTGAATAGTCAAGACCATAGACTTGAATATTTGGATTATGCATAGCAATAGAAATCCCAATGCAACCTGATCCAGTTCCTGCATCTAGAATTTTTATATTATCTGGAAAATTTAAAGTATTTATGTGATCTACAAGAAGCTCGGTTTCAGACCTTGGAATAAGGACTCTTTGATCCACAAGAAACTCATTGCCATAAAAAAAAGATTTTTTTAAAATATAATCTAAAGGTAAGCCATCTTTTTTATGCTTAATAAACTCTTCAATGCCTTCTTGCTCATCATTGGATAAAAGATAATCTTTATCTATATAAATAGAGGTATCTTTAAGATTTAAATGCTCTTTCAAGTAAAAAATAAATTCTTTTGCTATCTCCTGGTCGTTAGGCCAAATATCAGCAACTTTATTTTTATAGAAATTAAGGTTAGAGCTCAATTATTCTGATTCAAGTTGAGATAACATTGCTAGTTGATTTTCAGCTATAAGTGCGTCGCATATAGTTTTTATATCTCCATCCATAATCTGATCTAGATTATGTTGGGTTAGCTTAATTCTGTGATCTGTCATTCTTCCTTGAGGAAAGTTATAGGTTCTAATTTTCTCACTTCTATCGCCTGTTCCAACTAAAATTTTTCGCTCACTAGCGATGCTCTCTTGCTGACTTTCCACCTCTTGCTGCTTAAGCTTTGCAGCAAGCAGTGACAATGCCTTCTCTTTATTTTTATGTTGGGATCTTCCATCCTGACACTCAACTACTAGGCCTGATGGGATGTGAGTTAACCTTACAGCCGAATCAGTCTTGTTCACGTGCTGCCCACCAGCTCCTGATGCCCTATACGTATCAACTCTTAAATCATTTTTATCAATAGCAATGTCCTGGACTTCTTTAACTTCAGGGAGAACTGCTACTGTGCATGTGGATGTATGAATTCTTCCCTGTGACTCAGTCTCAGGAACTCTTTGCACTCTGTGAACTCCTGATTCAAATTTTAGAACTTTAAAAACACTCTTTCCTTCCAATTGAGCAACAACTTCTTTCAAGCCACCCTGTTCTGCTTGCTTAATATCAATTACATCAATATTCCAGCCTTCTCTTTCTGCAAGCCTTGAATACATTCTAAAAAGATCTCCTGCAAATATCCCCGCCTCATCTCCACCGGCTCCAGCTCTAATTTCCAAGAAAGCGGATCCGTCATCAGCAGTATCCTTTGGAAGAAGCATCACCTTTAATTCCTGCTCTAATAAATCTGGCTTATCAAGTGACTCTTTTAATTCTTCTTCGGCTAAGCTAATTAGATCCTCATCCCCTGACTCAATGATTTCATTGGCATCTTTAATGGCGTCAACTACAGCTTTATATTCTTTAAATTTATCAACAATAGGTTTTAAATCTGCAAATTCTTTATTTAACAGAGTGTAATTTTCCATATCCTTGATTGTTTCTGAGTCAATTAATAGCCCCTCTATTTCGGAGAGTCGGACCTGTAGCTTGCCAAGTTTTGCTAACATTGATTCATGCATTATCTATATACCTTTTAAACATAGACTCGATAACATGAGAATCTAAGCTCTCTAGTTCAGCAATTCTAGTTGTTTTATTATTCTCTGACTTAATGGTAGCTAAGTTGGTAATCATCTGCTTTAAATCCTCGGCCTTCTTAAATCTACTGATTTCTTCCTCAGATAACGAATCTAAAAATTCTGCTAAATGTTTATTTATATTGTCTTTAAGAAACTTTTTATCGAGTTCTTTGATGGCTACTTGAGATTCAATAACTATCATATTTAAAGCTTTTTCAGCCTCAATAGATCTCTGGCCAAAATTATCTTGGGTAATTTTTTCAATATCATCAATGGAGAAGAGGTAGGCTTGTTCAATATTTTTTATTTCTTCTTCAATGTTTCTTGGGACAGATAAATCTATAAGAAGCATCGGTTTATTTTTTCTAAGCTTTAGCGCGTTCTCTACAGCGCCCTTTCCGATTAGAGGAAGGTCTGTTGTTGCTGAGGCTATGACAATATCAGCATCCTCTAATTCGTCGTGAAGTTTTTCTAATGAGGCAGGTATTACTTTGTATTCATCAGAGATAACTATCTCTCTAATATTTCTATTTACTGCTCTTATATTCTTAATTCCATTTTTAAATAGATTTTTAATAACAGCATGTGCAAGCGATCCAGCTCCTACTATAAGGATGTTCTGATCCTCTGGTTTCTCAAAAATATTCTTAACTAAATTAAATGACAAGCCGCTTACAGATAGAGGGTTTAAACCAATTTCAGTTTTAGTTCTGACCTTTTTGACTATCTCGATCACCTTATCTGAATAAGCTAAAAGTCTTGGTTTGATAATTTTTAAATCTTGGGCGCTCTTAAGTGCTTTTTTGAATTGTCCAAATATCTCCTGCTCTCCTAGAACTTGTGAGTCAATTCCTGATGCAACTTTACTCATGTGGATGAAGGCATCTTGGTCAAATAGAAAATAGAAGTTTTTATCATCAATATTAATGCTCAAGCATTCTCTAGTTTCTCTTAAGACTGTTTCTGCAATACCAGGATCTCCAAGAATATAGATCTCTGTTCTATTGCATGTAGATATTCCAAAAAAGGAGTCAATTTTACCCCCAAGCCTTTCTTTTAAAAAAGAATCCAATAAAACTTGGTTAGAGTCATTTATAATAAATTGCTCTCTCTCGGAAACATTGGAAGTTTTATGATTTATGCCAAATAACTGTAATTCCATTTTTAATAAATTTTTTGTATTACTTTTAAGTGGTTTATTATATTCATGTGCAAGTATTTACCCTACTAGTGGTTCAATAAATGAGTACAGTGGCAAAATTATGATTAGTTCAGAAAATTACCAAAATAATTCATTTAACCTCAAGATTACATCTAATGAGAGTGTAACTATTATACAGGTTAACAAAGCCTTTATTGGAAATGTAGCAAATATTGAGTTGAATGCTAGTAAAATTGCTGTCAGCAGCTATAAAATTAAAAATAACTTTCTTGAAGAAGCCTTAATTAATCATGGGCCATATTTTCAACAAACTATATTTGAGTGCCTTTCAGGCAATCATAATCCAATTAAAAAATTAATTAGGCCAAAAGATCTCGATATTAAGTGTTTTACAAAAGGCAATAAGACAAGTTTTAATATCAAATATAAGAATTATGAAGTAAAAAGTTTTCTTGAAAGCGCATGAAAGATATAGCTATTAAATCCCCTGCAAAGATTAATCTCCATTTAAAGATACTAGGAAAACTCTCAAATGGCTACCATGAGCTAGATACATCTTTTCAACTTATTGATCTAAGTGATGACTTGGTTTTTAGCGATTGCTCAGGCCTTATTTCTGTTAGTTGTGATGGAGCATCGATAGCACAAGAAAATAATATTATTTTTAAAGCGGCTAAAGCCATGCAAGGCATTGTAAATAATGATCGTGGTGTAAGTATTAACGTAAAGAAAAATATACCTATAGGGGCTGGATTGGGAGGCGGAAGCTCAAATGCAGCTACAACAATACTGGCCCTTAATAAGATTTGGAATATGAATTTAGATGAAAAAGAGATGGTGGATATAGGTAGAAAGATGGGTGCGGATGTTCCATTCTTTATCAAAGGTACAAACGCCTATGCTAGTGGTATTGGAGATATCTTTAATCCAAAGGACTCAATATCAGAAAAAGTTATAATTATTGATCCTATGATTTTCAATTCATCTAAAGAAATGTTTGACGAATATGATAATTGGAAGAAGAGTAGCTCTGATCCTCTAATTTCTGAACAAAATTCATTCTGGAATATATTTATTGATAGAAATAAGTCGGTTAGGGAATTTTATCAAAAAAATATTAAAAAACATGAAATATGCCTTTCTGGAAGTGGTTCTTCAATGTTTATAAGATATACCAGTGATAGTGAAATAAAGAAAATTTTGAAAATAATTCCTCCTAAGTGGAGATTCTTTTTAGCTAAACCATTACAATATTCGCGTTTAAAGAGTTTGGACAACTTTGGGGTGTAGCCAAGCGGTAAGGCAACTGGTTTTGATCCAGTCATGCGTAGGTTCGAATCCTTCCACCCCAACCATATTAGAGAGGATCTAATATCAATGAGCTACAGTAATTTAGATATATTCACAGGAACTGCAAATCCTGAGCTTGCTGCTGAGGTATGTAAGGTACTCGGAAAAGAACTATCAAAAGCTGATGTTGGTTATTTCTCAGATGGTGAAATAAAAGTTCAAATTGAAGATAATGTTAGAGGACATGACACCTTTATAATTCAATCTACTTGCGCACCTACAAATAAAAATTTAATGGAACTAATGTTTCTTGCTGATGCTCTTAAAAGATCTTCGGCTGCAAGGATAACAGCTATAGTTCCTTATTATGGCTATGCCAGACAAGATAGAAGAGTGAGATCTGTAAGAGTTCCTATAAGTGCAAAGGTCGTTGCTGATATGTTCTCTACAGTTGGTATAGATAGAGTTCTTACAATTGATCTTCATTCAGAAACTATTCAGGGCTTTTTTGATATGCCTGCTGATAATGTATATGCAACAAAGTTAATGGTTCAGGATATTAAAGAAACCAATCCAGATAATAATATAG
>OJIK01000556.1_pt1 | contig 10956 bp, 9 predicted proteins | sample 1595571 | NCBI WGS metagenome assembly OJIK01 (sample SAMN05416791, study PRJEB24817) | seawater metagenome | isolation source: Sea water | place: Canada:Atlantic | collected 2013-11 | reverse complement strand
AATGTTTTCTACCCACCAATAATACTTATTTTTTGTACAATTCTATTCAGTCAAATTAATAATGACTTATTTTCTTCTAGCATTTCTAAATTGAATACTTTAATTTTAGAAAACGTTGGTTTTTTGTTTTCTTGGAGTAGTTTTTTCTTTCTAGTTCTTTTGCTAATCACATACTTTTCTCCTATTGCTAATGTAAAGATTGGTGGCAAAAATGCAGTGCCTGTATTAAGTAAATCTAGATGGTTTGCTGTTAGTACCTGTACTACTATTGCTACAGGAATTCTCTTTTGGGGATGTGCTGAACCTCTTTTTCATTATGCAAAACCACCAATTTCATCAATGAGTCCTGTTTCTAGTCAATCTATGAATTTTTCTATGTCTACTATGTTTATGCATTGGTCTTTTACGCCATATGCAATCTATTGTGTGGCAGGATTAGTCTTTGCATTATCTTTCTACAATTTAAAAAGAAAATTTAGCGTGGCTTCGCTGTTCCCGTTTAAACAAGGAGGCACCAATAAAACATTAGAAAGCGTCATAGATGTAATTTGTCTATACAGCCTTATACTTGGGATGTCTGCATCTCTTGGAGCAGGTATTTATTCAATAATTGGAGGACTTAATGAAATATTTGACATCCCAAAATCAAATTTCGTAATCGGTTGTGTAGGTGCTGTTATTATTGTAAGCTTTATTCTATCTGCAATAAGTGGTCTACAAAAAGGCATAAAGTGGCTCTCAACAATTAATATTATTGGATTCATACTTCTTGCAATTTTTATTTTCTTAGTTAGCTACCCGCTAGATATTTTGAAAATTGCTTTCTCTGGAATGGTAGAATATATTGGTACTTTTCCTCAAAGAAGCCTAAATATTGGTTCAGGAATTTCACAAACTTGGAGATATGATTGGAGTATTTTTTATTGGGCAAATTGGTTTGCTTGGGCGCCAATTGCAGCACTCTTCCTAGGAAAAATATCAAAGGGATACACAGTTAGACAATACATTAATTTTAACTTAATACTACCAGCCTTGTTTGCTATTGTTTGGATTTCAATTTTTAGTGGAGCTACGCTTCATGCCAATTTTATTAGTGAAAACCTACTTTTTGAAACCATGCAATTAAAAGGAGAAGAATCTGTAATGTATGGCTTACTTTATAAAATAGGATATAGCAAAATTACAATTCCAATAACATTGGTTTTAATTTACATTTCTTATGTAACCGCTGCAGACTCTAATATTTCGGCCATGAGTGCAATGTCTGAAAAAGAAAAAACTAATTCAAATCAAGAAGCTTCAATCATTACAAAAATTATTTGGGGACTTGTAATCGGAGGCTTAACGTATATCATGCTATCTACGAAAGGCTTAGATGGTATAAGAATTCTATCATTATTTGGAGGCTTTCCTGCTCTTTTCATTATTATCTTTGCTAGCATTTCGCTTATAAGGTTCTTGTTTAACAAAAAACTTATAATGTTGGAAGAATAAATAGTGCAAAACTACTGTTGATAGAAATTCCATTGAACAGTAATTAAAACAAGTCTAGAGCATCCACTTCCAATCCTCCCCAAAATAGTTTGATTTAACTCACCTCTGCTCCACAATTATTATTGGAAATAACTTTTAATTTTTGGGGATATTTTTTTTTTAATTTAGCATTGACTAAAATAATAGATGTACCAATGAAATTATCTACAATATTCATATTACTTATGTTGTCTACCACTATGGTATTCGGACAATTAGAAGCAAAAATTGACAGTATTTTTTCTGAATATAACAATTCACCAGGATGCGCTGTGGGTGTTTACAGCAATGGAGAAATACTTTTTAAGAAAGGATATGGAATAGCAAACCTAGATTACGATATTAAAATAAGTCCTGAGACAGTTTTTGATATTGGTTCTGTCTCAAAACAATTTACTGCAGCCTGTATTCTTATTTTAGAAAATCGTGGAAAATTGTCTTTAGACGATGATATACGTAAATACATTCCTGAAATTTCTGAATTCAAAGAAGGTACAATCACCATAAGAAATTTACTTCACCATACAAGTGGTTTAAGAGACTACCTAACATTAATGTTTTTATCAGGTCGTTCATTTGATGATTACTTTACAGAACAAATGGGGCTTGATATTTTAACAAACCAAAAAGAACTGAATTTTACTCCAGGAACAGAATATATGTATAGTAATTCAGGGTATCTAGCCTTGGCAATTATTATAAGACGAGTAAGTGACGAATCTATTGGAGATTTTGCAAAAAAAAATATATTTGATCCATTGCAGATGGGAAACACTTTCATTTATGAAGACGGAACTAAAGTAGTAAAAAATAGGGCTATCGGCTATTCAGAACAAGGGTATGAATATAAAAGAGAACACCATTTTGATTTTCTTGGCGGTGGTGATGGACAGGTTTATACCACGGTTGAAGATTTCTTTAAATGGAACGAAAATTTTAAGTCCATCAAAGTAGGAAATAGCTCCTTCTTAGATAAAATGCTTACAAAAGGGAGGCTGTCTACTGGTGACACTATTGAATATGCTTTAGGACTAACACATGGTGTTTATAAAAATTTAAAAACAATAGGTCATGGTGGGTCTTGGGGAGGGTTTAGAGCTCATTATGTACAATTTCCTGATAAGGATTTAGCCATTGCAGTGATGAGTAATTTTAGCAGTGTAAATACTGAAAGTAAGGCCATGCAAATTGCTGATCTAATTTTAGACTATAAACTTGATGAAATTACAGAAAACACACAAAACAACACATCCCTAAAAGACACTAAAATTAAACCACAAGAATACATTAATACTCAACTAATTGGCAAATACGAAATACAAACTGGTGCAGATTTGGAAATAAGCATAAAAAACGATTCTCTTCACGTCTTTCAAACTTGGAATTCTAATTCATACAACATCATCAACACAACTGGTAATACCTATGAAATATCAAATGATAACTCCCTACAGTTTGTATTCTCAGAACTAAAAGATAATGTAACCCAACAGCTTACCGTTATACAGAATGGTGATAAGACCGTCTGTAAAAGGAAAGAAAAAATAAATATCTCAACAGTAAACTTGCAAGATTATACTGGGAATTTCTACAGCGAAGAATTAGGTGTTGATTATTTAATATCTACGGAACCTGGATTAGAAATAGCACAAATTGTTATTCAAGCCAAGGCCACCGATAAAGAAGAAAGTGAAACAATAGAACAGCTTAAAACAATTCGTAATGATGTTTTAAAAAATGCTTCTTCATTTTCCTCAAAAGCAATTCTATATTCACAAGATCCTGAATCGAGCTCTCGAGGTGGTAGCTATACGTTAGATAAAAATCAACCTAAAATGGTACAGGAATTTAGAAAACAGGCTTTTCAACTTAAAGAGGGTGAAATTTCTCAACCTTTCAAGACAAATTATGGGTGGCATATTGTTACAGTAGATAAAATTAGAGGGGCACTAATAGATGTTAGACACATATTACTTGTTCCTATTGTATCTAGTGCTGCTTTAGATGAAGCACAAAACACTTTGAATCTTCTAAGTAAAAGAATTACAGATGGTGAAATTAGTTTTTCAGATGCTGCACGTGAGTTTTCAGATGATCAAATAACTAGTACTAATGGAGGTTCTTTGATAAATCCTGAAACTGGAAATACTCATTTTTCACTAGCCAGTTTTGATGTACAAGTATACAACCAGATTGCAACACTAAAAGATAATGAAATTTCCAAACCAATACTGGAAGAGGACCCTACTGGAAGAAAAAAATACAAGATTGTTACTGTTTCAAATCGAAAGGACAAATTGAACGTGAAAATTCCAAATAGCGACACAAAAGAACTACAGATTTATAAAACTGATGTTTTTAATTCCAGCAACGCTATTTTACGATTTATCAGACATAATGGCGTTGTAAAAGGCTTTGAATTTGATTTTGGTAGGGTTAAAAATTTAACATTCGAAAAAAAATAAAAGTTGTTTACTAGTCTGTAAAGAATTTAAATAATGACACAACGTATCAAACTCTGTAACGTCTGCAAAATAGATTTTTCTACCCTATATAGAGTGCAATACAAACACCCAAAAGAATGGGTATTTGTGTGTAAAGAGTGCTTAGTATCTCTTAAAAAAGACAACCCAACCTACAAATACGGTGGTACCTGGAAGAAATAAGCCAAATACCTCCTCCTACTTTGAGGTATAGAAGCATCCTATAGTCAAGCCCTTTTAACTCATCGTTTTTTTATATATTAGTGGTCCTAAACAACTAAATATGAAAAAAATACTTTTATTATTACTGGTGGTGGTATATTCTTGCCAAAGCCCAAACGGTACGGTAACTACCAATGATGAACGCTCTGAAATTATTAAAACACTTTTTAAAAACGTAAGTGAAGAAAATATAGACTACCTGAAAGAGGTATTCTCTGATGACATGACGTTTGTAGATGCTAGAAACAACTCAAAAGACAAAGCAGGTTTTATTGCTGGTGTTGAAGGAATGTTTGAGATGTTTGATGATATTAGCTTTGAAGATGTAGACGGAGATGCTACCGGTTCTGAAATAGAAACAACTACTTACAATAATGGAATTATTTGGACCAATATCTGGAATACCTTTAGTGCCACAGGTAAATACACTGGGCAAAAAATAAGTTTCCCGTTTCACATATCGTATCAATGGGATGGGCTTAAAATAAGTAGAGAAGTTCAATTCTTTGACAATGCTGTTTTTGATAAAGAATTGAATGCCATGCAAGCTGCCAAGAATGTTTCTGAGAAATTAGTAATCTTATTAGAACTTAAAGTAACCAAAGGAAACTCTAAAGAAGATGTACAAACATTGGTTAAAAAGTTAAATGATTTTGTAAGAGCTAATGAACCCAATACCTATGACTATACCTACTTTATTTCTGAAAATGGAAAACGTGTATTTTTAGTAGAGAAATATCTAACCTCTGCAGACATGGTATTGCATGCAAATAACTTTGAAGGTGGGCCAAACTTTGCTCCTTTTATGAAGATGTTTGAAATAGATAAATTTATTATTGCCGGTAATGCAACCGATGAATTAAAAAAGCTATTAAAAGCCTATCCAATTGAATACAGAACTGCTGTTGGTGGTTGGATTTACTAATTAAAAAAAATCCTCTAAAAACATAAAAACAAGTATTAATTAAATTTTTTAAAAATGAAAAACCTATTTAAATTATTGATGATGGCAGTTTTAGTAACTGCTTGCTCTACAGGAAATCATGCTGATTTTGAAAAAAATACAGCAGCTGCAAAAAAATATTTTGAACTACATCAAGCAGAAAAATCTGCAGAAATGTTTGAAATGATACATGATGATCTATCATGGCATATGCCAGTGTATGGTTCTGAAATGGCCGATGCACAAGGCTTAAAAGACGCTCTTGTAAATTATCAAACAGCGTTTGACAACATGAATTTTACGGCAGATTACTGGTTACCTGGCGTAGATGAAGCTACTGGATTATTAGATGGTAGCACACGAGTATATGGTACTTGGACGGCAGATCATGTAGCTTCTGGGAAGTCTGTTACACTAACAGCATATCATGCTTTTGCATTTACAGATGGCAAAATATCTGGCGGTGGAGATTGGTTTGATTATGGAGGAATGATGAATTCTTTGGCTCCTGATACCGAAGCAGCTACAGAAGAGTAATCTTACTGTTTACAAATACACAAGAGCCTTCTTTTAGAAGGCTTTTTTTTGGTGTATATTTAAAAAATCTATGAAGATCATTAGAACAGATTATCTAAACCCTGCTTTTCAAGAGCTTGTAGCACAATTAAATACAGACCTTGCCAATAGAGATGGCAAAGACCACCCCTTATCTCAATTTAATGAAATCATACATCTAAAGCATGTTGTATTGGTACTCATTAAAAATAAGGCCGTTGGTTGTGGGGCTATCTCTAAGTACAATCTTACTGCTACAGAAATAAAACGAATGTATGTAACTCCGGCACATAGAGGCCAACAACTAGGAGAAAACATACTCTCCGAATTAGAAAATTGGACCAAAGAATTAGGACTTAGCAAATGCATTTTATTTATGGGAGTTAACCAACCGGAAGCCATGAAGCTGTATCTAAGAAACAACTTTTCTGTGATAGAAAACTATGGAAAATTAAAAGATATTCCGGATAGTATTTGTCTTGCTAAAACGTTACTCTAACCCCAACAGATAGGAACGCTTGATAGTAATACCTTATATTTGCTATCATCTTTAAAAGCTAAAAATGAAGTTGAAATATATAATTATTTGGGGGATTTTAATTGGAATATTTGGTTGTAGTTCTATAAAAAGAGTTACTAACAAAAGTATTGAAGGCACATGGGAATCTTTAGGATATGGTCGTATTCTTAAAATTAAAAATAATAAATTTATTATTGGTGACATTACAAAATTTTCTTGCCAAGAACTCTTTAGCGGTAAGATTTCAGATTTTGGCAATAAAATTCAACTTAAAAATGACATCTTATCTGTTAAAGAAGGAATTAACGAGTATTTTTTTACAAAAATTCCTGATTCACCTGCCGTATGTAAAAAAGGATCTCCAGAAAGACAAAATGCAGAAGCTAAAGCTAATGATCCGATGTTCAATTTTGAGGTTTTATGGGATATTTTTCAAACCCACTATGCCTATTTTGATTTACGTGGCATTAATCCAGAAAAAATGTTTGCAGCGTACATGCCTAGGGTGAATGTAAATACTACTGAAGCTGAACTCTTTTTTATTTTGAATGAGATGTTAACCTCTTTTAACGATGGTCATATAGGTATTGAAGCTAATGATAAAATTATGGAAGAAGCTTCTAAGCTCTACAAAGTTAAATACTCAAAAAGTAGTAAAAAAGATAGCCTTCCTAAACTTAAGAAACATAGGGTAGCTGAAGCTATTGCTGCTAAATACATACCAGAGGGTACCTCTATTAAAAACGGGAATTTACGATGGGGAATTATTGATAATAATATAGGGTACTTTCAACTCAACCAAATGATGGGATTGGCCAATTATAATATTAGTGACACTCTCTCATACAGAGAGTACTGGACAGCTTACTTTAATAAACTAGAGATGACTGAAAACATTACCGCGAATGAACTAGAAGGTTTAAACACCTCTTTAGATAGAATCATGAAAGAATTTGCCAATACAAAAGCAATAATCATTGATTTACGTTTTAATGGAGGTGGAACTGATGAAATTGGCATGGATGTATTACGACGATTCAACGGAAAAGAACAACTGGTGTTCACAAAAAAGGCTCGTCACGGACTAGGTTTTACACCCACAGTAAAGGTGTCACAGCCAGCAATAAAAAACCCTTACAATAAACCGGTTTACTTGCTTATAAGTGGCGAGTCTGCTAGTGCAACTGAAATCATGGTATTGTCGTCTTTATCTATGCCAAATATAACCAAGATTGGAAGTACAACCGAGGGTGTTTTCTCGGACATTTTGGATAAACAACTTCCAAATGGGTGGAAAATTGGTCTATCTAATGAGGTATATCTAGACATGAACAACAACAACTTTGAAGGCAAAGGAATTAAAGCTGATATTAATATTCCTTACCCCAGAGATACTCAAGAATTTTTACACAAATTGATGAGTGATTTAAAAGAAGACGATCTAGCTATTCTAGGTGCTTTAAAAAACTTAAACACTAATTAACTCAAAAAATCCAACACAATAATCAACTTTATACCTAAATAGATAAATTTCACGTTTAGAAATGATTCTAATAATAGAATTATTGCATATTTGTTTTTTATTAAAAAAATCACATCATGAAAAAATTTTTACTTTTTAGTTTTGTAGCAATCTTATTTGTGGGTTGTGACGAAGATTCAGAAAATCTTCCTGCACCTAATTATTCAATCGAGGGTAAATGGACTTTTGGAGACAACAGCTTAAATACCATGTATCTATTTGAAGATGGTGTGCGTTACACGTATTATTGTGTAGCAGATGATTGTAGTGCTTTGTACAATTCATACGAAGCAAATGATGGAAATCATATCCCAGGAACAAATAATTATACCGTTGAAGATAATATTTTAACTGTTGATTTGAATTTTGGAAATGAATTAGTTACTCCAATTATATTTGAATGTGATGGTGGAGAGGTAATTTTTGAAACACCTGAATATAGTTTATTCCGGTTAAATTCTGATTGTAATTAAACAGCAACATTGACTAAAGCTTGGAGTCATATCTCAAATAACTTCTGTAGACTAGCTATAGGTCTGTTTATGTGTTGTATCCTAACAAATTGTGCTGACGATCCAGAAATTATAAATGAATCTGAACCCGTTGAAGAAACCCCTCCAATTGCACAAGAAATTGGTTTGGTACGCTACTTAGCCATTGGCGATAGTTACACCGTAGGAGAAGGCTTAGAAACTTCTAAAAGTTGGCCCTACCAATTAAAAAGAAAATTACTAGAAGATGGTGTTGAAGAGGTAGAACTAACTGTAGTTGCCGCAACAGGCTATACCACCCGACAAGTTACTCAGTTATTAAACACAGCAACATTTAGCAAACCCTTTGATATTATTTCTATACAAATAGGAGTAAATAACCAATACAGAGGAGAGAGTGTAGCGCAGTTTGGAGAAGAGTTAGAAGCCATGTTCCAAACAATTGCGTCTAACTTTTATTTAAAAGATGCCAAACAATTTGTTGTGTCTATCCCAGACTGGGGAGCTACTCCGTTTGGTAGTTCTTATGACAGAGTACAAATTGCCATAGAAATTAACCAATATAATGGCTTAAAAAGAAATACTTCTGAGGCAAGAGCTGCACCATTTATAAATATTACAGATATTTCTAGAACCAACCCAGATGCCTCTGAATTGGTTGTTTTAGACGGATTGCATCCAAGTGAGTTGATGTACAGTTACTGGATTGAACGAATATTTCCTGTTGTAAAACAACTAGTACAACCCTAACCCTAAGAACTTTTTTTAGTACAATTTAAATTTTGAAGTAACAAATCTAACTTTTCCTTTTGTACAACTTTACTACATCTTTTAAGACTTTAGTAAAACCAAAAAAATTAGGCCAAACATCTATAAAAGTTCGTACAAAATAAAAATATACACGGTATAAACTCAGGTTTTTTTTTCTATTTTAGTTAAGTGAATCATATAAGCTATATTAGCTTAGCAACTAGCATTAATATTGCTAACAATATGAAAAAAATAATAGTTTTAATTATCTGTAGCATTGGTTTTTTTAGCTGTACTTCTGAAAAAAAAACAGAGCGCACACCAAATATAATTTACTTTCTTGCAGATGATTTAGGTTACGGAGAACTAGGTGTGTATGGGCAATCTATCATCAAAACACCTCATATAGATGCATTAGCCAGAAATGGAATGAAATTTACTCAGCATTATTCTGGAGCTCCGGTTTGTGCTCCTGCTAGATATATGTTTTTAACAGGAAAACACTCTGGCCACTCCTTCATAAGAGGTAATGATGAATGGAATGAAAGAGGAGATGTATGGAACTACGAAGAGGTCTATCTTAACCCAGGTTTAGAAGGACAAAGACCCATCCCTAAAAATACTGTTACTTTAGGAGACCAATTAAAAAAAGCTGGATATGCAACAAGTATAGTAGGTAAATGGGGCTTAGGGGCTCCTGAATCTGATGGAATACCAACCTTACAAGGATTTGATTTTTTTTATGGATATAATTGCCAAAGACAGGCACATAATCTTTATCCAGCCCATCTTTGGGAAAATGAAACTAAAGTTATGTTGAATAACCAATTAGTAGCGCCAAGAACCAAATTAGACTCCTTGGCTGACCCATATAATGAAGAAAGCTATTTGCTATTTACTCAAAATGACTATGCTCCTCAAAAAATTCAAGAAAAAGCATTGTCTTTTATTGAAAATAATAAAGATGTCCCTTTTTTTATGTATTACGCATCTCCTCTGCCCCATCTGCCTTTGCAAGCTCCTAAAGAGTATGTAGATAAGTATAGAAAAATTTTAGGAGAAGAAGAACCATATGTTGGAAATGACAGTTATTTTCCAAATAGGTACCCCAGAGCTACCTATGCTGCAATGATAAGTTATTTAGACAATCAATTGGGTGAGCTTGTTAAATCACTTAAAGAAAAAGGAATTTATGAAAATACCATTATTATTTTCTCAAGCGATAATGGTCCTACTTATTTAGGAGGGGTTGACTATGATTATTTTGAAAGTTCTAAACCATTTTCAAATGGCTATGGACGAACCAAAGGATTTGTATATGAAGGAGGTATTCGTGTTCCGCTAATTGTAAGTTGGCCAAATCATATTAAACCTGGAACTAATAGTGAGCACATATCGGCTTTTTATGACCTTATGCCAACCATATCTGATCTAGCTGGAATACCCCCTCCAAATTCTATAGACGGTATTAGCTTTAAATCTACCTTACTTGATCAAGAACAAATACAACATCAATTTTTGTATTGGGAGTTTCCTAGTTATAATGGCCAGCAGGCAGTTAGAATGGGGAAATGGAAAGGTGTTCGGAAAAATATTTTTGATGGTAATTTAGAGATTGAATTATATAATTTGGAAACAGATATAAAAGAACAAATTGATATTTCTAGTCTACATCCTACAATTATAAAAAATATGAAAAGAATTATGAAACAAGAACATGAGCCGGCTTCTAATGAAAAATTCAAATTTAAAGAATTAGGAGATCTTTAGTAACTAATATATATAACCAATAGCAGCTTTCTAACAAAATAATTAATGGCTTTAAAAAAGTGTAGGTTTGTATAGTTATCTATTCTTCAATTTTTGTAAATTACTATTAGTTAGCTTATATCTGTCTCTTATACACATCTGACGCTGCCGACGAATAGAGAGGTGTA
>OJIK01000550.1_pt1 | contig 11026 bp, 8 predicted proteins | sample 1595571 | NCBI WGS metagenome assembly OJIK01 (sample SAMN05416791, study PRJEB24817) | seawater metagenome | isolation source: Sea water | place: Canada:Atlantic | collected 2013-11 | reverse complement strand
CCTCTCTATTCGTCGGCAGCGTCAGATGTGTATAAGAGACAGCCATTCATCCGTCGGTCGCCTATGGCTATGAAGATGCCAGAGAACTGGCTGAAGTCTTTCAAGGCAAGCGCGCGGGCTATGCCTATGGTCGGCAGCTAAATCCAACCGTTACTGCGCTGCAGAATAGAATTACGGCAATGGAAGATGGTATCGCTACCGCCGTGTTCGCAACAGGCATGGCGGCTATCGCCTCTACAATGCTGTCGCTGCTTAGGGCCGGAGACCACATCGTCTCTAGCGCATTCCTATTCGGTAATACCAATAGTTTGTTTGGCACATTTCAGAATCTAGGCATCGAGGTAACGTTCGTCGACGCGACTGACCTTAACGAGGTTAAATCTGCGATCAAAGAAAACACCCGATTGGTGTTCGTCGAAACCATCGCTAATCCTGTCACACAGATCGCAGACTTAGCAGGGATTGGTGCGCTGTGCAAAAGCAAGAACCTAATCTTCTGTGTCGACAACACCATGACCTCGCCGCACCTGTTTCAGCCAAAGTCGGTTGGCGCCAGCTTCAGCGTTAATTCCTTAACGAAATACATAGGCGGGCATGGCAACGCACTCGGCGGCGCGATCACTGATACCGGCCTCTATGACTGGAGCGGCTTCGCGAATATCTACGACAATTACAAAAGCCAAGACACCCAGCTGTGGGGCATTACCCAGGTTAAGAAAAAAGGGTTGCGGGACATTGGCGCCTCTTTAGGGCCAGAAGCCGCTCATCATTTGGCAGTAGGTTCTGAAACGCTGAGCCTGCGCATGGACCAGGCGTGTAGCAACGCCCAGAAAGTCGCCGAGTTCTGCGCAGAGCACCCCAAGGTGAAGCAGGTTTACTATCCTGGACTACCTGCCCATCCGCAGCATGCACGAGCAAAAGAACTGTTTAATGGCTTTGGCTCTGTGATGAGCATCGACCTAGTCGACGGCGTCGACTGTTTCGATGTGTTAAATGCGATGGAGAATATAGTCTCATCCAGCAATCTCGGGGATACCCGAACTCTAGCCATTCCTGTCGCCCATACAATCTATTATGAAATGGGCGCAGAGCGCCGTGCCTCCATGGGCATCGCTGACTCCATGATTCGCTTCTCTATCGGTATAGAAGAAGTCGATGATCTGTTGGCAGATTTTAAGAAGGCACTCGCTTAACTATTTGTTGGTGGAAGACTCATGATCAGTATTATTAGTTCAGATGAAATAGAAGAAGGTACCTCAAAAGGGATTGAGCTTAACAATCTCTATATGTTTGCTGTCAAGAAGGATGCAGAGGTATTTTTGTATTGGAATCGTTGCCCGCATCTGGGCACTCCACTAGAGTGGGAGGAAGATCGATTTCTAGACCCCGATGGTGCCTTGATCATCTGCTCCACCCACGGAGCGCTTTTCGAGATCGAGGGTGGCCGCTGCCTCGCGGGCCCTTGCAAAGGAAAACACCTACAGGCAATACCGTTTATCTTAGACAACGGTATGGTCTTGGTCGAAGAATCGGCACTGCGCGCCCCGACCCCGCTGCAATAACGCATTCTGAATACTGTTAGCCCTCATACGATTCTAACTTAGCAGCACCGGCACCTTTTCTCGTAGCATGACGCGAGAATTTTGCACATCAAAGTCCGCTCTATAGGCGATCACCTCCACGCCTTTTGACGCTACCTCTCTAAGCAAGCGACCATAGTCAGGATCTATATTATCTGCTGGGATGATGCGCCGTATGCCGCTATGCTGGACACAAAACAGCAACACCGCTCGATGACCTAGGGAATGCATATGCAGCAACTCTTGGAGATGCTTCTGGCCGCGAGTCGTTACAGCATCCGGAAAGCTGCCTAGCCCGTCGCCCAGACCAAGACTCACATTTTTTACTTCAACATAACACAATGCATCCGGGTCCTTAGCTGTTCCCTCGAGAAGTAAGTCGATGCGACTCTTCTGTTCTCCATAGGCCACTTCAGTCCGTATAGACTCATAGGTCGTCAGCTCAATGATCCGGTTCGATCTGATAGCTTCGTGTACGAGCTTATTCGCCAATCCTGTGTTGATACCCACAATGTGTTTGTTATCAACCTCCACAAGCTCCCAGGTGCAGGCATATTTACGATTCGGGTTTTCAGAATCCGAATACCAGATCCTGCTGCCTGGCTCCTGACAGTTTTTCATAGAACCTGTGTTGGGGCAGTGAATCGTAATGGACTCCCCCGCCTGCGTCGTTATATCCGCCAGAAACCGTTTATAGCGCTTCAGTAACACGCCTTCCTGTAATTTCTTTTGCAGCTGCATCGGTAGGATACCCGCGGGTTGAAAGAGTAAATAAGTTTAGAGCAAGGCGTTCCGAAGCCGTTGAACACCTAACTCCAAGCTGTCCATGTCCGTGGTAAACGCAATACGTACGTGACTCTTGCTTTGGAAGTCACCAAAATCGGTACCAGGGGTCAGGGCGACTCCATGATCTTCTAACATGTCACGACAAAAAATCTCACAGTCATCGGAGAACTTAGAAATATCGGCGTAGATGTAAAATGCCCCCTGAATATTGTCAGAGAACGAGAAGCCCATACTCTTAAGCTCCATCGCCAAGAAGTCTCTTCGTAGGCGAAATGCCTCTCTGCGCTCTTCGAAGATGAGCTTAGCCTGAGGAGTAAACGCCGCCAGAGCAGCATGTTGTGAAATAGAAGATGCCGATATATACATATTCTGAGCCAGTATAGTGGCCATCTCGACATGCTCTTGTGGCACCACTATCCAGCCCAAACGCCACCCGGTCATGCCGAAGTATTTGGAGAAGCTATTCACTACAAACGCTGACTGATCTAGCTCCAGCACACTTGGCAGGTCGTCAACGTAGTGCAATCCATGATAAATCTCATCAACCAGCAGGTGCTTCTGCCTCGCTGCAGCCCAGTCACAGGCAGCCTTAAGTTTCGATCGTTCCAGTATTGTGCCGGTAGGGTTGCTCGGGGATGCCAACCAAAGACCACTGGTGTTGTCTGTGCAGTATTCATCCAACTGTTCTAGAGTAGGCTGAAAATTCTGCTCCAAACCAACCGGAATTAACTGCGGCTGCGCTGACATCATGTGAATGAAGTTGCGCACACAGGGATACGCAGGGTCACTAGTTAAAACACCATCGCCAGCGCGTACTAGCAAATTTGCCAATAGATTGAGGCCGCCGCTTGCGCCCGGCGTAATCAGTATACGATCTGCACCAACCTCAACGTTGTAGTTTTCCCGATAGTAGACAGACAAACACTTTCTTAACTCCGCAAGACCTGAAGCTGCCGTGTATTTAGTCAGCCCGTCATCAAGGGCCCTCTTCCCCGCGTCTATGATTGGTTGTGCTGAAGAGAAATCGGGTTCACCTACTTCCATATGCACGATTCGACGCCCCTGAGATTCCAAGTATTGTGCTCGAGCCACGACCGTCATCACGCGAAAAGGGTTCACCTTTGATAGTGGGTCTTGATCCGCTATTCGATCATTGGACATGTTAGGGTTCCTGCTGGGACATAGAGCAATAGAAGCGGGCCATTATAGTAGATGAATTTTGAAGACATCTAGGTATAAATAGCCTTCACGCCAGACTGAGGCCCCACCTAACTAACTGGTAATTTATATAGCATCCCCCCAAGGAATCTGGTAGGTTACCGAGCTTTCTCAAAATTGCACATTTCAACGCGATGAACTCGTTATGAAAGCATGCAAAACAACCACTATCGAACTCTATCTAGAAACGTTCCAAAGAGTTTGTTTTATAAATGAAAAATCCTCATTTATGCGGCTAGCTTATCTAACAGCTTGCAATGTAATTCGCTAAATAGGGATACACAAAGGAATTAGCGATCATGGCTAACTCTCCGGGCTTAGAATCCCAACCGGTCCTAAAGAACTTCGTTCCGTACAAGCCGAAGAAAAACGAAGTGTACATGAGCGAGAAGCAGCGAGAGCACTTCAAGGCGATATTGCTCGACTGGCGCGAGCAGTTGATGCAGGAAGTCGATCGTACGGTGCATCACATGCAAGACGATGCCGCGAACTATCCAGACCCTGCCGATCGTGCAACTCAGGAAGAAGAATTCAGCCTCGAGTTGCGCACGCGTGACCGGGAGCGCAAGCTAATCAAGAAGATCGATAGCACAATCGAGCTCATCGCTCAGGATGACTATGGCTACTGTGATTCTTGCGGAATCGATATTGGTATCCGCCGCCTAGAAGCACGACCGACTGCAAACAAGTGCATCGATTGTAAGACTCTAGACGAGATTAAAGAAAAGCAACTCGGTAGTTAAGCAGCTACCACTAGCCGCATGCGTTAATCTAAGAAACAGCGCGTTGCGGCGCGTCTCGCTGCGAGAATTTCCTGAAAGCTAGCATTTTCTGTCTTTCCTATTGAGAGGTACTTTACACTACTACTCAATATGCAAAAACCAACAGCTTCCCAATTCAGTGCAGAATCCGGCTACATCGGTCGCTTCGCTCCCTCACCCACAGGCCCCCTCCATTTCGGCTCGCTGCTTGCTGCATTAGCGAGCTACCTCGATGCGCGTGCAAACCAAGGTAAATGGTTAATGCGCGTTGAAGACTTAGATCCGCTAAGAGAGCCTGTTGGCAGCGCCGATCATATCCTGCAACAACTGCAAGACCTTGGCATGGATTGGGACGATGAAGTGCTTTATCAAAGTTCGCGTTTGGATGCCTATGAAGAGGTTTTGCATAAGCTTCAAGAAGACGGCCTGTGCTATACCTGCGATTGCACGCGGCCTCAGATAAGAGAAATGGGGCTAGTCTACAATGGCTCCTGTCGTGAAAGGGCCGCCCCACCAGAGGTGCCCTATGCGCAGCGCTTAAAAACTGACGCGCTAGAAATAGGCTTCATTGATCAGATTCAAGGCCACTTCGCCCAACAACTCGAAGGCGAAGTTGGCGATTTCGTAATTCGTCGAAAGGACGAGCTATTCGCCTACCAGCTAGCTGTCGTTGTCGACGATGCATTTCAGAATATCACTCATGTTGTTCGAGGCTGGGACCTACTCGACTCGACTCCACGACAAATCTATTTGCAAAGAGTGCTCAAATACCAAAAAATGCACTACGCCCACATCCCGATTATCGTCGATGCAAAGGGGCAGAAACTTAGCAAACAGGCATTTGCTCCTTCGATTAAAACAGATAGAGCATCCCAGACAATATTCAAGGCACTGACTTTTCTCGGCCAAGCGCCACCGGCGGAATTAGCAACCGAGCTCCCAAAATCGCAATTAGAGTGGGCTATAGACAGCTGGGAGGTTCAGGGCATTGCGAAAGTCGGCAGCCTGCCGCTCGAATAACGAGTCGTCTCCTTGCCCCTTATAGCCATAGACTTGACCAGACGCTCCTTATAACATCCAGCAAGCGTCATCACTGCAAAGGAATACCTGTGTATATACCTCGATCAATCTTGGTCCTGTTACTAATAATCTATCTGCTGTTCTTACTTAGCGTAGATTGGATCAACCAAAGCACCGGAGACTGGTATCGGCCGTTCTTTGTGGGCTTCATAGTAATCCTTGTCGCTAGCTGGTCTCATCGAGAACAGGATTCCGATGAATTTTGAAGTAAGCACAATCGTCGCTCTCGGCGGCGGATATCTCGCGCTACTGTTTGGCATCGCCTTCGTGACGGAGCGCGGCTGGATTCCTGAAAAAATCGTTCGCCACCCGATCGTCTACGTTCTCTCTCTCGGAGTATTCGCCAGCGTCTGGGCTTACTATACTTCCATCGGCAACGCACAACGTGATGGCTATGGTTATCTCGCCGGCTCTATCGGCATCTCGCTGGCATTTCTGCTTTCACCTTTGTTGTTGCGCCCACTACTTGAACTGACTCGCACCTACCAGCTGAGCTCGCTCGCTGATCTAGTTGCATTTCGCTATCGCTCGCCTTGGGCGGGTACTGTTTCAACTCTCGTAATTCTGATCGCCGTTATTCCACTTATAGCGCTGCAGATCAGAGCAGTTTCAGACACAGCTTTCTTGCTCTCCCCTGAGGCGGAGCAAGGCTCATTCGCAATCGGTTTCTGCGTAATAATTACACTATTCTCGATCCTGTTCGGCACTTCTAGAAGGGCTGGACGAACACAGTACGACGGCCTAGTCATGGCTATAGCCTTCGAATCGCTAGTGAAGTTGATAGCGTTCCTCGTTGTGGGAGCGTTCGCGGTGTATGGCGCCTTCGGCAGTTTCGATGGACTCGACCAATGGTTGCAGGAGCAACCTGATCTTGTAGCAAGCCTGAAGAACACCGACTACTTCTCTTCTTTTCATGTTATGGCGCTTCTGTTCTTCACCGCGGCGGTCGCGATGCCACACATGTTCTACGTGACATTTAATGGCAACAATGGTCAGCGAGCTCTCTCTTTTGCGAGCTGGGGATTACCTCTGTATTTCTTACTGCTTAGCCTGCCAGTGCTGCCCATTCTCTGGGCCGGACTACAGTCAGGTAGCAGTGTGCAAGTGGAATACTTCCCGGTAATTATTGGTGCCGCCTACGAAGCTCCTCTGATCAGCCTACTCGCCTACCTAGGTGGATTATCCGCAGCGAGCGGCCTGATCATTGTTATAACGCTCGCGCTTTCAAATATGTGCTTGAACCATTTGATACTTCCCATCAATCAACCGAAGGCAAATCAGGACATTTATCGTTGGCTACTCTGGAAGCGCCGCACTCTTATAACTGCAATTATATGGCTTGGTTTTCTCTTCCATTATCTACCTAGCGAGCAAATAAGCATTCAAGTGATCGGCATTGTCGCGTTCACCGCCTGCCTGCAATTTATGCCGGGCATTATCGCGATTCTTTATTGGCCAGCAGCAAATAAAAAAGGCTTCCTATGGGGCCTGGGCATTGGCGTTCTCATCTGGTTTCTATTTCTCATGCTACCGCTGCTATCAGACACTGACCCCCTTGCCCTAGTTTCGGTTAACTGGCGTGAGATAACCGCCCTCTCACTCATTAGCAACTGCGTGCTTTTCGTAGCCGTCTCCCTCTTCAGCACGACCAGCGACGCAGAGCAAAGCTCCGCTGATATTTGCACACTCGATACAATCAAGCGCCGCAAGCGCAGTGGACTGGTCGCGAAATCACCACGCGATTTTATTAAGAGCCTTAGCAAACCGCTGGGAGAGAAAACCGCAAATCGAGAAGTAGCTCGAGCACTAAAGGATTTAAAAATTGGAGAGAACGATCGGCGGCCTTACGCGATGCAACAACTGCGCGGAAAGCTGGAAGCGAACCTGTCGGGTTTACTCGGCCCGTCGATTGCGCGGGAAATTATCGATGGCTACCTTCCCTATAGCATCGTCTCGGAGCATGGCAGCTCAGATCTTAATGTTATCGAGAATCGCATTGAAGCCTATCGCAGCAATCTGTCTGGCATGGCGGCAGACCTCGATAATCTGAGACGCTACCATCGCCAGATACTGCTTGATCTACCCTTAGGGGTCTGCTCGCTCAGTGCAGACAATGAAGTCATCATGTGGAATCGAGCGATGGAGCAGTTTACTCAACTGAATAGTGCCGATGTCGTCGGCTCTCAGCTTATTGACCTCTCGGAACCTTGGCTAAGTTTGTTTGCAAACTTTATCGATGACGACGCCAGTCATTCCTACAAGTATGCGTTCGAATTAGATGACCAGAAGCGGACAGTTAACCTGCACAAGGCTCTTATAGAACAAACCAGCGACCCAGATTCCATTCACGAAGGCGTCATTATTCTTCTAGAAGATATTACCGAAATGGAAATTCTGGAAGCGGGCCTTACACACAGCGAAAGACTTGCCTCCATCGGTAGGCTGGCTGCAGGCGTAGCTCATGAGATCGGAAATCCAATCACCGGCATTGCCTGCCTCGCACAAACCATTCGAGACGAATACAGCGACAAAGAATTACTCAACTTAGCAGAGCAAATTATCGAGCAAACCGATCGTACATCGACAATTCTACAGTCATTGGTCAATTTTGCGCACGCCGGTACAAACAAGACTCAATACGAAAGTGAAATAGTAACGATCAGCGAATGCATGGCACAGGCTCAGACTCTGGTATCCCTGGATAGAAAGAGCAAAGAATTGAATCTACGCATCGACTGCGACCCTAATGCGAAGGTTCTCGGTGACTCACAGCGCCTCCTGCAGGTATTAATCAACTTAATCAACAACGCTCGTGATGCAAGTCAAGCAAATGACGAAGTCCTCTTGCAGACGCGAGTAGTAGGCGAGACAGTCGAAATCGCCGTTGTCGACGAAGGGATTGGTATTCCCCAAGCGATAAAAGATCGCGTCTTCGACCCCTTCTTTACTACCAAAGAGGCGGGAGAAGGCACTGGTTTAGGGCTCTCCCTGGTTTTCAGTATAATTGAAGACTTAGGTGGCGATATTGATATAATAAGTCCCGCAAACGAACACACAGGCGGCACGCGGGTATTACTGCGCTTTCCTTGTTACCATAGCGATTCCGCCGCGCACTAACGCAGACGGATTATTGAACCAATAGCCGCAACCGAATTAAGTAATCACATGACAGCGATGCAACAAATTTTAGTAGTGGAAGATGAGGTAGTTATTCGAACTGCCTTGAAGCGATTACTAGAACGCCACGAATACAAGGTAAGCGAAGCCGGAACGGTCAAAGAGTCAATAGACAACTTCGACATGGACGACTTCGACGTGATAATCAGCGACCTGCGTTTGCCCGGCGCACCTGGAACCGATTTGATCAAGGCAACCACCACGCCGGTTCTGATCATGACCAGCTACTCAAGTATTCGCTCAGCTATCGATTCTATGAAACTTGGCGCCGTCGACTACATCGCCAAACCGTTTGAACACAAAGAACTAATAGCTTCCGTAGCCAAAGTAATTAGTGAACACGCAAAAGCGCCACGTCAATCTGTTGAAGCACCTACAGAATTTGAACCACCCGTTCATGGAATGATCGGTAGCTGTCCGCCGATGATGGAATTGTTTCGACGAATACGTAAAGTAGCACTGACCAATTCTACCGTCCTTATCAATGGCGAGTCAGGAACAGGAAAAGAACTCGTCGCTAGAGCGCTTCACAATTTGAGCAATCGTCACGCACAGGAAATGATTTCTGTAAATTGCGCAGCGATTCCAGAAAATCTAATTGAGTCTGAACTATTCGGCCACGAGAAGGGAGCCTTCACAGGCGCCACTGCAACCAGAACGGGTTTAGTCGAAGCGGCTAATGGCAGCACACTATTCCTAGATGAAATTGGTGAGCTACCACTCGAGGCTCAGGCCAGACTGCTCAGGGTCCTGCAAGAAAATGAGATTCGCAAGGTTGGCTCTGTACAGTCAACGAAAGTCGACGTGCGCCTAGTCGTTGCTACCCATCGTGACCTCAAGCAACTGGTCGTAGATGGACACTTCCGTGAAGACCTCTATTACCGCATCAATGTGATGACACTCCTGATTCCCCCGCTTAGAGACCGCGGTGACGATATATTGGAATTAGGTGAAGCGATTTTGCAACGCACCTGTAAGCGCCTTAAGACCAAGATGCTCAAACTGAGCGACGGTGCTAGACGCGCCATATTCAATTACGGCTGGCCTGGAAACGTGCGAGAGCTCGAAAATGCGATAGAGCGTGCTGTTGTGCTGGCCGAAGAATTGGAAATCTCAGAAGAGCTGCTTGCTATAGACGACGAAGAGAAGCTGACCACAGCTCAGAAGTCGGAATTACAGAACCTACAGAATACTCCCCAGCCCATCGAGGAGCTCTCATTAGAAGACTACTTCCAGCGTTTCGTGCTAGAGCACCAAGACGCCATGAATGAGACCCAGCTCGCGAAGAAGTTAGGCATAAGCCGCAAGTGTCTTTGGGAGCGCCGCCAGCGCTTCGGCATTCCCCGCAAGAAGAAGCATTAAATCTAGACAGAGACTAGAAAGAGACATGAAAATCGGCATTTGCTGGGTCTCAACAGCTCTCCTCAAACAACACCGAACTTATTACGGCTAACCGCTAAAACCCCAGTATTGCGCATACCGCTAACCTAGAATTTGTAGGCGGGCTTTGTAGTAATTTGTTACCGCTACCCTTTTACCCAATCAATCAGGGAATATCTGTAACAAAAGTGGGAATTTAGGAATTGATTACTGATTCCTAAAAATCTAAACCTTTGATAATTAACAATTTATCTTTCTTGGCACACTAAGTGCTTTGTATAAGGGACAATAATAACAATAAACAATAATAATAAATCTTAATAAAAATAAAAATAGCATTACTGAGTTAAAAAACTAAGGTTAGTGCGCTAAATAATAAAAAGGTCGGGTTGTAGTCTGGATTTGACGATTGTCATCTAACTTCATAATTACCACCTTAATACTTATGCAGTACCGATTTCGGTGCTCACTTAATAAAAATAATAAATTAATAAATAATAAATAATAAATAATAAGATATAGCTTCCAGATGGGGGGTGGTATTCACCCCCTAATTATATCCATCGAAGTTCCCTACTCCTCCTTCGCTATTAGAGAGCAGCCTATTCTGCCTGTGCTGTGCCTGTAGTTTTCTCTCGTTCCGTGTATCATGTCCGCTGATGTTTGCAATTCAATTGAGGGGCTTAAACAGCCGACGCACACTCCCCTCTTGCACTCTCGTACTTTGCAGTAATGCCACTAAAGAAAATAAGCCGTGATCAATTCCTCTAATCACCACATACCAAGCTTCGCTTCGCTACCCACCAGCGCGCCGGCGTGCGGCCAACAATGAATCAATCTAGCCCAGGCTCTGATCTCGTAGGTATCGAGAACGCTACCGTTTTAGAACGTGATAATCACCCGATCTCACGCAAGCAGATATCACCGAATGCCGTGAAGGTCCTCTACAAGCTCGCGGAGGCTGGACACCATGGGTTTCTGGTAGGCGGCGGTGTGCGCGATTTGTTGCTAGGCAAAAGTCCAAAGGACTTCGACATAGCAACC
>OJIK01000545.1_pt1 | contig 11065 bp, 30 predicted proteins | sample 1595571 | NCBI WGS metagenome assembly OJIK01 (sample SAMN05416791, study PRJEB24817) | seawater metagenome | isolation source: Sea water | place: Canada:Atlantic | collected 2013-11 | reverse complement strand
GGAGATGTGTATAAGAGACAGCTTTAAAGTTGTGATGAGGGTACGTCTGTTCAATGTATCTTTTCAGGGTAGGTGCAAAGTCCACAGCACCAGAGTCTGTTAACACGATCTCGTCAAAACATACCCAACGGCCAATCGAGGTACGTTGCAGAAAGGCACACGCAGGGGTACGTCCAAAGTCAAAGCCCAGAACAATAGGAGTATCTTTATCAGGCTTAAATTCCAAGTGTTGACAGTGTACTGAATCAGTATACATAGGATGGACAGGTTTACCGTTAGACACAAAGCCATATTCGTTAGCAAGGTTTACCTTAATCCAATCATCGGTTTTTCCCTGTAAGCCCCTGCGATAATATCCTTCAGGAAGGTTAACAAGGTTCTCAGCTTTTTCATTGACTATCCAATTCTCACCATCTTTGAGGACACCCCCAGCTTGTCGATAGAAAGCCCAATCTTCAGGACGCTCTATCTCTGCTAATTTAAAATACCAATGGTCTTCATCAGGAGCGTTACTATCCCCTATGATGCCATGATGTGTAGGGCGCGCACCTTCCTTGTTTGAAGGGTATCGTCCATGACGTAGATCAAGCATGTCCAGAACAGCCTTAGCGTGTTCCTTAGTCTCGTTTAACCATACCCATGTAGTCTGGATACCTCGTGCTTTCTTAACGTGTTCAGGGCGATCAAAGGCAATGAAGATAATGTCACACTCAACTCTTGTGCCATCTTCTAGCTTAAAGCGGATAAAGTGGGTAGGAGGCTCTTTGTTACCTTGTTTAAAATCACCTAACTCTCCGTGTATCTCTAGCCAATCTTTAATCGTGGTAGAGAACAGTTCAGAGTAAGTATTACGAGCCGCGATAATACGAGAGAGTCGGACACCATAGTTCTTATGATCCTTATCCTTAACAGGGGCTTGCTCACACATCAGGTCAAATAATTTAAGAATACATTGAACCGTCTTACCTGAACCCAATGGCCCCATGATAAAAGAGTTCCTAGCACGACAGTCGTTAAAGTCCTGAAGAACTTGGCCTTGAGCCATTAAGTTATATTCTATCTGCATTATGGTAGCAGGGAATTATCTGGCTTTTTAGCTAACGGCCCTTGAGTAGCGCCACCTGCATTTGAACGCAGTATAGCCGCATCTGTAGCTTCTTGATAAGCCCCAGCACCATAACGCGGAAACTGTTTGCCTGTTTCTTTTTCGTATTCTATAGAAAGCTGAATGGCTTTTTTTAATTGGGTTTTGTTATTAGGGTCAAATAAAGTAGGCTTTCCTTTAGCGTCCCACCAAATAGTTGGAATATTCATAACTCCACCTTCTGGTGAATCTACAGTGCTTATGTACTCAGTAGATGGCCCACCTAAACCTACATCTTGAGGCTTATGCTTTGCAGGGTCAAAAGGTTCTAATTGCTTATTTAATAATGGCATGACTTTTCCTAATTAATAGACTTTATATAACTCTTGCCTTTGTATGACCAATCAATCTCATCATAGTTAGACTTAAAGGACTCTCGACTACTCGTTGTAGACTTCCTAGCATGACTACCCTTACCACCATTAAACTCAGGAAAATGTCTACTCTGAGTCGCTTTGTCTAGTTTATGAATCACACCTTTACCAACTGCCATTACCAACTCCCACAGACACAATCCTCTTCCAAACAAATACATTCTAAATTCATCTTTTCGTTTAACAAATATAAAACTTCGTTCATCGAATAAGAATCTTTATCAATCAATGCTATACAAAACGCTTCAATTAACTCGTAGTCTGTATCGCTTACTATCTCATCTGTGTTTAAACTAATCATTCCTTAATCATCCCCCAACCAATCTTTGATTACAAGAGTTTTCGCTAATTCTAAGTAAAACAACTCTCTTTCACTTGTAAGCGTACTTCCTACCTCAACCCCTACATCCCCTATAGAAATTAAAATAAAGTCGTTAGAACGGCTTACAGAAGCTTCTATGGCCTCTTTGAGTATGCCCTCTCGGTCAGGGAACTTTATTACAGACATGATTCAATTTTTTTTCGTGGGGGACATATATACATACACATCACTCGCCTTCGGAGGGGGGGGTACCTTTAGCCGTCTAGACTTCTATACTTCTTCGGGTTCATTGGCTGATCCGTCATACTTCTTGCGCTGTATGCTGACTGTCAGTCCGTCATCGCCTGTGGTTATCTCTGTCGCCTTTAACTGTGGGACAAGATAACGTGCAAGCGTGTTCATCGCGGTGACTGCCTGTTGATGGTCGGCTATCTCATCTGTCTGCTGTGCTATTGCCTGTATCTTCACGGCGCTATCCGCAAGGGACTCGATGACGCTAAAGTCTTTGCCGTATAAACGCTTTAATCTGGCCTCAATAGCCTGTTGTAGTGCTCTACGGGGCTTGTTTTTACTGCCTAGGGGTCTACCAGCCATGTTTATTCTCCGTTTTTCTAGTTTAAATTTAGTTAACCCGTTGTATTCATTGATAAAGATAATACGAGATTGATCATTATTTAACCAATTATAGCATTTAATCCCTCTATTATTCCTTTTTTCTTTGTATTCCTCCCCTTATAGATTATCTAAGTATAAGGATCAGTATAAATAGATTGGTAACATAGTTGACAGTTGGCAATGTATAAAGTATTGTATCTACACATTCATTTATATATAGGTACATATATGTTCATTACTTCTATCAATTCATCTTATACTTCTTTAGTGAAGCGTTACCTTGCGGCTGACCGTAAACTGGTCGAAACTGAAGATGCGATGACTGCGGCTATTGATCTTATTGAAGATGACAACAAGCTATATAAGGCAGAGACCAAGAAAGAGAACGTGACTAACAAGCTGATTGATAAGTGCTACGCCATTTGGGATCAGTTACCCAAGCGCGAGCAAGTAAACATCGATAAGCAATACAAGGCTCATTACGGCTATGGTTGCCAGTTGGGTGCATTGTAATGGTCAGGTTTATGAGCAAGAAAGACCTTAAGCCAATCATTAAGCAACTTAAAGATGGTGGGTTTACAGTGACCAATAACGATGGGTGGTGGAAAGCCGTTGATGATGATGGTACGCAAGTAATGACTGCTATGCCGCATTCAAATGGATCAATGGCGCTTAACCTTAATAATGACTATTTCGCTTAGTAGCTTTATCAAGTCACTCACGGGTGGCTTTATTAAACCAACTATTACTAAAGGTGACAACATGATGGCAAGAAAGCCAAAGACACACGGCCACAAAGGTAATACTAAAAACTGGCAAGTACAGTACAGAGACAACGCGGCTGAGCGTGCAGAGAAAAAAGAGTTTGGTTGTACTGATGTTGATAAGTGGGAAGTGTCGCCAAATTTAAGACAAACGCAGTGTGATCGCTTAACTGAGAAGCTGGAGCGTATGCGCTATGAAATAAAAATAATTAATCTAAACTTAACTACAGAGAGAGTATTGAGATGATTATATTCGAGGGTGATTTCGTACAGTTGCATGATAATTTTGACGGCTACAATGACACATGGTTACAGGTGGTTACTATAGAGCCTTACGATATTTGCGTTTTATCCAATGGCAGATTTGTTTGTGCGTCTGACTATTACATTTCAGCGGTTAAGGCCGCGCATGAGGTATCAAAATGAGTAATTTAAGAGAGCATTATCTAAACCGTAAAGCTGAATCATCAGCCGCCAGATACTTGGCACAAAAGCAGTATGATTCTAAGGTATCAAAAGCCGACTGGGTTTGTATTGCCATTATTGCATGGGTTGGCTTCACCGTTCTATATATGATTAACGAAAATCTAGGGGGTTTATTATGAAACTGAAACTTATTGGAAGTAATCAAACAGAGTTGGATTTAGGATTCTGTCAGGTGTTCTTTAGCTATGAGACACCAGTTGCCGCACGTTTAACGGATGGCTCATTAGTACGCACACAAGAGCGTTACAGCGTCACTACCACCAAGCATATCAATAAATGGCTACAGGGTTGTGATTGTGACAGAGTACCGCAGGAACGCATAGATTGCCTGTTAACGTCTAGCAGTGAATGCGATCCACATTACAGCGAGGTGGCATGATGAAAGATTTAATAGGTAAGCAATACCTAACACGCGGTAGGTATCCTAAAATATGTACAGTGGTAGACGTACATACAACATGCAACCAAAAAGGCGAAATAGTAAAGGTTCGTTATGTGTCGGAGCATGTATTTTTAAACCAAATAGTGAGAGATAAAGACGTTCACAAAACAAATATTTTAATGAATGAGGTGACAGCATGAAAGATAAATACATTGCCCTCATAGGCTTTGCAATACTAACCCCATTCGCGATTGCTCTGATAGTTGTATTTATTGGAGTATGTCGCGGCATCCTACAACTTTAAAAGGTGACAACATGAGTAATTACACAATAGCAGTATGGGACATTACATTTTGCAAAATAGGCGAAGATGGCGAACCCCTGACAGATAACAAGGGCAACCTACAACTTTATAACGCAACTGATTATGACTGCTCACACCTTGCAGAAGGTTTGGGCGATGACGACTTAGAGGAGGTGACAGCATGAAATGCGATATATGCCACGGCATAGGGTGGATTAATTCCAACAACGAAAACTGGGAAGCTGAAACGCAGAAATGCGACACTTGCCAAGTTTACAAAACCGACACTGAAGCCCAACAAGCGGAGCGTGAATCATGAACCAGAAACAGAGAGTACTTGAATACTTAAAGGAGGGGCGCACCTTAACGCGTCTAAACTCTTGGAAGATGCTTGGCATACTAGAATGCCCTGCCAGAATTTGTGAGCTTAAACAGGACGGCCACGACATCAAAACGGTGAGAACTACAGTTCTAAATCGCTATGGTGATAAAGTCTCAATAGCTAAATGGAGTTTATAATGTACACAGAAACATGCTCAAAATGTCTTGGTGTAGGGACTATAAGCCACCGCAGAATGTTGAGCAGTTACATAGAAACGGCAATCTGCAACAAATGCAAAGGGGCAAAGATTATGAATTATAAAACAAGCCCAGAAGAGAGAGTTTGCGGAAGAGAAAAGCGGGCGGTCTGGTACAGGAAACAACACCCACCCAAGCCTGTGCGATGGGTTCCACCTGAGAAAGTACCAGAAGAATATAACTACGACATCTAACCCTGCCATAGCCCCCTTAATCGGGGGTTTTTGCGTATTTGCCCCGTAGGTAATCAAGCGATACCATCATAACATCCCCTGATCCGTCATTAACTTCGTGAAGCATCCATACACCACGCCATGACAAATTATTGTGAGGTGTAAGATAAGATTCTTCGTGTTGATAAAATATTCCTGCAAATATTCCGATCATTTGTTTGCCATCTGCGCGCCTCGCGAAACTGATCGCCCTATCTTGAACATGGCCTTGCACTGTACTCATATGCATTTTGTTTAACATAGTGGTGGGGTTAGCTACTGGCCGCCCCATAATCCCAGAGGTAAAATAATGCTGATAAGCGATATTGTCGATAACTACGCATTCCAGAAAGCCATGTACCTCCCAGCCCATTTCCTCAAGCTGAAAATCTTTAAACCCTATCAGCCCATCAAGCATAGGATCATCTTCAATCGCTCGCGTGATTCTGTTTTCGTGGTTGCCTAGCGTGAACACTAATCTTGGTTTCCATTGCTTTTCTTTATTCTTGCGGAGCCTAGCTTGTTCTGCCCTGATAGGTGCAAGGAATTTCTGCATAGCTTCAACGCCTGCCGCTATGTCTTTAGAATACCGCCTACCCTCAAATGATTTCTTTCCCTTATCGTATGACGAAAGCGATTCCATGTCCCAGTGGTCACCGCAATGGACAATGACATCAGGTTTCTTTTCTGCCGCGTATTTCCCTGCCCATGTCAAATGGTCAGTCGGGGTATTGGGTTTAACTTGCGTATCTGGAATAATAAAATGCTTCATAGAACCTCACAAAAAAACGCCCCGAAGGACGTTGTTAGTTTGATAAGTCATCTTTAGCAATAGCCGTCAATCCGACCACCATAACCAATATGGCGTATAGTATCATGTTAACCTCAGTATGTTCGTGAAGCCGCATTATACCTACCTTTCGTGGTTATTAAAAATGACTTGTACCGATAAGCGACATACCAAAATGTTATTCTTTCACTTCATGCGCTATCAAGAAATCAATGTAATGTTTTGCCTTGCGTAAGTCCTCAATACCACCCTTATCACGCCATCGGCTGACATATTTAACCACATTTCCCTCACAATATCCAAGTGAGTTGCCCATGATGTAGTCTATGGGCTGAATCTCAAGGTCTTTGTAGTGGCTACCGCCTATCTGTATGTCCTTGCTCAAAACGGAATATCGTCTGTGATTGGGGCAGAGTTAGCTTTATATTCATCAACCCATTCCTTGTTTGTTTGCTGTTGCACTCGCTCAGTTTCTCCAGTGTAAAACACCTTAACATTACCCAAGATAGGAGTCTTTACGCCCTGATCCCTTTCTTCTTTGTCTACACTTTGACTGATAAAGCCGTTGTTTTCGTATTGATCTTTCTCCTCAGTGTCTACAAACGTAGTTAGATCAAGGTAAGTACCCTTTTCGCCCTTGTATAGTCGCGCTTTGTCGATCTTTGTTACATCAATTCGTACTGAAATACCTACTTTCATGCTAATTTCTCCGTTTCATCTACTATAATTTTAACAGCTTTATCTATCTCAGCCGCCAGTTTTTCAATATACTCTTCATCTCGCTCCACCCTGATAATCAGGTGAGGTATTGTTTCAGAGTACGCCATTAAATCCCACCACTCAGCACCAGTTATCATCATACAGCCCATGATTTGTTGCTTGTACTTGGTGATAAAAGATTTATTGTTTCGGTGATAGCCTATTATGGTTGAATCAGCTGGACATTTTATCTCTAATCCGCCATTTTTGTCCACTAGACCATCAGGTGAGCAACCAAACTCTTCAGAATCGTCCAGTATAAACCCATATTCTGTGACTTTCTGCTCAGTTACAAACTCATACATCGCTCTAGCTTCAGGCTCTAGTCTTGTACCCCTTTCCATATGCTCATTAACGTATACAGGAACCCTAATGCCATTCAATCTTTCAGCTATCAACTCATTGATATAAGCATCAGCGGAAGCACTGGGCTTTCCTGCAGAGGTAATCAGCTTATTAAACTGAGACGCACTGGGGCGACCTAAGCGACTGTCATACCATGCAGGACTCCCCTGCTCATGGTCTAAGATAATCACTTTTGAGCCTTTGCCTTTAACGCATTGACCGCCCTAGAAAAGTGAGAGGCTAACATTTCATCAACTGAATCAGCTTTAAAGTATTTCAGGAACTCTTTAACGTCCACCTTGTGCTCTTGAAGCAAACTTTTAATCTCTGCCGCCTGTTCATCAGACAATACAGCATTTTGTGCGGCTTGAGGTAAGTCTTCCCCTGCGTAGATGTAAGCACCTAACCCATGCATGGCGATAGCTTTCACTAAACAGCGCATTCTAGCGTCTGAAATGTCTCTTGAACTAGGATTGACGAGGCTCTTGTTTCTATTGTCCATACAAGGAAGCCACATAGAGTGGGTTTTCTCTTCCACAGTTACGGAAACATTCACCTCACAAGTACCATTCTCTAAAAAAGAGGGTGGACAGTAGGTGTAACTAGATTCAGGGTAATGCTCCATCAAAGTAGACCATGCCCACGCCCATGATAGATAGGATAGGTTGCCTTTCTTCTCAATATTTTTTGATACGTCTATTGCTGATAGTGTTTTCCATGTATTACTCATTGTAGAATTCCTCTTTTGATTTGTTTTGCTCCATTACATATCTTGCGCCATAGGCTATGTAATAAGCATCGGATTCATCTTCTCTCGCCTGATTGCCATGCTGACAGTCATAGTTGCCGCGATCAAGATCATTTAAAAACTCAATATCACTTGGAGTATTCATTGCTTACCCCATCTTTTCTGCCATCCGTCCAGAATAATCTGAATCTGACGTTCTTTTTCATCATAAGCCAGCTTATCTTCCATTGTGAATATTCGGGGTGATAAGACTGGTGGCTTCTCATAAAACTCTAGATCATCAGCGTCTTGGTGCGTAAGTTTATTCAAGAAACCAGCAAAATAATCCAAGTCTCCAGTACGGTTTTTATCCTCATCTCTGTAGTACATAACATTTCCTCTTTTGTTGTTTTGTGAATCTATTCTGGACTATGGGTTATTAAATGTCAAACACTTGTTGACTAATAATTAAAATTAATTTACAGTTCACGCTCACAACAAGGAAATCATCATGGATATTAATCAATCAATCGACCATTTTATGTACGACCTACGTTTAAATCAAAGTCAGCTTGCAGTTAAGGCAGGGTTGGACATTGCCACTCTAAGTTTAATTAGAAACAATCACCGATCACCTAATATGAAGACACTAACTAAGCTGGCTGGTGCTTGCGATGTTAAGGTCAGCGAATTTATCGCGGCTGGTGAGTAATGAATAAAGGATACTACGCAGTTATTCCTGCAGATGTACGTTATGACGTACGTTTAACACCTAATGCCAAGCTTTTATATGGTGAGATCACTGCTTTATGCAATGAAAAGGGGTTTTGTTGGGCAATGAATGAGTATTTTGCTGAATTATACTCCGTCAGTAAGGTATCAGTCAGTAAATGGGTAGGTAACTTGAGGGATTGTGGGTATATTGAGGTGCAAATGCAGTACAAAGAGGGGACTAAACAGATATCTAATCGGTATATAAGACTAGCTACCCCCCTTAAAGAAAACTTGGGTACCCTCACAAAGAAATCTTTAATACCCTCCCCAAGAAAAGTTAAAGACCCCCTTAAAGAAAAGTTTAAAGATAATACTACAGTTAATAATACATTTAATAATACAGTGGGGGAAACAAGTTCCCCAGAGTTACCAAAGAAGAAAGTTATCAGATTTAAAGAGCCTACATTAGAAGAGGTTTCTGATTACTGTAGGAAAGAAAGAAACAACACGATTGATGCGCAGAACTTCATTGATTTCTACACTAGCAAAGGTTGGAAGGTAGGAAATACTAAAATGAAAGACTGGCAAGCAAGCGTTAGAACGTGGGAAACCAACGACAAGAAGAGGAATGCTCAAAATGCAAATAAACAAAATGCTAAAAGCGAATATGCAAGCCTTAACAGCGACTACAACAAGTCAACAGGCCTCGTTTGATGATAGCGAGAAGGATTCTATTGCTTACTTTTTTATGCGATTACAGAACACCTATGGCGTGGCTCGTATGCAATCACAATGGCCTGATGCTGATTCACTGCAGTTAGCTAGACGAGAGTACGGCAAAAGGATTGCTAAGTTTAGCCGCGAAGAGATTAACAAGGCGTTTGATCTGACTCACACTGAGAAGGAGTCACAAAACAAACGGTTTGAGTTTCCAGATGTTGACGCTATTCTGGGATTGTTGACTAACTCAGGCGTGTTTACTGGATCAGGTGGTACTCTATCGCACAGATTGTATAAGCCAGAAGAGTTGTTAGGTGTTGGCACTAAAGAAGATAGAAAAAAGCTTGGCCTAGCTGAAATACAGAAATTAAAAGATATGTTTAATTAACAGAGGATCAACAGATGTACGAAATAGAAATGACTCAAGAAAGAATAGACAAAATGGTAGACAAGAGAACACTGTTATTTACCTATAAGGGCGATATGGCTGGCCTTGTTTCAGGTGAGAAATACTCACGACAAGATTTAGCAAAAGCATTTAATGTGTCTTTTCCTTTCATATGCTCAAGACTAAAAGGGCATACAATAGCGACAGATGCTCTTTTTCTTAGCCCAAAAGCACCCAAGTTAATTATGTTTGCAGGCGAACACGATAAATTAAGTTCAGGTAAAAGCTACACGTTCAAACAACTAGGTGCAGTATGTGGGCTAGGCTCTAATGCTATGACTAAACGCCTAGATGGAAGACCCCAGTGTACACCCCATGACGTTAGAATTAGGGGAGAAAGTCACCGCGACAGTACAGCATCGTCTGCTACCTTTTCTGGACGTTGGCTAAAGAGGAAACTTGTATGATTACTCAAGGCGATCACGTTAAAATTCAATCAAAAGATGATATTGAAAAGCGTATGCAGTATATCGTTAAAAGGCTAGAGAACTGGGACTACACTATTCCATGCGTTGTTCGCTTAGAAGCCTATGTCCCTGCCACTTCTACTTCACAGAGTAAACTGTTCCATATGTGGTGTAGAAAGATAGCTGAGAAATGGGTAACACCCAAACCATCTGCAAAAGATGAAGCTACTATCAAAATGCTAATGAAGCATAAGTTTCTAGGCACTCAAGACTATACTTTAAAAACCACTACCGTTGCAGGACAAGTCAAAAGCACGACTAAACTATCGGCTGGTGAGTGGTGTTTCTTTTTAGATCAGGTGTATGACCTTGCCACTAAGGGCGGTGTAATGTTAACCGTCCCAATGGATAGTGATTACAGTAAACTCAAACGTAAACAAGTTAGCTAAAGGAGAAGACTGATCATGATAGCCATGAGAGAAAATAGTTCCGACAGAATTAAAGAACAAAAGTTATTAGGTTCAATGGCTGACTTCTTAAAATGCAATTATATGCAATCGCCAAATTTAAAAAAATATCGCATTGACGGTTGGTTTCATAAAGGCGAGCAAAGCACCTCTAGGGGTGAAATGATTGGGTGGGCAGAGTGCAAATGGTACGGAGATGGAAAGAAAGCATTTTGTGCATTAAACGTACCCAAATACATGGAGTTAATACACCTTAGCGAAACAACATTATTGCCTAGTTATTTTATATTCCGTGAACAAGGCAAATTTGGATATATTGTTATTCACGATGGTGTTATGCACAGGGCTAAATTTACAGTCTGGCAAACAGGAGGTACAGCAAAAGGGAGAACCCCAAACCCAGACGATATAGAGCCTTTAATTATGTTTGATAAACAAGAAATTAAATGGGTGATAAAATGATGGAACTGATTATTAAAATAGCATTCTTTGTTGGACTAGGCGTT
>OJIK01000536.1_pt1 | contig 11191 bp, 8 predicted proteins | sample 1595571 | NCBI WGS metagenome assembly OJIK01 (sample SAMN05416791, study PRJEB24817) | seawater metagenome | isolation source: Sea water | place: Canada:Atlantic | collected 2013-11 | reverse complement strand
AGTGCAACAGAAAGCAAGTACAGTTCGGCTGTAGTGAAACCAGGTAAACTCTATGCGGTGCAATGTCATGTACATTAGAGTTTGAGGGTAACTCGCCCGATTCTAAGGGGTAGGCAGATGGATTCTAAGAGTAATTTTAGAACTAGATAAATGATAAGACCCTTTTTAAGGGAACAGAATCCGGCTTATTGGTCTGCTTTTTTATTTTTTTTATGAAATCTTCAAAGAAAAAACAAGAAAGTGCTTTTTTCTTGCATTATATCTAATATAATTAGCAATAATTTTTATTTATTTATTAATGAAAGCTATCTATTGTTTATTTTTTAAATATCATTCAAAAACCTTAGTTTTGCTTTACTAAAAAATAATAAATAAGATACGTATATGGCTTTTGATATAGAGATGATCAAAAAGGTTTATAACACTATTTCTGATCGTGTTGATGCAGCTAGAGAAATAACTGGTAAACCTTTAACACTTGCAGAGAAAATATTGTATTCTCACTTATGGGACGGCAATCCAAATAAAGCATTTACAAGAGGAGAAGATTATGTAGATTTTGCTCCAGATAGAATAGCTTTGCAAGATGCCACCGCTCAAATGGCTTTATTACAATTTATGCAAGCGGGTAAAACTAAAGTTGCAGTTCCAACTACAACTCACTGTGATCATTTAATTCAAGCTAAGGAAGGAGCCTCTAATGATCTTAAACACGCAAACACTGTAAGTAGTGAAGTGTTTAACTTTTTAGAATCGGTATCAAATAAATATGGTTTAGGATTTTGGAAACCAGGTGCAGGAATTATACATCAAGTTGTTTTAGAAAATTATGCATTTCCAGGAGGAATGATGATTGGTACAGATTCTCATACTGTAAATGCAGGAGGATTAGGAATGATTGCTATTGGTGTTGGTGGTGCTGATGCAGTAGACGTAATGGCAGGAATGGCTTGGGAATTAAAATTCCCTAAATTAATTGGTATAAAGTTAACAGGGCAACTATCTGGATGGACTGCACCAAAAGATGTGATCTTAAAAGTTGCTCAAATTTTAACAGTAAAAGGAGGTACCGGAGCTATTGTAGAATATTTTGGGCCTGGAGCTACTGCAATGTCATGTACAGGAAAAGGAACAATTTGTAATATGGGAGCAGAGATTGGTGCAACAACATCAACTTTTGGATATGATGAGTCTATGGAACGATATCTTCGTGCTACAGATAGAGCAGATGTGGCAGATGCTGCAAATAATGTAAAAGAATATCTTACTGCAGACCCTGAGGTGTATGCAGATCCAGAAAATTATTTTGACCAAGTTATAGAAATTAATTTATCAGAATTAGGTCCTTTATTAAACGGGCCTTTTACTCCAGATTTATCTACAGAGGTTGGTAAAAACATGCATACTAAAGCAACGTCTAATAATTGGCCACTTCAAGTAGAGTGGGGTTTAATAGGCTCATGTACAAACTCATCATACGAAGATTTATCTAGAGCATCTTCTATTGCTCAACAAGCATTAGATAAAGGTCTTGAAATGAAAGCTGAACTTGGTATTAACCCTGGTTCTGAAAAAGTACGCTACACTGCAGAAAGAGATGGAATTCTATCTATTTTTGAAAAATTAGATGCTAAAATTTTCACAAATGCTTGCGGACCTTGTATTGGACAATGGGCAAGGTACAGTGATCCTAAAAATGCACCAAAAAATAGCATTGTTCATTCTTTTAATAGAAATTTTGCCAAAAGAGCCGATGGTAACCCAAACACCCATGCTTTTGTTGCCTCTCCAGAATTAACAGCAGCTATTGCAATTGCAGGTCGTTTAGACTTCAATCCGCTTACAGATTCATTGATAAACTCAAATGGAGAAGAGGTAATGTTTGATGAGCCTACTGGTTGGGAATTGCCACCAAAAGGTTTTGAGGTAAAAGACAATGGATATTTAGCACCAGAAGAAGATGGCAGTCATGTAGAGGTAGTTGTTAGTACCGAGTCTGAACGTTTACAATTATTAACACCATTTACTCCTATTGGAAGTGAAATTAAAGGAGCTAAATTATTAATAAAAGCATTTAGTAAATGTACTACAGATCATATTTCTATGGCAGGCCCATGGTTACGTTTTAGAGGTCATTTAGATAATATTGCGAACAATACCTTAATTGGAGCTGTCAATGCTTTTGGAAAGAAAACTAACTTTGTAAAAAACCAATTAACCGGAGAATTTGCTGGTGTACCAGATGTTCAACGTGCATACAAAAAGGCAGGTGTTCATTCTATTGTTATAGGAGATCATAATTATGGAGAGGGTTCTTCTAGAGAACATGCAGCAATGCAGCCACGTCATCTAGGAGTTGTTGCAGTGATTGTTAAATCTTTTGCTAGAATACATGAAACCAATCTAAAAAAACAAGGAATGTTAGGCTTAACATTTGCTAATGAAGCAGATTATGATCTAATTCAGGAAGACGATACCTTTAATTTTGTAGACTTACATGAGTTTTCTCCAGGGAAATCATTAATGCTTGAAGCAGTTCATGCAGATGGAAGTAAGGATCTCATAGAAACTAACCATACTTACAATACCGGACAAATAGAATGGTATCATGAAGGTTCTGCATTAAATTTAATTAAAAAAGAAAATGCTTAAGTTTTAGTAAGTATTTATAACATAAAACTCCTGAAGAAATTCAGGAGTTTTTTTATCAAAAGAAGTCATCACTCTTACTAATAATAAGTTTAACTTTAGTAAAGTATTTTTTAGAATTATATGACATTTAAAAAATCACATATCTCCAACATACTCTTTGTAATTGTTATTGTTTTAATGATTATTCCTCAAACCAGAAAGCCAATTCAATTAGGGTTTCATTCTATTGTAGCATTGTTTAGTCCTTTGATCATTGATAAAGAAGATCAAGTATTATTATCTAATTATGATTGGCGGCTATTAGATTCAAACACTACAACTTCTACTTTAGAACAAGCTAAAGGAAAGGTTATTTTTGTGAATCTCTGGGCCACATGGTGTCCTCCTTGCATTGCAGAAATGCCAAGCATGCAAAAGATATATGATGCCTATGGTGATCGGGTAGTTTTTTTATTTGTTTCTAATGAAAACCAAGAAAAAGTGACTGCTTTTTTAAAGAGAAAAAACCTATCAATTCCAAGTTATTACCCGTTAAGTTCCTCCCCAAAAGAAATTGCAAGTAATAGTATACCCGCTACTTATATCATAGATAAAAAAGGTTTTATAGTTGTTGAAAAGATAGGAGCCGCTAATTGGAATAGTACTTCTGTTAGAAAATTATTAGACAACTTACTTTTGGAAGAATAAAGGAATAATATCTTAAAATATTATATTGTAACTAAGAGAGCTCGTCTAGAATTTCCAGTAAGATTTTACAGCCCTTACTAATTTCTTTTTTTGAAATAGTTAGTGGAGGTGTAATTCTAATAGCTCTTCCTTCAAAAAGAAGAAAGAATAAAATTAATCCATTAGCTAAGCATCTGTGAATAATTTTTGCAGCGATCTCTGGAGATTCAACAAGGGCAGCTAACATTAATCCTTTTCCTCTAATTTCTTTGATGAGTGGATGCTTTAAAAGGCTTCTAATTAATTGTTCTTTCTCTAAAGTGTCCTCAATTAATGTTGAGTTCTGAATGGTATTTACAGTTGCAACACCAGCAGATGCAATTACAGGATGTCCGCCAAAAGTGGTAATATGCCCTAATGTAGGGTGCTCTTTTAAAACATCCATCAAATTTTTCTGAGCTATGAATGCACCAATTGGCATACCGCCTCCTAGACCTTTTCCTGAAATAATAATATCTGGTATAATTTTAAAGTGTTCAAACCCCCAAAACTTTCCAGTTCTTCCAATTCCAGTTTGAATTTCATCTACAATTAATAAAGCACCTACTTCTTCACACCGTTGTTTTACTTTTTTTAAATACCCATCTTTTGGGACAATAAATCCAGCACCGCCTTGTATGGTTTCTAGAATAACAGCGGCTGTATTTTTAGTGATTTTTTTTAAATCAGAGACTAAGTTGTAATGAATAAATTTAGTTCCTGGTACCAAGGGCCTAAAAGCTCTGTTTTGTACTTCTGCACCTGAAACACTCATAGAGCCTTGTGTATTTCCATGATATGAGTGATGAGCGGCAATAATTTCGTACCTTTTAGTGAAACGTTTTGCAAGTTTTAAAGCACCTTCACAAGCTTCTGTTCCGGAGTTTGTGAGATAAACGCTGTAGGTATTAGGTAAGGTTTGAGATAAAAGTTTGCATAATTGTAGTGGTTGTTCTTGTATGAATTCACCATAAACCATGACATGAGTATAGCTGTTTAATTGTTTTTTAATTGCTTTGGTAACTTTTGGATGCTGATGTCCTAGGCTATTGGCAGAAACTCCAGCAACAAAATCTAGGTATTTCTTCCCATTGTTATCATAGATATAACTTCCTTTAGCTTTTTTTATCTCAATTGATAAAGGATATGGACTTGTTTGAGCCTGATATGTTAGAAAATCATTTTTCACCAATTACGTTTATGGGTTCAATTTAATTTCTTTTTTACCAGAAGTGTTTTCTTTTGCTTTCAGCAGTGTATTTTTATCGGTGTTTTTGAAAGCTTTTACCTTTTTTTTAAAAATATCTTCTTTGGTTTTTGGCTGTTCAGATTCTCTCCAAATAAACCCTTTTAATCGCCTATCATTTTCTGGATACATAGAGGGAGGATAGGTTTTGCCATCAGACATATTTAAGCATTTAATTTCATTAATTTCACTGTCTATTAACTCAAACTCTATGTTACTACAGAACTGTTTTGTAATAGTTTCTAAAACTCCTTCATCATTTCTATTAAAATTAACAGCTTCACCATTTCCTTTTACTAGCAATGTTTTTAGTTGGTTTTCAATAAATTTACCATACATATTTCTCCCTTTAATTTGATTGAAATTCTCTGGATCTATAGAATCTTTTTGAATGATGAATGAGTTGCCTAATATTTTTAAAGAATCTAGTTTTTCTGTGGTTGTATTGCTTAACAATTTGATGCTATCTCCAGTTATCTGACTCTTGTCTGACCATAGTATTGGGTCTACATACATTTTTGTAATACCTTTTGACTGATCTGTATACAATGAGTCACATTTTCCCTGAAGATCTAATTTGAAAATTTTCACATTATTGTAGGACCGAATAATTCGATGATCTTTTTTACCAGTAACAAGTAATGTATCCCCATGAATAAAGGTAGAGTCGTTTTCTACTACAGAGATTGCAACAGCTCTTTTAATCATAAAAATTGAATCTGTTTTCTGAAAATATTCTGCATAATTTCCTTTGGCCATAAAATTTTCGGCAGTATCAATTACTTTAATATTATTGGTAGCAGAGGCAAAACCACGTATTTTATCATAGTATAAACTATCTCCTTCAATGGTGCGTTCGTCTAAATACAGTTTGGCGTTTTTTACAAAATGTGAAATATCTGTTTTTGTATTGTAAAAGCCTCTTTCTGAATATATTTTATTATTATCTTTTTGATTTGTTATGGTAGAGGGGCCATATAAAAAGGTATGTCCTGAGTTGGTGTAATAATCTAAATGATTAGATACTATTAAATTATCAGGATTGGTAATAGTCACTTTTGTTGTGGCGGTAAATTTCTTCTGTTCTAAATAATAGTTTCCATTTTTACTTTCTAGAACATTGGTTTCATCTTTTATAACTGCATGATCTTTGTAATAAAGGAGTTGACTAGCTCTATTAAAGTAGAGAGTGTCTGTAGTGAGTGTCATTGTTGGGTCTTTTAAAACCACATTACCCCAAGAGACTGATTTTTTTAAGTTCGCATCATAATCTACATAATCACTGTATTGCTTAACGGTATCTCCCTGATTGATAACAACATCACCTATTGCTTTAAAGAAATTATCTTTTTTATAATAGTACGCTTTTTTGGAAGTTAAGATTGCTCCAGCATGAATCATTTTTACTTTACCAATAAGTACTGTTGCTCCAGGATATTTCTCTTCGTCTACAAATTGAATATCGGCATCAAATTTAATTTTCTTTTGTTGAGAAACCCCTACAGAAGAAACGAATACAAATAATATAATCAGTAATTTTTTCAAACTTATGCTTTCTTTTGGCTAAAATACTGAAATGAAAACGCTAAACTTCTTAATTATACTATAAAACTATCGAAGAATGGTTTGTTTTCTATCTGGTCCTACAGATACAATTTTAACAGGAACTCCTGTTTCTTTTTCAACAAAAGCAACATAATCTAATAAATTTTGAGGCAATTGATCTGCCGAAGTCATCTTTGTTAAATCCTCATTCCAACCTTTAAATTCAGAATAGTTAACCGAAACATTTTCTGGCTCTATATTATAAGGTAAATGACTAATTTTTTTTCCTTTATAATTGTACGAGGTACATACTTTTAATGTCTTAAATCCAGATAGTACATCTCCTTTCATCATCATTAATTGAGTAACACCATTTATATCTACAGCATATTTTAAAGCAACTAAATCTAACCAACCACAACGTCTTGGTCTGCCAGTTGTAGCTCCAAATTCATGACCTACTTTAGCCATTTTAGCTCCGTCTTCATCAAATAATTCTGTAGGAAAAGGACCAGAGCCAACACGAGTTGTGTAGGCTTTGAAAATACCAAAGACTTCACCAATTCTGTTTGGTGCAACACCTAAACCTGTACAAGCACCAGCGGCTGTGGTATTGGAAGAGGTTACATACGGATAGGTTCCAAAATCAATATCTAATAATGAACCCTGAGCACCTTCCGCTAGAATGGTTTTCTTTTCTTTAACTGCATTGTTTAAAAACTCTTCACTATCTATAAATTGTAATCTTCTTAATTTATCAACTCCTTTAGAGAATTCTTCTTCCAATTCTTTAAGATCATATTGGATGTCTACATTAAAGAAATCTAACATTTTAATATGCTTGGTTGTCAATGCTTGATATTTATCTTTCCAGTTTTCTAATTCTAGATCCCCAACTCGCATTCCGTTTCTTCCAGTTTTGTCCATATATGTTGGACCAATACCTTTAAGAGTAGAGCCAATTTTAGCCTTTCCTTTTGAAGTTTCTGACGCAGCGTCTAACAATCTGTGCGTAGGTAAAATTAAATGTGCCTTTCTAGAGATGAGTAATTTTGTTTCATAATCAATATCATGCTTATCAAGGTTTTCTAATTCTTTCTTAAAAATAACAGGATCTATCACAACCCCATTTCCAACAACATTTAAAGCTGTTTTATGAAAAATCCCAGAAGGAATAGTGTGCAAAACGTGTTTGTGTCCATCAAAAATTAGTGTATGACCAGCATTAGGTCCTCCCTGAAATCTAGCTATAATATCATAGTTCTTTGTAAGAACATCTACAATTTTTCCTTTCCCTTCATCTCCCCATTGTAGTCCTAGTAATAAATCTACCGCCATGTAATATAATTCTAAAAATTAGTTGTTTGATTGTTTTTTTGTTCCGTAAAAGTAAAGTGAATGATTGTGAATATCTATATCAAAAACCTCTTCTATTGTTTTTTTGATAACTTGAATTCTTGGATCACAAAATTCTTTAACTTCTCCAGTATCGGTAAGAATAACATGATCATGCTGCTTATCAAAATAACTCTTTTCATAACGAGCCATTGATTGACCATCAAATTGATGTTTTCGAACAAGACCACAATCTAGCAGTAAATCTATCGTATTGTACAATGTTGCTCTGCTTACCCGATAGTTTTTGTTTTTCATATTGATATACAAAGATTCTATATCAAAATGTTCATCTACATCATATATTTCTTGTAGAATAGCAAATCTTTCCGGAGTTTTTCTGTGCTTGTTCTCTTCTAAAAAGGTAGTAAATACTCTTTTTACAACTTCTTGATTGTTTTTTGAGACCATAGTATCACTTTATAAGTAAACAAATTTAATGTTATTATTGATATAAATAAGTGTTTTTACAGAAGGTTATTTACATTGTATTAACACGTTCTACTTTTTTAACGCCATCCACCTTTTTTATACTTTCTATTAACTTATTTAATTGTGTTCTATTTTTAACGCTAATAGATAATTTACCATCAAATATTCCTTCATTTCCAGCAATATTAATGCTGTGAATAAATACATCCATATTACTAGAAATAATCATGGTTAAATTATTTACGATTCCTTTATTATCTTCTCCACTTACTTTTAAGATTGCTTTAAATTCTTGGTTTGAAGAATCTATCCATTTTGCTTTAATGACTCTGTAAGCATAGTTAGATTGTAATGAAATTGCATTTGGACAATCTTTTTTGTGAATTTTAATTCCTTCGGTTATTGTTATAAATCCAAACACTCTATCTCCTGGAATTGGTTTGCAACATTTAGAAGATGTATACTCTAATTTCTCTTCCTCTAGTCCAAAAACAAGATCATCATATTTTGCAGAAACTTCTTCTTTATTAATGAGCTCTTTAGAAGGAGCCCTTGTTAAGCGCTTCTTAAAGAAGTTCATGATCATATTGTTTCGCTGACTTACAAAGTTTTTAAGTTGAGTATTGTCTATAGCGCCATTTCCTATTCTAAAGAATAAATCAAAGCTAGTTTTTAGTTTAAAAAAAACAACCAGTTCGTTTAAAGACTTTTCATTAAAATTAATTTTTAAGTGCCGCAATTTTCTAGCAAGAATTGCTTTTCCTTCTTCAGCTATTTTTTTCTCTTGATCTTTTAATGCCGTTTTAATTTTAGTTCTAGCTCTAGCAGTAATTACAAAGTCTAACCAACGTGCATTGGGTTTGTTATTTGATGTGGTATATACTTCAATCTGATCTCCACTAGCTAATTCATGACTTAAAGGAACCAATTTCCCATTTACTTTTACACCTCTACATTTTAAACCAATATCTGTATGTATTGAAAAAGCAAAATCTAAAGCTGAAGCACCCTTTGGAAGTGATTTTAAATCACCTTTGGGCGTAAATACATAAATTTCTTTGGCATAAAGGTTTAATTTAAAATCTTCTACAAAATCTACAGCATTAATGCTTTGATTCTCTAGAGTTTCTTTCAAACGATTTAGCCAACCATCTAAACCATTATCATTCTCTTCACTTTGTTTGTATTTAAAATGTGCTGCGTATCCTTTTTCTGCAATTTCATCCATTCTGTTAGAACGAATTTGTACTTCAACCCATTTAGCTTCGGGTCCTACAACTGTTATATGCAATGCTTCATAACCTGTAGATTTTGGTTGAGAAATCCAATCACGTAATCGAGAGGGGTTTGGTTTAAAATAATCAGTAACTATTGAATAAATTTTCCAAGCATCAAATTTTTCATCTTCAGACGTTGGTTCATAAATAATTCTGATTGCAAATTTGTCATAAACTTCATCAAAAGAAACATTTTGTTTGCGCATCTTTCTTCGAATAGAAAAGATTGATTTAAACCTTCCTCTAATTTGGTACTTGAAACTTTCTTTACTTAAACCACTATTTAAAGTGTTTTCAAATGATTTTATATAGTTTTCTTGATCTTCTTTACTTTCACTAATTTTACTAACAATGTCATTGTATACCTCTGGTTCTGTATATTTTAGCCCTAAATCTTCTAATTCAGTTTTTATATTATACAATCCAAGACGATGAGCAAGAGGCGCATAAATATATAAAGTTTCTGAAGCAATTTTAACCTGTTTGTCGGCAGGCATGGCATCCATTGTTTGCATATTATGCAATCTATCTGCTATCTTTATTAAAATTACACGTACATCATCATGAAGAGTGAGTAACATTTTTCTGAAATTTTCAGCTTGTATAGAATGATCTTTGTCTTTCTTTAAACTAGAAATTTTTGTTAAACCACTTACAATTCTGGCAACAGTATCACCAAACAAACGCTCTATGTCATTTACTGTGTATTTGGTGTCTTCAACCACATCATGTAATAGGGCGGCGGCAATAGATGTAGCACCTAATCCAATTTCATTTGCTACAATTTTAGCTACTGATATTGGATGAAAAATATAGGGCTCGCCAGTTTTTCTTCTTTGAGTAGAATGAGCTTCAACAGATAAGTTAAATGCTTTCCGTATCATTAACTTATCGGATCTTGATAATGTTTGATAGGTTTCTTTTAAGAGGTTTTTATAGCGTTTAGCTATCTCTTTATTTTCTTCTTCTATGGTTGCTTTGTATTCCAATAATTAGTTATAAACTATACGTATTTCATAAAATATTGTGTGGATAATCCTTGAATATTTAGACCCATTCAATAGATAATGAATGTAGTACAAAAAATGTGTCTGAGCAAATTTTTAAGCTGAGTTTATTGCTTTAAATTTTTAACTCTTTCAAATAATGTTGGATGTGAGTAATGAATAAATACGTACAGAAAATGTGGTGTAAGATTACTTAAACTATTTTTAGATAATTTTTTTAATGAGCTAATTAACGGTTCGCTGGCAAATGTTTTTTTAGCATAATTATCTGCTTGATATTCAAATTTTCTAGACATATAATTCATAAACATCCCTGTAACTTCAGATATTGGCGAATATAAAATACCAAATGCAATGAGTCCAATATGAAAACTTGGCACAGAAACACCTAAAGCTATTGATAATATTGGCGAATGAATAAATAATGATAAAAGAAATAAAGTAAGACCAGTAAGCACAATAGAGGCAATTAAATTAAAAACTATATGCTTTCTTTTGTAATGACCAACTTCATGAGCTAACACAGCAACTATTTCATCGATAGTTAGATCGTTTATAAGTGTATCATATAATGTAATTCGTTTTTGATTTCCAAAGCCAGAAAAATAGGCGTTAGCTTTTGTAGAACGTTTAGAGCCATTAATCACAAAAATATTATTTAATGTAAACCCAACAGAATTTGCATATTTTGTGATAGCATCTTTAAGATTCCCCTCTTCTAAGGCTGTTTGCTTATTAAATAACGGAACTATAATTTTAGAATAAAACATATTCATAAACAAGGAGAAAACGGTAACTAAACTCCAAGCATAGAGCCAAAAATAGGTTCCTGTAAATTCATAAAACCACATAATTAAAGCTAAAATAAAGCCACCTAATATAATAGCTGTCTCTTATACACATCTCCGAGCCCACGAGACCGAGGCTGATCT
>OJIK01000528.1_pt1 | contig 11385 bp, 10 predicted proteins | sample 1595571 | NCBI WGS metagenome assembly OJIK01 (sample SAMN05416791, study PRJEB24817) | seawater metagenome | isolation source: Sea water | place: Canada:Atlantic | collected 2013-11 | reverse complement strand
TATTCGTCGGCAGCGTCAGATGTGTATAAGAGACAGTTTCAGGATTAAATACATTTGGGTCATCGAAGCCACCTCCAGCCATTAAAATAAAGCCTAGAGCAATTAGCCCAAGACCTATAAACATCCATTTGTAGTTTTGTGTTCCAAAAATAAAAGTTGATTTTTTATTTTCTTTTCGTTTTTGTTCTCCCATAATTAATTAAAAATAACTGAATTAGTGTCTACTAGATGATTAATAGTAAAGTTGTTCGGTTTTAAGGTTTAAAAAGCGTTGAGTAGCAAAAAAAGTACTCCACCAAGCAATCAAGATACCTGTTAAAAATATTGATGCAAAAAGGAGTCCAATAGATACTTTGTTTTGGATCAGCTGAAACTCAGGGAATGATATGTTCACATAGTACAGGACAATAGCCATCCCTGTAATTGCCATTAAGGAACCTATAATGCCGAGTCGGATACTTCTCCAAATAAACGGTGTGCGAATAAATTTTTTAGTAGCGCCAACCATTTGCATGGTCTTAATAGAAAACCGTTTTGAGTACACTGCAAGACGAATAGAACTGTTGATTAATAAAACCGCAATGGCTGTAAAGATTCCGCTTATGATTAAAATCCACAGACTAAGTCGTTTTACGTTGCTATTCATGAGTGATACAAGGTCTTTATCGTATTTTATGTCTTCTACAAAATTCTTTTTTAGGTTACTTTCTGAGATGCTATCTAAGCGTCTAGTAGTCACGTAACTTGCTTTTAAGTTAACTTGAATCGAGTTTTTTAATGGGTTGTATCCTATGTCATCCAAAAAGTCTTCACCATATTCAAGCTTCATGAAGTCTGCCGCTGACTCTTTAGAAACAAACTCTGTTTGTTTTATATATTCAGAAAAAGCGAGGCTTTTTTCAAGTTGTTTTATTTCAACGTCTTTAGAACTGTCCTCTAAGTAAATAGTAAGAATAACTTGTTCTTTAAAGTTATCAGAAATAGATTTTGCGTTTAGGACTAATAATCCCAGCGAGCCAAGTAAAAAAAGGACTAGCGCAATGCTAATAACGACTGAAAAATAGGACGAAATTAAGCGGCGTTTTTGATGTTTTTCAAATGATGAACTCATGGTTAATGTCTTACAATTGTAAAAGTATAAAAAAACTTACTTAAAAGGCTAGTATTTCCCTGAAAACAAATTAATATTCCTTTGTGTAGCTGTTTCATTAAACATAGTTTTTTACTTGCTAAATAAAGCGTAAATTTGTGGTTATAATGATGTTGATATGATTTACAATTTCAATGAAATTGAAGCTAAGTGGCAAAAATACTGGTCTGAAAACAAAACGTTTCAGACCGAAAGTACTTCAAGTAAACCTAAATATTATATCTTAGACATGTTCCCTTATCCAAGTGGTGCGGGACTTCATGTTGGGCACCCTTTAGGCTATATTGCTTCAGATATTTATGCCCGTTATAAGCGTCATAAGGGATTCAATGTATTACATCCACAAGGCTATGATAGTTTTGGGTTACCCGCAGAGCAGTATGCCATTCAAACGGGGCAACATCCAGCGGTTACGACTGAAGCAAATATAAAAACCTATCGACGTCAACTCGATCAAATGGGCTTTTCTTATGATTGGTCAAAAGAGGTTCGAACCTCTTCTCCAGAATATTATAAATGGACCCAATGGATTTTCATTCAATTATTTAATTCTTGGTATAATAAATCGACTGATAAAGCAACGCCTATTAGCTCACTTATTCATCTGTTTGCAAGTGAAGGGAATAGTAATGTTCAAGCAGTCTGTGATGACTCTACATTTGCGTTTAGTGCCGACCAGTGGAATGCATTCCTTCCAAAGCAACAACAAGAAATATTATTACAATATCGATTAACATATTTGGCTGAAACCGAGGTCAACTGGTGTCCAGAATTAGGGACCGTCTTGGCTAATGATGAGATTATTAACGGCGTTTCGGAACGTGGAGGCTACCAAGTAGTTAGGAAAAAAATGACCCAGTGGAGCATGCGAATTTCTGCTTATGCGGAGCGGCTTCTACAAGGGCTCAATACGATTGATTGGACAGATGCCTTGAAAGAAAGTCAGCGAAATTGGATTGGAAAATCTATTGGCGCTTCGGTCTTGTTTAATTTAAAGGATTATGACGCCACTATTGAGGTTTTCACAACCCGTCCAGACACTATTTTTGGTGTTTCTTTTATGACCTTAGCACCAGAGCATGAATTGGTCAATCAGATCACTACAGCTGAACAAAAAGCAGCAGTTGAGGCTTACGTTCTCGCAACTGCCAAGCGAAGTGAGCGTGAGCGAATGGCGGATGTGAAAAGCATATCAGGCGTGTTTACTGGGGCGTATGCCGAACATCCATTTACCAAGGAACCAGTTCCGGTTTGGGTTGGAGATTATGTATTGGCAGGTTATGGAACAGGGGCAGTTATGTCTGTGCCTTGTGGCGACCAAAGAGATTATGATTTTGCCAAACACTTTAACCTCCAAATCCCAAATATATTTGAAGACGCTGACATTAGTGAAGAGGCCTACACAGACAAAGTTAACACGATCATTACAAGTAGTGATTTTTTAACCGGATTGCCCTATAAAGAAGCATTAAAAAAAGCCATTGACGCTTTAGAAGCTCAAAGTCATGGTTTAGGTAAAACTAATTATAGATTAAGAGATGCAGTTTTTTCTAGACAGCGTTACTGGGGAGAACCATTCCCTGTTTACTATATGGACGGAATGCCTCAAATGGTTGCTGCGGAACATTTGCCAATTACGCTCCCAGACGTTGAGAAATACCTCCCGACTAAGCAAGGAGAGCCGCCTTTGGCAAGGGCTGACATTTGGGCTTGGGATACCGTTAAGAATAAAGTAGTTGAAAATAGCCGAATTGATTATAAATCTATTTTCCCGTTAGAACTAAACACAATGCCTGGATGGGCGGGGAGTTCTTGGTACTTTAACCGCTATATGGATGCTCATAATTCTGATGAATTTGCGAGTTCAGAGGCCTTAAATTACTGGAAAGAAGTAGATTTGTATATTGGAGGAAGTGAGCATGCAACAGGCCATTTGTTGTATGCACGATTTTGGCAAAAATTCTTATTTGATCTAGGTTTTGTTCCTGTTGATGAATTTGCTAAAAAATTGATTAATCAAGGGATGATACTAGGGACTAGTGCGTTTGTGGGAAGAGTTGAAGGTACTAATGCTTTCATTTCTGCAGATAAAATTACAGACGAAACGATTCAGTGGATACATGCAGATGTTTCTTTTGTGAACTCATCGGATGAATTGGATATAGACGCTTTTAAGTCTTGGAGATCAGAGTTTAATACAGCAACGTTTATTGCCGATGACAACCGTCTTTTCAAGGTAAAAAGAGAGGTTGAGAAAATGTCAAAATCTAAATACAATGTTGTCAATCCAGATGCTATTTGCGAGAAATATGGCGCTGACTCCCTTCGTTTATACGAAATGTTTTTAGGGCCACTGGAGCAATATAAGCCATGGAATACTGCCGGTATTACAGGGGTTCATGGGTTTCTGAAAAAACTATGGAAGCTCTATATTAGTGAGGACGGTAGTGTCGTAATTGATTCTGACCCAAGTAAGGATCACTTAAAAACACTTCATAAAACGATTAAAAAAGTCACTGAAGATATAGAAAACTTTTCGTTCAACACATCGGTGTCTACTTTCATGATAGCCGTGAATGAGTTAGGCGCTAAAAAGTGTACTTCTAAAATAATTCTTGAACCTCTTTTGATTTTAATAGCGCCTTATGCGCCACATATTGCAGAAGAGTTGTGGCAGTATTTAGGACATAAAGAGTCTATCACAACTGCTAAATTTCCGGAGTTTGATGCAAGCCATTTAATTGAAAGCACAAAGGCATACCCTATTTCTTTTAATGGAAAAACACGTTTTACTATGGAGTTGTCATTAGATTTAAGCAAAGAAGCGATTGAAGAAGCAGTGATGGCCAATGAAAAAACACAAGTACAATTAGCAGGACGCGCTCCTAAAAAAGTAATAGTTGTGCCAGGTAAAATCGTGAATATTGTTGGATAATATAGATAACATCGAAGTTGTAGGGCTTATAGCTGCGAGTTTAACTACTTATGCGTTTTTGCCACAAGTTTATAAAACTTGGAAGACCAAAGATGTCTCGGGATTTTCACTACCAACGTTTTCTTTGTTTTTTATAGGGATTATATTTTGGTTAGTTTACGGGATCTATTTGGAGAGTTTGTCCATGATATTCGCAAATACAATCACTCTAATATCCTCTTTTACTCTTTTAGTCTTTATCTTTAAATACAGAAAACGTTAGTTTTTTTTAGATTCTAGGATTTCTTATGGCTAGATTTTAATTTGCCGATCAATCTGTTGATCTAATGAAATAAATGTTTCTGTTCGTGAAACGCCAGAAATGGTTTGAATTTCTTTATTTAAAACAGACATTAGGTGCTCGTTATCTTTGCAGAGAATTTTAATTAGTACGCTCCAGTTTCCGGTTGTATAATGGCATTCTAACACTTCTGGAATTCTTTTGAGTTGTTTGACGGCATCAGAATTACTTTTGGCTTTATCAAGAAATACACCTACAAATGCCATAGTGGTGTAGCCGAGTGCTTTGGGGTTTATTATAAATTTAGAGCCTGCGATAAGACCTGAGCTTTCTAGTTTTCTTAGTCTTTGGTGAATTGCAGCGCCAGAAATACCCACGGCTCTTGCAATTTCTAAAACGGGAGTTCGGGCGTCCTTCATTAAGGCTCTTAAAATGGTTTTATCAATACCATCTATTTCAGTTTTTTTGCTCAATAGTGCTTAATTTAATGGGTTTACGAATTAATAGTGTTAAAAATGTATCAATTCATAACTAAATTATATATTTAATGGGTTATATCCAAGGTATTTCACTTCTTTTTCTTTAAATATGACACCGAAACTCTCTAGTTCGCTTAATATGGGTTTGTATATATCTTTATTTGTTGGGATTTGAACCCCATATCTTTTAATTTTATTGTTTAGTATAGCTAATGTTGCAATTCCGACAGGTAAACCTACTGTTTTGGCCATCGCGGTAAATGTTTGATCATCTCCAGTACAAACCATGGTTGCATCAATTTGATGTTTTTCTCCGTTTAACTCGTACCCAAACTTATGATACATTACGATCATATCTTTATCTTTAGGTTTTAAGCTCCAGTTGTCTAAAAGTATTTTTTGTAGAATTTGAGCTGGAGATGCATTTTTTAATGTTACTTTTTTTTCAGCATTAAAAACATCTAATTCTTCTAGTTTCTCCCACAAGATATCATCTTGGTCTATTTTTAGTTTATATCTTAGTTTTAATTCAACTGAGTCTGTAGGGCTGTAAGGCAGAAATGAATTAATGAAGTCACGATAGCTCATATTTTCGCTATCTGCTATTTTATAGCTATCATCAGTTAGACCTAAGATTACAAAGATTTGCCATGCTCTACCAAATCCAACTCGTCTAATTGTACCTCTATAGAGTGTTTTTATAGTATCCAATCCATAAATCTCTTTGTATTTTAGGGAGTCGCGATTGGCATATGCTTCAAACCGTCCATATCCATCAACCTCCAGAAACTCAGTTCTTCTAAATAGACGGTGGTAGGGAATGTATTTAAACCTACCCTCTTGAAGGAATTTCGCAGCACCGCCTTGGCCTGCCAAAACAACATTGCGTGGGTTCCATGTAAACTTATAGTTCCAAAGGTTAGTGTCGCTTTCAGGAGCCATTAGTCCGCCTGTAAAAGATTCAAACAATAAAATTTTACCTCCCGATTCACGAATGCGATCAATGACCTGCATTGCACTCATGTGGTCAATCCCTGGATCGACTCCAATCTCATTTAAAAATACTAGATTTTTAGACTTTGCTTCTTCATCCAGAGCTTGCATTTCTTTGCTAACATAAGATGCTGTCACCATGTGTTTTCCAAGCGATAAACAGTCTTTTGCTACCTCTATATGAAATCTAGCAGGTAACATTGACACCACAATATCAGCACTTTTAATGGCCTTTTTACGGGCTTCTTCTTCAAATATGTTTAGTTTTAATGTATGAGCATTTGGATTATTTATAATCCATTTTTCAGCATTTGATAGGTCCAAATCTCCAATGGTTATGTCTAGTTTTTCTGAAATGGATTTATCTAAAAAATATCTTACAAGGAAAGAAGCCGATTTACCAGCTCCAATGATTAAAATTTTACGCATATTGATTAGAGATTCTTATTTTTATTGTTAGTTTGTGTACTAATGTAGTAAATTGAGCACTTTATATTTATATATGGAACGGAAAATAATTTTATTGGCCAGTATTACTGGTGGGCTTGCTGTAATTCTTGGGGCTTTTGCGGCCCATGGCCTTAAACCGATTCTTAGTGACTCTGCAATGGATAGTTTAGGTACTGGAATTCGCTATCAGATGTACCATGCTTTTTTACTGTTTTACATTGCTTCTACAAATCGTTTAACTAGCAAACAACAGTCCCTTTTATTTAAGTTAATTCTTGTGGGTGTTTTGCTGTTTTCTGGATCTATTTATTTATTGGCTACTAATGACTTGACCACATTTGAATTTAAATTCATTGGGTTTCTTACTCCCTTAGGAGGCTTGTTTCTCATTAGTGCTTGGATTAGTTTGTTTGTATATAACTTAAGAAATAAAAGTTAAATACGTTCGTCTTAATTTTAATCAATACTTTTGTAATGTAAATCAAATTATCACAAAATGTTATATCCTGGTTCAGTTACGAAAACGATTTCGTTAAATCCCTATTCTATAAGTTCAAAAAAAGTTAATTATCAGCTGTCAGCAACTGAATTGCATGAGTGCGTAGTTAATAACAAACAGGGTGTAGAAACCAAAACAGGAGCCTTGGCAATACGAACAGGGGAGTTTACTGGCCGTTCTCCAAAAGATCGTTTTATTGTAAAAGACACAATTACTAAAGACCGTGTTTGGTGGGGGGATGTTAACATCCCATTTTCTATTGAGAACTTTGATTTGCTCTACGATAAAGTCACTGCTTATCTAAGTCATAAAGAATTATTTGTAAGAGATTCTTATGCGTGCTCAGACCCTAGATATCGAACTAATATTCGTGTAATTAACGAACATCCATGGAGTAATTATTTTGCATATAATATGTTTCTAAGGCCAACAGACTCCGAATTAGAAGGCTTCGAGCCTGAATGGACAGTGATCAATGCCCCTGGGTTCAAGGCAGACCCAGAATTAGATGCTACGCGTCAGCATAACTTTGCCATTTTAAACTTTACTAAGAAGATAGCTCTTATTGGAGGGACTGGCTATACAGGAGAAATTAAAAAAGGTATATTTTCGGCGCTGAATTTTATACTTCCTGTTTTCAAAAATACCCTTCCAATGCACTGTAGTGCCAATGTAGGGCCAGAAGGGGATACTGCCATATTTTTTGGCCTTTCAGGGACTGGAAAAACCACTTTATCTACGGATAAAACACGCCAACTAATTGGTGATGATGAGCATGGTTGGACTGCTGAAAACACTATCTTTAATTTTGAAGGCGGCTGTTATGCTAAGGTCATTAATTTATCGAATAGTAGTGAACCAGAAATTTTTTCAGCCATCAAAAAAGGAGCTATTCTTGAAAATGTGATTATAGATGTTCATGGAGAGGTAGACTACTCGGATACATCTATTACTCCAAATACTCGTGTTAGTTATCCCCTTGATTTTATCGAAAACATTCAGCCAAACTCTATAGGAGAAAATCCTAAAAATATATTCTTTCTTACTGCTGATGCTTTTGGGGTTCTTCCTCCAATATCAAAGTTAAATCCAGGTCAAGCGGCGTATCATTTTATATCTGGGTATACAGCTAAAGTTGCCGGGACCGAAGCAGGTGTTACCGAACCGGTACCTAGTTTTTCTGCTTGTTTTGGGGCTCCTTTTATGCCCTTACATCCAACAAAATACGCAGAAATGTTAAGTGCTAAAATGAAGTCCTCCGGCGTTAATGTTTGGCTAGTTAATACAGGCTGGACTGGAGGCCCTTATGGTATAGGGACTCGAATGAAGTTGTCGTATACTCGGGCAATGATTAATGCTGCTATAGATGGGTCATTAGAAGCTACCAATAAGGACAACTACCATATTCATTCTGTATTTGGAGTCTTTCAGCCGAGGGTGTGCCCCAATGTACCCACAGAATTTTTGAGTCCACGCAAGACATGGAAAAATGATAAAGCATTTTATGAAACAGCTTATAAATTAGCAAAATCTTTCAGTGATAACTTCAAAAAGTTTGAAAGTTATGCCAACACAGAAATATTAGACGGCGGACCAAAATCTGTCTAGTCTTTTTGTAATAGTTTACGCAGGGTTGTGTTTAAAAAATAAAAAATTGTAATTTTATAGTCTCATACGATTCTATGAAGTATTTGTTTGTTTTGATGTTTTTTGGTTCTTTTTTTTCATGTAATTATTTTGAGAAAAAGAAGCTAAACTCTGAAACTATTTTAATTGAAGAATTAAAAACGTTTAAGTGGAATGAACTAGATCGTTACCCAACCTTCGAAACCTGTGATGCCTCTATTGATTTTCAAGAAACCAAAAGCTGTTTTGAGCAAACAGTCGTGATGCATATTTCTAATTATTTCCAAGCTAATGAGTTGGTAGTGAATCAAAAGGTAAGTGACACTATTTTGATGGATTTTTTAGTCACAAATAAAGGAAACATTAATATTTCCTATATTCAATCACAAGCATTAACACAAGATCAAATCCCAAACTTAGATTCCATTATTGGTAATAGCTTGGCAAGTTTACCAAAGCTTTATCCCGCAATTAAAAGGAGTCAGCAAGTTCAGGCGGCCTTTCAGATTTCACTAATATTAGTTGTAAAATAATGGCTGAAGATAAAATCATATTAGGTATAGACCCCGGAACCACCATCATGGGATTTGGGTTAATTAAAGTGACAGGTAAGTCTATGCAGTTTTTACAATTGAATGAGTTATTACTTCAAAAATATGATGACCATTATCTAAAACTTAAACTGATCTTTGAGCGTACCATAGAACTAATCGACACATATCATCCTGATGAAATTGCGATTGAGGCCCCATTTTTTGGAAAAAATGTGCAGAGTATGCTAAAGCTCGGAAGGGCACAGGGTGTTGCTATGGCAGCAGGGCTTTCTAGAGAAATTCCAATAACTGAGTATGCGCCTAAAAAAATTAAAATGGCAATTACAGGCAATGGAAATGCCAGTAAAGAGCAAGTAGCTAAAATGCTCAAAAGCCTTTTAGGCTTAAAAGAGCTTCCTAAAAATCTCGACTCAACTGACGGATTAGCGGCTGCTGTTTGTCATTTTTATAACAGAGGCAAAGTCACAGGAGGTAAAAGTTACTCAGGCTGGGGTGCTTTTGTAAAGCAAAATGAAAGTCGCGTTAAAAAGTAATATTCCCAGAGATTCGTATTAAAATTAATCTCATCGATCACTAAGTCAAACCATTCAATATTTAATAGGTTTTAAGCCTTTACTTTAATCAAAAATCATACACTAGTGTCAGGCATCTATATTCATATACCATTTTGTAAAAAAGCATGTCACTATTGTAACTTTCACTTTTCTACAAATCAAAACTCAAAATTGTCTTTTATTAAAGCGGTTTGTCAAGAGCTTAAGCTTCGGAGTTATGAATATTCCACTAAAGAAATTCAAACTATTTACTTTGGAGGTGGAACGCCAACTGTTTTAGAAGTTTCCGAATTATCAATAATCCTTGATGTTATTTATGATATTTACAATGTTTCTAGTAACCCTGAAGTCACATTAGAAGCCAATCCAGATGATCTTGATTCAGACACCATAATAGCTCTCTCAAAAACTCGTATTAATCGACTGAGTATTGGGATACAATCCTTTCATGATTCGGATTTAGTATCCATGAATCGAGCTCACGATTCCGAGGAGGCTAAACAATGTTTAAAAATTGCTACTTCATATTTTGATAATATCACGATTGATTTAATGTACGGAATGCCCGCCATGACAGTTGAACTTTGGAGTCATAATTTACAAACTGCTTTCAGTTTTGGAGTCAAACACCTATCCTGCTACGCTATGACGGTGGAGCCCCAAACAGTATTAGAGCATTTCATCAAAAAGGGATGCCATCCACCCATGGATGATGAGTTAGCGGCACAGCATTTTAAAGTTCTAATCGAGGAAACCTCACAACAAGGTCTAATTCACTACGAAACTTGTAGCTTTGGAAGCCCTGGGTATTTCTCTAAACATAATACTAGTTACTGGTTGGGGAAGCCTTATTTAGGGGTCGGTCCATCTGCGCATTCCTTTGACGGAAAAAAAAGAAGCTGGAATATAGCAAACAACTCTAAGTATATCAAATCCATAGAAGCCTCCGTCTTGCCTTCTGAGTCAGAAATTCTGTCCATTGAAAATAGATTTAACGAATATGTAATGACGGGATTACGAACTATATGGGGTATCTCTCTCCAAAAAATAGAAACCGAATACGGGATTAAAATTAAAAATCAGCTTCTTGAAAACGCTAAGAAATTAGTAGCATCAGATTTTCTTGTGATTGAAGACCAGCATTTAAAAATTACGACTACCGGCAAATTTCTTTCTGACGGAATTGCCTCCGAATTATTTTTAGTCTAACCAAATTTATTAAATTTACACAAAGTATATTCTATGAAAGCAGTGATTCACGTGAACAGTCGAACGTACACCATACACATCGACCAACCTTTAGATATATCAATTCCGTTAAGAGCGTCCAAAGACAATGTGAATGCGTGGTATTTACCACCGCCCAAAATATATCCCACAGTGGTCGAAGAGGGAGTTGTTAGTGTTAATGAAGGAGCTGCCGTTAATTTTAACACGATCGAGTTTAATCCGCATGCGCATGGAACACATACAGAATGTGTCGGCCATATCACAAAAGAAGTCTATACTATAAATGACTGTTTAACACAGTTTTTATTTGTAGCGGAAGTTATCACCATTGTGCCTGAGTTGTTTAATGGAGACTTTATTGTTTCCGAAAAGCAACTTCGTTATGCGATAGGTAATAAAAAAAGAGAAGCAATTATCATTAGAACACTTCCCAATACAAAAGATAAATTAAGTAAGCAATATTCAAACACTAACCCCACTTATTTAACGGAATCTGCTGCTATTTATTTAAGAGAAAAAGGAGTAAAGCATTTACTAATAGATACGCCTAGTGTGGATAAAGAAAATGATGAGGGACAATTGTTAGCCTGTCTCTTATACACATCTCCGAGCCCACGAGACCGAGGCTGATCTCG
>OJIK01000521.1_pt1 | contig 11454 bp, 10 predicted proteins | sample 1595571 | NCBI WGS metagenome assembly OJIK01 (sample SAMN05416791, study PRJEB24817) | seawater metagenome | isolation source: Sea water | place: Canada:Atlantic | collected 2013-11 | reverse complement strand
CGAGATCAGCCTCGGTCTCGTGGGCTCGGAGATGTGTATAAGAGACAGCACTTTTAGCTGCTAACTTAAGTGAAGTGCTGTTAAAAGGAATAAATAAATAAATAGTAAATATTTGTTATCTTTGTAACGTAAACTAACAATTGTTAGTTGAAATAAATATTATAATTGTGGCGAAATTTCATTCCCTTGAAGTAAAAGATATTTATAAAGATACCGACGATTGTTCGGTCATAGCGTTTAATGTACCGGAGGATTTAAAAATAACATTTAAGTTTAAGCCAGGGCAATATTTAACCCTAAGAGACACTATAGATGATGAGGATATTAGGCGTTCTTATAGTTTATGTACTAGTCCTTTGGATCATGAATGGAAAGTAGCAGTTAAGAAAATACCTGATGGTAAATTTTCAACTTTTGTAAACGAAACTCTAAAAAAAGGTGATGTTTTAAAAGTAATGAAACCAATGGGTAGGTTTGGCATTGCAATTTCTGAGACACCAAAAAATTATATTTTTTTTACAGCGGGTAGTGGTATTACCCCTATACTTTCGATATTGAAAACTCATTTAGAAATGGAACCTAATAGTACCTTCAAATTATTTTATTTGAACCGTACTGTTAAATCTATTATTTTTAAAGAAGAAATAGAACAACTTAGAAATCAATATTTCGGAAGGATTGAGTTGTTTTATTTTTTAACTAAAGAATACAGAGATGTTGAATTGTTTAATGGGAGGTTTTCAAAAGAAAAATTAGAAATAATTTTTGATAAATTAGTAGATGTTTCAAGTTTAGATGAATGTTTTCTTTGTGGCCCTGAAGAAATGATTTTTTTAGTAAAAGATGAATTGATAAAAGCTGGAATGGCTTCAGAAAAGATTCATTTCGAGTTATTTGTAACAGGTCTTTCAAAAGAAAATGTCAAGGAAACTAAAAACACTGAAATATCAGAAAGAGATCAAGTTGAAATTACCATTATAGATGGAGGTAAAGAATTTCATTTTGGTATGCCTAAAGGAGATGGAAATATTCTGGATGCCGCTTTAAATGCAGGTTCAGATTTACCATTCGCTTGTAAAGGTGGAGTTTGCAGCACATGTAAATGTCGAGTAGTTGAAGGAGAAGTGTTCATGAAAGTAAATTATGCCTTAGATGAAAAGGAAGTTGCACAACAATATGTATTAAGTTGTCAAGCTGTTCCAACAACTAAAAAAGTAATACTAGATTTTGATGTTTAGCATCAAATCCAATATATTTATATTGAAAATAAAAATTGAAGTTCAACTCGCTAAAGGTTAATAACCAAAAGTCAAAAACATAAAAAAATGAGTAAAGAACAAATAAAAAATTTAGAAACTCAATTTGAAGCACGCATTGCTCGTGATGAAAAAATTGAGCCAAAAGATTGGATGCCAGAAAAGTATCGCAAGACACATATTAGACAAATGTCTCAACATGCGCATTCCGAAATAGTAGGAATGCTCCCAGAAAGTAATTGGATTACTAGGGCTCCTTCTTTAAGAAGAAAAGTAGCATTATTAGCAAAGGTTCAAGACGAAGCTGGGCATGGATTGTATTTATATTCTGCAACGGAAACTTTAGGTATTTCAAGAGAAGAATTATATAACCAACTTCATACGGGTGCAGCAAAATATTCGAGTATTTTCAATTATCCAACGGTAACTTGGGCAGATATGGGTGCAATAGGTTGGTTGGTAGATGGTGCCGCTATCATTAATCAAGTTCCGCTCTGTAATACATCGTACGGACCCTATGCAAGAGCTATGGTTCGTGTATGCAAGGAAGAAAGCTTTCATCAACGTCAAGGATATGAAATTATGATGAAATTGGCAAATGGAACAATGGAACAAAAGGATTTAGCTCAAGATGCTCTGAATCGCTGGTGGTGGCCAAGCCTTATGATGTTAGGTCCAACAGATGCAGAATCTATTCATACAGAACAATCTATGAAATGGAAATTAAAACGTAAATCTAATGATGATTTACGTCAGCAATTTATAGATCAAACTGTTCCTCAAGCTGAATTGATTGGGCTAACAATTCCTGATCCAGACTTAAAATGGAATGATGAACGTAGTAGTTACGACTATGGTAAAATTAATTGGGAGGAGTTTTGGCAGGTTGTAAAAGGTCATGGGCCTTGTAATAAAGAGCGAATGAGAGCTCGATTAGGAGCATGGGAAGAAGGTGAATGGGTTCGTGATGCGGCTATGGCCTATGCTGAAAAAAAACAAGAACGAAAAGAAAAACAAGTTGTATAAAAACAGATAGTCATGTCAAAAAAAAATTGGCCAATTTGGGAAATTTTTGTCAGAAGTAAAAACGGATTAGAACATCGTCATTTTGGAAGTCTTCATGCAGCAGATGCAGAGATGGCTCTAGAGAATGCACGTGATGTTTATACGAGACGAAATGAAGGTGTAAGTATTTGGGTTATAGAATCTAAACACATAACAGCTTCAAACCCTGAGAATAATGGTGAATTATTTGAGCCTGCTCAAGATAAAGTATACCGCCATCCAACCTTTTACGATTTACCAGACGAAGTAAAACACATGTAATGAAAGAGAATCTCTATAACTATATTCTTGGTATCGCAGACAACAGTCTAATTCTAGGACAACGTATGGGAGAACTCTGTGGTCATGGACCAAGTTTGGAAACAGATATTGCTTGTACTAATATATCATTGGATTTATTGGGGCAAGTACGAAGTTATTTTCAATATGCTGCAAAAATTGCAGGAGATGATAGAAACGAAGATGATATCGCAATGCTTCGCAAAGAACGCGACTATAAAAATGTATTATTAGTAGAACAACCAAATTTAAATTTTGCATATACTATTGGGCGTCAGTTTTTATTTGATGTTTATCATTTAGCCTTTTTAGCTGAACTACAAAAAAGTACAGATTTAACACTATCGGCTATTGCTAATAAATGCATAAAAGAAGTGAGTTATCACGAGCGATTTTCGTCTGACTGGGTGAAGCGTTTAGGTGATGGTACAGCAGAAAGTAAAGAAAAGATACAAGAAGCCGTCAATGATTTATGGACCTATACTGATGAATTATTTCATCAAACAAAAGCTGACAAAGCGATGGTTTTAGAAAGTGTAGGAGTAGATGTTACAAAACTTAAAGGCAACTACTACAAAAGAGTTAAGAATCTTTTAGAAGAAGCAACACTCCAAATTCCCGATTCTAAATGGTTTCAAAAAGGAGGTAAAGAAGGAATTCATACGGAGCATTTAGGATATTTATTAACTGATTTGCAATACATGCAACGCACCTATCCGAATATGGAATGGTAAGATGAATAAAACGGAACAACATATCGACCCAATTTTAATTCCAATACTAGAACAGGTTTCTGATCCAGAAATCCCTGTATTGTCTATTATGGATATGGGAGTTGTGCGTTCTGCATTAATCATAAATGGTATCGTAGAAGTTGAAATCACACCAACTTATAGTGGTTGTCCTGCAATGGATGTTATAGGAGATGATATTGAAAAAGCATTAAAAAATGCTAACTACGACTCCAGAATAGATTTAATCCTTCACCCAGCTTGGACAACCGATTGGATTACACCAATAGGAAGAAAAGCGTTAGAAGATTATGGTATAGCTGCACCTTTAGAAGCTGATGCGGATAAAGAGGTATTGTTAAACGGAAAACGATTGATTAAGTGTACCAATTGCCGTTCACAAAACACAAAATTAGTAAGTCAATTTGGATCAACTGCTTGCAAAGCTTTATTTAAGTGTGAAGATTGTCAAGAGCCATTCGACTATTTTAAATGTCTTTAACTTAATATTTATAAATGAACAATAGTATTCTTATAAAAATAGAAAATCAAGTTGCTTATATAACACTTAACAGACCTGATGTATTTAATAGTTTCAACCGAGAAATGGCATTGTCACTTCAAAGTATATTGGATGACTGTGAACATAATAATGATGTTAGATCTATTGTTATTACCGGAAACGGAAAGGCGTTTTGTGCTGGTCAAGATTTAAAGGAAGTCACTAGTCCAGAATTAAATCCTGGTTTTAAAAAAATATTAGAAGAACATTACAATCCCATTATCACTAGAATTAAATCTATTAATAAACCTATTATAGCAGCTGTAAATGGTGTGGCAGCAGGAGCAGGAGCAAATATCGCTTTGTCTTGTGATTTGGTTGTAGCGTCAAATAAAGCTAGTTTTATCCAAGCATTTAGTAAAATAGGATTGATACCAGATAGTGGAGGGACTTTTTTTTTACCAAGATTAATTGGTTTTCAGAAAGCCACTGCTTTAATGATGTTAGGAGATAAAGTGACGGCTGAAGAAGCGGAAGAATTGGGAATGATTTTTAAAGTGATTTCATCCGAAAGTTTTAATGAAGAAGTTGAAAAACTAGCTATTAAATTAGCAAATATGCCGACCAAAGCTTTAGGGCTGATTAAAGAATTATTAAATAAATCAATTACAAATACCTTAGAGCAACAATTAGAATTAGAAGGAAAATTACAAATTGAAGCTGCTCTATCTGAAGATTATACAGAAGGAGTTAATGCTTTTATGGAAAAGAGAAAGCCAATTTTCAAAGGAAAATAATGAATAAAGAAACCTTGATACAAGTCCATGATAAAGTGAAACCATACATTCATCGCACACCTGTACTTAGTTCTGAATTGATAAATGAAATTACAGGTTGTAAGGTGTTTTTTAAATGCGAGAATTTTCAAAAAATGGGAGCTTTTAAAATGCGAGGTGCAGCAAATGCAATTTTAAGTTTATCAGAGGAACAGCGTAATTGTGGAGTGGTAACACATTCGTCTGGTAATTTTGCTCAAGCTTTATCATTAGCAGCAACTAAAATGAATGTTAAAGCATATATAGTAATGCCTAAAAATGCACCACAAGTAAAAAAAGATGCTGTTAAAAATTATAAAGGTGAAATAATAGAATGTGAGTCTAATTTAAAAGCTCGCGAAGCAGCAGCAGAAAAAATTAGAATAGAAAAGAATGCTACCTTTATTCATCCTTCAAACGATGATCAAGTAATTTTAGGTCAAGGAACTTCGGCCAAAGAATTATTAGAAGATTATCCCGATTTAGAGGTTATTTTTACTCCAGTTGGAGGAGGAGGTTTATTGGCAGGAACTGCTTTATCGGCTAACTATTTTTCAGATAAGTGTGAGGTAATAGGTGCAGAGCCAGAAAATGTGGACGATGCTTATCGATCTTTGAAAAGTGGGAAAATAGTATTTAATGATAATTCCAATACCATCGCAGATGGTCTAAGAACATTTTTGGGGGATCGAAATTTTCCGATCATATTAGCACATGTCAAAACTATTATACGAGTTAGTGAAGATGAAATTATCAATGCGATGAAATTGATATGGGAACGAATGAAAATAGTAGTGGAGCCTTCAAGTGCCGTTGCTTTTGCAGCATTACTAAAAGAAAAAAATAATTTTAAAAATAAAAATATCGGTATTATCATTTCCGGTGGTAATGTAGATTTAAATAATCTACCATTTTAAATATATAGTATGACAGTTGGAATTATAGGAGGTGGTACAATGGGAAGTGGTATAGCGCAGGTAGCTGCTACTGCAGGTTGTAGGGTAAATTTATACGACACCAATCAAATGGCTTTAGATAAAGCCAAAGCTTCCCTTGAAAAAATATTAAATCGTTTAATTGAAAAAGCTAGCATCGATTCTAATGAGAAGACCCGAATTCAGAATAATATTAATTATGTTGGTTCTTTAAAAGAATTAAGTGACTCTAATTTGATCATTGAGGCCATAATTGAAAATCTCGATATTAAGCAAAAAGTGTTTTTAGAGTTGGAAAATTATGTCAGTGAGGATTGTATTATTGCATCAAATACCTCAAGTTTATCAATAGCATCAATAGCTGCTTCATTAAAAAACCCTAAACGTTGTGTTGGAATTCATTTTTTTAATCCAGCACCATTAATGAAATTGGTTGAGGTTATTCCTGCTATTCAAACATCATATGAAGTGCTTGAAAAGGCAATAGACACAATAACTAGTTGGAAAAAAACAGTAGCAGTTACTAAAGATACACCTGGTTTTATAGTTAACAGAGTTGCTAGACCATTTTACGGTGAAGCTTTGCGCATTTACGAAGAAGGTATAGCAGATTTTGAAACCATAGATCATAGTTTAAAGACATTAGGTGGTTTTCGAATGGGTCCATTTGAATTAATGGATTTTATAGGTAATGATATTAATTATACAGTTACAGAAACCGTGTTTAAGGCTTTCTATTTCGATTCAAGATACAAGCCCTCATTTACGCAAAAACGGTTTTTAGAAGCAGGCTATTTAGGACGTAAATCTGGAATTGGTTACTATGAATATGATGAAAATAGCAAACGTGTCATTTCAAAAGAAATTAAAACACCTCAAAATAGAGGCTTGTCTCAGCAAATATTTGATAGGGTTTTAGTCATGCTAATCAATGAAGCTGCAGATGCATTATTTTTAAACATAGCTTCAGCCGAAGATATAGATACCGCAATGACAAAGGGAGTAAACTATCCAAAAGGTTTATTAGCTTGGGCAGATGAAAAAGGAATAAATTGGTGTGTAGATAACATGGATAACTTATACAACGAATATCATGAAGACCGCTATCGTTGTTCTCCATTGCTTCGAAAAATGAATCGAGAAAATAAAACTTTTTTTTAATGAAAGGAGAGTTGATACCATACAAGATGTTGAGTCAAGATGCTTATAGTCAAACGTTAGGTATCAAGATATTAGAATGTGAGATTGGAAGGTGTAAACTAGGAATGACAATTCGTAAAGAAATGTTGAATAGTATGGATAAAGCTCATGGTGCTATAACCTATGCTTTAGCGGACACCGCTTTTGGCTTTACAGCAAATACTCATGGGAAGTATGCGGTTTCTATCGAAACATCTATTAATCATATAGAAGCTTTAGAAATAGGGGACTACATTACAGCTGAAGTTACATTGGATCTTCAGAAAACTAAAGTTGGGTTTAATATAGTTGAAGTAAAACGTGGAAATGAATTAGTAGCTCTTTTTAAAGGAGTGGTTTATAGAACAGAAAAAGATTGGAAAAAATAAAATGATTAACGATCTGTAATTTGAGAATTAAGAAGTATAAAGTTTATTTTAACAACATTAAATCCTCAGTCTCAAAATAAATTTAACACATAAAATGGAACTTATAAGGATAGTGTTTTAGAAGCGTGTAGTACTTCAAAAATCAAAAATCGTTTAATCCGCAATTAAGAATCAAAATGGAAGCATATATCATAGACGGAATAAGAACACCTATTGGAAATTATAAAGGAACATTATCAGCTATTCGTACCGATGATTTGGGAGCTTTGGTTATTTCAGAGATTGTAAAGCGTAATCCTAATATTCCAAAAGAAGCCTATGACGATGTCATCATGGGCTGTGCAAATCAAGCAGGTGAAGACAATCGAAATGTTGCTCGCATGTCATCATTATTAGCAGGCTTGCCTTTTACCGTTCCAGGAGAAACAGTAAACAGACTTTGTAGTTCAGGATTGTCAGCAATTATTCATGCAAATAGAGCTATAAAAGCCGGTGATGGGGATTTATTTATTTCAGGAGGAGTTGAGAATATGACTCGTGGGCCCTATGTAATCGCAAAACCATCAACAGGTTTTGGAGGAGATTCTAAAATGTATGATTCTACTTTTGGGTGGCGTTTTATAAACCCAAAAATGAAAGAGCTTTATGGTGTTGACGGTATGGGAAATACTGCTGAAAATTTAGTAGAAAAGTATAATATATCTCGCGAAGATCAAGATAAGTTTTCTTATTGGAGTCAAATGAAAGCAACAAAAGCTCAAGAAAATGGGCGTTTGGCAAAAGAAATAATTGCTGTTAAAATTCCCCAACGTAAAAAAGATCCAATTCAATTTTCCAAAGATGAATTTGTTAAGCCTATGACATCTTTAGCGGTTTTAGGGAACCTTAGACCTGCTTTTAAAAAAGAAGGAGGAAGTGTCACTGCAGGTAATTCCTCAGGGTTAAATGACGGTGCTGCTGCAACTATTATAGCTTCTGAGAAAGCCGTAAAAAAATACAATTTAAAACCCATTGCACGAATTGTTAGTTCTGCAGTCATTGGTGTAGAACCTCGCATAATGGGAATTGGTCCCGTAGAGGCTTCTAATAAAGCATTGAAAAAAGCAGGATTAACCATAAACGATATGGATGTAATAGAATTAAATGAAGCTTTTGCAGCACAAGCTTTAGCATGTACCAGAGCTTGGGGTTTAGCAGATGACGATCCTCGATTAAATCCAAACGGAGGTTCTATTGCTATCGGACATCCCTTAGGAGTAACTGGGGCAAGAATAACCTATTCTGCAGCCTTAGAATTAAAAGAGCAAAATAAAAAGTACGCATTGATCACCATGTGTATCGGCGTAGGGCAAGGATATGCTGCTATTATTGAAAATGTAAATTAAAATTAAAGTCATGAAAAAACTAGAAAGCTATATTAATGGAAAATGGGTTTATGGTTCAGGTGAAGGTATTCCAATGATCGATGCTGTTACTGGTGAAATTGTGGCCTTATCTAATACCACAGGTTTTGACCTTTCTGAAGTACTGCATTATGGAAGATTAAAAGGAGAGGTTTTACGAAAAATGACTTTTCAAGAGCGTGGTAATATGCTTAAAAAATTGGCTTTTTATCTTATTAAAAAGAAGCACTATTTTTATGACCTTAGCTATCGTACTGGAGCTACAAAAGTTGATAGTTGGATTGATATAGAAGGAGGTTTTGGTAATTTATTTGCCAACGCTTCTCTACGAAAATTATTTCCTAATCAGTCTTATCATGTAGAAGGAGAACCTATTGATTTGTCGAAAGGAGGCCGATTTATGGCTCATCATATATTAGTTCCCAAAAGAGGTGTTGCAATACATATTAATGCCTATAATTTTCCTGTTTGGGGAATGTTAGAGAAATGTGCAGTTAACTGGATGGCAGGTGTTCCAGCTATAGTTAAGCCAGCGACAAATACTTCTTTTTTAACGGAAGCTGTAGTTAGAGAAATTATTGCATCGAATATCTTACCAGAAGGGTCATTGCAGCTAATTTCTGGTTCAGCAAGAAGTATATTAGATGCTGTTGAATCACAAGATGTGGTTACATTTACGGGTTCTGCAATAACAGGTAGGATGTTAAAATCACATCCTAGAATTATCAGTGAAGCAGTACCATTTAATATGGAAGCAGATTCTTTAAATTCATGTGTATTAGGAGAAGATGCAATGCCAGGGACTCCAGAATTTGATATATTCATAAAAGAAGTACGCAAAGAAATGACCGTAAAATGTGGTCAAAAATGTACAGCAATTAGAAGAATTATTGTTCCTGAAAAACTAATTGAAGATGTCCAAATTGCCATAGGGAAACAATTAGACAAGGTCATAATTGGTGATCCAAGATTGAAAGAAGTTAGAATGGGTGCTATGGTAAATAAAGATCAAGTACAAGAAGTGAAGCAACGAGTTGGAGAATTAACAAAAACTGCTAAAATGGTTTATGGTAACTTGGATGAGGTATCGGTAATTGGTGCAAATTCCAAAGATGGAGCCTTTTTAGCTCCTGTACTTTTAAGAGAAGATGATCCATTTATAAATACAGAAATTCACGAAATTGAAGCATTTGGACCAGTTAGCACACTAATGCCATATAAAACATTGACCGAAGCAATTCATTTAGCACACTTAGGAAAAGGATCCTTGGTTTCTTCTATCGTCACTAATAGTGATTCAATTGCAAAAGAATACGTAGTTGAATCCGCTACACATCATGGCAGAATATTAGTTTTAAATCGTGAAAATGAAAAAGAAAGCACGGGTCACGGTTCTCCATTACCTACTTTAGTTCACGGTGGTCCTGGAAGAGCTGGTGGTGGAGAAGAAATGGGTGGAATGCGTGGTGTTAAGCATTATTTACAACGATGTGCTATTCAAGGAACTCCGACTACCTTAACAGAAATTACAGGAATTTATCAGCCAAAAGGAGCTTATAAAGAAACGGATAAACATCCCTTCGCATATCATTGGGAAGATATTGAACCAGGAATGTCTCTTAAAACTCATAAACGAACCATAACCGATGGTGATATTGTAAATTTCGCAAATTTAACATGGGATCATTTTTATGCACATACCGATATTACTTCTCTTGATGGAAGTATTTTCGAAAAGAGGACAGCTCACGGTTACTTTATATTAGCTGCGGCAGCAGGTCTTTTTGTATATCCCAATAAAGGTCCAGTTGCTGCAAACTATGGATTAGAAGATTGTCGTTTTTTAAGACCTATTTATCACAATGATACCGTTTATGTTCGATTGACCTGCAAGCAAAAGATCGATCGAGATGAAAGAGGAAAAGAACATCCCTGCGGAATAGTTAAATGGTATGTTGAAGTTTTTGACATTGAAAATGAATTGGTAGCAATTGCAACAATATTAACAATAGTTCAGAAAAAACAAACTGTTTTTCTAGAGATGACCTCCAAAAAGATTGAAGAATGTTTAAAAAAATTGACTGAAAAATCAAAACCCAATTGGGGAATAATGACTTCACAACATATGACCGAGCATTTAGAGTTGACCTATAGAATTGCATCTGGTGAAATCCAAGATTTTGAAATAGTAACACCAGAAAAATATTTAGAAAAAGTACAAGAATCTCTTTATAACTTCAAACCGATGCCTTCAGGATTCGATTTTCCACTGTATAAAAAAGGAAAATTAGAAGAACTAAAACATGAGAATTTACAAATCTCTAAATTAAAATTATTGGAAGCAAGAAAACAATACATCAATTTTTATAAAGAAAATCCCGATGGACTAGTTAAGAATGCAGTATTTGGTTTTTTAGAAAAATATGAATGGCAATTATTAGAACGCAAACACTTAAATCATCATTTTAAACAATTTGGATTATTATAACTATGGAAGCTTACGTAAATCAAAATATACAAAACGGTATTTCAACCATTGAGTTCTTTCATCCTGCACATAATAGTTTGCCGGGGACAATTCTAGCTGAATTAGTTAAAAATATCCACGATGCAGGATCAAATAATAAGGTTAAGGTTATTGTTTTAAAAAGTGGTGGAGCGCGTACTTTTTGTGCTGGTGCTAGTTTTGAAGAGTTAATAAATATCAATGATGCAGAAACCGGAAAGGTGTTCTTTTCAGGATTTGCTAATGTTATAAATTCAATGCGAAAGTGTCCAAAATTTATAATTGGTAGAATACAAGGTAAAACTGTTGGAGGTGGAGTTGGCATTGCATCAGCTACCGATTATTGCTGTCTCTTATACACATCTGACGCTGCCGACGAATAGAGAGGTGTAGA
>OJIK01000512.1_pt1 | contig 11537 bp, 12 predicted proteins | sample 1595571 | NCBI WGS metagenome assembly OJIK01 (sample SAMN05416791, study PRJEB24817) | seawater metagenome | isolation source: Sea water | place: Canada:Atlantic | collected 2013-11 | reverse complement strand
ATCTACACCTCTCTATTCGTCGGCAGCGTCAGATGTGTATAAGAGACAGCCCCAGTTAGGCCCGATCCCGCCTGATTTGGCAGCACGATAAAATAGTAGGCTAGCACGGGAATTAGCGCAGGGATGCAAACAGTCGTCGCATAGACCCCGGGCTTTCCAGAAAAAAGCGGATTGAAAGGATAAGCGGCAATTAACGCCACCACTATAGCGAATGACAATAACGCGGCTCGAATAAATAGTGGTTCGCTGCCAATTCGGGCGGGATTCTGAGCGATAAAAACCACCATCGTCACAGCGACAAGAAGCGCTGAAATGGAAACGACAATTTTTCTTAGTGTGATATTCATGGCTGCCTTAACCGCAACTCAGCAAGGATGTGAGGGCTAGGATACCCTTAGACTTTTTCGCCTTGAGCCTGCTTATCAGCGTGATAAGAAGATCTGACTAAGGGCCCACTCGCGACATGCTTAAATCCCAACTTCTCGCCGTAGAGACGCAGCTCGTCGAATTCATCAGGGTGTACGAAGCGCTCTACTTTGAGATGGTCCTTAGATGGCTGTAGATACTGCCCCAGAGTCACCATGTCGATGTTGTGTGCAAACAGATCGTCCATTACCTGTTTTACTTCATCTAGGGTCTCTCCCAACCCGAGCATCAGGCCCGACTTAGTCGTAACCGCAGGTTTAAGCGCTTTGTATCTCTTCAGTAACTCTAGGGACCAGGCATAGTCGGCACCTGGCCGGGCCTTCTTATACAATCTAGGCACAGTCTCCAAATTGTGATTAAACACATCTGGCGGGCTGTCTTTAAGAATATCTAGGGCAATATCCATCCTGCCGCGAAAGTCTGGCACCAGAACTTCTACTTGAATGTCCGGATTCAATCTACGCGTTTCGCCTATGCAGTTGGCAAAATGTTGCGCCCCGCTATCCTTCAAATCATCGCGATCTACTGACGTGATCACCACGTAACTTAAGCCCATTTCGCTGATGGCAGAAGCAAGCTCGGTTGGTTCATCCTCATTCAGAGGATTTGGTTTTCCGTGGGCCACATCGCAGAAGGGGCAGCGACGCGTACAGATTTCGCCCATAATCATGAATGTGGCGGTACCGTTGCTAAAGCATTCCCCTAGGTTCGGACAGGATGCCTCCTCACAGACTGACGCAAGCTTGTGCTCTCTTAGCTTTTGCTTAATGTGGTTGATCTTCGGCGAGGCGGGAATCTTTACGCGAATCCAAGCGGGCTTAGTAAGGAGTTCTGTGGAGGGGATGACCTTCACAGGAATGCGACGGACCTTATCCGCACCTCGAAGCTTCTGTCCTTCTATCAATGTATTTCTGCGCTTTCTTTCAGACATTAGATCAGCATCTCAATCAGTCGGATTCGTAATATTCAAAATAACCTAACTCGCTCAGCAATTTGTTACTGAGCACCTTACTCACCTTCTGCATGAGCGTATCGTTAGCGGGCACATGGTCGGCGATCTGCGTCACGTCGAGGTTTTCATAGCCGCATGGATTGATACGCGAGAATGGCTCTAGATCCATCTGCACATTTAAGCTCATGCCGTGATAGCTCCAGCCCTTGCGTATGCGCAAGCCCAAGGCGGCTATTTTAGCATCATTCACGTACACACCGGGAGCCTTAGCTCTATTGCTAGCCGCTATGCCAAATTCCCCAAGAGTCTTGATGATTGCCTGCTCTATAAGGTCGACCAGATCGCGAACATTCATGTTACGTCGACCAACATTTAACAACAGATACACTACCAGTTGACCGGGCCCATGGTAGGTGACCTGACCGCCACGGTCTATCTGTACGACAGGGATTTCAGCTGGATTCAGGATGTGTTCTGCTTTGCCTGCCAGACCTTGCGTAAAGACTGGTTTGTGGCTCAGCAGCCAAATCTCGTCACCGCGAGCAGCATTGGCTTGCTCAACCAAATAACGCATGGATTTCCAGATCGGTTCATATTCCTGCAATCCCAATCTACGGACGATTAGCGGTTGATGAGTTTGATTCTCATCTGAATTCGATTCTGCATTGAAGTGCTTATAGCTGCTAAGTATCACCTTATAAGACCATCTTCACGCTATCGAGGGTCTTCAACTCGTCGAATAGATTCTGCAATTGATCGACGCCGGTTGCGGATATGGTAATTCTTACCGAGACATAGGTGTTTTTCTTACTCACCTGCAGCTCGATTAAATCCGAGGAGATTTTGCCAGCATGTTTTTCTACGACCGTAACAACATCGGCCTGAAATTCAATACTAGCCACGCCAATTATTTTGATTGGGTAGAGGCAGGGGAATTCAATCTTGGGGGGATCAATTTCGGTATTTGGGTCCAACTCTTTCGTCATCACCCTATCCCGAAAACATGCTACTAAACAAAAGAGTTATCCAGTCGACGAAACGTTTAAGAAAGCCACCCTGCTCCACAGCCTGCATGGAAACCACATTACCCTGATAGAGAATATTATTGTCCAGTACTACCCGAACCTCACCAATGATCTGTCTATCGCTGAGTGGCGCACGAATCACTTCGTCCACATCCACCGTGGCAGTCATTGCCTCTGCCTGACCTCTTGGAATAGTAATATAAACCTCATCTTCTATTCCTAGGTCCACAGAATTTTGCTCGCCAGAGAAAATTGGCACGTTAGTCAGCACCTGATTCGAGTCATACAATTTATGTGTCTCGTAGTAACGAAAACCGTAGGTAAGTAATTTCTGTGTCTCTATTGCGCGGGCTTCTTCACTAGCCGTGCCCATTACCACAGAGATCAGTCGCATACCGTCGCGCTCAGCTGAGGCAACAAGGCAGTAACCCGCCGCATCGGTCCAGCCGGTTTTCATTCCATCGACATTACGATCGCGGAACAATAGAGTATTACGATTCGACTGACGAATGCCGTTATAGGTAAATTCTCGCTCGGCATACAGAGGATAGAACTGCGCATGCTTGTTTATCGTGGCCTGCGCAAGAACGGCTAAGTCACGAGCCGACATCGTATTGTAGTAGAGCTCGGTGTCCAATCCGCTAACGTTCATGAAGAAGCTTTCCGACAGCCCAAGCACTTCAGCGTATTGGTTCATCATGTCCGCGAAGGCTTCTTCGCTGCCTGCAATATGCTCAGCAATTGCCACGCTAGCATCGTTTCCAGATTGGATAATAATCCCACGAAGCAGGTCTTCCACTTCGACCATCGTGTCTACACCGATGAACATTTTAGAGCCTTCCATGCGCCAGGCTTTCTCGCTGACATGCACTTCATCAGTCAGCGCTAGATTGCCATTGAGGATCTCTTCGGTAGCAACATAGGCAGTCATTATTTTTGTAAGGCTCGCCGGCGGCAATGCTTCATCGGCATTCTCTTCTATGAGTATGTGCCCAGTCTTTGCATCTATCAGAATATAGCTGGTGCCGGCTATCTCTGGCGGCCTTGGAATAATGGCGGGCGCAGCAAAGGAAAGATTGCTTGTAAACATGACCAGGGCCATGAGCCACGAGAGTCCTCTCATTCGCTTCGTAGAGTATTTTGGGCGTGATGAAATCGAGCGTGATGAAATAGAAAAAGATGACATAAAAATCCGTCTCGTTTGAGTGTGGTAAGTTGTGATATGACGAATCAATTGATGAAACTGGTCGTGGCTGTTACTCGGTGCTAGTGCGTGCTGCCGCGCTATTCAGTAACAGTGTACGGGCTTCCCAAGTTAGCAGCAACAACACTTTCGCTAACTCGTTGGATTTGTCCAGGATCAGAAATTGGGCCGACTCTAACTCGATGTAAAATTCTGTTTTTCGAAGTATTAACTGTCCGAATAAACACGGGCAAGCTAGTAATTTCTTCTACTCGGCTTGTGATTTCTTGCGCAGCGCTTAGATCCGAAAATGCTCCTACCTGCAAATATTTGCTGTCCGCAGAACTGACACGCAATGTCGCATTTCCCGCAGAATTAGCGCCTCTTACGCCACGATCACGAGAGACGCCAGTTGCCACTATAGATTCCAGCTGTACGCGAGCGGTGCCTCTGTCGGCGTAACCGAGCTTTACGGCAGCAGCATAAGATAAGTCAATAACGCGATCACCATGGAAGGGACCCCTGTCGTTAACTCTGACTACAATGCTTCTATTGTTATCCAAATTCGTGACGCGCAAGAAACTAGGTATGGGCAGAGACTTATGTGCTGCCGATGCTAGAAACATATCAAACACCTCACCGTTGGAGGTCTTGTGCCCATGAAATTTCTCGCCATACCAAGAGGCCACTCCACGTTCGTTATAGCCCTCTTCAGTTGGCATCACTTCGTAGCTCTTACCCAACACCGTATAGGGACTACGATTTCCTGCTCCGGTGCGATTTAATGGTTCTGGAATGACCTCTGGAATTGAGGAGAGATCGATAATCCGAGTCGGCGCTCGGTCCTGCGAGATACTGTAGCGACCGGCGTTCGGTGACTCTGGCGTTTGCTCAGGCGCTGGCGCTGAGCTACAGGCCATCATAGCCACTAAAATCGGTGAAATTATCGAAATTCTCAGCACGGTATTGTTCATTATCATGTAACTACCTTATTAACATAGCTCTAAACTTGGATTCTAAAATTTCTTCTTTGATTCTTTAGTGCCAAAGGGCGCCAGCGTAGTATCAGAAAAACCAAGGACACCTGAAGAATAACGTCCAATCTGACAATAATTTTAGCGGTAGCAAAGGATTATAACGGTGGTATGGCGCACAGATAGCGATCGAATCGCGCATTGAAACAATAAATCCACTATTATATGTATAATATTCAATAGCTTAGACTGATCGACTATGCCCGTGGGTTTGAATCGACATCAACAGACCGAATCCGATAAAAAGCGTGACGACTGAAGTACCCCCACGACTCATCAGCGGCAATGGCAGACCGATTACGGGCAGCAATCCCGATACCATGGCCATATTGACGAATACATAGAAGAAGAACGTTAGAGTTATGCTGCCAGCCAGCAGACGACTAAACGTGTCGTTCGCTGCATAGGCGATATAACAGCCGCGCACGAGTACGAACAAGTACATGCAGATTAGAAACAATACACCTAGCAAGCCAAATTCTTCTGCAAGAACGGCGAGAATAAAATCAGAATTACTTTCGGGAATAAAATCGAGGTGTGATTGAGCACCTTCACCCCAGCCCTTCCCATATATCCCGCCCGAGCCAATCGCGATTTGCGATTGAATAATGTTGTAGCCGGCTCCTGTAGGGTCTCGATAGGGATTGAAGAACGTTAGTATCCTGTTCTTCTGATGCTCCTGAGCGAGAAAGATATACCAAGCTGGAGATGCCAACAGTAGTGCAATAAACCCAGCAATTACGATACGCCAACGAATACCCGCGAGTAATACGACGAAGATACCCGACATGGTGACCATGATTGCGGTACCGGTGTCGTTCTGAATAATAATAAGCGCGGCCGGCACCAATATCATTACCGCAGACCAAAACAGATGTTTGAACCTTGGTGGCAGCGGACGGCTGGCTAGATACCATGCCATTAACATAGGCACGACAAATTTCATCAATTCTGAAGGCTGAAAGCTAGGAAGCCCAGGCAAATCCAGCCAACTCTTTGCGCCATTCATCTCAACTCCAACCACAAGCACTAGCCCAAGTAGCCCAAGCCCACCCGCATACAACGTAGGGGCCCATTGCCTGAAGAAATGCACATTGAATTGCGCGACGATAAACATGACTACAAGACCGACAACCATGATAAGCGCCTGTCTGCGCACCAGGGGAACATCACCACCACTGGCACTAAATAAAACGAGCAGGCCAAAGCCGCAGAGTATGCTGATACCAATGAGTAGAGGAGGATCGATATGAATCGTTCGCCAGATAGATTTACTGTATCTGGATTTAGAGCCTAGGCCACCGGACTGACGAATGAAGTCTTGGCTACTCATCGACCAGTGTAAATAATTCGTCGCCAGCAGAATCCATCGCAGCGAAATCGATTTGTAGAATGTCTAAAAGATAGGCGTCTGTTATGGCCTTAGCTATAGGCCCCGCAACACTACTTCCGTGCTCACCATTTTCGACAAAGACGGCAATCGCTATCTGTGGTTTTATGTTTGGGTTTTCTGCCGGCGCATAGGATATGAACAAAGCGTGATCCTTGTTCGGATCAGAGACTTGAATATCATCGCTTTGTAAAATTTCCTGACTGATACCGACCACCTGAGCCGAGCCGGATTTGCCTGCCATTCTATAAGGCATTTCCCGGTCTTCCATAGCTATCGCTTCATATGCCGTTCCGTATTCGCGAAATACATCATTGTAAGCGCGATGTACTACCATCGACATCGACTCCTCGATGTAGCGCCAATAGTCAGGATCGTTTACTACGACATCACTCACTGGATCTGGAATCTCGGGCTCGTAAGGCTCTCCATCAATGGCTTTCAACATACGCGGCTGTATAACTTTACCTTTGTTTGCCATGATCGAGGCCGCCGTAGCGAGTTGTAGTGGAGTCGCCCACATATAACCCTGACCGATAGAGGAGTTTATCGTGTCACCTGGATACCACGGCTCACCTCTAGTCGCTTGCTTCCACTCACGAGAGGGCAACACGCCAGTCCTCGCGTAATTAATATCGACTGCGAAGTTTTCTCCAAATCCGAACTGCCCCATAAACCCATGCATGGTATCAATGCCCATGCGGTTACCCAGATCGTAGAAAAAAGTATCGCAAGATTGATAAATGGCTTTCTGTAGGTTCGTGTGTCCATGCCCGCCGCCAATGGCGGTTCTCAACGTATAGTCGCCCCAACGATAACGCACTCCCGGTAATCGGAAATAGCCCGGATCCTCAATCGTAAATTCATAATCGACGAGGCCGTGATGAAGGCCACCCAAGCCAAGAAACGGCTTAATAGTTGAGCCGGGAGGATACGGGTTTGTTGATCTATCGAACAGAGGTGTGTTGACCTCGTCCGTAACAAGTACACTATAGTTCTTATTGCTAATCCCGGTCACGAACAGATTCGAATCAAATCCGGGCTTGCTCACCATAGCCAAGATACCACCCGTATTTGGATCTATCGCAACAACAGCACCGCGATAATGTCCCAACGCCTCTTCCGCCACAATTTGAAGCTGGCTATCGAGGTAGAGAGAAATGTTTTTACCAGCAATCGGGTTAGTGCGATCAAGTCTGCGCATGACCTGACCCCTATTGTTCTTTTCTACTATTTCATAGCCAACAGTGCCATGTAGCAGATCTTCATAGGTTCGCTCTATTCCAGTTTTTCCAATATGGTTTGTGCCACCATAGTTTTCTCGTTCTTCGTCATCAAAAGATTCCAGCTCGGCACGATTAATCTCTGACACGTAGCCTACCGAATGCGCGGCGAGATCTTTCAGCGGATATTGCCGCACAAATTGAGGTTCTATTGCTACACCCGGAAGTTTAAAATTATTTACAGCAATCTTAGATTTATCTATTTCGCTGAGGACATACCGGAGTGGCACAGAAGAAAACGGCACGCGATTTCTACTCAGACGATTGTTAAACTGCTCTCTCTCATCATCAGACAGGTCTATTAACGTGTCGAGATAGTCCAGAGTTTCGTCAAGGTCTCCAACCTGCTCCCGTACAATTGTTAAGTTGAAAATCGGTTGGTTGTCGGCGAGTAGCTGCCCTCTATTATCGAAGATCAGGCCACGGGCTGGAGGTACATATTGGGAGTGCAGTCGATTTCCATCAGAACGAGCCGAGAAGTACTCGTATTGGAAGACCTGCAGATTGACAAGTTTTATGATCAGGGCTGCAAATAGCAGCACCACAAAAACGGCAGCTACGACGAGACGGCGGCTGAATAGCTCCCGCTCTGCTTCGTGATCTTTAAGTTGCCATTTTTCTGCCATAATTGGAATTTCCTAGCTGCGCATAGAATAGTCGGCTAAGGGATTTTTTACTGAAGGATTGCTTGCCTCGATGTGTTCGACAACAAACCCAATAAATAGTTTTGCTGCCAGTACGATTTAGTTGTAATTCTGCAGTTTACCGCACTGTGGTGGGATCTTTAGTGAAGCCAGTTCAAAATTAACAACCCTCAATTGCCTCACCTAGCTGCGGTGATAAGGGTGTCCCTTGATAATGCTGATCGCACGGTAGAACTGCTCAGTAATCACCACCCTAACTAAAGGATGCGGAAATGTCAGCGCAGACAGCGACCAACGCTCCGACGCCCTGGTCAAGCATTCGGCGCCCAATCCATCCGGGCCGCCTACGAGCAAGCTCAGGTTATCGCCTCGCTGACGAAAATCCGCTATCTTCCCTGCTAAATCCTCGGTGCTGAACGATTTACCACTAACATCCAGCGCTACCACATAGTCTCCCGATGGAATCGAGGCTAGCAGTGCATCGCTCTCCTTCTTCCTACATTGATCAATATTGCTGTTCTTCGTGCGCTTAGCCATCGGTATTTCTATTAGCGAGAAGTCCAGGTCAGCCACCAGTCGCTTCTGGTACTCTGCGATACCCGCAAGAACCCAGGCTGGCATCTTGGTTCCCACACTCAGCACCCTTACCTTCACGCGGCAGGGTTTTCCGAATCAGCATCGGCTGCCGGCTTTGTTTCGAAATTCCAAAGCTCTTCCAAATTATAAAGTGCGCGCACCGGCGCCAGCATCAAATGCAGGACGACACCGCCCAGATCTACTAAGACCCATTCCGAGGCGAGCTTACCTTCCATGCCCACCACTTCCTGTCCTGCATCCTTTACCGATTTGCTTACCGAATCCGCCAATGCCTTCAGGTGCGTACTCGAAGTCCCCGTCACGATGACCATGTAGTCCGTGATCGAAGTTAATCTTTCGACATTGATGCAGCGAATCGATTGACCCTTCATGTCCTTCACAGCCTCAACAACTATTTCTGATAATTCTGTACTATTCAAACCCCAGTCTCACTCTAGTTAACTAATTCTGATAAAGGCAATTATCCTTAATGTATTGAACGACCTTGGCATCAAGCGCCGCCGACACATCATCGCCTCTGGTTATTTTTCCCCTAATTTCACTCGATGCCACATCATAATCGAAGTTCTCACAAAAAATAATCTTGCCACTAGCACTAGCCAGCATCTGTTCACTCGTGTCCACCTGCCTATGCTGAATACCAACAGCACGCAAAGTTTCATCCGAAAGAGTCGAGCCATGTCTAGGCAATACCAACAAATGACTCAATTCCAATATCTTCTGCCAATCATGCCACCTGGGCAGGCTATTAAACGAATCCACGCCGAGTACGAATACCAACATAGCGTGCCGTTTCGTCAGCTCAATCAGCGTATCCACTGAATAAGACACTCGATCCCGTTGCAGCTCGATCGGATCTATTTCTATTTGTGGATAGGAAGCAGTTGCTAATTCAAGCATTGCTAATCGATGCTCAGGCTGCGTACTAGGCAGGGCCTTGTGATTCGGCAAATGGCAGGGAATCATCTTGAGCCGCTGCACAGACAAAAATTCTAGAGCGAACAGTGCGGCGCTCACATGCCCCTTGTGCACAGGGTCAAACAATCCGCCAAGCACGACTAAGGGAGAACTTGAGGGAGAACTCATTGCCTGATATGTCCGTCCCCCAGCACGATATACTTCTGCGAAGTCAGGCCTTCAAGACCTACCGGACCGCGCGCATGAAGTTTGTCGGTCGAGATACCAATTTCCGCTCCAAGACCATATTCAAAGCCATCTGCAAATCGTGTGGACGCATTTATCATTACCGAACTCGAGTCGACTTCTCTAAGGAACCGCTGCGCCCGCGTGTAGTCCTCGGTCACAATAGATTCTGTGTGCTGCGAGCTATAAGTATTGATATGACTAATCGCCGCGTCTACATCGGCAACGATCTTTATCGACAATATTGGTGCCAGATATTCTGTTTCCCAATCCGCTTCGGTCGCCAGATTAACACCTTGGGCCAACGCTCGCGTATTTTCACAGCCGCGTAGCTCCACACCTTTTTCTAGCAATTGCGCACACAGAGTAGGCAACACTTCAGCGGCAATTTGTTCGGCGACTAGCAACGACTCTAACGCGCAGCATGTGCCACACCGCTGCGTTTTTGCGTTAATCACAATCGGTATTGCCTTCTCGATATCTGCCTTGTCATCAATGTAGACATGACAGTTTCCATCCAAGTGTTTAATTACTGGCACTTTCGCATCGGCACTAATCCTAGCGATAAGGCCTTTCCCTCCTCGTGGAATAATCACGTCGACAAATTCTGGCATGGTAATCAAAAGCCCAACCGCGTCTCGATCGGAGCGATCCAGAACTTGGACTACGTGCTCACTCAAACCTGCTTTCTCTAAGCCTGCCTTGATGCAGCCAGCTATGGCTTGGTTCGAACGAATTGCCTCGGAGCCGCCGCGTAAGATAGTGGCATTGCCAGATTTCAGACAGAGGCTAGCAGCCTCACAAGTTACATTCGGTCGCGATTCGTAAATTATGCCAATTACACCAAGAGGCACCCGCATCTTGCCAACTTGAATACCGCTAGGGCGGTATTTGAGGTCTGAGATGGCGCCAACGGGATCATCCAGAGCCGCTACCTGTCGCAGCCCCTGGATCATGCTGTCGATTCGATCGGCATTCAGTTCTAGCCGGTCGAGCAAAGCGGCGTCTAGACCCTTCTCTGTGCCTGCCTGCATATCTTGCTCGTTCGCCTGAATAAGCTGGCCTCGATTACTATCGATCGCCTGCGATATGGCGTTAAGCGCTGCATTTTTCTGCTCTGTACCAGCCTTTGCGATCTGGCGTGATGCCTGTCTCGCCTGACGCCCCAGCTGCTGCATGTAGTTTTCTATATCAGTCATTCTTGCTTACTTTTTTTGCTGTCTACTTGAAATGATGTTCAATTAAAGTGATAAGAATTCGTCAAAATCGGCAAGCCCTGCCGAGTAAGTACTAGCGCCAACGGACTCACAGCCCGTAAAGCAGCGAATTATAACCCAAATCCAGCTGTTGCGGGCCCAATGCATGGATATAGCATAGACAGGCAGCAACCCCAGCCTTTATGCTCTATACCAATCAAATTAGCCCAAACAGGTAGTAGGAATGGAATCAACACCCAAATCGGCATCTGACTCATCGCTGCGTCCCGCGACAGTTAAGCAGGCACTAATTCCGATTTTTGTGCTGATCAGCCTTCTCTCATTCTCGGTATATCTATTTGGAGCAGATGCAAGTCAGGGAGCCAACCAGATAGCACTCATCATCGGTGCCGTGGTCGCCTCGGCAGTAGGCTGGAGTAACGGGCAGGATTGGCAACAAATCGAGAATGCCATTATAACTGGAATCACAATCGCGCTGAAGCCAATTCTTATTCTGTTTAGTGTAGGCCTGCTAATCGGCAGCTGGATTCTCTCTGGCACCGTGCCGACCATGATCTACTACAGCCTACTTATCTTGGATCCAGCAATCTTCTACGCTGCAAGCTGCGTCATTTGTGGTCTGATCGCACTCAGCATCGGCAGC
>OJIK01000511.1_pt1 | contig 11553 bp, 12 predicted proteins | sample 1595571 | NCBI WGS metagenome assembly OJIK01 (sample SAMN05416791, study PRJEB24817) | seawater metagenome | isolation source: Sea water | place: Canada:Atlantic | collected 2013-11 | reverse complement strand
ATCTACACCTCTCTATTCGTCGGCAGCGTCAGATGTGTATAAGAGACAGTCTCCAGAGTATTCTCCTGCAACTACCCCTACTCTAAGAGTTGGTTTAATATGCACTTATCTTAAAATTCCTCTTTCAGAGGTTTTTATAGATTCAATAAAGACATTAAGACAGGGATCGTCTGTCTCATCCAACATAATATTAAGCTTTATTAGGGCATCATCTAATTTTAGGTCTCGCCTATAAACAACTTTATAAGCTTTTTTTATTAACGCTATTGATTCATCTGATATATTATTTCTAGACATTCCAATAGAATTTAAACCAACAACCCTTGCCGGATTAGAGGCAACTTTGATGTAGGCTGGTATATCCATTGTTATAGAAGCATTCATTCCGGCAAAAGAATGATCGCCCAACTTACAGAATTGATGAACTGTTGAAAGGGCTCCTATTACTACAGAGCTACCTACCTCTACATGACCTGCTAACCCTGCATTATTTGCAAAGACATTATTACTTCCAACAATGCAATCATGCGCAATATGAACATAAGCCATGAAAAGATTATTATGTCCTATTTCAGTAACTCCTTTATCCTGAATAGTTCCTCTGTGGATGGTCACCCCTTCTCTAAAAATATTATTGTCCCCAATAATTAGCTTAGTATCCTCTCCATTAAATTTCTTATCAGGGGTATTTTCACCAATAGTTGAAAATTGATAGATGGTATTATTTTCTCCTATTACCGATGGTCCTTTTAGAACAACGTGGCTCAATAGAGATGTACCCTTTTGTATTTCAACATCTCTACCAATAATACAAAAAGGTCCAATATTTACAGACGGATCAATTTTTGCAGATTCATGGATAATAGAGGATGGATGGATATTCACTATACCTTCCTATCAGCACATAAAATAGTCGCAGAGCAGGCTAGCTCTCCATCAACCTCAGCTCTACAAGAAAATTTCCAGATACCTCTTTTTTCATTGAGAACCTCACTATAAAGATGTATTACGTCTTCTGGGCCAACTCGCTTTTTAAACCTTGCCTTATCAATACCAGCAAAAACATAAATAGAGCCCTCTTCTGGTGTCTTATCCATACTTTTAAAACCCAAAATACCTGAAGCTTGAGCCATGGTTTCTAATAAAATAACTCCCGGCATAATCGGATTTCCAGGAAAGTGCCCTCTAAAATAATCCTCATCTGGAGTATTATTTTTTATACAGTGAATTTTTTTACCCAGATCAATACTCACTACTTCATCTATGAATAGAAAAGGTTCTCTGTGCGGAAGAAGATTTGAAATTACATCTACAGTTTGTGTATCTAGCATTACTAAATCCTTTTTTTAATGAAGATTGACGACTTTGCCCAATCTTGCTGTTTTTGGGCTGGCATTATACCAATATAATTGCCTGGGTCTTTGATGGTTTTAGTGATAAGTGTATGGGCGCCTATTATTACGTCATCACAAATAGAAAGGTGCCCCAAGACACCTGAAAGCCCTCCCATTTGAAAGTTTTTACCAATAACTGCAGAGCCAGCAATAGCACAACAAGCTGCAATTGCAGAATTCTTTCCAAGTATTACGTTATGGGCAATATGGACTTGGTTATCTAACTTAACTCCGTCATGTATTTCAGTATTACCTAATGCCCCTCTATCAATAGTGCAGCCTGCTCCAATTTCAACATTTGATCCAATGATCAACTTTCCTATTTGTTCAATCTTTATATATCCGTCCTCTGACGGTGCATAACCAAAGCCATCAGATCCAAGGACTGAGCCGTGTTGTATTATTGAATTTTTACCAATATATACATCTCTGACAAGAGAGCAGTTTGCTCTTATAACTACATTTTCTTCAATATTGCATCCAGGACCAATGTAAACATTTGCACCGATGGAAACATTAATTCCAATAACAGCTTCATTTGAAATCACAGCTGTTGGATGAGTACTATGGATATCTAACTCAAAGGAAGGCTCTTTAAAAAGACTGCTTAGTTTTGCGTAAACTAGATATGGGTCTTTGGATTTAAGGTAATTTAATTTATTATCCGTTTCAAAGTCACTATGAACTACTAAAGCTTTTGCTCTGGTAGTCTTTAAAAACTTTTTATACTTGCTATTAGCTAGAAATGTAATAGATGTGTTTGAGGAATTTTCTAGTGTGGATAAATTATTGACGACAGCTGAGCTGTCGCCGATAACTATAGAGTCAGTAAGGTTTGCTAGCTCAGCTAGTGTAAAGCTTTTCTTTTCAGTCACTACTCAGACTGAGTATTAGCCTCTGAAGCTGCAACATCTAACATTGAAGTAACATCATCAGTTAGATCAAGAGCAGGATCGCTGAATAAAATAGATTCATTTTTTTGAAGCAGAACTTTTATTTGTTTTGCTTGAATCAACTCGCCTATAATTTTCTGCATCGAAGCGCCGCTTGCAGCAAAAACTTGCTGAGCTCTATCTTCTTGAGCTTGCTGTATTTTTCCAGCTAGGAATTCTAAGTCTTTACCTTTATCTTGAATATCTTTTTGCATCTGATTGATCTCTTGTTGAGATAAAGTCTCGAGATCTTTCTGAAGCTTTTCAGCAATAGCTTGTCTTTCGGCTTGGATAGCTTGAGCTTCTTCTAAGTTTGATGAGTAATCAGCCTCTTCTTCTAGAGCCTTAAAAGCATCTACTGCAGCTTGAGTCGTTAAAACAGCAGTTCTCATGTCAATGACGGCTACGCCTTCTATTGCAAAAACTGGTCCTGATGTAAACAAGAATGCTAACAAGTAAAATTTAAATACGTTTTTCATAATTTCCCCTTAAATGGTGATGTTTATTTTATATTAATTAGAATACATTTCCTACAGTGAATTGGAATTCTTCTGTCTCTTCAAATGGCCCGGCATTTGTTGGTTTTGTAATTGCAAAGCTCATAGGACCAAATCCAGTAATCCAGGTTACACCAACACCATAAGAATATCTTAAATCATCTATTGATGGTTTATAGCAATTAATTTGGTAATCTTTACAGTTATCAGAGAAGACGTTACCAAAATCAAAAAAGAAGGCAGATCTCATAGACCTTTGATCTTCAATGAACGGAAGTCTAAATATTAATTGCAAGCTACCTTCAACTTTAATACTTCCACCAATAGGGTTTCTTCTTGTTTGGGAGTTAGCATATGGATTGTAATAAGGGGTGTCTAACTCTCCATCACCAGTTGTATCTATTAAGTTTGGGCATATCCCTTCAGAGTAATTAAATTGATAACAAGGAGCTTCTGTACTTCTAGGTCCTAAAGTATTCGACTCAAAACCTCTTAAAGACCTTGGGCCACCTGCATAGAAATTTTGAAAGAATGGAGTTTCTTCTGTATCACCAAATGCAGATAAATAACCAATCTCACCGGAGAAACCAAATACAAAGTTTTCACTTAAGGGTTGATAATATTTCTGTCTAACGCTTAACTTGAAAAAGTTTATATCGCTACCAGGCAATGTTGACGAAAGACTTAGTGCTGTTGACGCGCCATCCGTTGGGAACGTACCTCTATTAAGGGTGATTCTTTGCCATGAAGCTTGTGCAGTTAGCGTTTCAAAAATTTCACCTTCTGCATTTACAAAATCCCATATCTCTCTTGCAGGGCTAGTTCCTATGTCAATATCTGTTTTATCGTAAGTAAAGCTTAGGCCAAGTCTTTGGGTATCTGAAATAGGATAGCCAAATTGAGCACCAATACCATGAGAGTTTGTTAGATAGTTAGCGACATTATATTCACCATAATCTGTTTCTCTAAAATAAAGATTGTAGCCAAGGCTAACTCCGTCTTTTGTAGCAAAAGGATCTTGGAATGAGATATTATAGCTTTTAGTATAAACGTTTTGATTGATTCCTATTCCAACGGTATTACCCGTACCAAGAAAGTTTTGCTCTTGCAAATTAAATCCAAGCATAAGTCCAAAATCACTATAGCCAACGTTTCCGCCGATAGATCCAGTTGTTTCCTCTTCCACATCAAAAGTAATATCCACTTGATCGTTAGTGCCAGGAACCGGAGTAGTTTCAACGCTTACTTCCTTGAAATAGCCAAGCCTCTGTAGCCTAACTTTTGAATTCTCAATGCTATTATCATTTGTCCAGGCTCCTTCATACTGACGCATTTCTCTTCTTAAAACATAGTCTTGTGTAATTTCATTACCTGTAAATAGTATTTTTCTTGTGTATGTTCTATTACCAGGTGTAATTGAAAAAATTAATTTAACATCCTCTGAATCATCATTAATTTCTGGCTCCCCGCTAACCTCTGCAAATGCATAACCTTGATTACCCATTATGCTTATAAAGTATTCTTCTATTGCAGTAATCTGAGCTTGTGAATAAGTTTGTCCTTTTAATGAGTTAGTTATATCTTCATAAGCTATCTTTTCAAAAGGAATATCTCCAATTACTTCAACATCTTTTATGTTGTATTTTTTACCCTCTGAAATATTAAAAGTTATAAAAATTGATTTTTTGTTTCTGGAAAGACTTACTTGAGATGATTCTAATGAGAATTTGATATATCCCCTATCTCGATAAAATGACTCCAGAGACTCTATATCGCCTGTAAGCTTTTCTCTTGAGTAGGCATTGTTGCTAGAGAGAAAAGAAAAGAAAGAGCCCTCTGCTAATTCAAAGCCTTTGAAAAGCTCCTCATTAGAAAATACTTCATTTCCAATAATATTCATTTTTTCTATTTTCGCACTCTGACCTTCATCAACTTCAATATTTATCTCGATTCTATTTCTTGGAAGCTTTACCTCTTCTATCTCTACTCCGGCACCATATCTACCATTTGATGCATAGGATCTCACCAGCTCTGATTTAACTTTTTCTAAAGTGGATCTCTTATAAACTTCGCCCTCTTTAACACCAACTCCATTAAGACTTTCTATGAGCTGTTCAGTTTTTAGAGCTTTATTTCCGGATATATCAATAGCTGATATTGAAGGCCTTTCTGTAACTGTAATGATTAAAGTGCTGCCATCTTTACCAATTTGAACATCATTAAACTGTTCAGTTGCAAAAAGAGATCTTGTAATATCTGAGGATTTTCTAGTATTAATTTTATCTCCAACACTTATCGGAATAACATTAAAAATGCTACCAGTAGAAACTCTTTGCAATCCTATTATTCTAATATCTCCAACTAAAAACTCTTCAAATGCGAATAGTTGTGATGTTAATAAAAAGCCTAGTAGATATAATTTAAATGTTTTCAATTAAGTTCCTAAAAAAACCTTGATACGTCATTAAAAATGGCAAATATCATTAACGCTCCGACTAAAACTGCGCCACTGGTATAAATAAAATTTTCTGATTTTTCTGATAACGGCTTTCCTCTCAATGCCTCTATGCCGAGAAGCGTTAGCTGACCTCCGTCAAGAACAGGAATTGGTAATAGGTTAAGAACGCCTAAGCTTATACTAAGAAGAGCCATTAGATACATAAATGGAAGGAGGCCTGCCTGTGCTGTATTTCCAGCCATCTGAGCAATTCCTATGGGTCCACTAAGATTCTCAGCTCCCATATTTCCAGTCAGCATTTTACCAATAAACTGAAGTGTCTTAATGCTTAAGTTATATGTTTCATAAACGCCTTTTGAGACAGCCTGTATAAATGATCTTTTTGTACCAAATGAAACCCCTAATACTCCAATTTCATCTCCAGTATCATTAATGAGTGATCCAATACTTACAGGTAAATCAATTACATTATTATCTCTTAAGACTTTTATAGAGATATCTTTATTTGGCATAGATGATATAGATTCTCTTATATCACTTGCATAATCTACTCTTGAATTACCAATACTCAAAACAACATCATTTGCCTCAATCCTTGCAATATTAGCAGGACCACCTGATATCGTTTGACCAATTATGGGCTTCATTTTATATTCAACTGCCAAGCCTAAGTAAGTCAATGGCTTCGTTTGTGACTCTGATGTAGGCAAAAAATCTTCAACATAAATATTAACATCTACGATTTCATTAATATCTAGTCTTTTTATACCTAAATCTATAAAGCCAGTAAATCCAGCGAGTGATAGTAATTCTAAATTTAAATCCTTTGATTCATTTACATTTACAGAATTTATAGAGGATATTCTGTCTCCTGGAAGAATAAATTGATCGGAAGATTTAAGTACAATTGAGCTATCAACTTCTTTAATTACTGGGACTGTTTGAGGATCAGGAGTATTTAAGAAAATTATAGAAAAAATAAAAATTGATAGAAGAAAGTTTGCCAATGGTCCGGCAACCATAATAGATGCCCTTTGCCATTTTGGTCTAGAGTCAAAGGTATTTTTTATCTGATCATCTGTTAATTGCTCTCTAACCTCTGGCTCTAACTCAATAAGCCTATCAGTAATCATAGAAACATAGCCACCTAAAGGTAAAAGAGATAAGGCAATTTCAGTACCGTGTTTATCTAATCTTTTGTAAATAACTGGCCCCATACCTAAAGAAAACCTCTGAACATGCACTTTGCACATTCTTGCAACTATGAAATGACCATACTCATGAATAGTAACTAGAACGCCTAAGAGAACTAGGAAGGATGCTATGTATATTAATGCTGTCATAATTATTTTAAGTGAGGGATTTTACCACCTTCTCCGCCTCCCTGCGTGATTGATTATCTATTTCGTAAATTGCCTCTATGCTTAAATTATTAGACAAAGGCATCAGGTCAAAAGTTCTATAAATAACATCGTAAATTTGACTAAACTTTATCTTATCTTTTAGAAAGCTCGAAACTGCTATTTCATTTGCAGCATTGAAAACAGTTCCAGAAGAACCTCCAGAATTACATATCTCTCTAGCTATATTAACTATATAGGCTCTATCTTCAGGGAAATCTTGGAATGAAAGATTTAACGAAGAAAAATCTATTTCTAAGAAGTTAATAGGCAATCTATTTACTCCGGAAAGTGCGTGAGATATTGGAACTCTCATATCAGGGTTACTCATCTGACATATGCTAGATCCATCAACGTAAGTGACAATTGAATGAACTATACTCTGAGGATGAACAACTAGCTTAAAGAGCTTTTCATTCAAACCAAAAAGGTATTTTGCTTCAATAAGTTCAAGACATTTATTAACAAGTGTTGCTGAGTCTATTGAGATCTTAGATCCCATTTCCCAATTAGGATGCTTCAGTGCCTGCTCCTTAGTTACCATCCCAAGCTGATCTAGAGATTTATTAACAAAAGGTCCCCCAGATGCAGTAATGATAATTTTGGAAACATCTTCCTTGGCCTTTTCTCCAACTAAACATTGAAAAATTGCATTATGTTCGCTGTCTATAGGTATTACCTTGGTATTAAATTCTTTAGCTAATGGTAAAATTATATCTCCAGCAACAACTATGCTTTCTTTGTTCGCTAGAAGTATGGTTTTTCCTGTTTTAGCTGCCATTAGAGTTGTCTCAAGACCAGAAAATCCTGATATAGCTGAGATTATTACATCTATATTAGGGTCATTTAGTAAATTATGCAGTTCATCTTTTCCAGATAAAATTTCTGTCTTAGCATTAACTTTTTCAATTAGCGTTTTTTTATGATTGATATTTTCTAGATAAATAAAAGCAGGAAAGTGTGTATTAGCGATCTCTGAGGCTTTATCGATATTTGAGTGAAATGCCATACCGTAAAGATTTAAACTATCTGTATTTTGTGAAATAACATCGAGTGCGCTATCACCGATACTTCCAGTTGCTCCAAGTAAAAGTATATTTTTCATTAGGCAAGGTAGGTAATTAAAACAACAAGGATAGGCATAGAAGGAAGATGTGAATCTATTCTGTCCAAAATACCACCATGACCTGGAAGGATTGACCCTGTATCTTTAACCCCGCTTTGTCTTTTAAGAAAACTAAAAAAGTAATCTCCAGCAAAAGAAAAAAAAGAACCAATAATCAATAAAGGAATAATAAGCAAATTTAGATTTAGGATAAAAGATAGAAAAACTCCAAATAATACTGCTCCAATAACTCCTCCGATAAAACCTTCAACCGTTTTATTTGGGCTGATATTTTTTAACAAAGGTGTTTTACCTAATGCCGATCCAATCAAGTAGGCAGAGCTATCAGAGATGGCTGAATTAAAAACAATGATTAAAAAAAGATAGAAATTGGACACTGCTAAAAAACTATCATGATTAACCAGGAAAATAGAGCTAGCCAAAAAACCTAAAGGCAGTGAAGATCTGAGAAATGTATTATTAAATGAAATATTTTTAAATTTATCTAACTTATTCAAAATCAAGCAGAGACTAAAAAAGACCCATAGTGTAGAAATACCTAGGGTATAAAAAAATAAAAATTTAGATGAAAATGCTACAAAAAGAGCTAAAAATATAACAATTGAAATAACATCCAAGCCAAAACTCTTGTCTTGAGAGTTTGCCCTCCATTCAGAGATTGCGAGAAAAGTTATAGCAATAGTAGCGGCATAAAAAAAATATAAATTTTCTAAATAAATCAAGGTAACTAGCGGCAGGACTATCCCTAGTCCAGTTAATGACCTAGTTATAAACTTTGATTTAAACTCTTTTTCCAAACCTTCTACTCACTTTTTTAAAACTTTCTATACATTTAATAAAATCTTCTTTTGAAAAATCTGGCCAGTACTTATCAACAAATAATATTTCTGAATAAGCAACTTGATATAAAAGGAAGTTACTTATTCTTCTATCGCCTCCAGTTCTGATTAATAAATCAATATTGCTTACTGGGGAGCAAGAGTATTCATTTATAAGATCTTCATTTATATCTGATAGTTGAATTTTTCCTTGTTGGACTCTGGATGAAATTTCTTTTGTTAAGTCTACAATATCCTGTCTGCCTCCATAACCAAGAGCAACATTTAATTGTAGTGAGGGTTTTTCAGAAAATGTAGTATTTTCTGCTTCTTCAATTTTTTGTATTATCTTTTCTCCGAACTTATCTGTATGACCAAAGAACTTTAGCTTAACTTTTTGCTCTGTAAGTTCAGGTACTTGGTCTTCAATGGCCTTGAGTACTAATTGTTTTATTGCCTCTATCTCAGGCTTTGGTCGAGACCAATTCTCAGAACTAAATGCATATAGTGTTAATGAATCAATATTTTGCCTTATAGATTCCTCAACTATAGCCCTAACAACCTCAACTCCTTGCTTGTGACCCTTACTAACATTTAAAGAGTTGGCAATAGCCCACCGACCATTACCATCCATAATAATTGCAATATTTTTAGGAGTTTTTTGAGAGATTTTTTTGATTATGTTAGCCATGATTGGCTATCTAAATTTCTAATAAGTCAGATTCTTTATTTTTCAGCTCTAAATCTACAAGACCTATAAATTTATTAGTTTCTTTTTGAATAAGGTCTTCTAGGCGCTTAAGATCATCTTCAGAAATATCTCCAGCTGACTGGCTTTCTTTAGCTTCTTGATTAGCATCTCTTCTTCCATTTCTAATAGAAACCCTTGCATTTTCAGCTTCAGATCTAGCTTGCTTGATATAATCCTGTCTTGTCTCTTCCGTTAAAGTAGGCATCGTAACTCTTATTAGGTCTGATGAGGTGCTAGGATTTAGACCTAGATTTGCATTCATAATGGCTTTTTCTATTTCAGGTATTAAGCTTTTATCCCATGGCGAGATGACCAATGATCTGCCCTCTTCAACATTAATATTTGCCGCTTGGTTTAAAGCTGTCAAGTTACCGTAGTAGTCAATTTTTACATCATCCAGTAAAGATGGATTAGCTCTACCTGTTCTAATTTTATTGAACGCTTGATGAAGTGATGAAAGTGATTTATCCATTCTCTCGGAAGTCTTGTTGATTAAATCATTCATATTATGATATTAACGTACCTATTTTCTCACCGCAAACTATATCTTTCAAAGCATTTGGAGTATTAACATTAAAAACTCTAATTGGTAAATGGTGGTCTCTTGCAAGAGTTAATGCAGTGGCATCCATTACTTTTAAGTTTTTTGATATAGCTTCATCAAATGATAATTCTGGATAGAAATTTGCATTTTTGTTTATCTCAGGATCTGCATCGTAAACGCCATCCACTCTAGTGGCTTTGAGCATTAGCTCAGATTGAGTTTCAATTGCTCGAAGACATCCAGCTGTATCTGTTGTAAAAAATGGGTTGCCTGTTCCTGCTGTAAAAATAACAACATACCCGTCACTTAGAAGTTGGATCGCAAGTCTTCTATCATAATGCTCAACCAATCCACCCATAGGGATAGCAGACATTACTCTAGTTTTAATACCAGCTCTTTCTAAAGAATCTCTTAAGGCAATACCATTCATGACTGTTGCAAGCATGCCCATATGGTCACCTGCAACTCTATCCATACCTGCTTTACTTAATTTTTCGCCTCTAAAAAGATTTCCACCACCTATAACAATGCCTATTTGAACACCTAGGTCTGTGCAAGAACCAACTGAAGAAGCCATGCTATCTAGAATTTTAGGGTCTATGCCGTGCTCATCATCACCAGCAACAGATTCTCCGCTAAATTTTACGAGGATTCTTTTGTGTGAAAGTGTAGACATGAATTATTTTAACTGCTCAGCTACCTCGTCTGCAAAACTCTTGGTTGAGACCTCAATCCCTTCACCAACTTTAAGTCTAGAGAAAGATTCAATTTTTGCATTATTAGCTTCTAATAATTTTTGAATAGAGGTATCTGGATCTTTAACAAACCCCTGAGACATTAATGAGACTTCAGATAAAAATCTATTTAACTTACCTTCAATCATTTTTTCCATGATTTCTTGAGGCTTTCCTGATTCTTCTGCTTGAACTAAATATATTGCTTTCTCTCTTTCAAGAACTTGAGGATCAATATCATCCTGTGAAAGACATAGAGGGTTAAAAGCTGCAACGTGCATTGCGATATCCTTTGCAAGAGACTCATCTCCACCGGAAACAACTACAAGAGCTCCAAGCTTTGAGTCTGAGTGAAGGTAAACTCCTGCACTCATTCCTGAGCCAACATTTACTGTTTCAAGTCTTCTTAATTGAATATTTTCACCAATTGTTTGGATTAAAGCCTTTCTTTTTTCTTCTATTTCTGAGTTTTCAAATTCTGAAATATCATCAACTTTTTTAGCAGATATGTAGTTATGAACTTCGTCTGTAAAAGCTATAAAATTACTATCTTTGATTGCAAAATCAGTTTCAGAATTTATTTCAATTAAAGTTGCAAAACCGTCACCTTGAGAAGTTCTTAAAATGCCATCCGCTGCAACTCTAGAAGCTTTTTTCTCAGCTTTTAATGCGCTATTTGATCTTAATAGATCTAAGGCTTTCTCGATATCTCCATCACATTCAACAAGTGCTTTTTTGCACTCCATCATAGCGACACCAGTCATATCTCTTAACTCTTTTACTTGAGATGCTTTAACTTCCATTTTTATTTTTCTTCCTTTTCTTTGGTTTCTTCAACTGCAACTTCTTCAACTGCAACTTCTTCAACTGCAACTTCTTCAACTGCAACTTCTTCAACT
>OJIK01000509.1_pt1 | contig 11576 bp, 9 predicted proteins | sample 1595571 | NCBI WGS metagenome assembly OJIK01 (sample SAMN05416791, study PRJEB24817) | seawater metagenome | isolation source: Sea water | place: Canada:Atlantic | collected 2013-11 | reverse complement strand
TCTACACCTCTCTATTCGTCGGCAGCGTCAGATGTGTATAAGAGACAGAGATATATCACCTTAAATAGGCGGTTATATCTTGTAAAGTAGGTCATTAATAAGCTTTTAAAGATACTAATTTAGTGAAAATGAGAGCCTAAAATAGCACTCAGCTTATCTAAAAAATATCCATATGTTGATATAGGAAGGCTTAATTAAGGCAGTAAAAAAAGGGCGTTTTTACGCCCTTAATTTTTAATTATTTAATTGTTAGGTCTTTTATTTACCAATACAGAACGAGCTAAATATTTTTCCAAGTAGATCGTCTGAAGTAAACTCACCGGTTATTTCGTTTAAAAATTGCTGCGTTAGGCGCAGCTCTTCGGCCAAAATTTCACCTGCAACATGCATTTCAAGCTGCGTTTTACCCGTATCTAAATGATAAGCTGCGCTCTCTAAAGCGTCTAAATGACGGCGACGAGCCATAAAGCCACCTTCTGTTGCGCCGTCAAAACCTATACAGGCCTTCAAATGTTCACGAACGAGCTCTATACCTTCAGCGTTTTTAGCACTTAAACTTATGACCGGGTATTGTTGGTTTTCATCCAAGCCTACAACATCACCCGACAAATCGGCTTTGTTTCTGATCACTGTAACACCCATACCTTTTGGTAATTTTGCCATAAACTCTGGCCAAATTTTATGTGGGTCGGTGTCTACAGTATCGGTGCCATCAAGCATAAATAAAACGCGGTCGGCTTGGTTTATTTCATCCCATGCGCGCTCAATACCTATTTGCTCTACGCGGTCAGGGCTCTCACGAAGACCTGCGGTATCGATAATATGCAGTGGCATGCCATCAATATGGATGTGTTCGCGCAGTACGTCGCGGGTGGTACCTGCTATTTCGGTTACGATTGCTGCCTCTCGGCCTGCTAGGGCATTTAGTAAGCTTGATTTACCCGCGTTAGGACGACCTGCAATCACAACACGCATACCTTCGCGCATTATGCTTCCCTGTTTAGCTTGGTCAGTTACGGTGTTTAATTGGTTTATAATTGCGTTTAGATCGCCCGATACTTTGCCATCTGACAAAAAGTCTATTTCTTCATCTGGAAAGTCGATTGCTGCTTCTACGTACATACGAAGATGAATTACTTTTTCAACCAGTGTTTCAATGTGTTTAGAAAACTCACCTTGAAGTGATTGTAAGGCGCTTTTAGCTGCTTGTTCACTGGTGGCATTAATTAGGTCACTAATTGCTTCTGCTTGGGTTAAATCAAGCTTGTCGTTCATAAATGCACGCTCTGAAAACTCACCTGGTTTTGCTAAACGTACACCTTCTATTTTGCTAATTTCTTTAAGTAGCATATCAAGCACAACTGGACCACCATGACCTTGCAACTCAAGTACATCTTCACCAGTAAATGAGTTAGGTCCGGCAAAATAAATGGCAATACCTTGGTCAAGCTGATCGCCATTTAAGTTTTTAAATGGTACATAATCGGCGTATCTCACTTTTGGTATTTTACCAATAACTTTTTCAGCAACGCTTTTGGCAAGGCTGCCAGAAACCCGAATAATACCAACACCACCACGCCCAGGTGCGGTTGCTTGTGCTGCAATTGTGTCTTGATTGATCATGCTATTTAATTTACCAACAATGTCTACGTTATGGCGCTATTGTAACCTATGAAATTACCACTCGCGAATGCTCTGATAAAAAATGGGCAATAAAAAAGGCGACCTAAGTCGCCTTTATAATAAGTAGGGCTAAGTTAGCCTCTTACTTTTATTCCTTTCTTTTCCATACCGCGATAAATATAAAGCATTTGCGCGATTGAAATAAGGTTAGATACTAACCAGTAAAGTACTAAGCCTGATGGGAACCATAAGAAGAATACAGAGAAGATAACCGGCATAAAGGTCATCATTTTTTGCTGCATTGGATCGGTAACCGTCATAGGTTGAAGCTTTTGAGTTATAAACATACTTGCACCAAATAAAATTGGTAATACGTAGTATGGGTCTTGTGCTGATAAATCAGTTAACCAAAGCATAAACTCAGCATGGCGAAGTTCTGTTGATTCTAAAAATACATAAAACAACGCTAAGAAAATAGGCATTTGTAGCAAAATAGGGAAACAACCACCCATTGGGTTTACTTTCTCTTTTTTGTACATTTCCATAGTAGCTTGACCGAATTTTTGACGGTCATCACCATATTTTTCTTTAAGAGCTGCCATTTTTGGTTGAAGGGCACGCATTTTAGCCATTGACGTATATTGCGCTTTAGTTAGCGGGTACATCAATGATTTAACAATAATAGTGATAGCAATGATTGCTAAACCCCAGTTACCTAAACCGCCAACATTTATATCAAACAAGCCAAAGAATGAACCTTCGCCAGAGTATAAAAACTTCAGTAGTTCAAATAGTGGCTGTGAAATAAACCATAACCAGCCGTAGTCTACAGTTAGGTCTAAGTCAGGGTGAAGCGCTTCTAATACATCAGACTCTTTAGGGCCCATGTAGTAAATAGAAGTAATGGTTTGCTCTGAACCGGCTTGAACATTAACAGGTTCTGCTTTTGTACCAATGATAGCGGCGTTACTGCTTGTAATTAAGCTATAAAGGGTGTTGGTTTGGTCTTGCTTTGGTACCCACGCACTTACAAAGTAATGTTGAATAAATGCAATGTAACCACCTTGCGTGCTTTCATTTAGGTTTTTGTCGGCCATGTCAGAAAAGCTATACTTTTCGTACGGTTCTTCGTCTGTACCGTAAGCTGCACCTAAATAGTTTTGATCAACTAAGCTGCCTTTTTCTTGTACTGTGCGCTTAACTTGTGTGTAAAGCTGCACTTGAATAGGGGCACTGGTTGTATTGTTTACTGTGTATTCTAAGCCAACATCATACTGACCTTTTTTAAATACATACGTTTTAGTAAAGCTAACACCGTTGCTATCAGTAAACTGTAACGGTACGCGTAACTCATCACCTGTTAAGGTATAAGACGTTTGTTCGCTGTGGTAAGTAGGGCGACCGTTTGCAGATGCGTCTGGGCCATTTAAACCAATTAAACCACTTTGTGAAAAGTATTGATTACCATCAAATTCACCCAGCAGCATGAAAGGTGTTTCTTCGCCTTTCACTTCTTCGTATTGAAGTAAGTCCGATTCAACAATATCACCACCTTTGGTGTCGATTTTAACTTTAAACACATCTGTTGTTATTTCTATAACAGAACGTTTAGCTAATGTTGTTGAAGCCGGTAAGCCAGAGTCTGACGATGAAGGTATAAAATCATCCGATTCAGTTGAATTTGCTTGTTGCGTTTGTGTTGTGGCACTTGGATCGACTTTTGGCTGGTTATAATCATTATTCCATTCTTGGAACAATAAAAACGACACTAGCATTAGGCCAATGAATAAAAACGTGCGTTGCGATTCCATAACAGCTCTTATTTCTCGTGTTGGTGGTTAATATGGGTTATTTTTTCAGGTACTGGGTCATCACCACCTGAATGTAAAGGATGGCATTTTAATATGCGTTTTAATGCTAACCAACTTCCTTTTATCAATCCATGCAATTTAATTGCTTGAATTGCGTAATGTGAGCAGCTTGGATTAAAACGACAATGCGGACCTAATAGCGGGCTAATCCACTTTTGATAACCGCGGATCAATAACACTAAACATAATGTCGGTAAAGCAACAAGTGGTTTGAGTAACCTCATGATGTTTATGCCCCTAGTTAAATTTAGTGAGATAGATATCATGTATTTAAAGGCTCTATTGGAAATTTTAAATGCATGATTAAAAGGTGAGCTAAAGATACATTAATTAACCCTGTAATTCTATTGCTATTGGGTTTGTTTATTAGATTTAGCTGATTTGTTTGGGCGTTTCTTAAAGGGTGGAGGCTTAGGTGCACCTGGTTTACAGCGTTCGTTGATTTTTCGCCATAACTTGGTCAGTTGCTTGGTTAATTCTTCATTAGACTGCTCGTCAATGCCATTTTTAACCATAAGCACAATATCAATGTTATCGATGTTGTGTTGATTTAAACGAAAACTTTCGCGAGCAAGACGTTTAATACGGTTTCGTTGGCATGCCTTTTTTACACGTTTTTTAGCAACAGTAAGTCCTAACCTAGGTTTTTCTTGGTCATTGGGTTTAGCTAATAGAGTAAAGTAAGGAGTTGCAGCCCGAGCGGGTTCGTTAAATATACGAGAGTAATGCGAGGGAGTTAACAGACGTAACTCCCTGCCAAAGCTAAAGTCTTCCACTTATAAATTAAGCAGAAAGAACTTTGCGGCCTTTAGCGCGGCGACGTGCTAATACTTTACGGCCATTTACAGTTGCCATGCGAGCACGGAAACCGTGTGCACGTTTGCGTTTTAAAACGCTAGGTTGAAAAGTTCTTTTCATAACAATCTCATCCGATCGGTTAAAGTTAAAACATCCTATGCAGGTCGCGATCCTGGCACAGGTGCCATTGCGAGCGCGAGATATTATAGATGAAACGACCTAAAGTCAATCATAATTACGCGTTAAGCACCGTGTTTATTAAGCAGGCAGTTAGTGATCGTAAAGCGCGATCTAGTAGGATCATCATAAATAAGAAGTTTTCCACAGCCCTTGTATAAAAAGTGAATAAAAGCGGGGGAAAAGTAAATTGGATCGTAAAATTGGTTCGCGATCTTGGTGTTATTTTGTTATGATCTGTTATCAGGCTAATAATTAAAAATTTAATTAAATCAGGTTGTTAGCTTTTTTTCATGTCGTTATACATAATTTTATAAAAATCAGCCTTTTACTTGTGGATAAAGTGCCTTCATAATACTTGGTCTTGGGCCGCTTATTTGGCTATTTAAACGCAATAAATGCATGGTTTTTAACCATTTTTGATGTGCGGGAATAAAAATTATATCTCTGGGAGTTTAACTGTGTATCTGTCGGTTTGGCAAAGTTGTTTATATGTATTGCAAGATGAATTGCCTTCGCAGCAGTTCAGTATGTGGGTAAGACCACTTCAAGCAGAAAGTACCGAAGATACTCTGACTATTTATGCACCTAATCGCTTTGTGCTTGATTGGGTGAGAGAAAAATACCTTAACCGCATTAACGAACTACTCGTCGAGATTTGTGGTGACGAAGCACCGGAACTTCGTTTTGATGTAGGTAGCAAACCACTTTTAAGTACACAGGTTGCACCTGCTACAGAAACACAGCCTGCACCCAGTATTCAAGCATCAGCAAAGCAACAGCCGCGTGAGCAAAAACCGGTTGTTGAACCCGCACCTAAATCGGGCTATAAATCAAACATTAAAGAAAACTACACCTTTGATAGTTTTGTTGAGGGTAAATCTAACCAATTAGCAAAAGCGGCTGCAACTCAAGTGGCCGATAACCCAGGCTCTGCATTTAACCCTGTATTTATATACGGTGGTACGGGCTTAGGTAAAACGCACTTACTCCATGCTGTAGGTAATGGCATTATGGCAAATAAGCCTGATGCTAAAATTGTGTATATGCATTCAGAGCGTTTTGTACAAGATATGGTTAAAGCACTACAAAATAATGCAATAGAAGAATTTAAACGTTATTACCGTAGTGTTGATGCATTAATGATTGATGACATTCAATTTTTTGCCAATAAAGAACGTTCTCAAGAAGAGTTTTTTCATACCTTTAATGCGTTGCTTGAAGGTAATCAGCAAATTATTTTAACTTCTGACCGTTACCCTAAAGAAATTGAAGGGGTAGAAGACAGGCTTAAGTCTCGTTTTGGTTGGGGATTAACAATTGCTATTGAGCCACCAGAGCTTGAAACACGTGTCGCTATTTTGATGAAAAAGGCGCAGCAGAGTAAAATAAATTTACCTCATGAAGTGGCTTTTTTCATTGCAAAAAAATTACGGTCAAATGTACGTGAACTTGAAGGCGCACTTAACCGTGTAATTGCAAATGCAAACTTCACTGGACGTCCTATTTCTATCGACTTTGTAAAAGAAGCACTGCGTGACTTATTGGCGCTGCAAGATAAGCTCGTCACAATTGATAATATACAGCGTACAGTGGCTGAGTATTATCGAATTCGTGTCTCGGATTTACTTTCTAAACGCCGAAGCCGCTCTATAGCAAGGCCTCGTCAGGTTGCTATGGCGCTGTCTAAAGAATTAACCAATCACAGTTTACCTGAGATTGGAGACGCGTTTGGTGGTCGTGACCATACAACGGTTTTGCATGCGTGTCGTAAAATAAAATCGTTACGTGATGAAAGTCACGAAATTAAAGAAGATTATCAAAATTTAATAAGAACATTGTCATCTTAGGGCTGACTTTTTTATGCAAATAACAATATCAAGACAACAATTTTTAAAGCCATTGGTTCAAGTATCGGGCGCAATTGAGCGTAAGCATACGTTACCAATTTTATCTAACGTTTTGTTAGTAGTAGAAAACGGACAGCTTTCGATGACAGGGACCGACCTTGAAATTGAATTAGTGTCTGGTGTTTTTGTTGGTGATGATATTGCCGATACAAAATTAACTTTACCTGCTAAAAAGTTACTCGATATTTGTAAAAGCCTACCTGAAGGTTCAGACATTACGTTAAGCTTACAAGACCACCAGTTGTTATTAACGAGTGGTAAAAGTCGTTTTTCACTCACAACGTTATCAGCGGCTGACTTCCCTAATTTAGAAGAGTGGGATGGTGAAGTTGAATTTCAACTAACGCGTTTAGAGCTTCGTAAATTACTTGAAAGCACGCACTTTTCAATGGCAAACCAAGATGTACGTTATTACTTGAACGGTATGTCGTTTGAAGTTGATAACAGCGATATTAAAACGGTGGCTACCGACGGGCACCGCTTGGCGATTGCACAGAAAAAACTTACTCAATCACTGAATACTCAACGCCAATTAATTATTCCACGTAAAGGTGTGCAAGAAATCATGCGCCTTATGGTTGCCGACGATGAGCTAGTGACTATTCAATTCGGTGCTAACCACATTCGCATTATTGACATTGAGTTTACGTTTACCAGTAAACTAGTTGATGGTCGTTTTCCTGATTACCGTCGTGTACTTCCACGAGGCGGTGATAAAACAATTATTGCCAACCGTGAATGGTTACGAAATGCTTTTCAGCGTGTATCTATTTTATCAAATGAGAAGTTTCGTGGCGTACGCTTAAACTTATCAAATGGTTTATTAAAAATTACTGCCAATAACCCAGAGCAAGAGCAAGCTGAAGAGGTTGTTGAAGTAAATTATCAAGGTGATGAGTTAGAGATTGGTTTTAATGTTTCATATGTTTTGGATGTATTAAACACATTAAAAACTGAAGATGTACAGTTTACGTTAGCAGACTCAAACAGCAGTGCACTAATAGAAGGTGCTGGTGATGATGAAGCAATGTATGTTGTTATGCCTATGCGTTTATAAGATCACAAACATATAATGAGCTTAAGTCATTTGAGCCTCAAATATTTTCGTAATATTGAGGCGCTGACGCTAGAACCTGTTAATGGCGTAAACATTATATATGGTGAAAATGGCAGCGGAAAAACCAGCCTTTTAGAAGCTATTTATTACCTTTCTCACGGCAAGTCTTTTAGAACACCAAAGCACAAAAGCATTATTGCACACCAACAAGAGCAATTTGTAATTCATGGCCGTAAGACGGTACATGATTTATCAATTCCTATTGGTATTAGCAAAACGCGTTTAGGTGAAACAAATTTAAAGATTCAGGGAAAAGCGAGCCGAAAAATATCTGAGCTTGCACAGCTTATGCCTGTTCAAATTATTACGCCTGAGAGCTATTCCTTATTTTTTGGTGGGCCAAAAGAGCGTAGAAAGTTTTTAGACTTAGGTTTGTTCCACGTGGAACATGAGTTTTTTTACTTGTGGCAATCGTTTAATAAAGTATTAAAACAGCGTAATGCTTTACTAAAATCTAAGCCTAAGAATTATTTTGACCAAATTAAGTTTTGGGACAAAGAATTTGTTAGACTGGCTGAAGAAATAAATAAATTAAGATTGGCGTATATAAGTAGGTTTAAGCAGCAATTTTTTGATAAAATGTGCCCAGAATTAACGCTTATACGCGATTTAGAAATGACGTTTAATGCAGGCTGGAAAGAGAGTGAATCTCTTGCAGATGCGTTAGAGCAAAACTTTGAGCGAGATGCTCGCCAAGGATTTACAAGTAAAGGCCCACATAAGGCCGACTTTAGTTTCAGTGTCGCTGGCAACAGTGTAGAGAATACGTTCTCACGCGGGCAGTTAAAGTTATTATTGTATGCGTTAAAAGTAACGCAAAATAGCTTAATTGAGTCAGAGACCGATAAGCAATCTATATTGCTAATAGATGATTTACCCTCAGAGTTAGGCGAAGATACAAAAGAGAAAGTTGGGCAATTATTGTCTCACTGCAGTTCTCAAATATTTATCTCTTCAATTTTATCTGAGAGTATTTCTGCTGTGGTGGAACCCATGCAACGAGAACTAAAAATGTTCCACGTGAAACATGGCAACCTAATAACAAGATAAGTGGGATTAACCATGTCTGAGAATTATGACTCGTCGAGTATTAAAGTACTTAAAGGATTAGACGCAGTAAGAAAGCGTCCTGGGATGTATATAGGGGACACCGATGATGGCACAGGCTTACACCACATGGTGTTTGAGGTCGTTGATAACTCAATAGACGAAGCCCTTGCTGGTCATTGTGATGATATTTTTGTAACGATTCACTTAGATGGCTCTGTATCGGTTAGAGATAATGGCCGTGGTATCCCAGTGTCTATCCATGAAGAAGAAGGCGTTTCTGCTGCCGAAGTAATCATGACGGTACTTCATGCTGGTGGTAAGTTTGATGATAACTCTTATAAAGTATCAGGCGGCTTGCATGGTGTGGGTGTTTCGGTTGTAAACGCACTTTCAGAAAAATTAAAACTAACTGTGCGTCGAGAAGGTAAACTTCATGAGCAGTTTTACACTATGGGTGTGCCAGATGCGCCACTTGCTGTTATTGGAGATTCTGAAACAACGGGTACAGAACTACGTTTTTGGCCAAGTGCAGAAACATTCACTAATTTAGATTTTCATTACGATATTTTAGCAAAACGCCTACGTGAACTGTCGTTCCTTAACTCGGGCGTTAGTATCATTTTAAATGATGAGCGTGAAGAAAATAAAAGCGACCACTTTAAATACGAAGGTGGTATTCAGGCATTTGTTGAATACATTAACCGTAACAAAACACCTATTCATAAAGGCGTTTTCCACTTTACACATGAGCGTGTAGAAGACGGAATTAGCGTTGAAGTATCAATGCAATGGAATGACGCATACCAAGAAAACATTTACTGTTTTACAAATAACATTCCACAACGTGATGGTGGTACTCACTTAGCCGGTTTTAGATCTGCGCTAACACGTACACTTAATAACTTTATGGAAAAAGAGGGCTTTAACAAGAAAGCAAAAACAACCAGTAACGCAACCGGTGACGATGCGCGTGAAGGTTTGACTGCTGTAATTAGTGTTAAAGTTCCTGATCCTAAGTTCTCTTCGCAAACAAAAGATAAGCTAGTATCTAGCGAAGTTAAGTCTGCCGTAGAACAAGCAATGGCTGAGAAGTTCACTGAGTTTTTATTAGAAAACCCAGTAGATGCAAAAATTGTTGTTGGGAAAATTATAGATGCATCACGTGCGCGTGAAGCGGCACGTAAAGCGCGTGAAATGACACGTCGTAAAGGCGCAATGGATCTTGCAGGTTTACCGGGTAAATTAGCCGATTGTCAGGAAAAAGATCCTGCACAATCAGAACTTTATATAGTGGAAGGGGACTCTGCTGGCGGTTCAGCCAAGCAGGGTCGTAACCGTAAGAATCAGGCGATTCTTCCGCTTAAAGGTAAAATTCTAAACGTAGAAAAAGCACGTTTTGATAAAATGCTGTCTTCACAAGAAGTTGCAACACTAATTACTGCATTAGGTTGTGGTATTGGCCGTGACGAATATAACCCTGAAAAACTACGTTATCACCGTATTATCATCATGACCGATGCGGACGTAGATGGTTCTCACATTCGTACTTTATTGCTTACGTTCTTCTATCGTCAAATGCCGGAAATTGTAGAGCGCGGATATATTTATATTGCTCAACCACCACTTTATAAAGTGAAAAAAGGTAAGCAAGAGCGTTATATTAAAGATGATGAAGGGTTAACTGAGTACCTTACGACATTAGCATTAGAAAATGCAGAAATACATGTAAATGAATCTGCACCAGCATTATCAGGTCTATCTCTAGAAAATTTAGTGAAACAGTTCCGTAAAACACACGAAACAATTAAGCGTGTATCACGTTTAATACCAGCTGATATATTAGAGAAAATGATCTATGGTGACGTTATTGCTATAGAAGATTTTAAAGTAAAAGACAAAGTAGAATCTTGGACAGCAAACCTTTTAAAGCAGCTTTCTGATCAAGACGGTAACGGCTCTATATATACTGTAGAAGTTAAACACGACCAAGAGCGAAATGTGTATTACCCAAGCTTCAATGTACGTAAGCATGGTATAGATACAGTGTACGATTGTGATTATGAATTTATTGACTCAAAAGAGTTTTTATCAATTCAAAACCTAAATAAAGCTGTAAATGGTTTAATGGAAGAAGGTGCTTACGTTAAACGTGGCGAAAAAATTAAACCAATAACGGAATTTGAAGAAGCGTTAAACTGGCTAATGGCTGAGTCAAAACGTGGTCAATACATTCAACGTTATAAAGGTCTAGGTGAAATGAACCCAAATCAATTATGGGAAACAACCATGGATCCAGAGTCACGTAGAATGCTGCAAGTAACTATTGAAGATGCGATAGCAGCTGATCAATTGTTCACTACTTTAATGGGTGACCATGTTGAACCGCGTAGAAACTTCATTGAAGATAACGCACTTAAAGTCGCTAACTTAGATGTTTAGTATTTAAAGCTTTAAGATAAAAATGCCCGATCATCAAATCGGGCATTTTTTGTTTCTAACCTTGCATAATATTTAATAAATTATGAAACATCTAGGCAAGGACACTAGGCTAATAAAGCGACAAACGTTATAATTAGCCTTATTTAATACAATATAACCATAGATTCGGAATGTTATGAGTACCTTTAATATAAAGACCTTTCAAGGACTAATACTGCAGTTGCAAGATTATTGGTCACGCCAAGGCTGTGTAATCGTTCAGCCATTAGATTTAGAAGTAGGGGCAGGCACATTTCACCCGATGACATTTTTACGTTCAATTGGTCCTGAGCCAATGAGTAGTGCTTATGTACAACCATGTCGTCGACCTACCGATGGGCGCTACGGTGAAAACCCAAACAGATTACAGCACTACTACCAGTTTCAAGTTATGTTAAAGCCTTCACCAGATAATATACAGGAGCTTTACCTTAACTCATTAAAAGAAATGGGTATTGACCCACTTGTACATGACATACGTTTTGTAGAAGATAACTGGGAATCACCTACATTAGGTGCCTGGCTGTCTCTTATACACATCTGACGCTGCCG
>OJIK01000506.1_pt1 | contig 11639 bp, 8 predicted proteins | sample 1595571 | NCBI WGS metagenome assembly OJIK01 (sample SAMN05416791, study PRJEB24817) | seawater metagenome | isolation source: Sea water | place: Canada:Atlantic | collected 2013-11 | reverse complement strand
GCCTTCATAGTCGTAATTATCGCCATGCACTAGTTTTGCTTTTTTAATAAATGCCAAGACATCACTGCGAAGGCGATTTCCTTGCGCTTCTGCTTTGCAACGCGGGCAACCTCGGCCCAGAAGGTGCTTATTAGGTGTTTGCTCAAACACGCCATGCGAGGCGCAGACTATTTTTATCTTTGTAGAGTTATTGAGGTAGGTCACCAGCGCATAACCATACTTGTCGGAGTGCACTTCCTTCGCTTTTTCAATGAAACTAGCAGTGGTTACCGTGTAAACGCCCCCACATTTTGGACATCCCCTTCCCTGCTTATGCATATGTGGAGTTTGGTCAAAAGACCCGTGTTCACTACAGATAATTCGGACCTTTTTTTGCCATTTGAATACTCAACCACAGAATAATCATACTTAGTACCGTGAACAGCCCTAGCTTGCTCTATAAATTCGGCAGTACTTAATGTCCTGCTTCTGGCTCTTCGATCAGCCTAATAACGGTCCAACCCATCATGGATGACATCGAGTAGGTTAGGTGTGCTTAGGCTGTGCTCGCCTATGTAGGCAAAGACGTTTTCCCAACGTCGCTGCTTAGTTCGACCGGCGCGCGTTGTGGTCACGTCAATATTGCCTGCGCAAATGTAGTCTGACCAAACAGAACTGAGCATTCTAGGCTTCTTACGAGCAGCTGTGCTTAGTGCTTTGTAGGCTGCAATTTTGATCTGTTCTTCAGCACTACGCTCTCTATTAGGATCGCCATCACGCGCGTCATCAACGCCCGGTACGAGCTGCTCAGCATAATGGTGGAAGTCATCATTATGCTCAAAGTCTCCCGCGTTAAGTCGCTGCTTGCGCAGTAGAGCTGTTGCAGCCTTCTCTATTTCTGTTTCTGTAAAGGCGTTAGAACCGCTGTTCCCCATTAGCTTCAGCTGCAAATCAAACTCGTCATTGGCTGCAGCGTAGGCGCAATGAAGTTCAGCTTCTGTGTACTGGCCCAGTTTGAGTCGAAGCGGATGGGTAAACCTAGGTCTGCCAAGATGCTTTAGACGAGAAGGCCAAGAGCGTTCGTAGAAAAGGCTATTTTTGAGTGATCTAACGTAGCGTGGATAATTGTTTGGCATGCTTTTCTACCCGATTCCGTAACGATTTACGTAACCGTGGGTCTGTTATATGAAAATAAGCCTTATATAAAAAGAATTTAAATATAGGAGATGGTGCCCCGGAGAGGATTCGAACCTCTGACCTGCCCCTTAGGAGGGGGCCGCGCTATCCAGCTGTGCCACCGGGGCTTGATCGGTGAAGTGTAGAAAAAATGCCTCGAAAATTCCCTTTACCTTAATAGCTCAGCTTTAAGGGCGCGCCAAGGGGCGTATCGTAGAGTGTGGTGCTTGACCGAGGATCAGAGTTTATCACAGTCTTTGTGAGATTTTCGCGGGGTTTCTTGCTCGAGCAAAAGCCACTCTTGAGTTTAGTCGCCGAACTAGCGGCCCAAGAATTAGCTTAAGTAGTAACCTGAGGTTTGCCAGTAAAAGCCACGGTGTTAGACTCTGACTCGCGTCGAAATCTCGCGCTTAAACCACCCGCTAGCAGGCATCTATGACTCTCACTTGGCACACCAAACCTTTCGACGCGCTCAGCAACTCAGAGCTTTACTCCATGCTGAGGCTGCGTAGCGAAGTGTTTGTGGTTGAGCAAGACTGCGTCTACCTTGACCTCGACAACATCGATCAGAAGGCCCATCACGTTATTGCGATCAATGCAGAGCGAGAGGTGGTTTGCTGCGCTCGAATCGTCGCACCTGGCGTGAAATATGACGGCGCCTCGATCGGACGCATCGTGACAAGCCCTTCGCTTCGAGGTTCAGGCCAAGGTAAGGAGTTAGTGAGGGTTGCAATCGACGCCTGTAGCACCCTCTTTTCAGGTGAAGCGATAACCATTTCAGCGCAGCAACATCTCGAAGGATTTTATGAAGCGTTCGGCTTCGAGACGACTTCGACGCCCTACCAAGAAGACGGAATCCCGCATATTCAGATGACACGTACCGCGAACCGATAAAAAGCAACGTCACTTGCCTGCCGCATTAGCGATCGAGTGACTCGGCTGACACTACAACGCTCGCTGTTTGATCGAAGGCCCGGGACAGCGCCCTTGCCTCATCAAACTGCCCCAATACTGCCTCGCGGCGCTCAGGCCAACGCAGACTCACGGCAAGCACGCAAATGAGTGAAACGGCAAAACCTGGAACAATCTCGTAAAGATCGAAAATTCCGCCGACGAGGTTAGACCACACCACGACTGTAATGGCGCCGGCCAGCATGCCTGCGATTGCGCCTTGAGCCGTCATGCTGCGCATAAAGAGTGACAATAAAATAACTGGCCCAAACGCAGCACCAAAGCCTGCCCACGCATAACTCACTAAATCGAGCACGCGGCTTTCTCGATCCATCGCGATAACTAACGAGATGAGTGCCACGCCCACAACCGCAAGGCGGCTCACCATCACGAGTTCGCTGCTGCTCGCGTGCGGGCGGAGGAATGTTCTGTAAAAGTCTTCGCTAATAACCGACGAACACACAAGCAGCTGCGAATCGATAGTCGACATTATTGCCGACAAGATTGCGGCGGTGATCACGCCTGCCATCCATGGATTAAACAGTGCCTGACTCAGGCTAATAAAAACGGTTTCGGGATTCGCAATCGGCGCAGCCGCGAAATAGGCCATACCGGCGAAGCCCGTAGCGACGGAACCTGCGAGCATGATCACCATCCAACTCATTGCGAGGCGGCGCGCTGAGGTTAATTGGGCGGGGTCTTCGATAGCCATGAATCGCGTGAGAATATGCGGCTGGCCGGCGTAGCCAAGCCCCCAAGCTATCAGACTCAATAATCCAAGCGCACCAACATCGCCGAAAAGATCGAGGCCAGTTGGATTAATCAGGGCTACCTGATCCAGTACTTCGCGCGTGCCGCCTACTGCCGAGAATACAGCAATTGGCGTCATTACCAGTGCAGCGGCCATGAGACACGCCTGAATCGCATCGGTCCAAGCAACTGCTAAAAAGCCGCCTACAAAGGTATAAGACACGATGACTACCGCGCCAATAATCAATGCAGCCCCATAATCGAGACCGAAGCTGCTTTCAAACAGAATTGCCCCGCTGACTAGCCCTGATGCGGCGTAGAAAGTAAAAAACAGTAAGATGACTGCCGCCGATAGAATCCTCAACAGCCTGCTGTCGTCTTTGAAACGGTTCTCGAGATAGTCGGGAAGCGTGAGGGAATTATTAGCGTGAAAACTAAACACCCGGAGCCTGCGAGCAACGAGGATCCAGTTTAGGTAGGCGCCAACGACCAGGCCGATACCAATCCAACTTTCCTGCAAACCAGATAAATAAACAGCGCCGGGCAGGCCAAGGAGAAGCCACCCGCTCATGTCTGACGCGCCTACAGAAAGCGCGGTGACCGCAGCGCCTAATTTGCGGCCACCGAGTAGATAGTCCCCGAGATCATGTGTCTGGCGATAGGCACGAATGCCTAGTAACAAAATGCCAAGCAAATAGACGACAAACGTCACTAAAAGCGGCCACTGGCTAGTCGAAGCCTGTGCTGCTATAGGCAAAGAATCGATAATTTATCCCTTTTTTCTTATTAATCTATTCATTCGTCGCGACTCTGCACGCAGTGCTTTACCAAGAAGCCGCTTTTGAGAGGGAGACACTAACATGCTCCCTCGCCCAAGTTCCAACTAGCCTTCCCTAAATACCCACAGAAAGTACCCACAGACAGCACCCATAGACAGCACCCATAGACAGCACCCACAGAAGTTCTTCCCGTTACCTCCAGTATTTTATAAAGTAAACTATTTGTTAATTGCGCCGAAAGCGTAATCAACCGCCTATGGAAAACCTTATGACTGACCTGTCACTCTTACCTAAGACTCAAGCGCAGCTGGTGGGCCGACTGAAAAGCCGTGGGCCGCAGTCGATCAAAATACTCGCCGGGCAGCTCGAGCTGACAACGATGGGTGTGCGCCAGCATCTCACGCAGCTACAGGAAAAAGGCTTTGTTAAACACGCTCAACTCAGTCATCAGACCCGAGGACGCCCGGTTACGCTGTGGAAGCTGACCGAACAGGGACACAGCTTGTTTACCGACGGGCACGCACGCATCGCCGTCGCGCTCATAACCGAAGCTGCAAAGACCTTCGGCGACGCCGGTCTGCGCCAACTCATCGACAATGACAACGCTTCAATGCTTGCAAGCTACCGAGCCGAAATTCCTGATCCCCAGCTCAGCCTGAGTGACACCTTAGAGGCGCTCTGCGCGAAACGCACAGCCGAGGGCTTTCTGGCCGAGCTGAGGCTGACCCCAACCGGCTGGTTGCTCATCGAGAATCACTGCCCCATTTTCGCCGCAGCGAGCAGTTGCTCTGCCCTTTGCGCAGCCGAATTCTCTCTTTTCGAAAAACTGCTCGAAGGTCACGCTACAATCGAGCGAGGTGACTATTTATTAGACGGTGCGAGACGCTGCGCTTATCGAATCCAACCCGTCGTTTCGCAGCAATAGAAACCTGCGCTAGGCTATCACCCTCATTACAAAAACTAATCACGAAACCTTTGCGCAGACGCGATATACTACCCAACTATTTCAAGTGCATAGCTTCGATAGCGTCGCTTTTACTTCATTTTTAATTCATACAATCACCTAGCCTTCTGCCGCTTGTCTCTACAGAGCGAGCCGACGGTGCAGCGAGACTGGGAAAAGAGCACATCATGGCGCAAAAACATTCGAACGAACCGGTAGATGAATTCAAGCCGCGCAAGCTGTTCTCCTACCCAAAGTACTGGGCAGAGTGTTTCGATACTGCGCCATATCTGCCCATGTCGCGCGCCGAAATGGATGAACTCGGCTGGGACAGCTGCGACATTATTATCGTGACCGCCGATGCGTATGTAGACCATCCGAGCTTCGGCATGGCTGTTGTGGGGCGCTTGCTCGAAGCACAGGGCTTTCGCGTAGGTATTATCGCGCAGCCAGAATGGGACAGTGCCGAACCCTTTAAGCAGCTCGGCAAGCCGAATCTATTCTTCGGCGTCACCGGCGGCAACATGGACTCGCTGATCAATCGCTATACTGCGGATCTCAGGCTCCGTAACGACGACGCCTACACACCGCATGCCGAGGCAGGCAAACGCCCCGACCGTTCGGTAATCGTCTACAGCCAGCGCTGCCGCGAAGCCTATTACGATACACCGATCGTTATTGGTGGTATCGAGGCAAGCCTCAGGCGCATCGCCCAATATGATTATTGGACCGACGCCGTGCGCCGCTCTGTGCTTATCGACTCGAACGCCGACATCCTGCTTTACGGTAATTCCGAGCGCGCACTCGTCGAGGTCGCACACGAAATTGCTAATGGCAAAGAGGTGAAAGAACTTTGGCAGATGCGCGGCGCAGCCGTGGTACTCAAAGACTTGCCAGAAGGCTGGACAGAAATAGACTCGACGCGTATCGATTGGCCTTCAAAAATCGAAAGCATCCCAAACCCGTATGACTTTCACGATCGCGAACCAGACGCCGACGCTGCTGCGAAGGCCGAAAAAGAGACGATCGATGCGCCGGACACAACCCAGGCGATCAAAATAATTCCGATGCCTCTGCAGCGCAAAGAAAAATACGACGCCAAGACAACCTACATTCGCCTGCCCTCGTTTAGCAAAGTGGTTAACGATCCTGCGCTCTACGCGCATGCCTCGCGCGTGCTGCATCAAGAAGCGAATCCCTATAATGCCAAGACTCTTGTGCAGCGTCACGACACGCTCGAGGTATGGGTTAACCCGCCGCCCATTCCTCTCGAAACAGAAGAAATGGACTGGGTATTTAGCTTCGACTACAAGCGCCGCCCTCACCCTTCGTATGGCGACGCACGAATTCCCGCCTATGACATGATTAAAACGTCGGTCAATATCATGCGTGGCTGTTTCGGTGGCTGCACGTTCTGTTCGATTACCGAACACGAAGGCCGCATTATTCAAAGCCGATCTGAAGAATCGATCCTCAGCGAAATCGAGAAAATTCGCGACATGGTGCCAGGTTTCACAGGCACTATTTCAGACCTCGGCGGGCCTACCGCCAATATGTATAAGCTCAACTGTAAATCGCCTGCTATTCAGAAAACCTGTAAGCGGCTGTCGTGTGTTTATCCAAGTATTTGCAAACACCTCGAAACCGACCACAAGCCGACAACCCAACTCTATCGAAAAGCGCGTGCAATCCCGGGCGTTAAGCGCGTAGCGATAGCAAGCGGATTACGTTACGACCTCGCATTAAAAGATCCCGAGTACATCGAAGAACTCGTCTCTCATCACGTTGGCGGTTATTTAAAAATTGCGCCCGAGCACAGCGAAGACAAGACACTCGCTAAGATGATGAAGCCGAGCATCTCAGCGTATGATGAATTCAAGAGACTGTTCGATAAATTCTCCAAGAAAGCCGGCAAAGAACAGTATTTGATTCCTTATTTCATCGCGGCACATCCAGGCAGCGACGACGACGACATGCTCAATCTTAGCCTGTGGTTAAAGGAGAGGAAGTTTAAGCCAGACCAAGTACAAACCTTCTACCCTTCGCCGATGGCTCTTGCGACGGCAATGTACTATTCCGAACGTAATCCGCTCGAAAAAGTGCGCTATAAAAGCGACAAAGTGAAGGTGTCAAAAAACCTAGAACAGCGTCGCTTGCAGAAAGCATTCTTGCGCTATCACGACGAAAAAAACTGGCCAATGCTGCGAACTGCACTCACCAAACTTGGGCGCACGGATCTGATTGGCAATGAAGAGAAGCATTTGGTGCCGCATGAACAAGCCAAAGGCAGACCTATGGGTGGAGGCAAGCCGGCCCGAGGTGGCCGTGGCAAGAGCGCAGGCCAATCGGCTCGCGCTCGGCGCTAATCCTACTCTTTAGACATTTCCTCTTCGAGTTGCTCAATCGTTGCGCCTCGAGGAGGGACTTTGCGCTCTTCGCGCGTTTTGATATGCCACTCGATATTACTTAATATTCCGCGCAGAATATTCATCTCCATCACATCAATGCGGATGCGCCCGAAGAGCCGGCGCATTCTCTGCATGAGTTGGCGGGGATTGTCTGGGTCGTGAAACCTGATCGCGATCATCACCTTCTCGAGGTGCGCGAAGAAACGCTCGTTCTCGTCTGCGGTAGCTCGCTCTTGATCCCAAAAATCATCTTCAGGTAATTTCACCGCGTCTTCTCGGTGGCGTGCCCGCTTTGCTAGTTCATACGTAATAACCATCACCGCCGCCGACAAATTAAGCGAACTGCATTCGGGCGAGGTTGGTATCTGAACGTGGTATTGACAGAGTTGCAGCTCTTCGTTATCCAGGCCCGAATCTTCGCGACCAAATACTAGGGCAACTTTGTTGGTCTTGTGTTCTAGAAAGACCTTATCGGCGCAGCTTTCGCCGTCGAGCATGGGCCACGGCAGCTTTCTCGATCGAGCACTGGTGCCAATAATAAGACCGCAATCGGCAACCGCCTCTTCGAGCGTGCTGACAACACGCGCGTTCTCGAGTATATCGACCGCAGAGACAGCTCGTGCGGTAGCCGCACCGCTAGGAAAATCCTCGGGATCGACGAGGATTAACTGTGTAAGCCCCATGTTTTTCATAGCCCGAGCAGTAGCGCCAATGTTGCCAGGATGCGAGGTATTAACGAGCACCACCGCTATTTGGCTTGGATCTAATGCTGGCATCCATTCGGCAGCAGAGGGCTTTTTCTCAATGTTCAAGTGGAGGATTCCTCGGGAAAATGCAGTAATTTCGTATTATAGCAGTATGCACGCAGTGATCGACTAGCCAAATAACGCGGGGATATCGATAAACAAATTCATCGCATCACCACTCTTCTGTTATCATCGTGTCATTGGAGACCTCTTATCGCAGCCTAGATTCGGCGGCTCTCTCGCTCTTTACTTTTTCTGCTTTCGCCTCGCGCGCCTATCTATCGAGTTTATTTCTCGTAAATCGGCGAAAAACTGTGCACGCAGGGATCACCTTGGTAGAACCACGTTGATAGGACCGGTTTAATGCACCCAATGATAAATATTGCGCTGAAAGCAGCGCGTGATGCCGCCGAGGCGATAGCCCACAGCAGCGATAGACTCGATCGAATTAAAGTGATTAACGACGAGCCCGATTCGTTTCTAACGTCGATGGACCTCGATTCCGACAAGACGCTGCAATACCACCTACTCAAAGCCTACCCCGATCACAGCATCGATTCACGCGCAACTGGCCTCCGTGCCGGCGCGCGTAAAGACATCGTCTGGCTTATAGACCCCCTCATTGGTAATCGTAATTTCGCGCGCGGCTACACTCAATTTGCTGTGTCGCTTGCCTGCAAAGTAGACGGCGTAATTCAACACGCAGCTGTTATCTGCCCGATGACAAACGAAGAATTTGTCGCCTCTCGTGGCGGTGGCGCACAGCTCAATTCACGACGACTCCGCGTCGGCCGTGAGACAGAGCTTGTCGCTGGCGCGCTCGTTGGGCTTAACGGCGAGGCAGACGATATTGAGACGCTGCTCGATTTGCAGCGCGCTGTCGTTGCTGCCGGCGCTCGCGTGCGGATCTCAGGCTGTACAGCCTTAGACATCGTGAGTACCGCCGCAGATCGACTTCAGGGCGGCTGGGCGCCCAACGATGTGGGAGCTGGTCACTCAATCGATGCAGCCGCTTTAATACTTAAAGAGGCAGGCGGCTTAATCGGCTCTGAGCTTGCAAGCCCAGACTACTCTAGCGCCCAAGAACTCTTATTTGCCAACCCTAAAATTCTTAAGCAGATGGTTAAGCTACGTCAGGCTAAGAAATAACCGCTTTCAATAGCAATCACACAGGGTAGGCGCGCCATGTCAAACGAGTCATCGAATACTAGCCAGCACACTGAGACGCCTACCCAACAAAAAAAACACAGCCTCATTGAGGGCTCGATCAAGGCCTCACTAATCCGTATGACTTTGCCGATGATCGTCGGCATGTTCATGATGTTTACGTTTAGCCTTGTAGACACATTTTTCGTTAGCTTGCTTGGTACCGCCGAGCTCACGGCTATCAGCTTCACCTTCCCCGTCACCTTCACCATCATGAGCCTCGCGATCGGCCTCGGCATTGGAGCCTCAGCTGTCGTCGCCAAATACATTGGCCGCGAAGATCTCGAGCGCGCGAAAGAAAGCTCGACGGTCATCAACTACGTTGCGCTGCTTTTCGCTGCGGTGCTCATAGCAGCCTGCTGGTTTTTCATGGAGCCCCTTTTTGCCCTGATGGGCGCTGATACAGGTCTCATTGCGCTTATTCACGACTATATGAGCATTTGGTTTCCAGGCAGCGTGCTTTTGGTCGGCTTAATGACCGCGAACAGCATCCTCCGCGCCCATGGCGATTCGAAAACGCCGAGCATTATCATGGCAGGATCTGGACTAATTAACGCCCTCCTCGACCCTCTGCTCATCTTCGGTTACGGACCTGTCCCTGCGATGGGTATTAAAGGCGCAGCAATCGCAACCCTTGCCGCCTGGACATTTGGCTATGGTTATCTCTTTTATCACCTTGCAATTAAACACCGGCTGATTAGCACTCGCCTTCCGAGTCGGCAAATATTGATAAGCTCATCACGTGAGATGCTAAGGATAGGACTGCCAGCTGCGGGCGCCAACATGATGACGCCACTCGCAATGGGCACGATGACAGCGATTGCAGCAGGATTTGGAACCAGTGTCGTCGCAGCCTTTGGGGTAGGTGCAAGGCTCGAGCCTATAGCGACATTGCTAATACTTGCGATGTCATCGACTTTGCCGCCGCTTATTAGCCAAAATTATGGCGCGGGTCGTTTAGACAGGATTAAAGAAGCCTATAGCATGAGCCTTCGCTTCATCATGATATGGCAGCTTGCCGTCTATCTCTTGCTAGTGCTGGCTGCACCATGGATAGCGAGGGTCTTCACATCAGACCCAGAGGTACTCGAGACACTGCGCCTCTTTATTTGGATTCTACCGATTGGATACGGCATGCAGGGCATTATTATTCTGAGTAACTCGTCACTCAATGCCATGCATCGCCCAATGACGGCGCTCTATCTAAGCGTCGCTCGGTTCTTTGTGCTCTACGTTCCGTGCGCTTATCTAGGCAGCAGGTTTTTCGGCGTGCCAGGCTTTTTCGGCGGCGCCGTCTTTGCCAACAGCCTCATGGCGATAATCAGCTGGGTAACGGTCAAGCGCGCGCTAGCTGCGGAAAAAGCCCTTCACGCTGTCTAGCAATGACGCCTTTTCTGCGGCCGGAATCTGCGACGCAGGAGGCGTAAATTGTTGCACAGAGTCGTCTGCGACAGGCGCTAAGTCAACGTTAGGCTCAGCGTTAACCTGAGGCGCAGGATCTTCCACGAGCGAGAAACTCTTGTCCTCGACCGTCATCGGCGAAGTCTCGCCGGTCTCTTCATCCGAATAGCTTAGGCGATTGTTCGCCTCTTGGAAGGCAAGCATCTCTTTGCAGATCTGATCGTAATCCTCGGCTGTCAGTAACTCAGGGCGCTCTTTCATATTGAGCGTGAACTGCCTGTCATTCGCAGCTGATAGGTAATGCAGATTGCGCTTATTCTCTAACAGCAGGCCTTCTTCTTTGGCTATGTTATAAAGCGGCGTTCCACGTAGCGGAATATACGGAAAGAAGAAAAAGTGCTCGGGGGCGATGAGTCGATTTAACTCGAGGGTCTGCCGCATATTTTCCGCGGTCTCTAATGGCGCGCCAACGATATTAAATGTCAGGCGGTTAATTCCCGCTTTTTTGCAATTCTCAGCGGCTGCGATGACCTGCTCATTCGTCATCTTGCGGCCTAACATTTTTGCGCGGAACTCTTCGTCGCCACTTTCGATCCCAAACCAAATCGTATGGCATCCAGCCTCGGCAGCCGTCTTACAAAACTCCTCGTTCATCACCTCAACGCGTGAGTTGATAGAGAACGGCAACCCAAGCTGTTCTTTGTAGAGCGCAAAGAAGGCTCGCACAAATTTCAGGTTCGACAAGAACAGCTCATCCCAGAACTCGAAATAGCCAACGTTAAATTTATCCCGGAGGCGAACTAATTCGTCGACCATGTCCTGTGGGTCATATTTTCGTAGGAAGGTTTTCTTAGTTTTCCAGCCCTCGAGAATTGGCGTGTTGCAGCAGTATGTGCAGCGGTAAGGGCAGCCACGGCCGGTCATAACTGGCAGCACTAGCTTGCCCTTCGGGCCGAAGATGGATGAATTCACATCTTTAAAGCCGTCTTCCTTTGCAAACACTTCGTAGTCTGGGAATGGCAGCGATGCGAGATCGCCTATTTGATGTGGCTCTGATTCATAAATCTCACCGTCGAGTAGCTTTTCCCACATGCCATCAGCGTGACCGTCTTTTGTGCCCTTCAAGTGCTGGACCACGTTACCTATCGCGTATTCGCCATCGCCAGTGCAAATGTAGTCAACATTAGGGTTTTCGATCGTCTGCTGCTGAGACAGCATCGCCTGATAACCACCGATGACAATAGGTAGATTAGGCCTGTCTCTTATACACATCTGACGCTGCCGACGAATAGAGAGGTGT
>OJIK01000498.1_pt1 | contig 11752 bp, 12 predicted proteins | sample 1595571 | NCBI WGS metagenome assembly OJIK01 (sample SAMN05416791, study PRJEB24817) | seawater metagenome | isolation source: Sea water | place: Canada:Atlantic | collected 2013-11 | reverse complement strand
GGCTAAATACCAGAAAACTGAAAGCTAGGCCTCTGCGACTGTGCCGGTCTGCTTCGACAGGATGAAAGACCAGGGTAGATTGCTGCCAGGCTCGAAAATGCTGATGGCCAGCTCGGGAAGCGGCATCGTGGCATCTTTTGTAGGAATTACTCTCTAAACGGACTTTGCTCACATTCAGGATGATTACTCTAGAAATTGGCGGGGATTCTAGTTAATATCTGTACTCCCACGACTTTTAGGGCCTAACGAAAATGGAACAAGATGTATTGTTATATCTGGGCTTAATTGCGCTGGTAGGTATCGTCCTAAAAGTTGCGATTCTTTTTAACATAAGTATTAACAGCCAGATATCGGAGAGTTTCGCCGTGCTCTGCCTGTTGTTCTTGGTGCTGAACGTTTCCGAATTTCTGGGTTATTTCACTTACAGTATGTCCGAGCCGACAAGTTTCGCGTTTGTACATATGTATATGATTTCGGCTTACTTTGTATTCCCTGCTGTCTTGGTTCTTGTGCTTTCGTTGGTTGAATACAAACATCTAAAGACAGCCAGAGTATTTCTATATAGCATTTCGGCACTAATCAGTGCCGCTCATATTGGTGGCTTTGTCATCGATGGGTTCAAGTTTATTGGTTGGTCAGTTGTAACAACACCAGGAGAGTATTACTGGGCGGCAGTTGCATACCCCTTGTTAGTGGCGGTCTTTTCTGCATGCGTTCTTATTAAACACGTTCTTGCCAACAACGATTTTGAAGTAAGGAGTCGTTGTAAGGTGAATTTACTCGCTTTCGTGCCAATGCTTCTAGTCTTAGTTCTGGTTCTCTTGTTTAGATTGGCCGGCTTCGAGTCATCCACTGCATTGACGCTTCCCCTGGCAACTATGTTCTTCCTTTTCGTCATGCTGCTGCAGAGCAATGCCAATATCTTCTGGGTATCTCTGCGTATGAAGATTCTCATGTCGGTTCTTACGCTCAAAAACATCAACACCTTGGATGTGATTCTGGGCAATATCGAGAAGATTCGCATTACCGAAGCACTGCGCGCTAGCAATGGCATGCAAAGAAATGCTGCCAAGCTGCTTAATGTTCCGCCATCCACGCTGAACAAAAAGATAACGAAGTACAAAATTGCTGCGGAAAGCTACCAAGGCGTAAGTGTCGTCGAAGCTATTCGATTGCGCCGCCTCGCTTCCTAAATAGCTAGCACCTAACTACGCGCTTTAACTCCATTCCTGTAAACTACCCGCCTTGGTTGTAGCGTCGTTGCCCTGTATCGGTTGGCGCTTCGCCTAAATTCCACTAAGGTTCATCGTTACTCTATGTCAACTCTTCCTGCTTGCCCAAAATGTAACTCCGAATATGCCTACGAAGATGGTGCATTGCTGATCTGTCCCGAATGCGCTCACGAATGGTCGCAGGAGTCCGAGCCGGAGATTAGTGAGGATGTAGTGCTGGACGCGAATGGTAATGCGCTCACCGATGGCGATACGGTTTCTGTCATTAAAGACTTAAAGGTGAAGGGAACTTCATCAGTGGTGAAGGTCGGGACGAAAGTTAAAAACATCCGACTTGTCGATGGCGATCATGATATTGATTGTAAGATCGATGGTATTGGAGCGATGAAGCTTAAGTCGCAGTTCGTTAAAAAAGTATAGGACGCCTGAGAGTAGTTGCGATCAAGGCGTCTATTTCAGTAATTAATTTCCCTCTTTCTCAGCCAAGAAATCCACGACTCTCAACACCTCTTGTGTGGTATTTACAGGTCCGGCAAGAGACACAAGGTATTCTCTATTGACTACCATGCTTGGGGTGCCTGCCGGTTTATAATCGCGCGTTAGCTTCTCTGCCTGATTTGTTTTCGGGCGCACAGCGAATGAGTTGAATGCTTCTCTGCCTCTATCCTATCGACGCCAAATTCGACGAACAAATCCACTGCCTGCTGTTCTGATCTTACAGTCCTTCGCTGGGGCACCAAGGCATCGAAGATCTTGGTGTGGGTCTGCTCAGTGATGCCTAACACTTGCGACGTTAGAACATCTGTGCATGAACCTTCATCAAGGAGTAAAGACGCTAGGGAAGCTGCCTCGTTAGTTCCGCTGGGAACATTGGATGCCAATAGGGCCTGTGAATTTAATGAAGGTTCACTTTGACGGGCTAGGCTTGGCGATACATTGTTCGCTCCGAGCTTTTGAATATTGCCGTACTCTGGGAAAGGGCCGCCCGTTTTAGGCTAGAGGGCCCGATATCCGCGCCCCGTAGCTCCATCAATTCGTCTTCGCCCAGTTGTAAGGAGATGACGCCTTTTTCGAATGGTCCGATGGCATTCCAATCGCGCAGGGGTAGGAGCAAGACCGTTACCTGATAATTGTTGGGAGCCTGAAAGAAAACCCATTCACCAAAGCCCTTGTGCTCGCCAAGATTAAGAGAGTTGTTGATAGCGACTTTTTTTAGTGAGACACAGAAAACGATAAACGGAGCCAGCTTCGGTGATGTCAGTTGCTTGTAGTTCACCGATTGGTGTTAGCTGGGGGCTTTCTACAATGCTGACTATGGGGTTGTTTGCTAGCAGCAAGTCAAGCTAAGCGAAAGAAGAAGCGTGGCGCTTACTGCTCTGCCTAGGTGTGAGTTCCAGAAAGTGCGGATGGAATAATTGTGTCGAATGATGTTCGTGCCAGCATCCAAATAATTTTCACTCGGTCTCACAAACACATGCCGTTGCATTGCAGATTTCAGGTCGATTTTATTATCACTCATCTAATTTCTCCAGCGCCTGTTCGTCAAAAATTCTTTCTTCGACGTCTAGCTCGTTCATGCTAAGTCGGTCGATGTAGTCCAAATCTAAGCCGGAGTTGTCGAGGCGCTGTGCTTACTTTTTTTGGTGTAGCGCCTTGTTGCGAATTGCGCGATAGACATAAGCTTTCAAATTCTCGGGCGGAGTCGCGAGCGTGGCGACCGCAAGCAGGGCGTCATAAACGACATCTTCTGCGGCTGATCCATTGCGTGTTATTGACAAGGCGGCAACAAAAAATTCATGTTGGTAAATTCTGAACAATCGTTCTAGTTGATTAAAACTAAAACGTATAGACTTCTCCCTTTGGGGTATAGAGTGTTTGTCAGATCATATTTGTGCGGAGTAGACATTTAAATTTACAGCTGTGGTATCAATGCATATATTTCTTTCAAATATTCATAATTTGTTCAGTTTTCCATCCTCATAATTCATGTTAATGGGTCGGTACTGATTATCTGGCTGGCCCGGTGTTAAGGCAGGGCGCCAGTACCACGGTCTGCTAGGGTTCAATAGGAGGAGAAAGTCATGCAGGATCCCATCAATGCCATCCCCTCAAGTCGATACGATACGAAGGGCTCAATGCCTGGGTCTTACTTGCACTGCTAATTACTGCCTGCCTTTCTATTAATCCCGCATCAGCTCAGCGCCCAAGCCTGAATGAGGGCGTGCTCACACTTCCCTATGTTGTTAGCAATGAGACAGCGTACAGCGCCGAGTTATCCCTCACTCCCGATAGTGATCCCATTCGCTTCGAGCTGATCGCATCGCAGCCCTTGGCGCTACGCGACTCGCTTGATAGCGGCAGCTTCGCGGACAATAAGTTATTTGTAACGGATATCGACGTAAACGGACTTGCCTACTGGCTTGAACTGCTCCTGATCGAGCACGAAGTCAGCACTGCAACGGTATTTGAGGTTCTAGACTTCGGCGTTCACGCTGCAGTGATCTCAAGCAATCTGCTTGGCCTCGATACACAGCCGCAGTGGCAGCGCCTACCGGGTAATGCCTCGGATATAGGCGTTAGCGCGGATGGCTCTGGATGGGCTATAGGCACAGATGAGCGAGGCGGTGGCTTTGGTATTTATCAGTGGTTGGGAACCACCTGGTAGCGTGTTGCTGGCGGAGCGCTGCGAATCGACGTGGACCCGAATGGTATTCCGTGGATAGTGAACGATTCACATAGCATCTAGCGCTTGCAGGACGGTACATGGCAGCGAATGGGCGGCAATGCCCAAGATATCGGCATTGGGGCTGATGGCAGCGTCTGGGTTACCTCTGGCGGCGGTACCTATCTGTATGACGAGGGAGATTGGGTTGGCGTACGAGGTTCGGGGGTGCGTATAGACGTGGATCCGAATGGCGTTCCGTGGGTTATTGACCATACCAATGATATTCATCAGCTCATCGCAGGGCGCTGGATACAGCGTTGCGGCGAGGCTAGAGACATCGGCATCGGCGGAGATGGCTCCGTGTGGATCGTAGGCACTAGCGAGGACGACGGGGGACACCACATCTATCGCTGGAGCGGGACAGCTTGGATTCGTGTGCCTGGCAGCTCTAGGCAGATAAGCGTCGGGCCTGACGGTTATCCTTGGGTGGCAAACTCAGGGGGCGATATCTATCGGGGACAATAGCATCGAGGTTGTAACTAATTGTTAGCTAGGGCGTCTAAACACTAGATACTCTCAACTCTCTTAAGCTATCGAGGTTTGCCCTATGGGTAATTCAAACGCGGGAAAATTGGCAATATTGACCACATTCGCCGCATCGCTATTCTTCAGTGGATCGCTATTAGCTGAATCTTACAAAAAGATCTCCCGCACGATCGATGCGGCCTTACTCGCATCGGTTAAGATAGAGGCGTCTGCCGCCGAGATGGAAATTGAGTTCTACTCAGGTGACGAAATCGAGTTGGGGATAGAGCTCGAATCTGATGGGAATTGGTTCGCGTGGCGGCGGGGCGATGTTGACAGCGTTGAATTGCAAGTCCGCACGAGCGAAACCAACGTCTACCTAGGCATCTCCGATCAGAATATATAGCAGCACTGGCGGCTTAAATTGCCGGCGAAACTAGCTGTTGCCATGGACGTTGGTGTTGGGGAAATCGAGCTAGAGGGCCTCTCTAATAATCTCACTATGGAGGTCGGGGTTGGTTCAATCCGCGTGAAAATCAATGACACCGACTATGCCAGAATACACGCCTCGGTTGGCGTGGGAGAGACGGCTATAAAAGGCTTTTCTGACCAGCAGGTAGATAATGAGCGCAGCTTCATGAGCTCCGATTCCTATTACTACGGTGAGGGTGAGCTTGAGATTGATATCGAAGTTGGAGTGGGTGAGGTAGAAGTGAGAAGTTGCTAGTTTAGCGATTTCTAGCGACAGCTTTTCGTTCTCTGCAAGAAAATATCAACGAGCTACGGTTACGTATCGCTAGGGTATTGCCTATACTGGCTCTATTCGCGAACTAGCCTGCGTTGCCGAGCTTTTAGTTTGATCAAGAGAAACGGCCTGAGCTAGGGTTCCAAGCTAGGCATCTTAACTATGTATCTTAACTATGTATCTTAACTATGTATCTTAACTATGTATCTTAACTATGTATGAAGCCAATTGGATGTCTGTCCTTCCTCCGCTGCTGGCAATTACGCTGGCGATTATTACGCGGCAGGTAATACTCTCATTGAGTGTGGGTATATGGATTGGTTTCTGTTTGCTCGAGTCTGTTAATCCTTTGGCGGGCATCGGTTTAGCGCTAGACGGTATTGTGAATGTGTTCTCCGATGCAGGCGACACGCGCGTGCTGATGTTCACGCTCATCATAGGTGGCCTGATTGCCACTATCGAGAAGCTTGGCGGTGTGCGCGGCTTCATTCATTTGCTAGAGCACCGTAACTGGGTAACGAATGGCAAACGCGCACAGTGGCTAGCCTACTCAATTGGCATTGTTGTCTTTATCGAATCGAACATCACGCTACTTATTGCTGGAGCGATCTCGCGGCCGCTTTTCGATCGTTATAAAATATCACGCGAGAAACTCGCCTATATTATCGATTCAACCTCGGCGCCTATTTGCGTGCTCATTCCTTTGAATGCTTGGGGTGCTGTGATAATTAGCCTTTTAGGCTCCTCCGAGATTAACAACCCAATCGACGTGTTTCTCTATGCCATACCATTCAATATCTATCCGATTGTCGTAATACTTTTTTGCGGCTTCGTCATATCTAGAAACATAGAAATCGGCCCGATGAAGAAAGCGCAGGTACGTACCGAAGGTGGTGAATTTCTCTGGCCGAATGCGACGCCGATGATCGATTCTGCAATTCTCTCCCAACAAGTTGAGCGCACTGATGCGGACAAAGCACGATTCATGATTGTGCCTATAGCAGTCATGGTTATCAGTATGCCGTTGGGCCTAATTGTAACTGGCGACGGTGACCTTAGTGCAGGCTCAGGCTCCACATCTGTTCTATGGGCTGTATTGGCAGCGCTCGTTATTTCTTGGGCGCTCGCTTTGCAGCAGAGGCGATTGAATCTAGAAGAGTTGATGCAAATATTTTTAAAGGGTGCCGGAGGACTGTTGCCTGTTACGATGATCTTGCTGTTCGCGCTGGCATTGGGTGATGTTGCGAACCTTTTGGGAACTGGCGCCTATGTCGCGCAGCTTGTACAGCAAAATATTCCGTTAGCTTTGCTGCTGCCTCTATTGTTTATTATTTCTGGCTTTGTCGCCTTTGCGATTGGTTCCAGCTGGGGTACGTTTGCGATAATGATACCGCTGGCGATGCAGATCGCCGTGCCCCTGGATTTGAATAGCTCGCTATTTCTAGCGGCAGTGTTGTCTGGATCGGTGTTTGGAGATCATGCCTCGCCGATTAGCGATACGACGGTCGTAGCTTCAATGGCGTCGGCTACTGACCATATAGATCATGTTAGAACTCAATTGCCCTATGCGCTGATTAGCGGAAGCATAGCTGCGTTCGGCTTCCTTCTGATTAGCGCGTCTCTACTTTAGCCATGCTTCTTATGCTATAAAGCAGCGTCGCCTATTCCATCGCTCTAATTTCCGTTATCGGAATCATCCCGATGTCTTGAAACTTACCGCTTGTATGGCTGCTTTCGTCAATAAGATTGCTTACGCTGGAGTAAGTGTTGCTAACGAATACTGACTCATCGTTCTGGGTCCTGCGTGAGACCCCGAAATCAATTTTCGCTCTATCGTGCTGAGGCAGCTTATTTAGCATGTTTTTCGTCGCCCAGACTGATCCATTTCTTGCGAAGTCACTAATGCGTGAGGCATAGTTTATTGTCTCGCCTAGAACAGTGAATTCCACATGACCGCCAGCGTGATAGCTACCGAACCATTCCTGGCCCTCGTTGAGGCCAATGTTTAGAAATATATCGCTGAACCATCCCTTGCGTGCTTGCCACTTTTGAGTGATACCCTTCATCATTTCCTGGAGCTCGAGTGAGCACTTTATCGCGTTAAGTTTGTAGTCGCAGTCAGGTTGCGGGAAGAAGTAATACACCATGCCATCACCTGCGCGCTTACCGTAGGTGCCATAATATTTTCGAAAAATTGGCGCACTTTCTTGCCAGATATTATTGATCAGTTCGAAATACTCTTCGGCAGGTAGTTCTGAGCAAATTTTGATCGAATTTTGCACGTCTGCCACCATCGCTGTGACATAGGTGAGATATGGCTTACGCTGCTTCAGCAGTTCGTTGATAACTTGATTGCGCGTGCTCAGAAATTCCAGGAGATAGTCGTCGTCCAAAATTACGGGGCTGTATGTGAAGAATATCCCCTCGCGGTAGAAGCATGTATACAGATCATGAGGCATGAGCTCTCCATTGCCATCGCGCAGCATAGCCGGGAAGTGAGTCATCGGCTCTTTGCCTGCCGGCTGAGTTGCCTCATACACGTCTTTCAGAATACCGAGCTGACGCCTATCTAAGCTCGAGTAAATCTTCATGAGGGCCTGCTGACTCAACCGTTTCTTAGCTGCTGCTAAGTGCGGCATGAGTAATTCGCGCATTCTGTCAGCATCGCTAGCCGCTTCAGTCCCAAATAGCAGCTGCAGAAGATTGCGGGGTCCGAGGTCGCGGGGCATTTGATCATTATGATCGAAGAATGAGTGTTGGGCTTTGTTGTTCCACCAGATCAACTCGAAGTTGTTGCTGACCATATACGCCGGTCCCGGCAAATCCTCGATACTGCCATCAAAAGACAGATGGTTAGGGCGTAGAGGTTTGCCTGGTGATGCTCGGCCGACCTCTAAAGGAAAAGCAGATAGTTTTTGTATTCTTGTATCCTGAAGTGTATTGACGCTCTTTTCACTGGCTCCAGCCACAGAGTCGATAGTTGGCTCACTCTGTCTATCTGGAGCTAGGGAAGCGCTCAGTTCCTGGGCAATATGCGCCATGCTCATCCCTTGTTTCTTGAGTAGCTGCACTTGTTGTATGCGCTGTACCGCCGCATCGTCGAAATAACCAAGGCGTGTAGCCCGTCCCTCATTCTCGCCAGGGGTCCTGATTACAGGGTTGGGTAGGATGCCTAAGGCAACATAGTTGTTCAGTGTAGCTCTAGAAATTGCTTTAATTTCAAGGAGTTGCTTGCTATTTAGCATTGTATAAGCGCTCTAGTTACTATTTCGGCAGTGTAATCATGTCAACTGTCTAAATAAGCTGTGTACAAATACTGTCTAATTAAACAGTCTACCTAGTGTTACGGCAAGATAATGCCCCGTGACCACACCAGCTTAGGCTGTGCCAGATGTAGAAACTGCTATCATCGCTTTTTTAGCAAATGTAATTGAGGTGCCGCTACAAATGGAATTTAAGCGAATTGATGTACATCAGGCTCGGGCGCTACTAGACGCAGCGACAGAGAATGGCTTGCAAATTATAGATATCCGGGACGAGCAATCCTACGCGAACGGCCACGTTAGCTCAGCGCTACATCTTGATAATAGTAACGTGCAGCCCTTCGTTGAGAATGCTGATACCAGCAAACCCTTACTCGTGTATTGCTATCACGGCAATATGAGCCAGTCGGCGGCGGCCTATTTCGGCGAACAAGGCTTCGAAGAGGCCTATAGTATGGATGGAGGTTTCAGCGACTGGGAAGTCACCTTTACCGATAAAATTGAAACCGAATAGGGTTTTACGAAATAGGCGGGTAATGAGACTCCCATTACAGACAAGTAACGAATTGTTCAGGACTGACTCCTAGGACTTAGGAGCTGGCGGATTCCTCAACGTCGCGCTTGGCAAACATGCGCTTCGCCGTCATCGCCGTTACCATATAGATCAGGTTAATCATCGCCCAGGCGAATATTTCCAGTGCCCACAACGCATGTGAAGCAGCATCCAATTGCTTGGCAGCTATTATAATCACTCCCCAGAGCAGCAAGCCGAGAAGCGGCAATCCTGAAACCAGCCCCCAATTTCTGTCCCAGTTGCGGATAGCCGCGATATTTAGCACTGCACTACCTGCGGTGGCGGCAAACACTAGAAGCGCAATTATTAGGTTCCAGGTATTAGCAGGGTCAGCACTTATCACTGAGGCGGCTAGTACCGAACTGCTAGCCATTGTGAATAAGCTGAGTATGCCAGCTGCGAAGATGTGGTGAGTATTCGATTTTCGGTCTTGCTGGGTAATCACAGGTGACTCTCTTGTTGGTTAGCTATTTGCTGTCGCAGTGGATACGGGATTAGACCAAAGCAATTGTAATTGTGGAAGCACTCTTTTAGTTCTTGAAACCGCAAACAACGCGATTACAACTTGTCACTATTGAATTCCATAAGTTCTTGCCGAGTTTGTATAAGAGTTTAGTACAATGACCGTCACTATGAACGCTGCTATCTGTACAGAATAGGCGCGAACAGTTAATCAGTTAACCCTACTTCAGGAGTAAATAATGAATACGCGAGTCACCGCAGGAATATTTCTGCTAACTACATTAACAAGCTGTGCCAACGAATTGTCGTCAGGTATGGCGCCGGACAGGATTGTAGCTGAGCGTGGAGGATTTGTTCCAGAGGGCATCGAGTATGACAATAATCGAAATCGCTTTCTCACAGGTTCCTTTGCCGATGGAACAATCTATGAGGTGACTTCCAGTGGCCGGCTTGTTCCAGCGATCACGTCGCCAGACTTAATTGCCTCGATAGGCATCGAAGTCGACGAATCACGTGACACCTTGTACGTCGCGAACTCCAATACGGGAATTCCTAACGGCGCGGCCGAGCTAGGTATCTATAACCTAGCTACCGGCGAACAGCTCGCCATGGTTGATCTCGCGGCAAGTATTCCAGACAAGCCAGCTGACGCTAGCCATTTCGCTAACGATGTAGCGGTAAGTAAGGCTGGGGTTGCCTATGTCACCGATAGCAATATGAAGATCGTCTATAAGGTAGACAAGTATTATCGCGCGAGTGTGCTCATCGATTTTGGTTTAGATGCTGAATTTGGATTGAATGGCATCGAGTACCATCCTGCAGGCTACTTAATATTGGCTTCACCTGGGACTGGGCAACTCATCCGAGTTCCCGTCGACAATCCCCAGCGTTGGGAGTTGATCGACTTGGATGTTCCTGCGACGGGTGTTGATGGCATAGTGTGGACAGCCGACGGGAGCTTAGTAGGAGTATCGAATAATAGAAGTAGGGCTGTGAAGTATGCCAGTGACGACAATTGGAGATCCGCACGGCTGACTGGCATGGCCAGTTATTCAGGACAGTCGACTACGGGCGCCGTAGTTGGGAATGAGATATACGTCATACAGCCGCACTTTTCTGATGACGAGCCACCGGAAATATTGCGCGCTAAGTTCTAGGTCTGTCTAGACACGCAACAAATCGGCTTAAGAAACGGATGCTTAGTATTTCGTACTAAGCATCCAGATGTCGGCATAACTTAGGGCTTCGAAAAGGTCTTTGTCGATAACAGGATCAGACTCTCCCATCATTTTTAGCGCTTGCTGAATGCCAAACAAAGCCCAAATATTATGAGGGTGCTCGCTTAGGTCTTGGCGATAGACTTCAAGTGCATTGTCATACGCCTGCAGCTCCATATAGGCTGCACCTAACCAGTGTCGTGGAGAGAATGGCAGAGGCTCTGGCTCGTCGTAATTAAGATTATCGTAGTAGTCAGTAGCGAGTCGGAAAGCCTCGGCTGCTGCTTCTATATTCCCTTCACTCCAGGCGATCTCGCCTTCGAGGATTCCAGCAAGCGCACCAACGATATCTTTGCCGGCGTGGAAACGGAATCTTGCGGTAGTCGTTTCGGTAAGCTCCTTAAGTGACTGCATGGCGGCTCTTGCCTTGTCAGTGTCACCTAATTTCAAAGCGGCGTAGCCTTGTGAGAAATCATACATACTGATATTAATCTCACCCGTTGGCGGATTGGTTATATCCAAGATTTCATCAAAGCGACCGAAGCGAACGAGCGCCATACTATGCATCGAGGTGTTGCTATTTAGCTTGGCAAGGTCCTTTGATGCTTGCACGGCTGCTGCGCTTTCTCCGCCCATGCTCGCAGCGTAATAAAGCATCGTTAGATTGTGAGTTGGATAGATTGCAAAGCCTTCTCCGATTGCGGCTTTCTGATCGGAATGCCACGCTCGTGTATTCGCGACCACGGCGTCGTGCCATAGGCCCATTTCGTTCCAAGTGTGGCTGGGCATGTGATTGATGTGGCTGGCGCCGGGAATAGAACTACCTAAGAATCGCGCGCAGGGTGCTGCGAGTTCTGGTGTAGGCGTAGACTCCGTCGCATGCACTAGTAGGTGACAGGCACCAGGGTGGCGGATGTCTTTTTCAAGAACACCGAGGAGTACGTTGTGGAGTCTTGTCACATCAGGATTATCTAGCGCACGATAGCCGCGACGTTCTTCAAGCAAGAACAAAGACTCTCCGTATAGCGTGGCAATGTCTAGATCATCTGGATCTGTCTCTTATACACAT
>OJIK01000487.1_pt1 | contig 11874 bp, 9 predicted proteins | sample 1595571 | NCBI WGS metagenome assembly OJIK01 (sample SAMN05416791, study PRJEB24817) | seawater metagenome | isolation source: Sea water | place: Canada:Atlantic | collected 2013-11 | reverse complement strand
TACGAGATCAGCCTCGGTCTCGTGGGCTCGGAGATGTGTATAAGAGACAGAGCAAAAAGAGTAGTGGATGGCGTTTATGACGGCGTTACCACATCTGAGTTGGACAATTTAGCGGCTGAGACTGCTGCTGCATTGACTATAAAACATCCTGATTACGCAAATTTGGCAGCGCGCATTGCCGTAAGTAACTTACATAAAAGCACAAAAAAGAGTTTTTCAGAAACGGTCACAGATCTCTATAATTACGTGAACCCTGAAAGCAATAAACCCGCACCATTAATTGCTGATGATGTCTATGAGGTCATCAGTGCCAATGCGGAATATTTAGATTCTCAAGTCATTTATGATAGAGATTTCTCTTATGATTATTTTGGGTTTAAGACCCTAGAAAGATCTTACTTACTGCGCATGTACGGTAAGATTGTAGAGCGCCCTCAGCATATGTTGATGCGTGTCAGTATTGGAATTCATAAAGACGATTTACCAGCGGCTTTAGAGACCTATGAGCTCATGAGTAAAAAATACATGACCCACGCGACGCCAACACTATTTAATGCTGGCACACCCAAGCCGCAAATGTCTTCGTGCTTCCTGCTCACTATGCAGGATGATAGTATCGATGGTATCTATGATACGCTAAAGCAAACGGCTAAAATTTCTCAAAGTGCTGGAGGAATTGGTCTGAGCATTCACAACATTCGTGGCACAGGTTCTTACATCGGAGGGACCAACGGTACTTCAAATGGGATTGTTCCTATGTTGCGAGTCTTTAATGACACGGCACGTTATGTGGATCAAGGCGGAGGTAAGCGTAAAGGTTCTTTTGCCATATATGTGGAACCATGGCATTCTGACATTTTTGAATTTTTGGACCTGAAAAAAAATCACGGAAAAGAAGAAATGCGTGCGCGTGATTTATTTTATGCAATGTGGATTCCAGATTTATTCATGGAACGCGTGGAGAAAAATGAAGATTGGACCTTAATGTGTCCAAACGAGTGTCCAGGACTTTTCGATTGCCATGGTCAAGAATTTGTGGACCTCTACCTTAAATATGAAGGCTTAGGTAAGGGTAGACGCACTGTTAAAGCTCGCGAGGTCTGGTCTAAAATAATGGAATGTCAGATCGAAACTGGCACACCTTATATGTTATACAAAGATGCTGCCAATCTGAAGTCGAACCAGCAGAATCTTGGAACCATTCGCTCGTCAAATTTATGTACAGAGATCATAGAATATACCGCTGAGGATGAAGTAGCGGTTTGTAATTTGGCTTCTATAGCGTTGCCCATGTTTATAGGAGAAGATGGAGCATTTGATCATCAGAAGTTGTTTGATGTTACCTACAAAGTAACCAAGAACCTTAATGATGTTATTGATCGAAATTATTATCCAGTCGTTGAAGCACGCAATTCAAACATGCGTCATCGACCGGTAGGACTAGGTGTGCAAGGACTAGCCGATACTTTTATAAAACTGAGACTTCCTTTCGATTCAGACGAAGCGAAAAAACTCAACAAGGAGATCTTTGAAACGATGTATTACGGAGCTTTGACATCGTCGAAAGACCAGTCCATGGCTGAAGGACCGTATGAAAGCTACGAGGGTTCACCCATCTCGAAAGGTAAATTCCAGCACAACCTTTGGGATGTTGAAGACTCTGAATTAAGTGGGCGTTGGGATTGGAATGCGCTTCGTAAGGAAATAAAAAAACATGGCGTACGTAACAGTCTTTTAATGGCTCCAATGCCAACTGCATCAACTTCTCAGATTTTAGGGAACAACGAATGCTTTGAGCCTTATACCACCAATGTTTATACACGAAGAGTGCTCTCAGGAGAGTTCATTGTGGTGAATAAGCATTTGCTTCATGACTTAATCGATCTTGGGCTTTGGAATGAGGATATGAAGAATACCTTGATGTCAACAAACGGTTCTGTTCAGAATATTGACGGAATACCTGAGGACATTAAAGCTATCTACAAAACAGTTTGGGAAATTTCAATGAAAGATATCCTAGACATGTCTGCAGATAGAGGCTTATTTATCGACCAAAGTCAGAGTTTGAACCTGTTTATGGAAAATCCAAACATGGGTAAATTGACTTCTATGCATTTCTACGCATGGAAGAAGGGTCTAAAAACAGGTATGTATTACTTGCGTTCAAAAGCTGCTTCATCAGCCATTAAGTTTACGGTTAAGAAGAATGCCCAGACTGATATGAGTCCAGGGATTTCAGACGGTGTTGTTGAACCAAAGAGCGCTGCAGATACAAAGGATAAGGATACAAAGAACTCTAAGACCACTCCAGCTTCTGTAGAATCACGAGTTGCTGCGCAGAAAAAAGCAATGGCTTCGATGAAAACAGAACTAACGGCAGAGGAGAAATTAGCTTGCTCCATTGAAAATCCAGATGACTGCGTTGCTTGCGGATCGTAAATAAATTTTGTTTTTGAAGCTCACTTAAAATCTCCGCACTGCGGAGATTTTTTTCGTCCCTACAGCGCATGTGCGCATCGATTATGATCCCAGCAACGGAAATAACATTAATTGCTTGATAAACAGTTGTTTTACCCCTTGTTAATTACGAATAAAATGGTAATTTAGAGGAGAACAACCTGTTGAAAACGCGCTATTATGTCTAACAAACCAAATCGGCGGAATACAAGTAACGAGCCGAAAATGTCCAAGGCTCAACTCTATGGCCAGATGGCTTTAGTAATTCTCATGATATCAGCCATTGTTGTGATGGCATTCATTGTTACGTAATGAATTAAAAAGCACTGTGATTTTGTTTTAAGCCGAGTATCTTTGGTCTTAAGATGAAGAGAATATTTCAAATTTTTGGAGGAGGACTCGGATGGAGTCTAGGTGGACCTATCGGAGCAATATTAGGTGTTGCTTTCGGCAATATCGTTCACGACTTTGTTGGTTCCTCAGAGGCGGCTACGACCAATACTAAAACCAATGGCAATTCGAGTGATTTTCACTTGGCTCTACTTGTATTGGCTGCTAGAGTTATTAAAGCAGATGGTACAGTTGCTCAGAGTGAGCTTGATTTCGTTCGTGCCCAGTTCACGAGTATGTTTGGAAAAGAACGTTCAAACGAGAGCTTTAAAGTTTTTAAAGAGATTGTTGATCAACCCATTCCATTAACAAAGGTGTGTGCACAAATCAACAGCTTCACTAATCATAGCACGAGACTTCAACTGATTCATTTCTTGTTTAAGCTGGGGCTAGCAGACGGTCATCTTCATGAGACTGAAGTGGCTGAAATTAAAAGAATCGCACAACATCTTCGGATTAATCCATATGACTTCGCCTCCATTATGGCGATGTTTCAAAAGAATACAGATGCTTCTTGGGCATTCAAAGTCATTGAGGTAGGTGTTGATGCAACTGAACAAGAGGTTAAAAAGGCGTACCGAAAAATGGCCTTAAAATACCATCCTGACCGGACACTTGATGCAGGACCGGACGCTCAGGCCGCATCGAAGGAAACCTTTTTGAATGTCCAGAAAGCTTATGAGCACATTTGCAAGAAAAATGGATGGAATTGATGTCTAGCCTCCAAAAAATTAAAAGTCCAGTGCAAGCTGAAATGAAAGAGTTCGAAGGTAAGTTCCGTTCTCATATTTCTTCAAAAGTATCTTTAGTAGACCAGGTAATGCGTTACATGGTTAAGAGAAAAGGAAAGCAAATACGTCCAATTTTAGTTTTTCTCACGGCAAAGATGCTTGGTAAAGTGCAAGAGAGTACTTTCATTGGAGCCTCATTGATAGAGCTCATGCATACGGCTACGCTAGTTCATGATGATGTAGTTGATGATGCGGATATGAGACGGGGTTTTTTCAGCATTAATGCGCTTTGGAAAAATAAGATTGCTGTTCTCATAGGAGATTATATGCTCTCAAGAGTACTCCTTCTCGCAGTGGACACTAAGGAATACGATCTGCTTGGTGAAGTGAGCAAGGCGGTAAAAAGCATGAGCGAAGGAGAGCTGTTGCAAATAGAGAAGGCGCGTAAGTTAGATATTACTGAAGAGGTTTATTTTGAGGTAATCCAGCAGAAAACGGCAGTTCTCATTGAGACATGTTGTGTGGTTGGTGCCCAAAGCGTGGGAGCTTCGTTAGAGGACCAGGAGCAGCTTAGAAGATTCGGAAAGGAATTGGGCCTGGCCTTTCAGATTAAAGATGATCTTTTCGATTTGGAAAAAGTGAACTTCACTGGAAAGCCCACTGGAATAGATATCAAGGAGCAAAAAATGACTTTGCCATTGATTAATGCGTTGAGTAACGCGAATGCCGCAAAGAGAAAGCAAATCATACGCACCATAAAAAAGCACAATGACCGTCCCAAGAAAGTTCAGGAGGTAGTCGACTTTGTGAATCAATCTGGCGGATTAGAATATGCAAGATTGAAAATGGAAATGCATCTTGAAAATGCACGTGAGTTACTTTCTAAATTTCCATCTTCCGCGGAGCGTTCAGCCTTAGAAGAGCTCATTAGTTACACCGGAAAACGCAAAAAATAACTTTAATTAATTATGGAAAGCACATTAGGAATTTCCCTGGATTTAATCAAGAACACAGCCTTGTTGTGGGGTAAGCAGTTTCTGATTGCGATACTTATTTTCTGGATAGGTATGCGTGTGGTGAAAATATTGATGAGAGGATTTAAAAAGGCCATGCAGATTCGTGAACTCGACAAAAGCTTGGCTGGATTCCTCGAGTCGCTCTTAAAAATTGCCCTTCAGACTTTTGTGGTTATCGCAACAATTAATCAATTGGGAGTGGCAACTACGAGTATCGTTGCAGTTTTAGGCGCTGCCGGCTTAGCTGTTGGTCTTGCGCTCAGTGGGACCCTCCAGAATTTTGCAGGTGGAGCTATGATACTGATGTTCAAACCATTTAAGGTTGGAGACTTTATTGAGGCTCAAGGGCATTCGGGTACGGTAAAGGCGATTCAAATTTTTGTAACGACACTGACCACCCCGGATAATAAGGTAATTATAGTGCCAAACGGCCCACTGAGTAATGGTAGTTTGATTAACTACAGTGCGCAAGATATCCGTAGGGTGGATTGGTTGTTTGGTATCGGTTATGACGCTGATTTAGACGAAGCGAAACAAACCATTAGGGAAATTCTAGAAGCTGATGAGCGAACGTTAAAAGAGAAGTCTTTTACCATTGAACTCGCTGCAATGGCCGACTCTTCGTTAAATATTGTTGCTCGCGTATGGGTGAATTCCTCCGATTATTGGGACGTACATTACGCAGTGAATACCGCTGTTTTTAAAGCGTTTAATCAAAAGGGAATTAGTATTCCATATCCTCAAATGGATGTACATCTACATAAGTGATCCATGGAGATTGACGCAGCTTATGAGCCATCCTTCGAGGTGGCTTTTTTTATCTATACGGCGTATATTGCAACGTAATGGCTAGAATTCCTCAAGAAATAATTGAACAAATTTTCACTACTGCTCGGATAGAGGAGGTGATCGGTGAGTTTGTGCAATTAAAAAAATCGGGAAGTAACCTTAAAGGTTTAAGTCCATTCAATAATGAACGTACTCCCAGTTTCATGGTGAGTCCAGCAAAGCAGATTTTCAAATGCTTTTCCTCTGGAAAGGGCGGCAATGCTGTGACCTTTATGATGGAACTCGAGCAAATGAGTTATCCAGAGGCGCTGCGCTGGATGGCAAAGAAGTACAATATTGATATTCCTGAGGCAAGACCCCAGACTACAGAGGAAATCGAAGAGAGTAACTTACGCGAAGCGGTTTACTTAATCACGGATGTTGCAACGAAATACTACCATGATCAACTCCTTGAGTCAGATGCTGGAAAGGCTATAGGACTTAGTTACTTTAAAGAACGAGGTTTTACGCAGGAGACCGTTACGAAGTTTTCCTTAGGCTACAGCCCAGAGCAATCTACAGCGTTTGCTGACTTTGCCATAAAAAACCAGTACAGTGAAAGAGCCTTAGAGGCTTCTGGTATTTCCATGAAGAATGAACGTGGCTGGTATGACAGGTTTCGTGGTCGAGTCATGTTTCCTATCCATAGCGTTTCAGGCAGAGTATTAGGTTTTGGAGCAAGAATATTACAAAGCAACGCTAAGGCCGCGAAGTACCTTAATAGTCCTGAGAATCCAATCTATCACAAAAGCAAGGTTTTGTATGGTCTATACCAGGCTAAGCAGGAGATTGTAAAGAAAGACGAGGCCTATTTAGTTGAGGGTTACACAGATGTATTGAGCTTCCACCAGAATGGGGTTAAAAATGTAGTAGCCTCTTCAGGTACTGCATTAACCGAGGGTCAGATAGCTATGCTAAAACGTTATACCTCTAACATTACTTTATTATTTGATGGTGATGCCGCAGGGATAAGAGCTAGTTTTAGAGGTCTTGACATGATGCTCGAGCAAGGCGTAAACGTTCGTGTAGTCTCTTTTCCGGATGGTGAAGATCCAGACAGTTTTGCTCAAGCGCACAGTACGGAGGAATTAGATGCTTTTTTAGCCAAAGAAAGGAAAGACTTCATCAGTTTTAAGACATCGATCTTACTAGAAGAGGCGGCCGGAGACCCCCTTAAGCGTGTCGAAATGGTTCGTGATGTTGTTGCCAGTATTGCTAAGGTTCCAGATGGTATTGGTCAAGAAATTTTCATCAAAGAGGCAGCACGAATTCTAGACGTTGACTCTAACTTACTTTATCAAGAGCTGAACAGGTTACTTGGTGTACAACAAAGACAAGCAAAGAAGCAGCAGGCTCAGGCTCCACCTATGGAAGTATTGCCTAAGGCTGATTCTGAGCTAACACAGGTGCATGGATATATCCAGGAGCAATGCCTTGTTCAACTACTTATTGATAAGGGGACGAAAGCGATGCTCGACGACACTCTTGAAGAAGATGATGTGGTTCCGATAAGTATTGCGGAATGGGTCATCGCTGAGATTGAAGACGATGGAATTATCTTTGCAACACCTATCTATGCTCAAATATTCAAGATGCTCTTAGAAGAAGTAGACAAAGAGCACATCCCAGATCATTCTTGGTGGGTACGTCAAGAGGACCCAGAAGTATTGGCTGTCGTCACCGAGGCACTTTCGGAGAAGTATTTACTAGCAAAGTGGGAGGCAAGAGAGATCTACTTACCTAAAGAACAGAATGTTATTTTCCCATTGGTTAAAGAAACTACTTTAAGGTTTAAGTATGTTTATGTGGAACGCAAGCTCGCTGAATTGAGACATTACCTGTCTCAAGAAAATGCAGACATGGATTATTATTTAAATGAATTTTCCAAATGGAATTCGTTACGTCAATTACTTAACGAACAACTCAATCGAGTGGTATAAAACCAATTTGCTCCAGTGCTCTTGTGGCTTCCTTAAATCTTTTCTCAAAGGTTAATTCACATAATTCAATAACAACGTTACTTGAGGATTCCAAGGCTTTTTTATAGTTTTCATGAAGCGCACTACGCCTATCGCCGTCTACTCTTAAAGGGTCAGGTGTGAAGTTGTTACTGGGGACACACAATAAATAAATAATATGTTGAGGTGCAGAAAAATACTCTTGCTTAAAAATGTTAAACTTGTCTTGAGACCAAACTCCAAGGGTGAGCATATCGGTGTCAAATATTTTAGAAGTTTTCTCTGGGTCGTAATATCCGTTAACGTGCTGTAGTTTTAATTGACCATCTGATATTTGATCTAGTAGGTCTACAGGAAAATCATTCATATCGATACTACCGTCTAGTTCTTCCAAAAATGTTCGGGCATATTCGTCCACTACCTCTAATGCCAAATAGTCACCAAGTGCTTTTGCCAAGGCACTTTTAAACGTGCTCTCTACGCCTGTAAGTACAATGTGGTGACTCATAGCTTTAGCTCATACATGTTTAAGGTTTGTCCTTCCCAAGAGTCCATGTGTTGGGGATCAAGGATGCTGTCCTCATATAATTCAATGGGTAATTTTTGAGTAAGTACCATATTCACCTTTTCTAAAACACGAATACTGGCTTTATTCTCAGATAGCGTACGTCCAATTATTCTGGACAACCCTTCAGCTTTCGCCCACTTCAATGTAGAGAAGGCAGCTTCGGTAGCAATTCCACTCCCCCAATACTCGCTAAAAAACCTAAAGCCTAGGTCTATTCCCCAAGGATTTTTCTTTAGTCCACACCAGCCTATGGGGCGATCGTCTTTCTTATGAATCACAATCCACCTGCCAAAACCGTCTCGCTGGTAGTTAGGATAGGTTTGTATGAGTCTTAGTGCTTCCAACGGTGAGGAGAATCCCGTATCCCCAGTGAACTGGATAACCTTAGGATTTGAATTCAGTTCATACAGCCATGACGCATCACTTGCTTTCCACTCACGGAGCTCTAAGCGTTCTGACTGAAGTGGTTTTAAGGGTTCTCTGTGTGAGGCTAAAGCTATGTATTGACCATTTACGATGGCAGCTTGCACCAAGCATTGTAAGGGTAGTGGTCTCTCTTTGCAGGTAGAGCTGATCCAAGCCGTTCCCCATCCATTTGACTTTTTTTCATCCCAATGAAAACTCGTGATGGTTAAGTGTTTTTTAAAGTCAACATCACCATGGCCGTAAAGCTTGAATAAACTTTCTTTTATTCCCCAAACACATTGAAGCGCATCTATTTCGTTCGTTGAAATAAGTGCTGTTTCTTCTTTGGTAGTGAATTTATGTGCAATCGCAAGAACTTGATTTCGCTTTGTTTCGATATCTATACCAACTTCTAGGTTGGCTGAATATACTGCTGCCACCCCCTTAGAACAATGTGAAAGACTAACGTTTCCCTTCGCGATGAATGGCTTTTTATTTTGATAATAGAGTTGTTTCAAATCAGTGCTTGAAAGTGCCTTGGACAGCGCTGTACGGCTCCATAGCAACTCTTCTTGCTTTACCTCGGAGACCAGAGACTGTAGTCTTTCATTATCTTCATGACACAGATCTTCTGCTCCCAAAAGTTCCGTCTTTGTGGGATTGACACTTAAGTTAATCTCTTTTTCTAACAGTGGAAAAGGATAAGTTATAGTCATAAGGATGAACCGTTTGTCAGCTCGATACGTTGTGTATCTTTGCACTAAATAATTAAAATTAAATGAGCGAATCACCGAAGTACGTTGCGTACAAAGTTAAGGATATGTCGTTGGCTGATTGGGGCCGTATGGAAATCAAATTAGCAGAAGCCGAAATGCCTGGTCTTATGGCATTGCGTGAAGAGTTTGGTCCGAGTAAGCCACTTGCGGGTTCTCGTATCGCAGGCTGTTTACACATGACCGTTCAAACTGCTGTGCTTATAGAAACTCTGGTTGAATTGGGTGCGGATGTGACTTGGTCGTCATGTAACATCTTCTCAACCCAAGACCATGCCGCTGCAGCTATCGCTGCTGCAGGCATTCCTGTATATGCATGGAAAGGTATGAATGAGGAAGAATTTAACTGGTGTATAGAGCAGACTCTGTTCTTTGGTGAAGACCGTAAGCCGTTGAGTTTAATTCTAGATGATGGTGGTGATTTGACGAATATGGTTTTCGATGAATTCCCGGAATTAGTGTCAGGTATCAAAGGATTGTCTGAAGAAACTACGACAGGTGTCCATCGTCTATATGACCGTGAAATAAATGGTACGTTGGTATTGCCCGCGATCAATGTTAATGATTCGGTTACCAAGTCTAAGTTTGACAACAAGTATGGTTGTCAGGAGAGTGCGGTAGATGCGATTCGTCGTGCTACAGATGTCATGATTGCAGGAAAAGTTGCTGTGGTTGCTGGTTACGGTGACGTAGGCAAGGGAACTGCAGCTTCTCTGCGTGGCGCAGGAGCTCGTGTAATTGTCACTGAAATAGATCCTATTTGTGCTTTACAGGCAGCAATGGACGGGTACGAGGTAAAGCGAATGGAAACAGCTATACCGCGTGCACAAATCATCGTGACGGCAACTGGAAATAAAGATATTATTCGCGAGGAGCACTTCCGTTTGATGAATGACAAAACCATTCTATGTAATATTGGTCATTTTGACAACGAAATTGACATGACTTGGTTAAACACCAACTACGGCGATACCATGAAGGTGATCAAGCCTCAGGTTGATTTATATAATATTGAAGGAAAAGAGTTGATTCTATTGGCTGAAGGACGTTTAGTGAACTTAGGTTGTGCCACTGGTCACCCTTCGTTTGTAATGTCAAACAGTTTCACGAATCAAGTACTTGCTCAATTGGAGTTATGGATGCATACAGAGAAGTATGAAAACAAGGTCTACACGCTTCCTAAGCACTTGGATGAGAAAGTTGCAGCATTGCATCTAGAAAAGATAGGTGTGGAGTTAGAAACGCTTCGCAGTGATCAAGCCGACTATATTGGCGTGAAGGTAGAAGGTCCATTCAAGCCTGAACACTACAGATACTAAACAACAATTATTCGGGGCCGCTTAGCGGCCCCGAATTTTTTTAAGGCCATCTATAAGCTGGTTTTTTGATTATTGGCATAGTTTTTTGGAACTTGATACCATATCACTACAATATATTCATGAAACGAATTTTTTCAGTCGCACTTGTTCTATTAGCTCCTTTAATGTCAAAGGCACAGGCCGCCTTGGTGTTAGGAGAAATAGATATGGGTATTTTGGCGAGTTATCATATCATTATTACGGATCCCGAGAATTCTGTCTTGGGAGAGGAGTATGAGCTCGGTGGTTACCTTCACGATATGGATAATGGTGGGATCCTAGCGATTACGACTTCTTATATCCGTAACGGAGCTTTTGGTACAAATAATTTCTTATCCCAGAATAACTATCAAATCGGAAAATTTAGTGCAGCTAAAATGCGCTTTGGCAAACTTTGGGAACTAAACTCCTTTGATGTTTTTGCCTCGGTAGGTTTTGGATGGATGGCAGGAGCAGATTACGGGGATAAAGAAGGCTTTATTGACTTACTTTTCTTAGACCCTGAGGACCCTGTAGGGACCTTTACTATTCCGATTGGAGTAGATCTACAATGGTTCGGCTTTGATGGCAGTATAAACTCTGTAGGTATCAAATATGAAATCAACGGATGGAATAATTATCTGGGTATAGGAGCTAGTTACCTTCTCTAGTGTTCGTTGAGATGAATCAGTTTTGATCGAGGTAAACCTGAATGTTTGGTCCATAAAAAACCCGGATACATCCTGTAACCGGGCTCTTTAAATGCTTTTTAAATAGTGAGTTAGCTTCCGCATGCCTCACAATCTGGGTTGTCAATAGTGCAGGCTTTGGGTTGCTCTGCTTGTTCTAATTCTTGTACAAAGCTTGCAAAAGAATCGTCCATTCCGAAATCGTTAGTATTCATTTGTGTTGTGTTTTGCTTTAGACTTATCTCTAAGCTAGACAATCAAAAAGCAGGTTCAACGAATAATATTTTTGCGTTATCAACAATTTGTTTTTTTGATTCTGTGATAGTTACGTATCGAATTTTTGATAACTCATGGTTGTGCTTGGTGGAAGTGTGCTATTCAAAATGCAAATTGTAGTCTAAACTGGTTCGGACATGATCTATAAAAGATTCGTTTACCTGATTTTCCTTTCTTGCTCAGTACTAATCGCCCACTCTCAGTCTACTGCGAGGCAAGGATATGTAGAAACGTATGCTCAAATTGCTGTAGATGAAATGAATAGATCTGGAATTCCAGCTTCTATTACCTTGGCGCAGGGGATTCTTGAGAGTGGTGACGGGCGGAGTGATTTGGCGAGTAAGTCAAACAATCACTTTGGTATCAAGTGTCACAGTGACTGGGACGGTGAGAGGGCTGTCTCTTATACACATCTGACGCTGCCGACGAATAGAGAGGTGTAGATC
>OJIK01000482.1_pt1 | contig 11976 bp, 10 predicted proteins | sample 1595571 | NCBI WGS metagenome assembly OJIK01 (sample SAMN05416791, study PRJEB24817) | seawater metagenome | isolation source: Sea water | place: Canada:Atlantic | collected 2013-11 | reverse complement strand
TCGGTCTCGTGGGCTCGGAGATGTGTATAAGAGACAGCCTCGGCGAGGGTTGTCTTACCTGTCAGATTAAAACAGCAGTCGGTTAATGGATGCCCTACCCTTTTTTCGATGCCTTCGTAGATCTCTTGCGCGATGGCTGCATCCCCCGCCGACCCCATAATCACAACGCGCCAACCGTCGGCGATGAGCTTGGCGCTTGTCATGCTGAAGTGTTCCGCGGGCCACTGTTTAGAGGAGCCAAACTCGGCGCCGGGGCAGATTGCTATCAGGCGTTTTGGCCAGCCGCCGGTGGTCTCTATACCAAACTTTGCCAGCACCTTGTCAACCATCGGCCTGGTGACAAGCAGGCGGGGGTGTGGGATATGGTCGGGCAATCTCTTTTTGGCAGGGAGCGCGAGGGCGGCGAAGCGCTCGACCATGCGCGGGTATTTCGCTTTGTAGAGATACCGGCAGTCGTTTAGTAGCAGGCCTCGCGCCTCGCCGCGCCAGCCGATACGCTGTTTGATGCCAGCGAATCGGGGTATGAGCGCCGATTTAAAGGAATTAGGGAGCACAATGGCATGGGTATAGCCCGCGCTTGCGAGACTTTTACCAAAGCGACGACGCGCGCCAAGCTTAAGCTCGCCGTGGTCGAAGGGCAGCACAAGGCTTTCGTCTACCTCGGGCATGCGCGCAAGCAGCGGTTTTGTCCACGCGGGGGCCAACACGGTAATGTGGCAATCGGGGCGCGTGCGCTTGAGCAGAATAAAGAGGCTCTGCGCCATTAGCATGTCGCCAACCCACGATGCGCCGACAACGAGTATTTTGTGAGGCGCGGTGACATTGGCCTGCAACGCCTGTTCGGCAAGCGCCTGCTCTTGCCGCTCGCCCGAATAGGTTAGGTCCATTAGCTCATCGAGCGTCTGCTCTTGGGCACCGGTTTCGGGGTTCTCTTTACCAGTAACCGTTTGAACACCACCTAGCGCTTGTTGTTGGTTTTCATCGTCTCTCGCCATTCTACCAGTTTACTCTCGCTGAGCGGTGAGTGACAGCGTGCAGGCCGCCTATTCGACAAGCTTTACCCAGGCCCCAGGCGCGGGCGTTCCCGAAGGATAATAGTTGTTAAGCAGACGCAAAGTCTCTTCGGGGTAGTTTGCAATACGGCTTTGCTGTCCGACGACGCTAAAGTCGAAAAACTCGCTCGCCTGCACAAAGCGGATTTTAGCCTCGACACCGCCACCTTCGCCGCGCTGTATGGCTCGGAAGGAACGAATAGACGCGAGTATCGCAGCGTCGGCCTCGTCGGAGTCAGCCTTACCGCGGAAAATCATCGCGCGGCGACCGAGATAAATCACGGCGATGCGCTCGATACTGCCGTCGGCAGACTGGATGACACCGGTGTGCCCTACCAGCCTAAACTGCTCGAGAGCCTCGCTTTGCTGAAGGCTGTCGATGCCAAGCTTGTCTTTAATAAACAAGCGCGGGTCTAGCGTGTCCTGCAATTGCTGCGCTTCGATTTTAAGCTCGCCCGCACCCTCGAACGCGCCGGTGGCAGTGGTGGTGGTCTCTTCGACAACCCACTCGGGCGGGAAAACGAGGGTATAGCCAAGCAGCGATTGATAGTAGCGATTGCGTTCGTCGTTGCGCTGCGATTGTGCGCTCTGGCCTACAACCAGCCCGTCGAGTGCGCTGCGAAACTCGGCATTGTCGGTGCGGGTAATTGAGTTGCCGCCGAGGGTAGCGACGTCCTCTATCGCCTCTTGCAGGCGTTTGTCGTTGCGCGGATGAGTTGCAAATAGGCCGTGGTAGCCGCCGCCTTTACCGGCGACTTTGCGATTAAAGTCTTCTTGGTTTTTGAGTACGGTAATGACCTCGATCATGGCGGCAGGGTCGTAGCCTGCATTAACGATGTATTCGGCGCCGAGGCTGTCGGCTTCGAGTTCGTCTTCGCGGCCAAATCCGCTGAGGCCGCTCTGCGCCCATATCGAGGCGATATCACTTATCTGCGAGCCCACGTAGCCGCTGCCGGTAGCGACTGCGGTCACTATGCCACCGACAGTCGACGCCGTTTTTGCAAGCCCACCGCGCGCCTGCTGCTGCACAGCATGCCGCGCAGTGATGTGCGCGATTTCGTGTGCGAGTACGGCGGCGAGTTCGGCCTCAGAATTCATAAAAGTGAGCAGCCCACGGTTAACGTAAACGTAACCGGCAGGCAGCGCGAAGGCGTTGATTTCGGGGTTGTCGATTATCGTAAACGTATACGCTAAGTCGGGGCGATGACTCACAGCGGCGATGTCGTTTCCCACGCGCTCGACATAGGCCTGCAGCACGTCGTCTTTATAAATAGGCATCGAGGCGAGCACTTTCTCGTGTTCTTCGAGACCGATTTCTTTCTCTTTGTTCTCGGTCATTAATACCAAGTTCGCCCCGCCGGTCGCCGGATTAACGGCGCAGCCTGCGGCAGTGAGGGCAACACACAGAACAGTAAGCAGTGCGAGTGGGCGAGTCATAGAGTTCTCCGCTAAATCATTCGCCGTTTACAAATTGTTTGAGCTGATCGGCTAGCCGTATGCAGGCGTTGGCCTCGACGCGCGCGATAAGGGGGATGGGAATAACCAGTGCCGGCACATACGACTGGCCTGTTGCGTCGGTGCTTATGGTGCCGACATTCTGCAACGAGGCGACGTCCCACACGCGCGCATCGAACGTGGAATCATCTTCCCATGACCCAAAGCCAAAACAGCCCGCGCCGCCGGGTCCTACCGTGCAAGAGATTGTGCCGGTGCGGCCGCTAGTTTCGGTAAAGCCGTCGAGCCACACCATATAACGTACGCCAAATTCGGCCATCTTGTCGGCGACAACCGGCTCTGACATAAGCCGCTCGAGGTCGCGTGTTCTTAGCGGCGCGGTGCGGGGTTCGAACCAAGGAAACATGGCGTCGACAAACTGTTTTTCGGGAATAACCGAGAGGGCGTCGTTGCCGGTTGTCATGCGCTCGCCTACACAGTCGACAAACTCGGCGCGGGTTTCGTAGTCGCTCGAGTGACGGCGACCGAGAATAACGACCGACTCGTCGCTGTTTATGCCCGTTGCGCCCTGACGAAATTCGTCGACCGTGGTACTCGTACACGAGGCTAGCAACACGACTAACAGGGGCAATAATGCTTTCACGGTAAGCTCCTTACTCTTGATTTAGCGCGACGCTAACCAGTCGCGAACCTCGGGCACCTGCGCAAAGCTTAACGAAAAGCTCGAGGCAAGATCGCGCAGCGCCACGACAGCGGCATCGTTAATTGCTGAGTCAGCGGTGCGCATGCTCTCGGTCGGCGTTTTGCCGTACGAGGTTAATACCCAGTCGGCAATCGGGGCGCCGTCGCCGGTTAGAAAACGCAGGTTGTAGCGTATCCACACCTCGTAAACGTCGAGCTTGGTTTTGTACGGTAACGCGAGTTGAAACTCGTCGATGGCAGGCACAAATATGGCATCGACACCAAGCGCTTCTGCGTCTTCGAGGCTTGCCACCTGCACAACCGATTGGAACATGGCAGGCAAGACCGCATCGAAAAGCGCAACATGGGATTCGCCGCTGGCGATATTAAATTCTTCGGCGCCGGTCTCGGAATATTCGATGTAGCTAAAGCTGCGCAGCGGCTCATCGTAAACCACGGCTAGCGTGAGCGGCAGCTTTGCGACGTTAGGGGTTGGATAGCTGCCTTCGATAACAACCTTGCTCACGCCACAGCTTGCGAGAACAAGCGCGCACACGCTCGCACACAGTGCTTTAGCGATTGATTGGATTGAATAACTCATTTTGTACTCATTGAAAATCGTTAAGTCCTACGAATGTACCACCATTTCGCTGCGTCATCTCGCGCATCAGCGTCGAGTAGCGATAAACGCTTTGCTGGAACCTCGCAGGACCGGCAAAGATGGTCGGAAAGCCGATGCCGTGTATGCGCACGAGGCGGTTGCCGTCGGCGTCTTCGACATTAATCCGATCTATTGTACGTAATACGTCGCGAATCGAACCTCCGGGTTGAAAATCGTCGCCCAATACATAGATGCTGATTTTCTTGTCGGGGGCATAGAACGTGTTAATTGCGCGAGTCACGCCCTCAACCGGGCTGCTGTTGCTGAACGGGTTCCAGTTACGCAAGGTTGACAGGATTTGTGTGCGACGCGCGGGCGTGTCAGGAATCCACTGACCCCGAAACGAATCGAACATGTAGTCGCCCATGTCATTCATGATCTGTATTCCCTTCACCTCGGGATAGACATTGAGCGTGTCTTCGATCACCCCCAACATCTTGCCCCAACTCGGATTGTTAAACATTGAGCCTGAGGTATCGATCACAAAAATAATGTATTCGCTGTCGACCGGGATGCCGCCGATTGCGTTATTTTCGGGCGCGCTGCTGTTGGCCGCGAGGCGCTGCATCTCTGCGGTGAGCGACTGCTGCGCAAGCGACAGCTTGCCGATTTCGTCGGTAGTCTCGTCCGACAGCTGTTTCGAGCTTTGAAACTCACCCTGCACGTCGCTTATGTCGCGACGCAGCCGTGCCACGCGCTCTTTTATCGACGAGAGCTGCTCTTGCTTGGCGTTGAGGTCGCGGTTGACCACGCGCGTCTCGCCGCGAATCTCGAATAACTGCTCTTGCAGCTCAGAGATGATCGCCGCGGGTGCTGCCTCGGCCACCTCGAGCGGCGATGGCTGCGAAGGCTTGGCGAGCATAAGAAGAATGATCATGGCGCCAAAGCCACAGGACGCCACATCGAGGAACGACACGGTAAACGACTCTGTCTCGCGGCTGCGCTTAAGCATTATGGCCAGTCCTTTGACGGCGTAATAAACGAGCCGCGCGTCAGTTGCGCAAGCTGCCAGTATGCCGCCGACGCGCTCGGGTCTCCTTCGAGTGGCATCAGCACGATGTTAACCGGCACATTGTTGGGCAGACTTTTTATTGCGTCTTCGAACAGCGCTAAACGATCTTTGGGCGTGATAAGACCGGTCGTTTTGCCGCGGCCGCCGAGCGTTGGCAGGCCGTCGGTAATAAGAAAAATATTGTCCGGCGGCTCGTCCATACTCGAGATAGCACGAAACACCTGATCGAGGTCGGTACCGTTATTGGGTACAAGCGACTTCACGTTCTCGATACCTAGATTAAGACCGTCGCGGTCGGCGACTTCTTGCCAAGTAAATTTGTCGCCGGCTAATAAGGTCTCGGTTGTGTTGCTAAACTGCCAGAGCTGATACCGGCTCGTAATAGGCAGCTGCGTGCTCACCCAGTCGACGGTTTTCTTTACGCGCTGCCACTTGGTCGCCTCGCGTTTGCGTTCGTCGCTCATGTTGCGCGTACGAATAATATTCACCAGCGTTTCGTCGAGCATGCTGGTCGAGCTGTCAACCAAAATAAGGATGCGCTGCCCGCCAAGAAAAAGACCCGTTAGATACTGGCGACTGCCATCGCCTAAAAACTGACGAACGCTGTTACCCTCTTGATCGAGCGCACTCGCCTGCAGGCGCAGGAGTTCTTCTTCGAGCGCTTGCACATCGGCGCGCAGTTTTTCGATGCTCTCGACGGTTGCGGTACTCGAGTTTTCGAGCGCAGCAAGCTCTTGCAGAAAAGTTTGCAGCTGCTCTTGAATCTCGCGCGCAAGCCCCTCGGCGGTGACTACCTCTAAACTTACGTCGGCAACGGTATTACGAATTCGTTCGAGATTAAGCGCGCCCTCTAATACTTCTTCTTCGAGCAGACTCACCTCGGAGGCGATACTGGGATCGACTGTGACGGCCGCCACCGTGTCGGCGTGGTCGAGAATAAGGAACAGTAAAATCACTGCACCAAAGCCGCAGAACATAACGTCGAGAAACGCAAGGCTCAGCGGACTTACTTGTCTTTTCTGTGTTTTAGTCTGCGCCATTGTTTAGCTTTTTAAGGTTAAAAGTTAGCGTGCCTAGGGATTCGTCTACCGTTATTGATTCGCTGCTGTCGAAGCTCAGCGTAAGCTCGTCGCCTTCTTTTAACACGAGCTCGGCAGTGTCTGCGATACGCTCGCCGTTAATGCGTAAGTTTTTAAGCAGCGCGTTTGCCTGCGCACCCTGCGCGCTTGCGCTGAGCTGTGCGCGGGGGCTGCGGGCGGCGGGGCTTTTTTGAGAGCGGGTTTCTTGAGAGCTGCTTTCGTTAGCGAGAGCTGGCTGGCTTGAGCTTGGTGATTTTGGCAGCGACGCCGAGGCAGTGCTGGTGAGCATAAGCTCTTTACGCAGACTACCCGCACCGGAGCTAAGAATCTGATCGCTATGGGCAAGGCTGCTCGCTAGATGCTGCTCGGCATAACTACTCGTCACTGGCGCGACGCGCGCAAGCTGTGTTTTTAGGCCGGGCAATTCGCTCAGCGTTGAGCAAAGAACTATCTGTACGTTTTTGCTGTTCGCTACACGACTGACCATGGCACTTAGCTGCTCGTTTACGCGCTGCCGAATCGGTGCAAGCGCAACGACTAAATTTTCGTAGGGCAGTTTTGCATTATGCACCGCACCATCGGCGGTCAGCTCGAGCAGTAAACTGCCGCTAGACACGTCGGCGGCAAGCCATGCGGGCAGCGCGTTGTATAACAGCTGTTCGGTCGCCGCGTCGTGCTGCGGATTAAACCGGCACTGATCGATAAATAATTCGGTGCTGAGCTGCATGAGCGAATCTATAACATTCTGACTACCGCTCGATGGCAGCGTCACAGAGCTATCGACTTTTAATACGCCCTGATGACAACTCACCTGCGTAAACAGTATTTGGTGGAGCTGTTGCTGCACCACGATTGTGTGCTCGCTCGCCTGCAGTGTTTGAGCACCGGCCGCGGCGATGAGCGCCGAGTTGACAAGCCCTGCAATAGTAAGCGGCGTTTGTTTTGCGATGCCCAGAAGTATGCCCAATTGCTGCCGCGAAAAACTGCCGGGTACGCTCAAAATCACCTCACCGGCAGAAGATTCGGACTCGGCGGCGAGGCTATTGAGGTGTGCGTGAGCGAGGTCGGCGAGGTGCCGGTAGCGATCGCCGGGCAGGCGACCTGAAGGCAGAGGATCAAGGCTTAACTCTTGCCAATAGCGACTGTGGCTGTCGTTAGGATAAAGCCGCGACTGCGCTTGAGCCTGCGCGCCAACCACAAGCGATTTATCGCGGGCGAGCGCAAACCCCGGACTGATAAGCCGAATGCCCTCGGCATCGCCTAGGGTAATTCCGTGGTCGTTAAGCTCTAGAATTTGCGGCGCCATGTTGGTCTCAGGTTGTTGCAAGTTTTACTAAGCGATGAGTTCGTTATCGGTTCGGCCATTGGACACTCGCAGATGCCTTATCATGCGTTCGTCGCAGTAGGTCTGACAATCGAGCACGAGTCTGTCTTGCACGAGCTGCAGCTGATGTAAGACAAACATCAGCACGATGCTCACCACGAGTGCGACAAATGTCGAATTAAACGCCACGCCAAGGCTTACGGTCACCCCGACAATATCGCCGTTTACCGCTTGATACGCTTGGCCAAGCGCGGTGCCGATTCCGCGGACAGTGCCGAGGAAGCCAATAGACGGAATTGCCCACGCGATGTAACGCACAATCGCCAGTTCGGTTTCCATGCGATCGGCTTCGGACTCGCAGACATCTTTGACGGTAGTGGAGACGTCTTGAATATTTTGCGTACTCTGAAAACGATGTAGGCCCGCAATAAGCGCGCGCGGTAATAGCGTAACCCGCTCTTCGTCGCTAAGCGCCTGCAGCGGCCGCGCAAAATTGCGCGCATCCTGCGGCAGAATGCTTGTCCCCTCGGTGACTTGTAATAGATTGCGGTCGAGCAGTTTGCGGTCACCTAATGTCTGCTTGGCCTTAAGGCCGATCATCGCAGTTGCCCACAAAAAGAGAATGATGCAGGTCTCTTGTTCGAAGTCACGCAGCACCACATAAAACGAGCGCTCGGGCGTGTAGTCGGGATCAGTCTGCTGCAGATACTCTTGCTGCTGCGCCACGATCTCGGCATTGGGCCGAATGACGGCGACATAGGCCATGTGCACAATGATGACCGAAGTGATCAGTGCAGCGACTTGGAAAATCGCGCCGTTTAACAAACCCTGTCTCATAGTTGTTCCTTTTTGCTGCTGTTCGTCGTGGTGCTGCTAAATTAAATGTCGACCGGAAACGATACGCCAAAGTCTTGCGATATCTCTTCGGTTGGAATAAAGCGTGCGCCGGATTCTTCTTCGCTTTCGGCATCTTGTGCGCTTTCAGCGCCGGCCAATTCAGTGTCTTGCGCTGGCTCCTGCTGCTCGGCCGCGCTGGCCTCTTCTGTTTCGACTGCCTGCGCCGCGCTTTGTTCCGAGTCTTGCGCGGCTACGCTAAACACCCACGCACACGCGAGCAGCATGGCCGCGCGGGTTAGGTAGCTGAGTGTTCTTAATGCTTCCATCGATAGGCGTTTGCCAACTCCGATTAGTCTTCGAGATAACGCGCGACGCGGAAACCAACATCGTCACGCAGCTCTTCACCAAAATCTCGAAACGATAGACGCAGTTCGGTAATCGTTCCGTGCGCCCAGCTCGAGCCGCGAATGACTCTAAACTGACCCGCTTCAGGACCCAGCGGATCGCGCTCGACACCGAGACTGCCGCTCGCGCCATAGTAGTCGTTAACCCATTCTGCAACGTTGCCCGCCATGTCGAAAAGCCCATGCTGATTCGCACTGTAAGTGCCCACCGTGGTGGTCACCGGCGACCGGTCGTTGTAGTCGAAGAGTATGTCGCCGAGAAATGCACGGGCGCTCACGTCCGCAAGATTGCCTGCACCGTCGGGCGGGGGTAAGTCGCCGTCCCAAGAAAATTTTCGCACACCCGTGGGGTCTGCGATGTCGCGCCGCGCCGCCCACGCCCACTCGGCCTCGGTCGGCAAGCGGTAGCCGTGGCTTTCGGCGTCAAACCCGACAACAGCGTCATCAACAACCGTGTAAAAAGGGGTCAGACCCCCTTTCTCGCTGAGCCAGTTGCAGAACAGCGCCGCCTGTTGCCAGGTGATGCGCACGACCGGCTGGCCCTCGTTATTAAGGGTCATGCCGTTGCTCGTGCCGGAGCTGTGCTCGGAGTCGAACTGGCGAAACTGCGAGTTGGTAACCTCGGTGAGCGAGAGATAGAACGGCCTTTCGAGAACGATGTCGCGGATTGTCTCGTTCGGCCGACGCCCCGCTTCGCGGCGTGACGCACCCATCTCGAAACGATCGGGGTTGAACAGCTTTAAACGCTGTCCGGCTGCGTTCGTGATAAATGGCTTTATCGCCGCGATGCGCGCCTCTTCGAGCGAGGTGAGGTTTACCCGAATCTCTTGCTGCAGACCACGGCGCGGTGTGAACTCGGCTTCGTAAGGCACGAAGCCCTCTTTACGAATTTCGATGCGTTGGCTAATCGCCATGAGAGCGAGCGTTTGATTGGCGCTGCCGCGGCTCACGCCGTCGATAAATAATTCGGCGTCGCTTGGCGTCGCCACAACCACGACATCAGACAAAACAGGATCGAGCGAGACAGCTAACTCGCGCGCCTCGTTAGGCTGTGTGGTTAGGCTTGCCTCTTTTGAGGCATAGCCGTTTTTGAAAAAAGTCATGATGTGATTAATGTTTGGTGCGAGCGCAACCTCGAGAGGCGTCTGGCCCTTAAACTCACCGTCTATTGTCACGCTCGCACCGCTGGGCTGCGACTGAATAAACACAAGGCCGTCGGCGGGTTCGAGCTCGACACGCGGAATGATGAGACTGGTGCCGGCATCGAGATCGAGTCGCTCTTGCCACGCTTTATGGCCGGCGAGTTTGAGCGTGACTTCGCGTCTGCCTTGCAGAATTTCGGCATTGAGCGGCGTCGTGCCTGCGCTTTCGCCGTCGACAAACAGCTCGGCGCCGACGGGTGTCGTCGTAAAACTGACCGTCGCCCACGCCGGTGCGAGGGTTAATTCGAACGCCTGTTGCTGGCGTCGCCCTTCTATGTCGATTGTTTGCGTCGCCGGTAAATAACGCGCACGCGTAATGCTGATTTCATGCACGCCTGGCTCGACATCAATATCGGCAAGCGGTGCGACGCCCACGTCGACACCATCGATGCGCACACGGCCGCCCTCGGGGGTAGACTTTATAGTCACAATGCCCGGCAGTTTGCGCATGGCAAAATTATGCGTTTGCGCCGCTTCGTCATCGATCACAAGGGTTATGAGTTCGTCATGAAAGCCAGGATTACTCAGCGCGACGCGGTAATCCCCCGACCGCATTAGATAGCGCGCGCCTACCCTCAGCGCAAAACCCTCTTTGATCTCGATCTGCGCGGTAATCGGATTTACGTCAACCAGAACCGATCGTGCGGTTAACACAAACCACGCCGAGAGCAGCGCGGCTGCGCTGAACACCGCAAGAAAGGCGTGCAGCCACCGAAAGCGATAAGAGAAGCCGCGTTTGGTTTCGGTAACCGGCTCGAAGTCGATGACTTCGATTTCGTCGTCGTGGAGTTCACTCATTCTTTAGCGTCCTAGCGCAGTGCTGATTGCTTCGTTGCAGCGCACAATCACCACGGCGGGGGTTAAGCCAAAACCCACAGTAAATTCTTCGCGTACTTCGCGGTAGCCCGCACGGCGGCCGACCGCCGCATAGGTGCCAGGCTTAAGATCCAGCCTCGTTTGTTCGAACGTGCCGAGTTCTGTCACGCGTAACACAGTCACGTCGGTGAGGCCGTCGGAGATGAACCGGATCGATAGCGGTACCTGCGAATTTTCGAGCAGCGTTTGTAGTTCATCAAGCTGGGCGATTAACCGCGGGCCAGCGTCTTCGATTGCGCGGCCGGTAAAGTAAATATCTCGTGTCTCGTCGAATACCGCTTGCTCGGCGAAACGCTCTGGCGTGTCGAGTGCGGCGATTAACAACGCATCGAGCCTCGCGCGCTTTTCTGCATAATCTAGCGCGCGATTGATTGTTGGCAAGTTAGCATCGATAGCAACAATCGCATCGTAATCTTCGACGGCCTCTTGCCAAGCTTCGCGCGCCTCGGAATCAAGTGCGCGTCGCTGCAGATCGGCTATTTTTGCGTTAGTGATTTCGGTTTCGGTCTGCGCGATCGCGGCGCGGGCTTCGTTCTCATTTACGCCGAGTGTTGCTGCCGCTTCGAATCGGGCGATAGCCTCTTGCGGTGATCCCGCCTGCAGCTGCGTGTAGCCTTCGGACATCATCGCCGCAAAACGTTCTTGCAGTCGATCTGCGCGCGCTCGAGCGAGCGCTTGCGCCGCTTCGGTGCTGTAGGGATCTAAATTAACTGCTTGTTCCAGTATTTCGACTTGCCGCGCGGGGTTTCCTGCGGCGCGCTCTGCTGAGTCGAGAAGGTCGATTAATTCTTCTAACGCTTGTGCACGAGTAAGACCAATCTGTGCGTCGTTGCTCGCAATACCGGCCGCAAGGTCGACAAGTGATTCTTCGAGTAATGTTGCGAGCTCATAGTTGGCAATGGCGGTTGTCGCATCCCGCGCAATAAGCGCCTGCTCGCCACTGATGAGCGTTTGCTCGAGAACAGTCGGCACCGAGGCGAGTGTGGCGCTTAACTGCGCGAGCGCCTGATGATAGGCGTCACGCGCGCTGCCAAATTCTTGCACTCGATAACTCTCGTCGCCCTCCAGAGCTAGGGCAAGCGCTGAGTCATACGCCATTTTTGCCCATTGCTCGACCTGCAATGCATCGAGCTGGGATTGAGTGTCGAGCAGTTCGGCGAGGACGTCTTGCGCCTCTTTACGTTCGCGTGCGCGTTGGGCTTCTAAAAAAGGTGAGACACCCGTTTCGGCGCGTTGCTGCGGCGCAACCGGCGCTGTCGCGAGTGACTCTTCGACGCGGCGCTCGAGCGGCAGCTCATAGTCTTGCACAATGCCCGGCAAAACGAATATGACAAACAGCGCAAGCAAGACAAGCGCACCCATCCCTGCCCCTGTCTCTTATACACATCTGACG
>OJIK01000480.1_pt1 | contig 11990 bp, 8 predicted proteins | sample 1595571 | NCBI WGS metagenome assembly OJIK01 (sample SAMN05416791, study PRJEB24817) | seawater metagenome | isolation source: Sea water | place: Canada:Atlantic | collected 2013-11 | reverse complement strand
GCTCAAGACACCGCATCGGCAGACGACGCAGCGGAGCTTTACACTGCCAATTGCGCCGCTTGCCATAACAACCCGTCGGATCGTGCGCCGAGTCGCGAGGCCCTGGGGGACTATAATCCTAATGCGATTTATCACGCGCTCAACAACGGCATTATGCGTACTCAGGGCCAAAATCTTAGCGATGATCAGAAAATCGCGATAGCCGAGTATTTAACCGACGCAGAATATAACCGAGACAGACTCGAACGATTTACCGCCTGCAAAGAGCCTATGGGCGAACTTAATCTTGCCGCGACGGGGAGTTGGAACGGCTGGGGCGTGACCGAAAACGGACAGCGGTTCCAGCCTGAGTCTCCGCTTAATTCAGCCAATTTAGCGGATCTCGAGGTCGCTTGGGCGTTCGGTGTCGAAGGTGCCTCGGCTGCGCGTGCGCAGCCTGCGGTTGTGGACGGTGTGATGGTTATGGGTTCGCCCTCGGGTCAGGTGTATGCGTTAGATGTGGCGACTGGCTGCCATTATTGGACTTACGCCGCCATTGCCGAGGTACGTGCCGCGCCGACGATCGTCTATGTAGCAGATTTAGACGCGACGGTTGCGATTGTAGCCGATCAGTCTAACCGCGTTTACGCCCTAGACATGCGCGATGGCAGCAAGCATTGGCACGCTGACCCGGACGCAAATCCTTGGGCCGTGAGCACCGGCGCGCCAGTCGTTCACGACGGAGTCGTGTTTGTCCCTGTGTCGTCGATGGAGGTTGCCGGTGCCGGTAATCCTCAGCATGTGTGCTGCACATTTCGCGGCAACGTTGTTGCGCTCGACTTAGCGCTTGGCGATGTTCTGTGGCAAACCTTCATTATGGACGAGGCACAGGTCGTAGGCACAAATGCTGTGGGCAACGACATTATGGCCCCGTCGGGCGCGCCGATTTGGGGTTCAGCCACGTTCGATGCGAAACGCAACCGCGTGTATGCCGGAAGCGGGCAAAATTATAGTCGACCCACAAGCGATACAAGCGACTCGGTCATCGCGTTTGATGCAGCAACCGGCGCCATCGATTGGGTGATGCAGACAGTTACGCAAGACGCGTTCACGATGGCCTGCACCATAAGTGCAGAACATCCAAACTGTCAGGAGCCTGGCCCCGATGTAGACATTGGCGCACCGGTACTTGCAGCGACTCTGTCTAACGGTCAAGACATTGTTGTCGCCGGCACAAAGGGCGCAGAGGTTCTGGGGCTAGATCCCGATGACGGAGGCAAAGTGCTCTGGCGGGTTAGCGTAGGCCGCGGCAGCCCGCTCGGGGGTATTCATTGGGGCATGGCATTCGAGGGCGACGTGGTTTACGTGCCTGTGTCGGATCGAATCCCCGGAGGCGATGGCGAACCGTTGCCGGGTCTGCACGCAATCGATATGAAGACCGGGGACACCCTGTGGTATGCAGCGGCACCTAAGCGCTGCGTTGGCTTTGGCTTTAGCTGTTCCGAAGCGTACTCCGCACCGGTTACCGTTGTGGGTGATGTCGTGCTTGCTGGCGCGCTTAACGGTTTCTTGTTTGCGCATAATCGCGAGACAGGTGAACTGGTTTGGGAGCTCGACACCAAATTAGACTACGCTACGATAAACAATGTGCCTGCGAGCGGGGGTGCGATCGACGCAGCGGGTCCTGTTGTTGCCGGTGACTATCTCATCGTTAACTCCGGCTACGCACAGTTTGGTCAATTAGGAGGCAATGCGATGATCGTTTACCGACTGCCTCAGGCTGAATCAGCAGAATAGCGCGAGTGCATTACAAGCGCGCCGTGGCTGTTTCTGTAATCACGTCCGATTACGGCTAGTGTCACGCGCCGCGCTCGCCTATGCTGAGGTCTGAACTCGCAGAGTAGGAGAGGGCAGGCGCGTCGTTAGCCTGCACATGAACGATGAAGCCACTGCAATTAGCCGACGGTGCCACCCTTCTAGATTCCGCCGTTTACGAGAGTGCGCGACAAGCGCGAGATCCTCGCTATGACGGACGCTTTTTTATCGGCGTGCTGACGACAGGCATTTACTGTCGTCCTATCTGTCCCGTTCGAATACCCAAACAAGAAAACATTCAGCTCTATCGGTCTGCCGCGGCGGCGGCAACGGCGGGCTTTCGTCCTTGTTTGCGCTGCAGGCCAGAGTCTTCTCCCGGCACGCCAGCGTGGACTGGCGGATCATGGAAAGTCACCCGTGCACTCGAGATGATTGAGCGTGGCTTTCTGGACGTCAGCACGCTAAGCGCACTCGCAGCGAAGCTCTTCATTGGCGAGCGGCAACTCGGACGGCTGTTCCAACAGCACTTAGGCGCAGCCCCCAGTGAAGTAGCACAGACGAGGCGACTGCATTTCGCAAAGAAGCTCATAGACGAAACAGATTTGCCACTCACGACACTCTGCTTCGCGGCAGGTTTTGGCAGCGTTAGGCGCTTTAACTCGGCCTTAAAGCAAACCTATGGTAAGAGTGCGCGCGAACTCAGAGCACGGCGTTTAACCCGCACGAATCGCGAGAGAGTGAGTAAAGGGAGTAAAGGGAGTATAGGGAGTGCGGTAGGCGCAATCGTGCTCACCCTAAGTTACAGGCCTCCCTTCGACTGGACAGCACTGCTGAGTTTTCTGGCCTATCGCGCTATACCCGGTGTCGAACAGGTCACTGAGTCGAGTTATGCGCGCAGCTTCAGAGTAATCAATGACGAGGGTAAGGTCGACGCGCAAGGGCATTTTATTGCGCAGTTCAGCACAGACGCCAATACCGTTTCGCTCAGTGTCTGGATAGACAACAAAGCTGGGCTTCAGCGGGTGGTTGAGCGCGTTCGCGCGATACTCGACCTGCGTGCAGACAGTGAGATAATCGACAGCACACTTACTGCTGACCCTCGACTTGCCAAGTTGGTTGCGCGTTACCCGGGGACCCGCGTGCCAGGCTGCTGGAGTGGTTTCGAGGTCGCCCTTCGCGCGATTCTCGGGCAGCAGGTGACGGTGAAGGCAGCGTCTACGCTCGTGTCGCGCTTGGCGATGCGACACGGAGAGGCGTATGACTGCGACCAAGAAGGTATCGACTACTTTTTCCCAGAAGCTGAGGCCATCGCGATCGCCGATCTGGAGGGACTGGGAATTGTGCGAGCGCGCGTAGCGGCAATTACAGATGTCGCTCGCCGGATAGTCGCAGGTGAACTCGATATTGGCCCGAATGCATCGCTCGAGGCGTTTGTCCGTGCTTTTTGCGAGATTAAGGGAATCGGCGAATGGACTGCGCATTACGTTGCCATGCGGGCACTGGCCGATCCTAACGCTTTCCCGCATTCCGATCTCATCTTGCTCCGCGCGGCGGCAGACACAGATGAGACACTAACCCCGCGAATGCTGAAGGCGAGGGCGGAGCCTTGGCAGCCTTGGCGCGCCTATGCAGTGTTGTTGCTCTGGCGTGGTTACGCCGCGATTGAAAATTAAACAGGGTATCGGCACCCAGAGGCAAGGTGAAAGGGGAGAAGGTGACATGTCAGCGAAAGAAGAAGTTATGAAGAGTACACAGCTATTCACTTACCTCGACACGCCGATCGGCGCACTTTTACTCGCCGGCGATGGAGAATCATTAACCTTGCTCGGCTTTCCGTCGGGCAAAATGCAGAGACGTCACGAGGACTCCTGGCAGCGCAGCGATACGGCCTTCGCAGAGGCACGTGCGCAGCTGACGGCGTATTTTTCGGGTGAGCTTAGTGATTTCGATTTGCCGCTAAATCCACAAGGCACCGAATTTCAAAAAGAGGTCTGGCTAGCGCTGCGTCAGATACCCTATGGCGAGACCTGGAGCTATGGAGAGCTCGCCCGGCAAATAGGCAGGCCGAAGGCATCGCGTGCCGTGGGCGCAGCGAACGGCGTCAATCCATTGCCAGTTATTATTCCTTGTCACAGGGTGATCGGTGCGAACGGCAAATTAACTGGCTTTGGTGGCGGCATCGAGATCAAACAGCATCTCCTCGCACTAGAGCAAACGTATTTGGCAAGTTGCAGGTGAGCATTGGTCAATTGTTGGTCTAATACCTAGCGGTCTTCTTTTGCTAGAATGTGAGCCCTGCTGCTTCGCTTCTCCTATCGCTGCCGAGCTGTAGGGTAGGATAATCAATCATAGTAAACATTGAGCAGAGAGAAAGAGACAGCATGCGCAGTAGTCAGCAGCACATTATCGAAAGCGTTAACGGATGGCTTGCGGATGGCCAGCCGGTTTGGGTCTGTACCATTCTCAAAACATGGGGATCATCGCCTCGGCCTATCGGTGCAATGCTTGCTTGCAACAGCGCGGGCGAGTTAGTCGGGTCGCTGTCCGGCGGTTGCATCGAAGAAGATTTTCTCGAGCAGCTAAGAGATGGATCGTTAAAGGCACGATATGACGCCGAAGGCGGTCCGTTTGTTATCGAATACGGGGTTACCGAGGCCGAGCAGGCGCGACTAAAGCTGCCCTGCGGGGGACAGCTTCATGTGTTGCTCGAATACGTCAAGCCATCGCCCGAAAATAGAGGCGTCTTTGCTGCGCTGGTGCAAGCATTACAGAGTCATTCGAAAGTGAGCCGGCGTGTCGATTTAGTTACGGGTGCGCTCAGTGTTTATAGTCTCGAAGCCAGTTCAGTCGCAGACGAGGTGAAACCGGCAGAGGCGGCGAGTGAGTCGAGAGCGGCGCCTGTCGAGCTCGACGAAGGCGTAATGCTGCATCGCCTGAGCCCGGTCTATCGACTGCTGCTATTAGGCGCCGGAGACGTTGCCCGCTATGTTGCAGAAATGGCGATCGCGCTCGAATACGAAGTCACTTTGTGCGATCCACGACCGAATTACCTCGATCATTGGTCAGTGAGCGGCGTTGAGATTTCGGCAAGCCTGCCAGATGATTTGGTGCGGGCTAAATTCAGCAACCCCTATAGCGGCATCGTCGCCCTTGCTCACGATCCTCGAGTCGACGATATGGCGCTGATGGAAGCACTTAAAACTGACGCGTTTTATGTCGGCGCGATGGGGTCTGAGAGAACCTCGGCCGCAAGACGGGAAAGACTTCCAGAGCTTGGCCTAAGCGAGGCAGAGATTGCCACACTGCACGCGCCGATAGGATTTCAGATAGGCAGCAAAACACCGGCAGAAATCGCGATCGCAGTGATGGCCGAAATTACCGCTGTGCGCCACGGCCGACGAGACTGACAGCCTCGTTACTCCTGATCAATCCCTAATTCGACGCCCGCTTCCTCGAGCGACTCTAGCCGTCGTGCGCCCGCAAGAATGCCAATGATGCCGTAATTACCCTCATGGCAGGCGTATTCATAAATTGGCTCGTCGATGCGCGACAGCGGGTATTCGCCCGACCACTGAGCGATATAAACCGAAGGGTCGTCGACGGTAAATCCGTAGATCAACTTATTATTGCCGTCGCGGCGGAACGTCTCGATCACGGTAAGATTATCTGTCGGCGCGCCTCTGTAAAGATGCCACGGATTATAGTGTTTGGTTTCTACGCTAAGCGTATCGCCTTCCCAGCGCCCGATTGAGTCCCCCATCCATTTATTCAGCGCAGGTGAGGCGGCCGATCTTTCGTCGCTGATCTTAATAATGCGCGCGTCGTGCACCATCTCGATGATAATCGTGACATAGCCTGGCGACTGAACGATCTGCATGTGGCTGTTGTACATAACGGGGCTCATTACCGGCCCTGAGCTGTTGCCGAACGAAACAAGGCAGCGTTCGCCTAATGAACGCCCTTCGGGCCCATCGTTGCGGTCGGGCCGGCCTGCGGCGAGTGCTGCCATCGTGTCGTCGAATCCCGCCACGCGCTCTGGTATGCGGCCATTAGCAGGCTCGATTACTGCAGAGGTTCGAAACTCACCATCGATTGTGGGCAAGAACATGCCGCGGTCAGTCCAGAATAGGTCGTAATTGCCTACGGGCGGCAGCGCCTCGGCGGCGGGCGCTGGCCTGTCTGGGTCCAGAGGTTCGTTATCCTCTTCGACTGCCTGCTGCGCCTGTCGTTCGAGCTCGATCGCTTCGGCTTCGGTATACGCGCGCTTGGTGCCGAGTTCAGCAGGGCGTTCGAAAGGCATAACGGTCGCATTTTTCCAATTGCCCTGAAGGTCGGGCACGCCCCATTCGGTAACGCCTGATTGAGCATGTGCAGTGGATGCGATGGCTAACACTGACGTAAGGACAGACAGGAAGCTTAGCGGCGACGCGGTGTGGCCGACAGTGCGTGATATTCCGATTGGCATTGTGCCGATTGACTTTATAAACGTGGCTAGCATGGTCTCTCCAAGGCGACTGACGCATCGATTTCGCGCATACCGGCGCGCATCCTTTAAAACGGTGACTCGACGCCACAGCTGCTGACGTTATTTTATTGAGAAGAAAAATAAACCAGAGGCTAGGCCAAGGCAAGCGCTTCAACTGCTCTGGTAACCGCTTGTTAGAGCGGCGCTCGGCGCGGCCACGGAGCTGCACTCTCCAGCTGTGCTGCAAGCTTGAGCAGCACAGCATCTTGGCCCCAGTCGGCACTCATCTGGATGCCAATAGGCAGCCCAGTGCTTGAGCTATGCAGTGGCACCGACATACTGGGTGCGCCCGTGCCATTGTAAAAGGCGGTGAAGCCGCTGTACTGGCTGAATTTGGCGGCGTAATCTTTTAGGTCGGTGCTGTTCATATTGAGCCAGCCGAGTGGCGCAGGCGGCTTGCTGAGTACCGGCGACACGATTATGTCGACTGTCTGGTGGAAAGCGTGCATCGCCAGCTCTAGGCGCCGAAGGCTGTCGCGTGCCTTCACATAGTCAGAGGCGGTGACTTTGGCGCCGCCCTTGGCCATCACCTTGGTCGAGAGTTCGACCGGCGCCTCATCGAGGCTAAGTCCTAGTGAGTCTAGCCGCGGCTGTATGCTTTGTAGTACATGCGTACCTATGATTTTAGACATGGCACTGGCTGCCCGCGAATGGTCTGCCGGATGAGGCTGTTCTTCGACGCTGTGACCAAGACTTTCAAGTAATCTCCCCGCCGCACGGACGCCTGCGAGCACTTCGGTATCGATCAGCTCACCTGTCGGATGTGTGGTGACAAGCGCTATGCGCAGCTTAGCGGGCGGCGCTTGTTTAAGCGCGTCGGAGAAGCTCGGGTTCGTCCCAACCGTCTGCTGGGCGAGCAGAGGGTTGGCGAATAAATCGTGAGTAGTCAGCGTAATCAAGTCGAGAAAAGCGGCACTGTCGCGAACCGTTTGGCTCACCACATGCCCGACACTGAGCCCGCTCCAACATTCGGCGAGCGTGCCTTCTATAGTCGTAAGTCCGCGACTTGGCTTGAGACCAAAGAGGCCGCAGTTGGCTGCAGGAATACGGATTGAACCACCGCCGTCGCTGGCGTGTGCGGCGGGGACAATGCCCGCTGCGACGGCAGCAGCAGCGCCACCCGACGAGCCGCCAGTGGAGTGAGTGAGCTGCCATGGATTGCGGCAAGCGCCAGTCAATACAGGTTCGGTGGTTAGTGTGAGGCCCCATTCGGGCGTGTTAGTTTTGCCCAGTATATTAAGCCCCGCATCGACATAGCGCTGCACTATTTTGGCGTTGTCTTGAGCGATAAAATCCTTAAACAACGCACTGCCAAAACAGGCAGGCAGACCCGCAGCTGGGCTCAGGTCTTTGATAAGGAATGGCACGCCTGCGAGCGGGGAAGAATTGTTTGGGCTCGCTGCCTTTACTCGAGCAAGCGCAGCGTCATAGCCCTCGTGCACGATCGCGTTAAGGGCGGGGTTAATCTCTTGCGCGCGCTCGACTGCGCATTGATTAACTTCTAAGGCGCTAAAATCGCCGCGGGCGATGCCTTCGCCAAGTGCGACGGCGTCCAATGTCAGATAGTCTTCTTTTGAGAGCATAATAACCTCTGTTTTCTGGCCCTAATTATCGAAGCGTCCCGCGGTATACCATTTCACCTCACTCGCTCGTGTTTCAACGAGATCGACAACATCGAGGATCAACGCAAAAAGCGCCATCCTCACCACGACGCCGTTGTCGGTCTGCCTAAAAATCGCGAGATTAGGATGCAGGTTCAGGTCGTTATCGAGCTCGTTCGCCTCTTCGCGTGAATCGCGTGGCAGCGGATGCATGATGACCGTATTGGGGGCGCAGTTACGCGTGTAAATTTCTTGATTAAGTTTGAAGCGGCCGCGGTAAATATTGGCTTCAAGGCGGCTGCTAAACCGTTCTTCTTGAATGCGGGTAAGATACACAGTGTCGTTGTCGTTAAGGCCTTTTTCCATGTCATCGGTTTCGATAACACTGTGGCCCGCGGCGCGTAATTCGGCCACGATATTTTCAGGCATTTTAAGTTCGGCAGGAGAGATCAGCGTAAACGTGATTTTGGTAAATAACAGAAGCAGCTGCGAAAGCGAGTGCACGGTGCGGCCATGCTTCAGATCGCCCACCATGGCTATGCGCATGCCGTCTATTTTACGATTGTTCGCATTGAGCTCTTTTTTAATCGTGTAAAGGTCAAGCAGTGCCTGCGAGGGATGTTCATTAGGCCCGTCGCCGCCGTTAATGACAGGCACGCGGCTCGCGCGCGAAAACTCCTCTACCGAGCCCGCCTGCGGGTGGCGCATGACGATAATGTCGCTGTAGCCGCTGACCACTCGTGCGGTATCGTAGAGAGACTCGCCTTTTGAGATCGATGAGGTTTTAATGTCTGAGGTTTCGCGTACATAGCCGCCGAGTAGATTAAACGCGCAGCCAAAACTAAAGCGCGTGCGGGTGCTCGGCTCGAAAAACATATTGCCTAGAATAGCGCCGTCCAGCGCGTTGGTGCGGCGCTCTCGACGAGCGAAGGGCTGCATACTGTCGGCGACATCGAAGACGCGCTCGATGGCGGCTCGGTCGAACTGGGTGACGCTGGTGATATGGCTGCCGCGGAAATCCATGTAGCTCGTTTATCCTTATTTTTCTTGATGCTGCTGACTGTTATGAATAGCCTGAGTCCCTCGTTTCTCGAAATGATCTGCCCTCTAAGCTGAGGTTGAGAGGCTACCCGCCGATAAGTCTACTACAGTTGCGCGCCACGCTGTAATCGCCGAGAACGCCTTTCTGCGAAGCGGCTCCTTTTCATACAGCGGAGCGTCAATAATCGCATCGAATTAAAGAGAAAATTGGAGAAGAGAAGGATGGCGGGCAAAAGCATCTACTGGTACGACTTCGAGACCTTCGGTAAAGACGCGAAGCGCGGCCGAGCCTCGCAGTTCGCAGGCATCCGCACCGATGAAGACCTAAATATTATCGGTGAGCCTCTGCTGCTCTATTGTAAGCCGAGTCCGGACTTCCTCCCTGAACCGATGGCCTGCTATATCACCGGCATCTTGCCTCAAAAGGCTGCGGCTGAAGGACTTTGCGAGCGTGAGTTTATCGAGCGCATCCTGGTCGAATTTTCAGAGCCCGGTACCTGTGTCGCAGGCTATAACAGTCTGCGTTTCGATGACGAGATGACAAGGCAGTTGCTCTACCGCAATTTTCACGACCCTTACGAGCGCGAATACAAGAACGGTAATTCACGCTGGGATCTTATCGATGTCGTGCGCCTGTGCGCTGGCGTTCGCCCCGATGGGATTAAGTGGCCGCTGCGTGAAGACGGTTCGCGCAGTTTTAGGCTAGATCAACTGACGGTGGCTAACGGTATCGAGCACGGCGCGGCGCATGATGCGCTTGCTGATGTTATTGCAACCATCGAAATGGCAAAACTCCTGCGTAAAGCGCAGCCTAAACTTTATGATTATGCCTACGGACTTCGTTCTAAGGCTGCGGTTCGGGCGCAATTTGACCTGGTGACACACAAACCGGTGCTGTTTATATCGATGGCTTTTCCTGCGCGACAGGGTTGTCTGTCCTTTGTCATGCCGCTCTGTCCGCATCCCACTAACAATAACGCAATTATCGCTTGCGATCTTCGGGTAGACCCCGCGCATTGGCTAAGCCTTTCCGCCGAGGAATTGGCGACGAGACTCTATAAGCGTCGGAGCGAACTTCCCGAAGGAGAGGACGCGGTGCCGCTGCATGTTATTGCAACTAATAAATGCCCAGTCATAGCGCCAATAGGGGTGCTCGATGAGGGTCTTGCGGCCCACTACGGCCTAGATAATACGATTTGGAAACGGCATTTTGAGGCTATTCAAGCAGCAGATGCAGCGGCGACTGTGACGACCGCGTTTGGGCGTGCAAGCGAAGGCGCGGCCGAGACGGATCCGGATTTTATGATTTATTCGGGCTTTTTCGGTGACTCAGACAAAAAATTGATGCAAACCGTGCGCCGGTCAGCGCCAGCCGATCTTGGGCGTCTGGATATCCCCTTTAGAGACCCGCGATTAAAAGAGATGCTGTTTCGTTATCGCGCGCGCAATTACCCTGAGACCCTCACGGACGGCGAGTGCAAGCAGTGGCAGAGCTTTTGTTTGTCCCGCGTCAATGACAGGCATGCCCGAGAAATCTACGCTGCCGGCGTCGCTGAGGCGAGGGGGCGAGGAGGGGCTGAGGTCGAGTCGCTGCTAGACTCGTTGAATGCGTATGTCGATTCTCTAAGCGTCGAACACAAATAGCGTAGAGAACGTCAAAGCTAATCACAGAAGCCTCGCTACCTATTAGTGTGGGAAACCAGTAAAATTCGCCCAGTAATAATGTCAGGCAGCACCACCTTTCAGGTGAGTGTCATCAGCTTATGAAAGCGATCGTGAACGCCTACTATGTCGAGGGAATATGGACAAGTTTCAAGAGATCAGGCCGTATCAAGACGATGAGGTGGAAGCGGTCCTTGAGTCACTGCTGCGAGATGCTGAAATGCTCGACAGTATCGCCCGCTTTTATGCGCCTAATTTCTCACGCGTCCTCCCTTTCGTAGCGCGAATATTCGCGAAATCAAAGTTAAAAAAGCAGCTGCGCGGCGTCGATAGCATCCGTGAAATCCAGCACGTGATCGCGACATACATGGACAAGATGATCGAGGAGACGACGACGTCGCTCACGCATTCGGGTCTTGAAAATCTGAGGCCTGGGCGAAGCTATGTCTTTATTTGCAATCACCGCGATATTGCCATGGACCCAGCGTTCGTAAACTATATGCTTTATCACGCAGGATTCGAGACGCTACAGATAGCGATTGGCGATAATCTATTGAAGAAGCCGTTTGTGTCCGATTTGATGAGGCTTAATAAAAGCTTCATCGTTAAGCGTTCGGTTAAGGGACGAGAGCTGCTTGCCTCACTAAGGTTGTTATCAGAATATATCCATTACTGCATCGAGACGGGAAGCAATGTTTGGATAGCGCAGCGTGAGGGCCGAGCGAAAGACGGAATAGATCGGACTGACCCTGCGCTGTTGAAAATGCTCGCTATCGCACACCGCAAAGAACCGATGCGTGAGAGCCTAGGCCGGCTGCATATCATTCCGGTGACTCTTTCTTACCAATACGATGCCTGCGATACGCTGAAGGCACAAGAACTCTATATGCGTGAGAAAGAGGGCCGGTTTCAGAAAGACGAAGGCAGCGACATTCGTTCGATAGTGACAGGGATGATGGGTGAAAAAGGCGCGGTGCATGTGGCGTTTGGAGAAGAATTGGAACTCGATTCGGATGAGCCTGAAAAAATTGCTACGGCAATCGATGCGCAAATACTTGCTAATTATCGGCTTCAGGATATTAACTATCTTGCGCTACAACGATTGCTCGACGAGGGGCAACTCATCGAGGCGGAAACCCTTAAAGCCTCAGATATTCTCGCAAATTGGCAAGCCAAAGCAGACGATTTGTTGGCCTTCGAACATCGTCTGAGCAGCGTAGAAACGGAGCTACAACCGTATTGGCTGCGCAGCTATGCGAATAGCGCGATACTTAAAGTCTAGCTGGCGAGCAAGGCTCGTCGGTTCTGCGCTACACCCGCAGTTGTAGCTCCTGTCTCTTATACACATCTGACGCTGCCGACGAATA
>OJIK01000478.1_pt1 | contig 12037 bp, 14 predicted proteins | sample 1595571 | NCBI WGS metagenome assembly OJIK01 (sample SAMN05416791, study PRJEB24817) | seawater metagenome | isolation source: Sea water | place: Canada:Atlantic | collected 2013-11 | reverse complement strand
GTGTATAAGAGACAGGTTAATGGCGGCGAGCGCAACTACATCATGGCTACGATATCTTTGTACCTGAGCATCTTTAATATTTTTATTCACTTGCTTAACCTCTTGGGTTCGCTCACTGGTAGAAATTAAACTAGGCTACTTTAGCTAATTAAATTCTAAACCCCAGCTTGTCTGGGGTTTTTTATTGCCAGTATTAGTCATCGCAGCCCGCCTGGATTAAACTCGACTTGTGAAATTTTCTATTGTTATCTTTGCCGCGCCCTACTCAACCGAGTCTGCAGCTACGGCGCTTCGATTCGCCGAGTCGCTTATTCAGCAGGGACATGAGCTTTATCGGCTATTCTTTTTCGGCGATGGCGTACACAACGCCTCTAAACTCACTGTAGTCGCGCAGGATGAAATTAACCTGCAACTGCAGTGGAGCAAGCTGATCGAGGAGCACGACATTGATTCTGTTATCTGCGTCAGCTCCGCACTGCGCCGAGGCGTTCTAGATCAGGCAGAAGCCGAGCGCCACGAGCTTGGCACTGCAAGCGCCTATGAGAGCTCCCAGGTGGCCGGTCTTGGGCAACTTATCGATGCGGCACTGCATTCTGATCGAGTGGTAAATTTCGGTTAAGGCTATGACAGAAAAAACAAACACAACTAAACCTATTAAATCGCGCATCACTTTTATTAGTCGCAGTGCGCCCTATGGGAGCAACAGAGCAAATCTATGCTTAGACATGGCTCTCGCCTACGCGGTATTCGAGCAGGACGTGAATTACGTGTTTTTAGATGACGGTATCTACCAGCTACTTAAAGGACAAGATGGCGCCGCTATTCAGAACAAGACCCTAGGAAATGCTCTTGAGACGCTCGCCTTGTACGGTATTGAAAACGTGTACGCGGATCAGCAATCATTAAAGCAGCGAAGCATCGACATAGCAGATTTGCTTCCTGGCATGCAATCAATCGAGAGCGATGCAGTCTCTAAACTCATCGAAAGCTCAGATACGGTATTCAATCTATGAGCAGCCTGCACACGATAAATAGAAGCCCAGACTCCAGGCTATTAGAGAGCTGCCTCAAGGTAATTAACGCTGATGATGCCATCCTGTTTATAGAAGATGGCGTCTACCATTGCGTATCTTTAGTTAACCTGACAGCTATCATAGAGACAGTGCATGTGTACGGACTACGCGAAGACATGTTAGCAAGGGCAACGCTTTCCCAGACAGCAGATAGAGTGGAGATAGTAGATACCACTCGATTTGTCGAACTATGCTGCGAGCACGGTAAAGTCGTGAGTTGGTTTTAGACCATGACTAATGCGCATTTCTTAGAAATAAATGGCCGGCAGATAGCTCTCGATAAGGAAGGCTATTTAGTTGAACTTGCGGACTGGGACGAGGATGTCGCCTCGAACCTCGCTTCTGTGGAGGAGATAACGCTAGGCCCTGCGCACTGGGAAGTTATCAATCTGCTGCGGGTTTTCTATAACCGTCATCAAATGTCACCCGCCAATCGTGCGTTGGTTAATCTCGTTAAGCGAGATCTAGGTACCGATAAAGGTAAGAGTATTTATTTGATGAAACTATTCCGTGGTTCGCCGGCTAAGACCGCCAGCAAGATCTCGGGATTACCGAAACCGGAAAATTGTCTGTAGCTTTTGACTAAGTCTCGTGACACTAGGCTAGCTTCGGTTAAACCAAGAAAGCGATTTCTGGAGTTTAACTACTTCTCCAATGATGATTATTGTAGGAGCCTCTATTTCTTTCTCCAAGGCCATATCTGCTATCCTATCCAGATTCCCCACTACTACTTTTTGCGTCTGAGTTGTTCCTTGCTGAATGACAGCCACAGGTGTCGTTGAAGACATACCATGTTTAAGAAGTTGATCGCAGATGTGTGGCAAGCCGGCTAGGCCCATATAGAAAACGAGCGTCTGTTGCTCCTTAACTAGGATATCCCACTCCAACGGCACCCGTCCGTCCTTCGTGTGCCCTGTAAGAAAACGAACCGATTGCGAGTAGTCGCGATGCGTAAGTGGGATCCCAGCATAGCTCGCGCAGCCAGAAGCTGCTGTGATTCCAGGGACTATCTGAAAAGGAATGCCTGCAGCGGCTAAAGATTCTAGCTCTTCGCCACCGCGCCCAAAGATGAAGGGGTCACCGCCCTTGAGTCGCAGCACTCGGTTACCCTCTTTGGCCAAGCGAGCTAACATCTCGTTTATGGTTTCCTGCGGCACGGCGTGATCTGCACTACGTTTGCCTACATAAATCTTCTGAGCATCTGGCCGTAGTTTGAGTAATATCTCGGGCGAGACCAATCGATCGTAGAGTACAACGTCAGCCTTATGCATGAGCCGCAGAGCTCGCAGAGTTAGCAGGTCCGGATCTCCGGGCCCTGCTCCCACTAGATAGACTTCACCACCAAGTCTATCGCTCTGTGGATTCGTCAGCCATTGATCCAGCGCGAATCTCGCCTCATCATCCTGCCCGCTATAAACCAGTTCTGGTATTTCGCTGTCGAGAACGCTTTCCCAGAAACGCACCCGCTCAGAAAAGTCCCCAATCTCGTTCTTTACTCGACCCCGAAACGAACCCAGCAGTTCTGCTAACTTGTCTATTCGCCCAGGTATCATAGACTCGTTTAACTCCTTGAGCTTACGAGTTAGTATTGGAGAAGTACCACCGCTGGATATAGCTACAACGATCGGAGAGCGATCAACTATAGAGGGCATGATGAAGGAACAAAGATGGGGTTGATCGACTACATTTACGGGAATGTTAAGTTTCGAAGCGATAACACTGACGCGCTCGTTAGTAATAAGATCATCGGTAGCGGCAACAACGAGAATCGCGTCGCTTAAGTCGGATTCGTCGAACTCTCTTGCAGTCATTGTACAATCGTGAGCGACACACAATTTGCGCAGCTCGTCGCTCAATGAAAGAGCGACGATATGGAGATCAGCGCCAGCGCGCAGTAATAAAGTGGCCTTACGAAAGGCAACCTCTCCACCACCGACAACGACGCACTTCTTATCTTTGATATTGAGAAATATCGGAAGAAGGTCCATCAGAAAAGCTGCTTGATCCCATTCATGTAAGCATGCAAAGCCTTCGGTATCTTGATGCTGCCGTCTGCTTGCTGGCCATTTTCTAGAAGTGCCACGAGCGTCCTGCCTACAGCTAACCCTGAACCATTAACGGTATGTAACAGCTCGGGTTTTCCTGTTTCAGGATTGCGCCAGCGCGCCTGCATGCGCCGAGCTTGGAAATCGGTAAAGCTGCTGCACGAGGATATCTCGCGATAGCAGTTCTGCGATGGTAACCAAACTTCGAGGTCATACGTCATTGCCGATGCGAAGCTAGTATCGCCACCGCATAACACAATTTTTCGGTAGGGAAGTTCCAGCAACTGCAATATAGTTTCAGCATTTCCTGTAAGCTCCTCAAGGGCATCTTCCGAATCTTGCGGCCTAATAGCTTGAACCAACTCTACCTTTTCGAATTGGTGCTGCCTGATCATGCCCTTCGTGTCTTTACCGTAGCTGCCTGCCTCTGATCGGAAACAGGGAGTGTGACATGTGAACTTTAGAGGAAGGGATTCTGCATCAACGATCTTGTCTCTCACGAGATTGGTAACCGGTACTTCGGCGGTTGGAATCAGATAATAATCTTGATCCCCCCTCAGCTTAAAGAGGTCCTCTTCAAACTTCGGTAACTGACCCGTTCCCAACAACGAGTCCGCGTTGACTAAATAAGGCACGTTCACCTCGGTATAGCCATGCTCTCGGGTATGGGTATCGAGCATGAATTGAATCAGCGCACGGTGCAGCTGTGCAGTTCTGCCAGTCATGACGACGAAGCGCGAACCGGTAATCTTGGTTGCGGTCTCAAAGTCTAAGCCCTGCTCCAAGGCCTCGCCTAGCTCTGTATGATCTTTGACTTCAAAATCGAATGACTTCGGAGTACCCCACGTGGAGATTTCTTGATTATCACTCTCATCCACGCCCGGCGGCACAGAGTCGGATGGCACATTTGGCACTGTTAGTAAGTAGTCAGTCAACTCCTTCTGCAATAGATTGAGCTGCTCCTTCTTTTCTTCGAGATCGGTCTTAATGCTGTCCATAGACGACAGGATTTCGGATACGTCCTCTCCGGCCGCCTTCGCTTTGCCGATTGACTTAGAACGCAGGTTTCGCTCATTCTGCAGGCCTTCCGTCGCCGTCTGTAAGATCTTGCGTTGGCTATCCAATTCCGCCAAGCGATCTACATCTAGATCGAAATTCTTCTTTTTTAGCGCCTCAGCAATTGTCGGCGCATCGCTGCGAATACTTTTGGGGTCTAGCATGGTCTGTTCCTGAAAGAGTCTACTCAGAGCATGACACGCGTTACCTGCATACCCGCAAAGGCGGCGAATAAGCAGAGCGTGACGCTACTGACGATATAGAAAAGTGCGGTATTGTAATTGCCCTGTTCGAATAACAAAAGCGCATCTAGGGAGAAAGATGAAAATGTGGTCATAGCACCTAAAAAACCTACCACTATCAGTGGCCGCCAGGTTTCAGACAGTTGCGCTTTCTCTGCCAGCACCACAAAGAGCACACCGATAAGAAAGGAGCCTAAAACATTAACCGCGAATGTGCCGAGTGGGAAGCTACTGCCATTAAACCGTTGCACAGCAGTGTGAAGCCAAAAGCGAGACATAGCACCAAGGGCGCCCCCGAAAGCGATAGCTATATAGGTATTCACGTTAGAAGGTCACATGTCAGTGTCGGCATTGGTTGAGGTAACGCTAGTCTATTGAGCATAGTCATTCTCAATTATCTCGATATTCTCAGGAGGAACGAACAGAAATTGGGCATCGTCTATCGCCGAATTGCGCATCACATTATCAAAGCGCCAGACCGTTTGCTGCCCATTCTTGCTATTGAGATAGATCGAGTCCAATTCATCGCGCATAAAATTAATAGAGATGAGTTGGTAGACGTTGTCAGCAGTGCGAGGAATCAGCTCGAATTCCTGGTGTTCACTTTCCTTAGGAGTAACACTGTCGATCGTATAATCCCCAGCGAGTGATTCTATGTTTCCACTTAACAGCTGCGCAGCCAACTCTGAGCGACTACTATCCCAATCTTCGATGACTACCTGCTCCAGATCAGGCTGATAATTCCACAGCGTACTGCCGTCGGTAACGATCAATTCGGGAAAGGGAGTCAACGTTTCCCAATAGAAACCATCAGGTTTCTTTAGCCGCATTTTTATATCGCTCTCTTCCAGTACGCCGCCATCTGACTCGACAATTAATTGCACGACATCGGCAGCCAGTGTCTCTATATTCCCCAACAAAGCATCTAGCCGATCAAGAGCAGAGCCACTTGTCGCTGACTGAGCAAAGAGATTTCCTGTGCAAATGCACAGTAGTGAAAAAAGAACCATCATCTGTTTTATGAGTTTAATCATTTGTTAAAACTTGTAGTTAAACATCGTTAATCGCGAGGTGGCGGCGGCGCAAGAACTTCTCTCGAACCGTTGCTTCCCATCTCAGTGATGACACCAGCACGCTCCATAGTTTCTATCATTCTGGCTGCGCGGTTGTAACCGATACGTAGCTTTCTCTGCACAGAAGATATGGACGCTTTACGTGTTTCGGTTACAAAACTAACGGCTTCATCGTAAAGCGCATCACTTTCTTCGTCCTCACCTGCCCCCGAATTGTTCATTGCGCCCATATCCAAGTCGTCTACGCTTTGCGTAATAGAATCGATATACACCGGCTTGCCTCGCTGTTTCCAGTCGGCAACGACTCGATGCACTTCTTCATCACTTACGAAGGCGCCGTGTACACGGGTTGGAATACCGCCGCCAGGAGGAAGGAATAGCATGTCGCCATTACCCAATAGTTGCTCAGCGCCACCCTCACCCAGAATCGTCCTGGAGTCGACCTTCGACTGGACCATAAACGACATACGCGTCGGTATGTTGGCCTTAATCAAACCAGTCAAAACATCCACTGATGGTCTCTGCGTGGCGAGGATTAAATGTATGCCTGCCGCTCTAGCTTTCTGAGCGATACGCGCGATCAACTCTTCAACTTTCTTACCTACAACCATCATCATGTCTGCAAGCTCATCGACAATGACCACAACACAAGGTAGTGCCTCTAGTTCCGGTGCACACTGCTCTTCCTCTAGCAGCATCGGATCCGGCTTCCATGTTGGATCCATTATTGGATTGCCTGATTTTTTGGCATCTGTAACTTTTTTGTTGTAACCAGCAAGATTTCTAACACCTAGAGCCGACATCAGTTTATAGCGCCGCTCCATCTCGGCAACCGACCAGCGAAGGCCGTTCGCGGCATCCTTCATATCAGTAATTACTGGAGTGAGAAGATGGGGAATGTCATCGTAGACCGATAGTTCCAGCATCTTCGGATCGATCATAATCATGCGAACCTGTTCCGGCGTCGACTTGAACAGCAGACTCAAGATCATGGCGTTGATACCAACAGATTTTCCAGAGCCGGTGGTTCCTGCCACCAATAGATGCGGCATCTTGGCTAAGTCGACAATTACCGGCTTGCCCACAATATCATGACCTAACGCCATGCTCAGCGGCGACGATGCCTTGTCGAACTCTGGTGTAGACAGCACCTGACTTAGCTGAATAACTTCCCGCGTCTCGTTCGGAATCTCGATTCCAATGACCGTTTTCCCAGGAATGACTTCTACCACTCGCACTGATATCACGGCAAGTGAGCGCGCCAAGTCCTTCGCGAGGTTACTTATCCGACTAACTTTAATGCCAGGGGCCGGCTGCACTTCGAAGCGTGTGATGACTGGCCCGGGATTAACTGCCGTAACCTCAATTTCGATGCCGAAATCTTTTAGCTTAAGTTCAAGCAGTTTGGACATGGCCTCGAGAGATTCTTTCGAGAAGCCAGAGTCGTTGGTTTCTTGCCAAGCGTCCAATAAGCCTATAGCGGGCAGTTGTTTAATTGATGAGGCGGCAAACAGTGTTCCCTGTTTTTCTTTCTCTACTCGTACGCTCTTCACCGGTTTCCTAATAGCCGGAGCTTTGATCTTTGGTGGCGCCCGCTTCGCTTCTTTTTCAATATGAATATCAAGAACCCTCTTGCGCCTTTCTAGGCGTTTCTTGGCGACCTGCTCCTGTTTCCTGTCTTCCATCCATTTGAGGTACCTAGCGCCCGTGCGCGCGGCGACGCTCAATGTTGTCGCACCCAGTTTATCGATCACGGCTAGCCAGGAGATGGTAACTGTTATGGTGAGCCCGAATAGGAACACGGCGAGCAGCAGCAATGTGCTTCCAAGAGTTGCTAGTACGGGTATGCTGAGATCGGCAACTAATGAGCCGATAACACCCCCGGCGGAAGGCAATTCCTCCGCAATGTGAAAATGCAGCGTCGCTAAACCGCAGGCTGAGATCACTAGCAGGAAAAAGCCGCCAGTCTTCAGAGCAAATAAAGGCCAGGAGAAATCAGACTCCAGCGCCGATTCGCGAAAAGATATGTAAACCTTATAAATTAACAAGATAGGAAACGCGAAAGCAAGATAACCCAATAGATACCAAAAGATATCGGCTAGCCATGCTCCATAAACGCCGACCGCGTTCACCACATCCTCTCCTGTGCCCGTTGTAGTGAAACCAGGATCTTTCGGGGAATAGCTGACCAGAGCAATTAATAGGAAAAGAGCTAGCAATGAATAAACAATCAAGGTGCCCTCGCGAACTAAGCGCTGCATCAAGTTGCTGACTTCCGGATCTTGCCCGCTATTTTTCATAGTTACATTTTTCAATTTATTCATGGACCTACAGATAGTTTATACCATCGTTTCGAGAATAATCAGAAGCATTTCACGCTTCTTTGCTTTTCTTAGGGCGTAGAAAAACCCAAAGTCGAATCCCTAAACAGTTTAACGGTTCCTAAGGCGCAAAATTGAGTAGAATATGCCCCGCTAGGGCTTTAAATTTGGACCTTTGCCATCACATAACAACATATCCCGACTCACATAAACGTGCGCTGAATACAGTCTAAAAAAAGCGCCTTCAAGCAGGAAGCAGTTCTATGACAGATACACAGCACCATCGTCTAATAATCTTGGGTTCAGGGCCTGCGGGATATACAGCAGCAGTCTATGCGGCTCGAGCTAATTTGGACCCCGTAGTGATTACCGGCATGGTGCAAGGTGGTCAACTGACCACCACTACCGATGTAGACAACTGGCCAGGCGACGTAGAAGGCCTACAGGGCCCAGCCCTTATGGAGCGCATGCTGCAGCATGCCGAGCGTTTTGACACTAAGGTGATTTTCGATCATATCAATGCTGTAGATCTCAGCAAGAAACCCTACACACTGACCGGCGATAGCGCCGTGTTCACCTGTGATGCACTTATTATCGCGACTGGCGCTTCTGCGCAATATCTCGGTCTTGAATCAGAGACGGCATTCATGGGCAAAGGCGTTAGTGCCTGCGCCACCTGTGATGGTTTCTTCTATAGAAACAAGCCGGTAGCTGTTATCGGTGGCGGCAATACTGCGGTTGAAGAGGCCCTCTATCTGGCCAACATCTGCTCACATGTCACGCTGGTGCATAGGCGAGACTCGTTACGGGCGGAGAAGATCCTGCAGAAGAAGCTCTTCGATAAGGTAGAGGAAGGCAAAGTCACTATCGAATGGAATAACACGCTCGATGAAGTGCTAGGCGACGACATGGGGGTAACTGGCATTGCTATGAAGCATGCGAGCACTGGCGGGGTGAAAAAACTCGTTGTCGACGGCGTCTTCATCGCTATCGGTCACATCCCAAATTCGGAAATTTTTGTAGAGCAGCTTGAGATGAAGAATGGCTATGTCACAGTTAATACGGGTATCACAGGCAATGCCACGCAAACCAGTGTACCTGGTGTATTCGCCGCCGGGGATATTGCAGACCAGATCTATCGACAGGCTGTCACTAGTGCCGGCTTCGGTTGCATGGCCGCGCTGGATGCTGAAAAATTCCTTGATGCCTAGCAGCACCGGACATCAATAACAATGCCGTTACCTTGGCTAAGCTCTCCTCAGGCCAGCTTTCCAGATATAAGCCTCGCGCTGGCAGACCCTAATGGGCTGCTGGCGGCGGGAGGCGGCCTCAGCCCCAACCGTCTACTAGAAGCTTACAGCCGTGGAATCTTTCCCTGGTTTGAGGAGGGACAGCCGGTTCTGTGGTGGTCCCCAGACCCGCGCATGGTGCTCTTCCCCGACGATTTACGCGTCAGCAAGAGTCTGCGGAAGACTATCAACAAGTCGCTCTATACGGTGACCCTGGATGAGGCATTTGCAGAGGTTATAGGCTGTTGTGCGCAGCCCCGCGGTGATTCTCCTGGCACTTGGATAACCGATGAAATGCAAACCGCGTATACGCAATTGTTCGAAGCAGGCCATGCACATTCCGTTGAAGTATGGCGTGAAGGAGATCTGGTAGGCGGGCTCTACGGCGTCGCACTGGGCCAGCTCTTCTTTGGGGAATCGATGTTTAGTTTCGAGAGCAATGCATCGAAAATAGCCCTAGTGAAACTTGTAAAACAGCTGCAGGAATGGAACTATAAATTGATCGACTGTCAGGTAAGCAGCGAACATCTCGAATCTCTGGGCGCAATAGAGATTAGCCGAGAGCAATTTCGCCTGCAATTACATGAGCTTCTACCCTGTCCCGGCAAAGCCGCTCCCTGGAATATAGACACTGTTTAGATGCGCTGTCAGTAAGCTAGAAATAGGCAGAATTGGTAAATGAATTCAAAATCCAAAATAAACGAGACGATCAAATTGTTTCGTTCCTCAGATCATCCCTGCAGTTATAAGGAAGATGAGACTGCGGCGACTGTCTTTGTCGACCCCGAGCTAAACATTACCCAACATTTGAACAGTCGGCTTACTGAGCTCGGCTACCGTCGCAGCGGAGCACACTTATATAGGCCGGACTGTAAGCTTTGCCGCGCCTGTATTTCTTGTCGGCTTCCAGTAGCGCAATTCAAACGCAGCAAGCGCTTCCAGCGCATCTGGAATCGAAACGCTAATGTGCGTGTCGAAAAATGTGACGAATTGAAAGGTGATCAGGCCTATTTCCTCTATCAAGAGTATATCGAGAAGCGCCACAGCGACGGCGACATGTACCCGGCAACTACAGAGCAATTCGACGCTTTCATTCGCAGCAAAGCAGAAGGTAGCCAGTATTATTGTTTCTATATCCTAGAGAAATTAATCGCCGTCAGTGTGACCGATATCCTCGACGGTGGACTCTCCGCGGTTTATACATTCTTCGATCCAAATCTTGCGAAGCGATCGCTGGGTAATTTTGTAATTCTGTGGCAGATCGAACAGGCCCGCTCACTGGGATTGAGCCATCTATATCTCGGCTATTGGATTAAGAATTGCGCAAAGATGGATTACAAGAGCACATTTAGGCCTCTGGAGATGCTGGTAGAGGGAAAGTGGGTGCTCGTTAATTCGTGTGCTGGAGAGTCAATACCTCGCCCCATGCTAGTGACACTGGCGGCATTACCTGTCAGTAAGCTGTGAATGCATGCAGATAGCGCCGCTCTAAGAGTTTTATGCATGTAAGGGGCCACAAAAGAAAGGGTATTGTTCAAGTTAGCGTTTACATTCATGGTAGTAGTGCTTTGTGAGTTTTGGCGAATGATCGGATCACCAAATGCCATGAATGTTCCCTAGGTTTTCAACTATCTTTCTGATTTGTATATATTATTCGTGGGGATACCTCAGGATCTGACCCCATTTTTTACTTAAGGGTTGTTCAACATGGATTACCCTGATTAATCTTTTGTACCGGAACCTTCAACTTACGCTTTATTAGTATTAGGTCTTATTGGTGCTGGATTTTATAGACGTCGTAATAAAAACCTCAATTAAATAAAGGGGTCAGATCCAAATTAAAAATTAAATTTGAAACTCATCAACTAGGTCATTCTTATGCCAAGGAAGCCAAGAATCTCACTGGTTGGTGTGCCACAACATGTTATTCAACGGGGTAACAACCGAGAAGTCATATTTGCTGGTGATGGTGGTATGAAAGCCTATGTCACATGGTTGTAGGCGAACAAGTGCGAAGCAATCGAAATGTCGCGCCTGTATGCGTCTATGCGTGGGTCTGGCTTTGCTTATCTGGCGAAAATCCGGCACAATGCCCCGCGAATAAATACATTGAGACTGCAAATGGCGAAAGAAGATCAAATTGAAATGGAAGGCGAAGTAGTCGATACCCTTCCTAATACTATGTTCCGAGTTAAACTGGAAAACGGCCACATCGTGACCGCTCACATCTCCGGCAAAATGCGCAAGAACTACATCCGAATCCTTACCGGTGACCAAGTTCGCGTCGAACTTACTCCCTATGACCTAAGCAAAGGTCGCATCACTTATCGCGCACGTTAGTTTTTCGCCGGAGTTAACTCTTTTTTCTCCTGCGGCTTTCTCTCGCTGATCGTTATCACTAGCTCGTCATCCTTACTGCCAACTTGCACCTCTCCACCGTTGGCAGAGAGCTTCCCGAACAAGATATCTTCCGCAAGCTCTTTCTTCAGTTTCTCCTGAATCAATCTAGCCATAGGCCTCGCGCCCATGGATTCGCTGTAACCGTGTTTAACAAACCAATCGACAGCGTTTTCGTCTACATTTAACAAGACCTTCTTCTGGTCCAATTGCACTTGCAGATCAACAAGGAATTTATCGACAACCGTTCGGATAGTTTCCACCGTTAGTGCGCCAAATTGAATTATTGAATCCAGTCTATTGCGGAATTCCGGCGAGAACGCCTTCTTGATTATTTCCATGCCATCGGTTGTATGATCTTGCTCGCTAAAACCGATAGACGCGCGAGACATCTCCTGCGCGCCGGCGTTGGTTGTCATTATCAATATGACGTTTCTAAAATCTGCTTGCCTGCCGTTGTTATCTGTTAGGGTGCCGTGATCCATCACCTGCAACAATAAATTAAAAACATCTGGGTGCGCCTTCTCGATCTCATCAAGTA
>OJIK01000474.1_pt1 | contig 12135 bp, 11 predicted proteins | sample 1595571 | NCBI WGS metagenome assembly OJIK01 (sample SAMN05416791, study PRJEB24817) | seawater metagenome | isolation source: Sea water | place: Canada:Atlantic | collected 2013-11 | reverse complement strand
GAGATCAGCCTCGGTCTCGTGGGCTCGGAGATGTGTATAAGAGACAGGCCATGGCGTGACCGCCAAATTTACTGATCATGCCAGGGTTACTGCTAGCCACCGCATCCAATGCATCGCGAATATGGAATCCCTTAATGGATCTAGCAGAGCCTTTAATTTCGTTACCTGAATCGTTAGCGTCTGCGAAGGCAATGACTGGCCTATTGAACTTCTCCTTCACACGCGAAGCGAGAATACCCACCACGCCTTGATGCCATCTTGAGTCATAAATACAAAGAGCCGCAGGAAGGTCACTCTCTTCCAATGAAAATTCCTGTAGAAATTTGAAGGCCTGCTCGCGCATATCGCCTTCTATTTGTTTTCGGTCTTTGTTCATTCCGTCGAGTTGCAAAGCAAGTTTATACGCTGTGCCTTCATGATCTGTAAGCAGGCACTCGATGCCCGTGGACATGTCATCCAATCTTCCCGCCGCATTTAATCTAGGACCGACGCTGAAGCCAAGGTCGGAGGCGGTGAGTCTAGCGCTACTGCGACCCGCAATTTCTAAAAGACTAGTAATGCCCGGGCGAGTGCGTCCTGCACGAATTCTTCTTAAGCCTTCGCTTACTAATATACGGTTGTTGCGATCCAGTGCGACTACATCCGCTACAGTACCCAAAGCAAGTAGGTCTAGCAGGTCCGCTAGTTTGGGTTCTGCAGTACTATTTTCTTCGAACCATTTCATTTCCCGCAGCTTCGCCCGCAGTGCCAACATCACGTAGAAAATAACGCCCACACCGGCGATGCTCTTGCTGGGAAAATTGCATCCATGCTGATTTGGATTAACTATAGCATCTGCATCTGGCGCTGAAGCACCCGGCAAATGGTGATCGGTGATGAGTGTCTTTATCCCCGCGGATTTCGCAGCCGCGACTCCCTCTATGCTTGAGATGCCGTTGTCGACAGTGATGATGAGGTCGGGGTTGCGTGTCTTTGCCAGCTCGACTATCTCGGATGTTAGACCGTAGCCATAGTCGAATCGATTGGGAACGATGTAGTCGGTGTGCTGAAAACCAAATTGCCGCAGGGCCTTTAGAGCTACAACGCAACTCGTCGCCCCGTCCGCGTCGAAATCGGCAACAATAAGCACGCGCTGCTGCCGCTGCAATGCATCGATCAACAACTGAACAGCCTCATTGATGCCTTTGAACTGCTCGGGAGGGATGAGCTTCTCTAAGCCAAGCTCTAGTTCTTCGACATCATTGATGTTGCGTTGACTGTAGACACGCTTGAGGAGCGGGTGCATAGAATCAGGAAGGTTTAGTTTAGTATTCGCCGCTCTGCGTTTAACGAGTCGTGACATTTCAGCCCTAACTATGTGTGTGTTTTGTTACGAATTCTGTCACCGCCGCCAAATCGTTTGGCACGATGCTGTAATGCTCTTCCTTCTCAAACAAGCCTGTTAGGTGACCAGGCAACTGGGGCGTATCCAGTCCAGCTTCGTTGATGGCATCGCTGAATTTAGCAGGGTGTGCGGTCGATAGAGTGATCATCGGCGCAGATGGATCGGCATTACACTCTCTAGCTGCGCGTATTCCAACGGCCGTGTGAGGGTCTACGAGCTTGCCAGTATCTTTGAATACTTTCGCTATAGTTTCACAGGTGAGCGCATCATCGACTCTGGCGCTAGAGAAGCATTCTCGCATCTGCTTCCACTTCTCATCCGACACCTGCTGCGACTCGAAATTAAGTTTCGACATGAACTCTTTGAGTAACTCTGCATCTCTATCGAACAGATCAAACAGATAGCGCTCGAAGTTACTTGAGGCGAGAATATCCATGCTCGGGGATAAAGTATGATTCAAATCAGTAGTGGAATATTCATTGCCACTAATAAAACGGTGCAGGATATCGTTGCTGTTTGTCGCTACAACTAACTGCTTGATGGGTAGCCCGATGCTCTTGGCGAGATAGCCCGCATAGATGTCGCCGAAATTTCCCGTTGGAACCGAGAAAGAAACAGCCTGCTGCGGCCCTCCTACCTTAAGTGCCGCTGAGAAATAGTAGACGATCTGCATCATTATCCGCGCCCAGTTTATGGAATTCACGGCGACTAGTTGACTCTCGTCAGCCAGAAAGGACTGATCGGCGAATGCGGCTTTGACGATGCTCTGACAGTCATCGAAATTTCCTTCAACCGCCAAATTAAACACGTTATCACCAACGACCGTGGTCATCTGCCTGCGCTGTACCTCGGATACTCGCTGATGTGGATGTAGAATGAAGATGTCGACTTGCTCAGAGTGCCTACAGCCTTCTAAGGCTGCTGAACCTGTATCTCCCGATGTCGCCCCAAGGATGACCACACGCTGGTCGTTCTTTACTAACACATAGTCGAGTAACCGGCCGAGCACCTGCAAGGCGAAGTCTTTAAATGCCAGGGTGGGGCCGTGATACAACTCCAGCATGTAATCGTTCTCTGCGAGCTCAGTGAGCGGCGCCACTTCGGGGTGATCGAACTGGGCATAGCTATCAATAACTATTTCACGCAGAGCCTGGGCGGGTATTTCGTCGCCGACAAATTCAGAAACAATTTTTAATGCGAGCTCTGAATAGCTAAGGCTTTTCCATGACGCTATTTCCTCGATGGAGAAGTGAGGCAGCTCGGCAGGCACGTATAAGCCTCCATCTGGAGCGAGGCCAGTTAGAAGAACCTGTTCGAATGTCTGCGGGGTGCCACCGCCTCTAGTGCTTATATATTTCAACTCGCCTTCCCTTCTTTGATTTTTTTCTTATGCTCTACAATCTACTAACGCCAGTATTCGGTGGAGTTAACTACTACGCTATCCTGCAAATGTCTCGACGCGGATACGCATGACTTCGCCACTCACATCTTCAAGCGCTTCAATCGCTGCGATGGCTAAATTCAATTTCTTTTCTAGCGCCTTATGGGTAAGAATGACAATTGGCACTGTCATGCTATCCAGCTCTTTCTGAATAACCGCATCTATGCTGATGTCGAAGCCTTGCAGAATGCTGGATATTTTGGCCAATACACCCACCACATCATTCACTGGGATACGCAGATAATACTCAGTCTCAATCTCTTCGATAGACACTACTTCTAAATCATCATGCATTGAGAGATAGCCCAGCGCAGGCAGCAACGGCTTGCTCAATCCTGCGAGCTTCTGCCTAGCGATATCAATTACGTCGGCGATGACTGAAGACGCCGTAGCATCCGCGCCAGCACCTGGGCCGTTATAAAGTGTAGAACCTACGGCATTGCCATGGACAAGTACGGCATTACCCACGCCATCTACGCTTGCCAGCAATCGCTTTCGTGGAATCAACGTCGGGTGTACGCGCATCTCAACACCGTTGTCAGTGCGACGCGCGATTCCCAAGTGCTTGACTCGATAACCCAGCTGCTTCGCGAAACCGATGTCTTGGGGTGTGATACGGCTAATGCCCTCGGTATAGGTCTTATCAAACTGCAGAGGAATACCGAATGCGATCGCCGCCATGATAGTCAGCTTGTGGGCTGCATCAATGCCCTCGACATCGAATGTTGGGTCGGCTTCGGCATAGCCCAGTTGCTGTGCTTCGATGAGCACATCGGCGAACTGGCGTTGTTTCTCGGCCATCTCAGTCAGGATGAAGTTACCCGTGCCGTTGATGATGCCTGCCAACCAGTCGATCTTATTTGCAGATAGACCTTCTCGCAAAGCCTTAATGATTGGGATGCCACCCGCCACACTGCTCTCAAAAGCTAGAGTCACAGCGTTTTCCTGCGCAACGGCGAAGAGCTCATTGCCGCGTTCTGCAACTAGAGCCTTGTTTGCCGTCACCACGTGTTTTCCATTCGCCAACGCCTGACGAACCACCTCGAATGCAGGATCGAAACCACCGATGGTCTCGATGACTATATCCACCTCGGGATCATTGACGACATCGAATGGGTCATTGCTGATATTGACTGTCGAATCGACATCACCACTGGTGATGCTGCGAGACGCTATTCTTACAACGTCGATTACACAGCCGACGCGGCGAGTAATTTCCTCGCCGTTGGCCTGCAATAAGTTATAACTACCGCCACCTACGGTACCGAAACCACAGATGCCTACTTTGATAGATTTGGCTGATTCAGAATTCACAAAATGCCCCGGACTTATTCAAACTAAGCGCCGAATTATACTGGAAACATGCAAGAAACCCAGCAGCGCTGCGCAGTTAAGTATCTATTGAGGAGAGTGAGGTCGTTAGGACTGGAGCCCGGCGGGAAGCCAAGGCTCCTAGAATAAGAGACTTACTAGTTGATCTTAAGCATTGTCGCTAGGCGATCAGCATCCATATAGCCGGGAATGACCGTGCCATCGGGGAATATCAGTGCTGGCGTGCCGGAAATACCTAACTCATTGCCCAGCGCATGGTGTGCCAGAACAGGTGAATCACAGTCGCCTGCAGGTAAATTCTGACCATTCTTCGCCTGAGTCAGCGATTTCTTACGATCATCAGAGCACCAGACGGAAAGCATCTTGTCGTACGAGGCTGCTTGTGCGCCACCACGAGGATAGGCCAGGTAACGAACCTCGATGCCCTTCGCCATAAGCTGATCAAGCTCGCTGTGCAACTTGCGGCAATAGGTGCAGTCAACGTCGGTGAAGACTGTTATGGATGCCTTGACCACCTCTGGTGTGAAGATAATCATCTCCTCAGCCGGAATGGCAGCGATTTTCGTCAGACTACGCGCCTGCTTCGCTTTCGTAGAAATGTTCACGAGACCGGCGTCGCTGGCCCGATACATATCTCCTGCGAAAAGATAGTCACCTGAAATATCGGTGTAGAGCACCTCACCAGTATTCAGTTCGACTTCATAAATAGTAGCTAGTGGCGTGGGTTTCAGGCTGAGAATTTTAAGCTGACCCTGGGATGCCACCTCTATCGCCAGCTCTAGTTTGCCGCGCAGCGATTGATCGCGATTCTGTGCCTGAGATGCAGTGACAGCAACTAGCGTCAAAGCTAGTCCCAACATTGCTAACATCGGCTTTATAGTTATTCTCATGGCTGTCTCCTTTTGTGCCTCCACTTGAGGGCCGCGGTGGTAGTGGCGTGGCGCGAGGCTAAATACGTTATCGACTATCTTATAGCATTTACTAATCGGCTGCAGAAAATGGCCAATTTACTGTCCTGAAGTAGCGCCGGCTTCAGCCCCCTGTTCTTCGTAAACAACCATAGCGTAGAACAAGCTATGCTCACATCCATATCGAGTCTATCAGCAGAAACGAAAATGGGAAGACTGCGGACAGACTTCCCATTCGATATGCCTAGATTGGCTGGAACGCAGCACCCCGACAGTATCCAGAGGCAACAAACCGAGTTATGTTAACTCGACTTCTTTTCCAACTTTTCTGTGATTCTTGCAGCTCGACCAGTTAGTTCGCGCAAATAGTACAGCTTGGCTTGGCGAACAGCACCGCGACGCTTCACTGCAACGCTATCAACAACGGAGCTATAAACCTGAAATACGCGCTCAACACCTACACCGTGAGAAATTTTTCTCACCGTGAAGGATGAGTTTACGCCACGGCTACGACGTGCAATAACAACACCTTCGAATGCCTGCAGACGCTCTCTATCGCCTTCCTTAATTTTTACCTGAACGACAACAGTGTCGCCAGGACCGAAATCTGGAAGTTCCTTGCTCATCTGCTCTTTTTCTATCTGCTGGATGATTGTGCTCTTGCTCATCGTCTTGCTCCTGAACCCTTGTAGCGATTGGCGTTTGCCAATTCTTAGTAAATCGAAATTTTCAAAATCTGTTATCTAACTAATAGCCGACTATTCGTCGAACTATCAATTCAGGCTACTACGCTTTATCACGAACATAGTCTTGCTTGAACTTCTCTAATAATTCTTCTTGCTCGATCTCAAGCGACTTCGCTTGCAGCAAGTCTGGTCTCTTCAACCAGGTTGCACCTAAACTCTGCTTCATCCGCCACTTGCGTATCGCTTCGTGATCCCCGCTGAGCAACACTTCTGGCACATCTGATCCCGCTATACTCTGCGGTCTGGTGTACTCAGGGCTATGTAACAAGCCATTGCTAAAACTGTCTTCTAGTGCCGAGCCTTCATCACCTAATGCCCCAGGCTGAAATCTCGTCATCGCATCGATCAGTGTCATCGCTGCCAACTCGCCGCCGCTGATTACGAAGTCACCCAGCGACCATTCTTCATCTATCTCGTTCTCAAGCACACGATTGTCTATGCCTTGATAGCGACCGCATAGCAACACCATGCTTTCTCGCTTGGCAAGATCGATAATCGAATCTTGCTTCAGGGTCTTACCCTGCGGTGACAAGTAAATGACTCTAGCCTTCTCACCCACCGTTTGTTTCTGGCTTACTACCTGCCTCGCCGCGGCTATCGATGCTATTAGCGGTTCGGTCTTCATTAGCATTCCGGGACCGCCACCAAATGGCTTATCGTCCACAGTACGATGTTTGTCAGTCGTATAGTCGCGCGGATTAAATAACTCGAGGTTCATTAGACCTGAGCGTACCGCCCTACCACTGATGCCGTGTTCCGTTACGGCTGCAAACATTTCTGGAAACAGGGTGACTATTCCAAGCTGCATCGCTTACACCTCTCGCTTACAACTTCTGTCACTTCTGATGAGCGCTTGTTAATCAATAAAGACAGCTCAATCCAGATAGTCTGCTTCCCAATCTACTCGGATAGTCTGATTCTCCAGATCTATCTCGATTACCACCGAATCTACTAAATAGGGAATAAGCCTTTCCCGATCATCGATGCTTTCACTATCTGCTTTGACTACCAACACATCGTTGGCGCCTGTCTCTAACAAGTGGCTAACCCGGCCAAAAATTTGATCAGTCTGGTTGACCACTTTAAGGCCTTGTAGCTGATGCCAATAGAATTCGCCGTGCTCTAACTGAGGCAATTTCTCATTCGCTATCGTTAATTCTGTGCCGGTCAGTAGTCTTGCCGTTTCAGGGCCATCGTAACCCTTGAAATGGACCAACAGAGCTTTGTTCACACGGCTGTGCTCGTCGAGCTCTAACTCCTGAGACCGTCCCCCAACTTGTGCAGTAAAGCGCGAGTAGTCGAGAATATTTTCAATCGGTGAGGTAAAGGAAATCAGCTTCAGCCAACCCTTTAGGCCATGCACTCGGCCAATTTCTCCGAGTACCACCTTCTCACTATCTGCTTCGGGTTTACTTACCACCCAGACAACGCGATATCAAAATCACGCCTCTGTTGTAGAAGTCTCTACCGCAGCCTTCGCTAGTGTTGATACGCGAGGGCTAAGCTGTGCGCCTTTTCCAGTCCAGTAAGACATGCGATCGCGATCAAGACGCAAACGCTCTTCCTGACCTTTAGCACGGGGGTTAAAGAAGCCAATTCGCTCAATAAAACGCCCATCACGCGCACTGCGGCTGTCACTTACTGTGATGTGATAAAAAGGCCGTTTCTTAGCACCACCACGTGACAATCGAATCGTGACCATAAGTATTTCCTGTCATTCTAATGTATAAAACTAGTGTTTATGAGTTACGCGAGCTGAGGCTGAATTGCCTCCTGCTCTTAAGTAAGAACAGATAGGACCAGACGTGCTCGGGTAAAAAGGCGGGTATTCTATGTTAATTGGGGTGTGATTGGAAGCCCACGGGCACAGTATTTTCGCGGGTTACGCGGATAAAGCATGTCAAATTGTCGAGTATTTGAGTAAGGCCTAAAATGCTTCACGTTTTTGTGAATTATTACCCCATTAAGAGCGGGGAAATTGCCCTGGCCCGCCTGGAAAACCTCCACCAGCGCCGCCCTGCATACCCCCTAGGCCACGCATCATATTGGCCATATTGCCGCCCTTCATCTTCTTCATCACCTTTTGCATCTGCTTATGCTGCTTCAGCAGGCGATTCAGGTCTTGAATCTGGGTGCCTGAGCCATTTGTAATGCGCCTTTTCCTCGATCCATTTAGGGCGTCTGGATTGGTGCGCTCACGTGGTGTCATAGAGTTAATGATCGCTTCCATCTGCCGAAATTTGGAGTCATCCACCATTTTCGCGGCACCTGGAGGCAATGCACCCATGCCCGGCATCTTATCCATGATGCTGGCTACACCACCCATATTCTGCATTTGAGCGAGTTGCTCCTTGAAATCTTCTAGATCGAAGCCTTTGCCCTTTTTAATCTTGCGGGCGAGCTTCTCCGCCTTAACCTTGTCTACCTTCTTTTCAGCTTCCTCGATAAGAGAGAGCATGTCGCCCATGCCGAGAATTCTTGACGCGATTCGATCGGGATAGAACGGCTCGAGCGCGTCCATCTTCTCGCCCATACCAATGAATTTAATGGGTTTTCCCGTAGTATGACGCACGGACAAGGCAGCACCGCCTCTTGCATCACCGTCTGCCTTGGTCAGCACTACGCCCGTTAACGGCAAGGCATCATTGAATGCTTTGGCTGTGTTGGCCGCATCTTGTCCTGTCATGGCATCAACGACAAATAACGTCTCAACGGGATTTAACTGGCCGTGCAGCTGCTGAATCTCGCTCATCATTTCCTGATCGATGGCTAGGCGTCCGGCAGTATCCACTATTAATACGTCTACAAATTTGCGCTTGGCCTCGGCCAAGGCCGCCGCCGCAATCGCCGAAGGTGTCTGGCTGCTATCGCTGGCGAAGAACTGTACGTCCACCTCGAGAGCCAGAGTCTGCAACTGTTGAATGGCTGCCGGACGATAAACGTCGGCACTTACCAGCATCACCGATTTCTTCAAATCATTCTTGAGCCAGCGTGCGAGCTTAGCCGCGGTAGTAGTCTTACCAGCACCCTGCAGGCCGGCCATCAATACAATTGCTGGTGGCGCCGTCTTTAAATCCAACTCGGCGTTGGCCTTACCCATGATAGATTCGAGTTCGCTCTGAACTATCTTGATAAATGCCTGACCCGGCGTCAGGCTCGATGAGACTTCTTGCCCAACAGCCCGCAAACTGACTCGCGCGATGAAGTCTTTGACGACCGACAGTGCAACGTCTGCCTCGAGTAGTGCGCGGCGCACTTCACTCAGGGCATCTTGAATATTGGCTTCTGTGAGATTGCCCTTACCCGTGAGCTTTCTAAACGTACCTGAGAGTCTATCTGTAAGATTGTCGAACACTGCGGGCTACCACCTAACTGCTTAACTGTGAATTGGACGAGCTTTTTTGTATATCGTGCGCCAAAAGCTATCGTGTTGTGTCATTTTACTTGCTTTTGGCTCACTCGCATTGACCGAATCGCATTATAGCGAATCCCAAGCGCATTAAAAAAGGGCTTCTACCACTAGTATACATGTGCGACACTTTCCTATTCAGTTTATTAACCCTCTTAACGCGTCTTTGGCGAAGCCCAAACCCTTATTCATCATGCAAGTTACCGTAATTTCCGGACTATTCGCTGTCTTCTTCTACTTGATGGGCTCTGTCTTTCAAGGCATGAATTTCAAGTCGAATAAAGAAACGCGCAGCCAGGTTTTCATATTTGGTGGTTTAGCCGTCTTAGCCCACGCGTTGAGCGCCTACGGGATCATTCTAAGCACCGATGGCTTTCACTTCGGCCTGTTTGAAATCAGCACCCTAATAACTCTATCAATTTCGTTATCGGTGCTCGTTAGCAGTCTGCGCAAACCGCTACAGGTACTCTTCCTCGGCTTGTTTCCACTTGCTGCAATCAGCATCGTGGCATCTCTGGTCATTCGCAGCGACTATCCGCCTACGATTATGAGTCTGGCCCTCGCCAGCCATGTGCTGATCTCGATTTTGTCCTACAGCTTTATTACCATCGCCGCCTTGCAGGCTGGTTTTCTTGCCTACCAAGACCATCAGCTGAAACACGGGCACACCGGCGGACTGATTCGTAAACTCCCTTCGCTTCAAGACATGGAAGCGTTCCTATTCGAACTAGTCTGGGTTGGGCAGATATTGTTGACTCTTACCATCGCCACCGCATTCTTGTTCTTCGATGACATCTGGGGCGCAGATGGAGTCATTCACAAGACCGTATTTTCACTCTTGGCCTGGATCGTTTTCGCAGTTCTACTGTGGGGCCGTCACCAACTCGGCTGGCGTGGTCAAACTGCTATTCGCGGCACTCTGAGCGGCTTTGCGCTACTCATCATTGGATTCTATGGCGTGAAGTTTGCGCTGGAATACTTAATCAGTTGATAGCGTATTCGAATCCAGCTATCCCATCATCGCCTCTACGAGATAGCCCCTAAATGAGCACCGAAGAACCCAGCCTAGCCATGTTGCTCCTTTCCTTTGGGTTGCTGATACTTGCCTCGGCGTATTTCTCCAGCTCCGAAACCGCGATGATGACCCTTAATCGCTATCGTCTGAAGCACCTCGCGAGAAACAAACATGCCGGGGCGAGTCGCGCGAGCGAACTTTTAAAAACCCCCGACAAGCTGATCGGCGTCATACTGATCGGCAACAATTTCGTTAACTTTCTCGCCGCAGCAATCGCCACAACAATAGCGCTTAAGATATTTGGCGAACCTGCACCACTAATTACTGCGATCGTCCTAACACTTGTCGTATTGATATTCGCCGAGGTGACACCGAAGACAATTGCCGCACTCTATCCTGAAAAAATCGCCTACCCTTCTAGCCTGATCTTGCTTCTACTGCTAAAGATTTTGTATCCCGTTGTATGGATGGTCAATGTAGTTTCGAATGCGCTAGTGAGGGTCTTAGGTTTTAACTCAGCATCTGATGATAGTCATCAGCAACTCTCCGCCGAGGAGCTGCGCACCGTTGTCTACGAGTCCAGCGAGAGAATACCGCGGCGCAGACAGGGCATGCTGCTCAACATCCTCGACCTAGAACACGTTACCGTGAATGACATTCTAGTGCCGAGAAATGACATCATCGGCATAGATATAGAAGACGACATCGACGAAATTTTGAGCCTAATCGGCAGCAGCCAGCACACACGTATGCCCGTCTATAAAAAAGACATCAATAGCCTAGTTGGTATTCTGCACCTGCGTAGTGTCGGCAAACTGATTCGACTGGAGACAGTCAATAAGGCTGCAATACTCGCTGAAACCATCGAGCCCTACTACATACCCGAAAGCACACCCCTGCATATTCAATTGTCTAAATTCCAGAAAAAAAAGCTGCGCATGGCGGTCGTCGTTGATGAGTACGGTGCGATCAAGGGCCTTGTAACACTAGAGGATATTCTCGAAGAAATCGTTGGTGAATTTACCACCGACCTAGCTGATAGCAGCAAAGATTTTCATGCTCAGCAAGATGGCAGCTACCTTATCGGTGGTTCCACCAGTATTCGCGACATCAATCGCATTCTCTCGTGGAATCTAGACAACACTGGAGCGAAAACCCTCAGTGGCTTACTAACTGAGATGCTGCAATCGATCCCTGATTCATCAGTAGGCATCAGACTCGACGGCTACTATGCAGAGACCGTGCAGGTACAGGACAATGTAATTCGCACAGTGAAGATGTGGCAGGAAGTAAAAGCGGAGGAAGACGAGTAGCTTAGCTATTTGCTGCGAATAACATGAACATCTTGTGCGATCACTCTATCCAAGCCGGTCAGCCTCCAGGCCAATAACGACTGCGTTAGCCCCTCTTTGCCTGTCTTCGCCGCAACTGCCATTTTAAAATCAGACCCAGCAGAAAGTTGCCAAAATTGCCAAGCAGCTTCCACGTCATTGCGCTGCGCATCAAACTCTACTGTGAGCCCATCGTCGCCCGCAAAGCCATAGGAGAAGTGTTGCAACGGTATCGCCAATCCCATACCGCAAGCCTTGATATACGCCTCCTTTAACGTCCATAAATCATAGAAGCGCGATTGTTGCTGATCTTGAGGCAGTACAAGCAATTGAGCCACCTCCCTGTCCGAAAAATAGCGCTGCGCAATAGCCGCTATTCGTCGCGGCTTTCTCGCGCACTCGACATCAATCCCTATATCTTTGAATCGCGATACCGCTAGAACTACCTTCTCGGCCGAATGGGATAGGTTGAAATACAGGGAAGCTGAATTTTGCTCCTCGCTGATCGCAGGTTTGCCGTATTGGTTAGGCGGGAAATTCCAAGCCTGTCTCTTATACACATCTGACGC